>WNFU01000420.1_pt1 | contig 57664 bp, 53 predicted proteins | sample 5400121 | NCBI WGS metagenome assembly WNFU01 (sample SAMN13153360, study PRJNA577476) | soil metagenome | isolation source: 100 cm soil or saprolite under grassland replicate 1 | place: USA:California | collected 2016-06-15 | reverse complement strand
AGGTGTTCATCATCGAGGCGGTTGCAGCGTAGGGGCGCGCGGTCTACACCATCAACTTGCGCAACGTGTCCGGATTTTTGATCACGGCCTTCTGCCGGCCGGGCGGCGCGCCATACAGCGCGGCCGGCGGATTGGTGTCGAGCCGGGACAGCACGGCGGCCTCCGCACACCGCGGGTCGAATGCGACCGCAACCTCGTCGCCGGTGAGGGCGCCGAGGCTGAAGCACGCGTCGCCGAGCTTCGCGTTGAGCGGGGCGAGCACATCGTTTGCGACGAGATCGCCGATGGCGCCGCCGCCGGCAAGCTGCACATCGTAGGCGCGCGTTTTGGCTGCCTGCCGCAGCCGCGCGGTGATCACCGCGGGCAACCCGACGATCTCGCGCGCAACGCCGTCGGCTGCCTCGTTCGGCAACCCGGCGACGATCAGCACGATCCTGCGGCCGGTTGCGCTGATGTGCGAGAGAAAGAAGTCGCGTGAGAACTCGTCCGCAACCTTCGATCCGATCGCCTTCAACGCCTCTTCCTCGCTCGCCCAGCTGCCGATGCCTACCGGCAGCGCCGTGTTGAAGTAGATCTCCTCGCCGCTCGCGCGATGGATGCACTTCACCGTCCACGACGACAGCGTGTACTTGGTGATCACCAGACCGGACGCGTCGAGCCGCGTCGAGAGCTTGCGGATCTTCGCCTCGCCGCGCACGGCGAAATCGGCGCCGTTGCCGGCGGCATCCGCGCCGTCTTCGCTCCACGTGCGGAAGCCGAACTGCTGGATGCGTTTCTTCAGCAGATTCTCCGCGACCGCCGACGGCCGCGCGGGCGCATCGGCACGATCGTCGTCGCGCATCGCGATCTGCACGGAGATCCTGGGATCGCCGTTCGCACGGATGAGCTCGATGCGCTCGTCGCGCGACATTTCGTTCAGCGACTTCTGGATCGCGCGGACATTGACGACCGCCTGCGTCGTGATCGACATCAGGCCGTCCTTGCCGAGGCGCGGCTCGCTTTCCTGCACGACCGCGCCGATGAAGCGTCCGCTCTGCGAAAGCAGCCGCTGCTGCAGCACGTCGTAGTTCTTCGCGAGCGAGTCGCGGTCGAGCAGCAGCATGAGCGCCTTCTCGACGAGCTGGCTCTTCGAATCGGCGCGCGCGTCGCTCGAAAGCAGCGACTTGTCGTTCTGGTATCGCGGGCTCGCGGGATCGGCGAGGCCGACCGCCGAGATCAGAATCGTGCCCGGATCGGTCGGGACCGGCGTCGCAGCGGCGGTGGTCGGCGCGGCAGCTTTCGCGGACGCGTTGCTCGCCGATTGCGATGACGGATCTTTCGCTGCGACTGCGACTTCGTCCGATGAACGCTGCTTCATGTACCACGCGCCGGCTGCGATTGCGACGACGATCACGGCCGCTGCGACCGCGATCGCCGGCATGCGCGATCGCGGTACAGCGGGTACCGGGCGCGCTGGGGCCGCGGCGGGTGGCGGCATGCTCGCAGCAAGCGCGCCCGATGGACGGACCGTGGCGTCGGGATCGAGATCGGCGGCGCTCGCCGGCTGCGCTTGCGCCGCCGCACGAAGCGCGTCGGCGAATTCGCGTGCGTTCTGGAAGCGATCGTCGGCGCGTTTCGCGAGCGCCTTGCGCACGACGGCGTCCATCTGCGGCGAAACCTGCAGGTTGAGGCTCGACGGCGCAAGCGGCTCTTCCTTGAGAACCTTCTGCATCGTCGTCGTCGACGAACCGGAGAACGGACGCTCGCCGGTCAGGAACTGATAGAGGATCACGCCCACCGAGAAGAGATCGGAGCGGCCGTCGACCGGCAGCCCCATGATCTGCTCAGGCGACATGTACGCAGGCGTGCCGATCACCGTGCCCAGTTGCGTGAGGTTCGACGATTCCACGTGCGCGATGCCGAAATCGGCGACTTTCACCGTTGCGTCCGCGAGCAGGAACACGTTCGCGGGCTTGATGTCGCGGTGGACGACGCCCTGGCGGTGCGAGTAATCGAGCGCGTCGAGGATCTGCGTGACGATGCGCACGATGTCGGCGGGCTTGAATCGCTCGTTCGCTTCGAAATTCTCCTTGAGCTCACGGCCGCGCACGAGCTCCATCGCGATGAACCACGTGCCGCGGTCCTCGTCAAACTCGTAGATCGCGACGATGTTCGGATGAGTGAGCCTTCCCGCCGCCTCCGCCTCGCGACGAAAGCGCGCGATGAGCGCCGCGGCGGCCTCACCCTCGAGCTGGTCGGAGCGGATCGTCTTCAGCGCGACCGCGCGCTTGATCAGCGGATCGAAGCCTTCGTAGACGATGCCCATCGCGCCGCGGCCGAGCTCGCGGCGGACCTCGTATTTGCCGAGGCGCTCGATCGCCACGACCTACTTGTACTTGCTGTCGATCTCCCAGACCGACTTCTGCACGAGCCGCTGCACCATCGTGTCGAGCGACACGCCGCCCTGCTCGGAGTTCGACACGCCCATCACCGACTGCGACTTCGCGCCGACCTCCATCTTCTCTTCGGTGTAGCCGGTCGCGACCTGCTCGGTTGTCTCGGCGTTGATGATCTTGTAGCGCATGCCGATCACCCACACGCTCGTCGCCTCGCCCTGATGCACCGAGCCGACGGTCGCCTGGCCGAGCGCGCCGGCTTCGGCGCCGCCGCGCGAGCCGCTGAACGCGCCGAGGATGCCTGCGACCTGGCCGATCGCACGGCCGTCGAAGCCCTTCTGCGCCGAGGCGACCTGCTCGGTTTTCAGGATGTCGAACTTGACGACGTATTTCGTCGTCTTGAGCTTTCCCATGCGCAGGAACTTGCGCGCCTGGTCCGGATCGCCGAGGTTGTATGCGAGCTCGAATTCTTTCAGCAGAGGACCGAGGTTCGAGCGCTCGAGCACCGGGAAATTGGCGCTGGACATTTCGACCTCGCCGAAGTCCGCGATGTTGTTCGCGGTGAACTTCTGCAAGAACGTCGCGTTGTTGCTCTTGATCTCGCCGGGGATCACGATCACCGCCGGGCCCTTCTTGTTGCGGTTCGCGTACTCGACCGCCTGGTAGACCGTCTGGTCCGCCGCGGCGTTCGCCTTCTGCGATGTCTCGCTGCCGGCGGTGGGCGACGGATTGCCCCACCTGGGCTGCGCGAGCACGATCGACGCGGCGGCGAGAAGCGCGGCGCCCACGAGTGGTTGGGTGAAATGGATCAACGTGCGGACGGTCATATCGCTCTCCTGTCGAGTCCCGGTTGCTTCTCGAAGCGGCGCTCAACTCTATTTCGGCGCCGGCTTCCTTGCCATCGCGTGACCTGCGTTGCGGCAGTAATCCGAGTACAGCGCGGCCACGACTTCGTCTGCCTTTTCGTTCACGAGCGTGAGCGCCATGCGCTGCACGTCCGTGCCCGCATACGAGCTCGAGCTCGCCTGCGTGTCGGAGATCATCTTGCCGCTGCTCGAGGCGAGCGTGAATCCCATGTCCACCGACACCTGATTCACCGCCATCATCGGGTTACGGCTTGCCCGCGACGAGATCAGCCCGCGCAGCACGAAGCTCGCGCCGAGGCGCTTTGCCGCCGAGAGCGCGGCGTCCGGATCGTTGCGGAAGTACGCGTCGATCTCCGCCTGCTTGATCTGGGCGCGGATTTCTTCGGGCGTGTACGTGCGAAGCCCGAGCGCGCGCAGCCGCTTGTTGATCGCCTGGTAATGCAGCCCGTAGTTCTGCTGCTGCGCGGTGATGTAGCCGCTCGACTGCTGCTCGCCGATCACGACCATGATCTTCTTGTCCTTGAGGTCGGCACGGCACGGCGTCGAGATCTGTTGCGCGATGAGGCTCTGCCGATCGGCCGCATCGGCGGCGTCGGCGTTGTCGTCGTCGGTCGGCTGCGAAAACTTGAATCCCTCCGCAAGCGCTGCGCTCGAGGCGAACGCGACTGTCGTGAACATCAGCGCAAGTACAAGTTGCAGTCGCATCGAGGGATCGGGAGATGAGCGCAAAGGGACGCGCGGCAAGCAACGAAGGTTAGCCGATCGGAGCGGGGAAATCCACATGAAGATTCGGCAGAACGGTTCGATCGCCGGCTCGGCGTCACCCGCGCTGCGCCGCCTCGAGCATCTCGCGCGTCGCGCGCAAGCCCGACTCGAGCGCACCCTGCATCCACGAATGCGTGAGCGACGCGTGCTCGCCGGCAAAATAGATGCGGCCTTCGGGCGCGACGACCGCGGCCTGCAGCTCGCTGTGCTGTCCGGGCAGGAACAGCGTGAACGCGCCGCTCGACCACGGATGGTTGTCCCAGCTCCAGCTCGCCGTGTGGCGGATCAGGCCGGCCGTCTTCAACTGCGGATGGACGCGCGCGAGATGGCGCAACACCTCGTTCGCGCGCGCTCGGTGCGGCATGCTCGCGAGCCGGCGCGCCGGCTGCCCCCACGAGTACGATGCGAGCATCACGGCGGGTCCGCGCGAAACGGCGGGATCCTTCGCGTTCGCGTTGTCGGACGGGTAGTACGTCGAGACCGTCGGCAGGTCGGTGAACGTACCACCGCCGTAGATGCCGTCGTCGGATTCCCAGAAGCGCCGCGCGGCGATCGCGAGCACTTTGGTCGAGGAATCGTAGTTCAGCTCGCGGATCGCGCGCCACTTGGGAGCGGAAAACTCCGGCTGCACTTCGATTCGCGTCAGCACCGAATACGGGATCGTGCACAGCACGAAGTCGCCTTCGACGCGGCGCTCGACGCCGCCTTCGCGGTAGACCGCCGCGGCGCGGCCGCGCGACGCATCCTGCGTCAATCGATGCACGGGTGAGCCGAGCTTCGGCTTCGAGCGAAGGCGCGCGGCGAACGCGGAAGCGAGCCGGTCGGTGCCGCCGACGATCTCGTCGAAGCCCTGCGACCAGACCTCCGTCAGCTCTTCGCGCAACGCCTCGGTCGCTGCGAACGGCAGCAGCGATTCCGATCCGCTCGTCACCATGACGAACTCGATCGCTTCGTCCGACAAACCGGCGGCCTGGCATAGTTGCTGCAGCGACCGCTGGTCGGCGGCTCGAAACTTCGCCGTGGCCGGTGCATCGGCGAGCAGATCCTTCTTCTCGGCATCGCTGAGCGCGGCGAGCGCCTTGACGATGGACTCGTTCCAGAAATCGTCGGGCGATTTGAGCTTCTCGTCGTTACGCAGATCGAACAGGCGCATCACGTTCTTTGCGTCCGCGGCGCGATGGCGCTCGCCGCGGACGTAGAGATAGGCCTGCGGATTGGAGAACACGAACGGGCGCAGCGGCAGCGCGAACTCGCGCACGTACTCGCGCGTGATCGCGTGGCGCGTCGGAATGCGCATCGCGCCCGCTTCGCCGTACAGCCCGCCGCCGAAGCGCAGTGTTCGAACCCGGCCGCCGACGTGCCGCGCATCGGCCTCGAGAATCGTCACGCGATGGCCGCGCTTTTCGAGCTCGTACGCGCAGACGAGGCCGGCGAGACCCGCGCCGACGATGACGACGTCGAGCGGACGACGCGGATTGGGCGTCTGCGCGAGCAGCGCGAGCGGGGACGTCGCCCCGAGGCCGCCGAGCGCGGTCAGCGCACGCAGGAACTCGCGCCGCGACCAATGAACGTGATGGTGATAGTGTTTCAAGCGGCCTCCCTTGCGCGCCTGCTGCGTCGATGTTAACAAGACCGGTCGGCATGCGGGCAATCCGCACGAAGCCGCTTGCACTTTCGAGGCATTGCCCCATCTAATCCGCTTGCGCGCAATCCCCATGAAACAAGCCGCCTTCCACCCCGCCGTCGATGCGTGGTTCCGCCGTCATTTCGACGCGCCGACCGCGCCGCAAGCCCAGGCCTGGCCGCTGATCCAGTCCGGACGCAACGTGCTGATCGCAGCGCCGACGGGCTCAGGCAAGACGCTCGCGGCGTTCCTCGCGGCGATCGACGGGTTGGTGCGCCGCGGCGTCGACGGCGGGCTCGCCGATGAAACGGCCGTCGTCTACGTGTCGCCGTTGAAGGCGCTGTCGAACGACATCCACAAGAATCTGGTCGCGCCGCTCGCCGGCATTCGCACCGAGCTGCACGCGCAGGGCTTTGTCGACGTCGACATCCGGACGCTCGTGCGAACCGGTGACACACCGCAGTCCGAGCGCGCGAGCATGCGCAAGCGGCCGCCGCACATCGTCGTCACGACACCCGAATCGCTTTATGTGCTCCTCGGCTCGGAGTCAGGCAGGCGAATGCTCGCGACGACCCGGACCGTGATCGTCGACGAGATCCATGCGCTCGCCGGCAACAAGCGCGGCAGCCATCTCGCGCTTTCGCTCGAGCGGCTCGCGGCGCTGACCGAAGCACCGCCCGTGCGCATCGGGCTTTCGGCGACGCAGAAGCCGATCGAGGAGATCGCACGGTTTCTGGTCGGCAAGGTTTGTCATCCCGAGCGCAGCGGGGGATCTGCTCGCGCAAAGTCAACAGCAGATCCCTCGCCTTCGGCTCGGGATGACAGCGGTTCGATTCGGGATGACAGCGGTTCGATTCGGGATGACAGCGGTTCGATTCGAAAGGTTTGTCATCCCGAGCGCAGCGAGGGATCTGCTTGCGCAAAGTCGACAGCAGATCCTTCGCCTTCGGCTCGGGACGACAGCGGTTCGATTCGGGATGACAGCGCTTTGATTCCGGATGTCACGGTGCCCGATTGCGCGATCGTCGACACCGGCCACGTCCGCACGCGCGATCTCGCGATCGAGGTGCCGTCCTCACCGCTCGAGGCGGTGATGTCGCACGAGGTCTGGTCGCAGGTCTATGCGCAGCTCGCGCAGCTTGCGCGGGACCATCGGACGACGCTGATCTTCGTCAACACGCGGCGCATGGCCGAGCGCGCGGCACGACACCTGTCCGAGCTCCTCGGTCCCGGTCAGGTGATGGCGCATCACGGCAGCATGGCGAAGGAGCTGCGGCTCGCCGCCGAGCAACGGCTGAAAGCGGGCGAGCTGAAGGTGCTGGTCGCAACGGCATCGCTCGAGCTCGGCATTGACATCGGCGACGTCGAGCTCGTCTGTCAGCTGGGCTCGCCACGCTCGATCGCGACATTCCTGCAGCGCGCCGGTCGCGCGAGCCACCAGGTCGGCGGCGTTCCGAAGGCGCGTATCTTCCCGTTGTCGCGCGACGAGCTCGTCGAATGCACGGCGATGCTCGACGCGGTTCGTCGCGGCGAGCTCGACCGCATCGCGGTTCCTTCGAAGCCGCTCGACGTGCTCGCGCAGCAGATCGTCGCCGAGGTCGCCGCGCGCGAGTGGACCGAGGACGCGCTGTTCGAGCTTTTCCAGCGCGCGTATCCGTACGCCGGCCTCACGCACGACGAGTACGTCGACGTCGTGCGCACGCTCGCCGACGGGTTCAGCACGCGCCGCGGGCATCGCGCTGCGTACATTCATCGCGACGCGGTGAACGGCGTGCTGCGCGGCCGCCGCGGCGCACGATTGACGGCGCTCACGTCGGGCGGCGCGATTCCGGACACCGCCGACTACGACGTCGTGCTCGAGCCGACCGCGCAACTCGTCGGAACCGTCAACGAGGACTTCGCCGTCGAAAGCCTCGCCGGCGACATCTTCCAGCTCGGCAACACGTCGTACCGGATCCTGCGCATCGAAGCAGGGCGCGTTCGAGTCGACGACGCGCACGGCCAGGCGCCGACGATTCCGTTCTGGCTCGGCGAGGCGCCGGCGCGAACCGACGAGCTGTCGCACGCGGTATCACGGCTGCGCGAGGACATCGCAAGCCACGCGGACAAGGCGGAAGCCGTGCAGACTCTCGTCAATGTCGGCATCGGAGAGGCCGCGGCGACGCAGCTCGTCGACTACCTGTTCGCCGCGCGCGCTGCGCTCGGCGTGCTGCCGACGCAAAAGACGATCGTCTTCGAGCGCTTCTTCGACGAGTCGGGCGGCATGCAGCTCGTCATCCACTCGCCGTTCGGCAGCCGCATCAATCGCGCATGGGGCCTTGCGTTGCGCAAGCGCTTCTGCGTCAAGTTCGATTTCGAGCTGCAGGCGGCCGCCACCGAGGACGCGATCATCCTGTCGCTTTCCACCAGCCACAGCTTCCCGCTCGCCGACGTTGCGAGCTATCTCCATTCCGCAACCGTGCGGCCGCTGCTGATCCAGGCGATGCTCGCCGCGCCGATGTTCGCAGCGCGCTGGCGCTGGATCGCCGGCACGTCACTCGCATTGCCGCGCTTTCGCGGCGGTCGAAAGGTGCCTGCGCCGCTGCAGCGGATGCGCGCCGAGGACCTGATGGCCGCCGTGTTCCCTGACCAGATCGCGTGCGCCGACAATCTCGCCGGCGATCGCGAAGTGCCCGATCATCCGCTCGTCCAGCAGGCGGTCCACGACTGCCTGTACGAGGCGATGGACGTCGAAGGGCTCGAGCGGTTGCTTCGCCGGATCGAAAGCGGCGACATCGACGTTGTTGCGCGCGAGCTCACGTCGCCGTCGCCGCTCGCGCTCGAGATCCTCACCGCGCGCCCGTACGCGTATCTCGACGATGCGCCGCTCGAGGAGCGCCGCGCGCAAGCGGTGATGTCGCGCCGCTGGCTCGACGACGAATCGGCGGCGGAGCTCGGCCGGCTCGATACCGCGGCGATCGATCGCGTTCGCGCCGAGGCGTGGCCGGAGGCACGCAATGCCGACGAGCTGCACGATGCGCTGCTCGGTGTGGGATTCCTCACCGACGATGAAGTGCGCCGCAACGACGGCTGGCTCGCGCTCGCCGAAGCGCTCGTGCAGGCGAAGCGCGCGACCGTATGTCATCCCGGGCAACGCGAGGGATCTGCTTCTGCGAGCAGCAGATTCCTCGTCGCTGACGCTCCTCGGAACGACACCCGGCTGTGGGTTGCCGCCGAGCGGCTGCCGCAATTGCAGGCGCTGTATCCGGATGCGCGGTGGGATCCGCCGATCGCCGCTCCCGCCGAATTCGCGAGCCGCGCGTGGGCGCGCGAAGAGGCGCTCGTCGAGATCGCGCGCAGCCGCCTCGAGTCGCTCGGACCGGTCACGGTCGAAGCGATCGCCGAGTCGATGAGCGTTGCCGTGAACGACGTCGACGCCGCGCTCGCGAAGCTCGCCGCCGAGGGTGTCGCGATGAGCGGCACCTACACGGGCAGCGGCGAGACCGAATGGTGCGACCGCGGGCTGCTCGCGCGCATCCATCGCTACACGGTGAAGCGGCTGCGCGAGGAGATCGAGCCGGTTTCCGGGCGCGACTTCATGCGCTTTCTCATCCGCTGGCAGCACGTCGCGCCGAACGAGCGGCGCCAGGGGCCCGACGCGCTCGACGCGATCATCGCGCAACTGCAGGGCTTCGAGGCGCCCGCCGCCTCGTGGGAGTCGGACATCCTGCCGGCGCGGCTCGACAACTACGACTTCACGTGGCTCGACGACCTGTGTCTTTCGGGCCGTGCCGTCTGGACGCGGCTCACCGTTCCGTCCGCCGCGTCGACGGCGAGCAATCCGGCGCCCATTCGCACGACGCCCGTCGCGCTGCTGCCACGGCGCAGCGCCGCGATGTGGGCGCGTGTCGCGCCCGCGTCCGACGCGCAACCCGCACAGTGGAGCTCGCGCGCACAAGCCGTCGCCGAGCATCTGCGCGCGCATGGCGCGTCGTTCTTCGACGAAATTGTCGAGGCCGCCGGATTGTTGCGCACGCAAGTCGAGGATGCGCTCGCCGAGCTTGTCGCGCTCGGCGTTGCGACCTCCGACAGCTTCGCAGGCCTTCGCGCGTTGCTGACGCCGTCGGAGAAGCGCAAGCCGTTCGGCGGCGGCAAACGTCACCGCCGCGCATTGTTCGGCATCGAGGACGCCGGCCGGTGGACATTGATCAAAGTGCCGACGCGCGCCTGCGATGCGCACGACGCGCAAACGGTCGAGCACGTCGTGCACGCGCTGCTGCGCCGCTACGGCGTCGTGTTCTGGCGGCTGCTCGCGCGTGAGGCGCCTTGGCTACCGCCGTGGCGCGAGCTGCTGCGCGTGCTGCGCCGGCTCGAGGCGCGCGGCGACATTCGCGGCGGCCGTTTCGTCGCCAGCGCTTCGGGCGAGCAGTTCGCGTTGCCGGAGGCGGTCACGCTGTTGCGCGAGACCCGCAGGACACCGCTTGCAGGTTCACTGGTGTCGGTGAGCGGCGCCGACCCGCTCAACGTGGTCGGCACGTTGCTGCCCGGCCCGAAGGTTCCCGCGCTCGCGGGCAACCGCGTGCTGTTTCGCGACGGCGTTCCCGTCGCAGCGCTCGTCGGCGCCGAAATCCAGTGGCTCGAAAAGCTAGAACCCGCGGACGCGCGCGCGGCGGAAGACGCGCTGATCAAGCGCCACATCGGATCGCCGCTGCTCGCGTACTTGCGATAGCGGTCTTCGCTCACGGAGCGACGGCGTCCTCGCGACCCGAAACGAGCTCGACGATCGCTGAACCGTAGCGCTCGAGCTTGTTTGCGCCGATGCCCGTCACGCCGGCGAGCGCGCCGAGATCGCGCGGACGCTGCCGTGCGATTTCCGCCAGTGTGCGGTCATGCAGGATCACGTACGCAGGCACCGCCTGAGCGCGAGCCTGCGCGAGACGCCATGACTTCAGGCGTTCGAGCAACGCAAGCTCGACGGTTGAAAGCTGCTCCCCTGCCACGGCGCGCGGCCGCGCCGCTGCGCGCGGGCGAGCGACCACGCGTCGCATCATCACCCGCTGCTCGCCTTTGAGTACGGCGCGGCTCGTATCCGTGAGCCGCAGCGCGCCATGCGCATCGTGATCGACGCGCGCGAAGCCCAGAGCGACGAGCTGGCGGAACACGATGCGCCAGCTGGCTTCGTCAACGTCGGCGCCGACGCCGAACACCGACAGCCGTTCGTGATCCCAGCGCGTGACGCGCTCGCTCGCCTTGCCGCGCAGCACGTCGGTCAGATGCACGGCGCCGAAGCGCTGGCCGGTGCGGTAGATCGCGGACAGCGCCTTCTGCGACTCGACGGTCGCGTCGTAATTCTCCGGCGGCGCGAGGCACGTGTCGCAGTTGCCGCAACGCGCGCTCGATTCGCCGAAGTAGGCGAGCAGCCGCACGCGCCGGCAGCTTGCGGTCTCGCACAGCCCGAGCAGCGCGTCGAGCTTCGCGGTGGACACGCGCTTGTAGGCGTCGCTCGCCTCCGACTGCTCGATCAGCCGCCGCTGCTGAACGACGTCGGCGAGGCCGTAGGCCATCCATGCGTCCGCCGCGAGGCCGTCGCGGCCTGCGCGCCCGGTCTCCTGGTAATAACCCTCGATGCTCTTCGGCAGATCGAGATGCGCGACGAAGCGCACGTCGGGCTTGTCGATCCCCATGCCGAAGGCGATCGTCGCCACCATCACGAGCCCGTCCTCGCGCTGGAACCGCGCCTGATGCGCCGTTCGCGTCGGCGTGTCCATTCCGGCATGGTAGGGGAGCGCGCGCACGCCCTTCGTCGCGAGCCACGCGGCGGTCTCGTCGACTTTTCGCCGCGACAGGCAGTAGACGATGCCGGCTTCACCCGGATGCTCGTCGCGGATGAAGCGCAGCAGCTGATCGCGCGCGTCGGCCTTGTCGACGATCGTGTAGCGGATGTTCGGCCGATCGAAGCTCGACACGAATACGCGCGCATCGGCGAGCGCGAGTCGGGCGACGATCTCCTCTCGCGTTTGCGGATCGGCGGTCGCGGTGAGCGCGATGCGCGGAATGCGCGGATAGCGCTCGTGCAGCAGCGAAAGCTGCAGGTACTCGGGGCGGAAATCGTGCCCCCACTGCGACACGCAGTGCGCTTCGTCGATCGCGAACAGCGCGACGCGCGTCCGGTCGAGCAGATCGAGACAGCGCGCGGTCGCGAGCCGCTCCGGCGCGAGGTAGACGAGATCGAGCTCGCCTGCGACGAGCGCGCGCTCGACGGCGGCGGCGTCGCGCGCGTCGAGCGTCGAATTGAGGAACGCCGCGCGCACGCCGAGCTGCGCGAGCGCGGCGACCTGGTCGTGCATCAGCGCAATCAGCGGCGACACGACGACGCCGGTGCCCGGCCGCACGAGCGACGGAATCTGGTAGCACAGCGACTTGCCGCCGCCGGTGGGCATCAGCACGAGCGCATCGCCGCCGGCGACGAGGTGGTCGACGACGTCGGCTTGCGCGCCGCGGAACGCCGGATAGCCGAACGTGTCGCGCAGGACGTCGAGCGGTCGGCGAATCGGGTGGGTCATGGGTGTCGAGACTATCGCGAACGCACGATCGCGCGCCATCGTCCGGTCGGTGCTGCTGCGCTATCCCGAATGCGCGTCCGTGCGCGAATGCCCGGACAACGGAATGCGCAACACCAGCGGCGGCTTGAGCGAATCGGGACGTTCGATTCGGCCTTTCGCGTTATACCGCGTGACGTACGTACGTGCGAGCACGTACAGGCCGTCGGGTCCGATCGCTGCGGTCGTCGGCTCGTCGAACGCCTGCTGATGATGGGACTGCAGCGTCTGCACGGACGTCACCGAGCGTCCATCCGCGGCGAGCACGAGGCGCACGACGCGTGCGGGCGTGGTCACGTTCTGCACGCCGATCAGCGCGCCGTCGTGCCAGTACAGTCCGTCGATGGCCGCGGCGTTCTCGCGCGCGGGCAGTGCAAGCGGCGTGACCGACCCGTTGGCGAGATCGATGCGCAGCGGCCGCCGCGATGCGGCGACGTACGCGACTTCGCCCTGCGCATCCACGGCGATGCCGTTGGCGCCCCGCGCGCCGTCGAGCGGCACCAGCGCTCGTACGGTGCCGGCCGCGGGATCGATGTGCCAGACGCCGCCGCCGGCCGAATCGGTGACCAGCAGGCTGCCGTCGTGAGCGACGGCGACGTCGTTCAGCTGACGTGCTGCTGGCACGTCGAACGTGCGCCGCCAGCGACCGCTCGCGAGATCGAACGCCATGACGGCGTTGCGCGGCCGGACTCTGCCCTTGTCGGTCAGCGCGTTCGTCGACACCGCGTAGAGCTTGCGGCGCGGTGCGTCGATCGCGAGCCCGAGCACCGCATCGAGCTTCGCGTCGGCGCGCGACAAGCGCGTGAGCGAGCCGTCGTTCTCGATCCGGTAGATCGCAGCCTTGGCGATGCTGCCGACGTAAAACCGGCGTGCAACCGGGTCGTAGGCGATGCCCTCCGGCAGCAGGCCACGGTCGCGCAGCGTGAACGCGACCCGTCCATCGGTCTTGCGAGGCAGCCGCTCGGCAAATCGCGCGCGAAGGGCGGCAAACCTGCGATCGTTCTTCAAGCCTTCGAACAAGCCGAGCGCCGGCAAGAACCCCTCCCCGTTACGCAGCGTCTGCTCGAGCGCCGCGAACGCGCCGTCGCGATCGCCGGCCTGCGATCGATACCGGGCGAGGAAGTATGTGAGCACTGCATCGTCCGGCTCTTGCGCGACGGCGCGTTCGAGCGCCGCTACCGGGTCGGGCGACGGCTCATCGGCTGCGATCGCAACCGACAGCAAGCCCACGCCGAGCGCGCACGCAACCGCCGCGCGCGCGATGGGCGCGCATGCCCGGCCGAAGCGGGCGAAGCCAACGACCGACGGAGAGCGTTTCAGGGGATCTATCGCCTTCGGCATGTTTACGGTGACCGTTACCTGAACATGATACGGAACTGTAGGACGCGAGTTGCGGCGTCTTGCCCCATCGCGCGCGTCTAACCGGGAGTATATTGGCTCGACCGTCCGACGCTGGAGAGCCCGCATGCTGATGTCCGCCGCCGATTATCGCGATTCGCTTCGCCGCTTCCACCCGCGCGTCTACGTCGACGGGCGAGAGGTTGCCTGCGTCGCCGACGAGCCGTCGCTCGCGCCCGGCATCAACGCCATCGGCGTCAGCTACGACTACGCGCTGCGCGAGTCGACGCAGGCGTTGATGCGCGCGCGCACGAGCGACTTCGACGGCCCCATCAATCGAATGCTCGCGCTGCCGCGAACGAGCGCGGATCTGCTGAACAAGCTCGAGGCGGTTCGCCTCGTCTGCCAGGAAACCGGATGCGCGCAGCGCTATCTCGCGGGTGACGCGCTCACCGCGCTTCACCACGGTACGCACTGCATCGATGCGGAGCACGGCACCGACTACCACGCGCGCGTGCAAGCGTACATCGGCCACGTCTATGCGAACGATCTCGCGCTCGGGATCGCGATGACGGACGCGAAAGGCGACCGGTCGCTGCGTCCGTCACAGCAGACGCAGCCCGATTCGTACGTGCATATCGTGGAGCGGCGGGCCGACGGCGTCGTGATCTCGGGCACGAAGGCGATCGTCACATCGGCGCCGTACGTACATGAGCTCCTCGTCATGCCCTGCCGCAACATGGGCGAGGCAGACCGTGACTTCGCCGTCTGCTGTGCGGTGCCGGTCGACGCGCCGGGGCTCACGATCGTGGCGCGGCCGGCGGGCCGTCCCGGCGAGCCTGCGGCGACATTCAGCGCCAAGTACGGTCAATCGACCGGCGTCTGCCTGTTCGATCGCGTGTTCGTGCCTTGGGAGCGCGTGTTCTGCGCGGGCGAGTGGTCCCGCGCCGGCGAGATCCTGTACAACTACACCGCGCAGCACCGGCATACGTGCATCGCGGCGCGCGCGGGCTTCGGCGATCTGTTGATCGGCGCCGGTGCGCTCGCAACCGAAGCAAACGGCCTGGATCTGGATCGCGCGCACGGCGTACGCGACGCGATGATCGAACTGATCAAGATCGTCGAGGGCTTCTACGCGTGCGGCGTCGCCGCGTCGGTCTACTGCGCGCAGAGCGCGTCGGGCATCGCAACGCCCGACCCGGTGTTCGCGAACATCGGCAAGCTGCTGCTCGCCACGCAGATTTACGACATGCATCGACTCGCCCATCACGTGTCGGGTGGCATGGTCGTGACGCTGCCCGGCCCGTCCGAAGACCACAATCCGGCGACCGCGGGACGGCTTTCCGAAGTGCTGACCGCGCGCTCCGACATTCCGTACGAAAAGCGCGTCCAGGTCGCGCGCCTGCTGGAAGATCTGACGGCGTCGTATCAGGCCGGCTGGTATTCGTTGATCAGCCTGCACGGCGGCGGCTCGCCGGAGGCGATGAAGACCGAGATCTATCGCCATTATCCGATCGGCAACAAGGTCGATCTGGTCGAGCGGCTGCTCGATCGCGGCGCGCTCGCCGACGAGACTCGCCAGATCACACGCAATCGGCAGCCGGGAAAGTGCTGCGCCATCGGCTGCTTCGCGCCTGACGCGCCGCAGATGGTGACGCTGCCGCAGCCGCGAACCGCAAAGGACGACACACCGGCGCCGCGTACGCGCGCCGCCGCCGACGACTGACCGGCGCTGCACCCGTTGCGAAGATCGGCGATTCCGATGCAGCCGATCGAAAACGACGATTGGATCGACGGACTCGCAACCTCTAGGCTTTGGTCGTGCGCGTTGCGCATGCGCTCGATCCATTTCGCCAGGAGGTCTCACATGGAGTTCGAACCCGGCGTTCCCCGCGACAACTCGACCCGGATTCCGCAGCACGTTCTCCAGGGCAGCCTGTGGATGCGGCTGGGATTCATCGCCTTCAGCATCGCAGCGGCTGCGCTGGTGGCGCTGTTCAGCGGCGACGCGCCGCCCTTCAAGGCACTCGTTTGGGCGATCGTCGCCGGCGCAACCGGCGCGTTCGCGTTTCGTCGCTCGTGGATGCTGGTCAATCGCGACGACGCATCGATCGTCACCAACGGCACGCAACCCGCGATCGCGCGCGCGACGACGACCTGATCTCGCATCGATTGCGAGCCACTCGTGCGGCGTCACGCAGCGCTGCGCCGCACGCCGTACGCGAGATCGTCCATCATGTCGGCGAACTTCGACCAGTCGAGCCGCTTGCTACGGTGCTTGCTGCGACCAGTCCAGTACAGCGATCCGCGGCCGATCTCGAGCTCGGCGCTTCGCGGTTTTCGGCTTCGTGCGACGCCTCGACGCCGGCGTGGTTACGCGGCGCCGCTCGCGCACGCCGGTCTTCGTTGCGGCCATTCGATGTCTCCCGATGGAGCGCGACAAGCGGGTTCGCGCGCCGCCTCCCTCGACGCGAAAAGCCCGTACGCTACTCGCTTTCCACGCCGTGAGGGAGCGCTTTACGCGGCGTGCGAAACTGCCGGCGACCGCCGCACTCCAAAGGCTCATGCCGGCTCGCCTCACGCTGTCGGTGCTCGATCAGTCGACCGCGGCGCTCGGCCGCCCCGAGACTGACGCCGTACGCGAGACTCTCGAGCTCGCACGCCTGTGCGATACGCTCGGCTATCACCGATACTGGCTATCGGAGCATCACAATAGCGGCAGCATTGTCGGAACGGCGCCCGAGATCCTGATCGCCGCGATCGCGGCGACAACCGCACGCATCCGCGTCGGCAGCGCGGGCGTCATGCTGCCACATTATTCGGCGCTGAAAGTTGCCGAGCAGTTCTGCGTGCTCGAGGCGATCGCGCCCGGGCGCATCGATCTCGGCGTCGGCCGCGCACCCGGATCGGATCGCATCACCGCCTACGCGCTGAATCCCGACGCCGACACGGCGGCGCACGAATTCCCGCGACTGATCGTCGATCTGATTCATTGGCTCGAGGACAGACCGCTCGACGCCGGGCATCCGTTCGCGGGCGTCGTTGCGCATCCGCGCGGTCCGACGTCACCCGACGTGTGGATCCTCGGCAGCTCGAATTACGGCGCGCAGCTCGCCGCGCATTTCGGCTTGCCGTACGCGTACGCGTATTTCTTCAGTGACGGCCGCGGAGTCGAGGAGGCGCTGCGGCTTTACCGCGAAAATTACCGGCCGAGCGAACGGCATCCGAAACCGCTCGCCACCGTTTGCATCTGGGCGCTCGCCGCGGACACCGAGGCCGACGCGCGGCGCCTGCTCAGATCGCGCGAGTATTGGCGCGTGGGTTTCGAACAGGGTGTGCGCAATCCGCTCGTCTCCCCCGAGCAGGCAGCCGCGCATCGCTACACGCCGGCCGAGCACGCGCTGATCGAAGCGCTGCGGCGCAAGGCGTTCGTCGGCAGCGCGGATCAGGTGGCGACGCGGCTGTCCGACGAAGCAAAGCGCCTCGACCTCGACGAGCTCGTGATCGTGACATGGACGTTCGACCCCGACGCGCGTCGGCATTCCTATGCGTTGCTCGCCGACGCGTTCGCGCTCGAGCGCGCCCGCGCGTGAGCTACATCGCGCACTTGCCGACGTAGCCGTCGGACACCGGTGCTTCCGAGTCGGCGGGCGCGAGGCCGCGCCCGTCGAACAATATCGGGATCTGGTTGCCGGTGCCGAACTTACTGTCGCCGCGCCGGCGCTCGTTGATCACGCGGAAGATGTTCCACTCGTCGTGCGCGCCACGGCTCACCGACGCCGACGCACGCAATGCGTAGTAGCGGCGGAACGCGGCTTTGGTGAGGCCGTTCGATACCGCCTTCTCGAACTCGACGTCGGACTTCAGGCGCTTGTCGAAATAGGCGTCGAGCTTGGCCATGTCGCCGTTGCCGTCGAAGCCGAAGTAGCGCGCGAAATCCTGAGGGCCGGCGAAATACACGAAATCGAACTCGCCCATGCCGTCGGCGCCCTCCAGCAGGCTCGTCCACATCAGCATGTAGTCGGCGCCGCCGCCCTTGGGCAGATCGGCGTCGAGCGTGCCGGGGTTCAACACGAACATGAAATCGGGTCCGAAGCGCTTTTCGATGGCCGCTTTCGCGCTTTCCGCGACTTCGCGGTTGACGTTGAAGTTGCCGCCGCCGGTGCTCGAGAGCGGAACGCTCAGATACCCCACTGCCTTGCCGAGCTTGCGCTGCTCGGCGATCATCTGCCGGAACCGGTCGACCCGTGATGCGATCGTTGGCTTGAGCTCATCGTTGACGCAATAGCAAATGCCGATCTTCGTGCATTCGGTCGTTTTCGCTGCGTGCGCGGGCGGCGCAATGAGGGCAGCTGCGGCGACAGCGGCGGCAAGCGTGCGGTTCATTCGCATGAGCGTTCTCCGTGGCGTTGAGGCGCGGCGGTTAGCTTACCGGACAATGCGGGCGGCAGGGTCGTCCGGCATGGCGCTGAACGCGAGGCCCTGCGGCGCGATCCAACGGCGAGATGCCTGACGACCGACCCAACGACGATCCGCGCCCCGAGGCACCCGAACGGCCGGCGCCCGAGGATTGCTGCGGCAGCGGCTGCGATCGCTGTGTGCTGGAGCTGTACGAAGATGCGCTCGACCGCTATCGTGCCGAGCTTGCGGCGTGGGAGCGGCGACGGGCGCTGCGTTTGGGCGATGCCGCGACGTGACGGCGATTGTTCGTGCTTCGACGAGCTCAGCACGAACGGCAGGCAGGCGAGGAGGTTATCGATGGAAACATCGGGGCCGATGAGCGCACTGATCGAAGCGGCGACGAAGGCGCGCGAACGCGCCTACGCGCCGTACTCGAAGTTTCGCGTCGGCGCTGCCGTGCGCGCGCCGGACGGCCGCGTGTTCGCCGGCTGCAACGTCGAGAACGCGTCGTACGGGCTTTCGATCTGCGCCGAGCGCGTCGCCATCTTCAACGCGATCGTGCAAGGCGTGCGCGAGATCGCTGCGATCGCCGTATTCACCGATGCGCCGGAGCCGGCGCCGCCGTGCGGCGCATGCCGGCAGGTGATCGCCGAGTTCGCGCGCGACGCGCCGATCGCGCTTGCGAACCGTGACGGCACGTGCGTCGTCACGAGCCTCGCGGAACTGCTGCCTAAACCATTTCGGCTCGACGCGAGCTGACGCTTGAGAGCGATCCGATGACCCGCGATGCCGCACCCGCTGTTCTCGATCTGATCGGCAACACGCCGCTGGTCAAAGTCACGCGTCTTGACACGGGCCCGTGCACGCTGCTGCTGAAGCTCGAGTCGCAGAATCCGGGCGGCTCGATCAAGGACCGCATCGGCCGCTCGATGATCGAAGGCGCCGAAAAACGCGGCCGGCTCAAGGCGGGCGGCACCGTCGTCGAAGCGACCGCGGGCAATACCGGCCTCGGGCTCGCGCTGGTCGCGCGGGCGAAGGGCTATCGCGTCGTGCTCGTCGTGCCCGACAAGATGTCGACCGAGAAGGTGCTGCATCTGAAAGCGCTCGGCGCCGAAGTGCATATGACCCGTTCCGACGTCGGCAAGGGACATCCCGAGTACTACCAGGATTACGCGGCGCGTCTTGCCTCCGAAATTTCCGGCTCGTTCTTTGCCGATCAATTCAACAATCCCGATAATCCGGCCGCGCACGAACGAACGACCGGTCCGGAGATCTGGGAGCAAAGCGGCCACGCGATCGATGCGATCGTCGTCGGAGTCGGCTCGGCCGGCACGATCACGGGGCTCACGCGCTATTTCGCGCGCGTCGCGCCGAAGATCGAGTTCGTGCTCGCCGATCCGGTCGGATCGATCCTCGCCGAGTACGTGCGAAACGGCACGCTCGGCAAGGCGGGATCGTGGGCGGTCGAAGGCATCGGCGAGGATTTCGTGCCGCCGATCGCCGACCTGTCCGCGGTACGTCGCGCGTATTCGATCCCGGACGAGCAGAGCTTTGCCACCGCTCGCGAGCTGCTGCGCGCCGAAGGCATTCTCGGCGGATCGTCGACCGGTACGCTCGTCGCCGCGGCGCTTCGCTACTGCAACGAGCAGACGCAGGCGAAGCGCGTCGTCACGTTCGTCTGCGACACCGGTACACGATATCTGTCGAAGGTCTACAACGACCAGTGGATGCTCGACCAAGGGCTGCTCAAACGCCCGCAGCTCGGCGATCTGCGCGACCTGATCTCGCGCCGTTTCGACGAGGGTGCCGTCGTGAGCGTGGGGCCCGAAGACACGCTGCTCACGGCGTTCCAGCGCATGCGCCTTGCCGGAGTGTCGCAGCTGCCCGTGCTCGACGGCGCGAAGCTCGTCGGTGTCATCGACGAATCGGACCTGCTGTTCAAGGTGCACGACGATCCGGCGCTGTTCCGCTCGCCGGTCGAAAGCGCGATGACCACGCGTCTCGAGACGATTGCGCCGAGCGCGAGCCTCGCGCAGGTGCAGACAATCCTCGACCGAGGCCTCGTCGCGCTGGTCGCGGACGGCGATCGTTTCTACGGCTTGATCACGCGCTTCGACGTGCTGAATCACCTTCGCAGGAGGCTCGGATGAAACGAGACGACGTGCAAGCGGCCGCGGTCGACGAGCTCGGCTTCGCCACCCGCGTCATTCACGCCGGCCAGTCGCCGGATCCGTCGACCGGCGCGATCATGCCGCCGATCTACGCGACGTCGACGTTCGTCCAGCAGAGTCCCGGCGTGCACAAGGGCCTCGATTACGGCCGCTCGCACAACCCGACGCGCTGGGCGCTCGAGCGCTGCGTGGCCGATCTCGAAGGCGGCGCGCAGGCGTACGCGTTCGCATCGGGCATGGCGGCGATCGCGACGGTGCTCGAGACGCTCGACGCCGGCGCGCACATCGTCGCCGGCGACGATCTGTACGGCGGCACCTACCGGCTGTTCGAGCGCGTGCGCAGGCGCAGCGCCGGCCAGCGCTTTTCGTTCGTCGACTTTTCGGATGTCGCCAACGTCGCCGCCGCGATTCGGCCCGACACGAAGATGGTGTGGGTCGAGACGCCGAGCAATCCGCTGCTGAAGCTCGCCGATCTCGCGGCGATCGCCGAGCTCTGTCGCGAGCGCGGCATTGTCGCCGTGGCCGACAACACGTTCGCGAGCCCGTTCGTTCAACGCCCGCTCGAGCTCGGCTTCGACATCGTCGTTCATTCGACGACGAAGTACTTGAATGGGCACTCGGACGTCATCGGCGGCATCGCGATCGTCGGCGCCGACGAGCGTCTGGCGCCACTGTGCGAGCAGCTGGCGTTCCTGCAGAATGCAGTCGGCGGCATCGCCGGCCCGTTCGACAGCTTCCTCACGCTGCGCGGCGTGAAGACGCTCGCGTTGCGAATGGAGCGTCATTGCGCGAACGCGCTCGAGCTCGCGCAATGGCTCGAGGCGCAGCCCGCAGTCGCACGCGCGCGCTATCCGGGACTTCCGTCGCACGCGCAGCACGCACTCGCGAAGCGACAGATGCGCGGGTTCGGCGGGATGATCTCGATCGAGCTAGCGACCGATCTCGCGGGCACGAAACGTTTCCTCGAGCGCTGCGAGATCTTCGCGCTGGCCGAGAGCCTGGGCGGTGTCGAAAGCCTGATCGAGCATCCGGCGATCATGACGCACGCGACGATTCCGCCGGCGCAACGCGCGACGCTCGGAATCGGCGACGCGCTCGTTCGGCTTTCGGTCGGCATCGAAGACGTCGGCGACCTCGAGCGCGATCTTTCGCGCGCGCTCGGCGCGATCTGACGGCGAATATGCCGGAGATGTCCTACACGAGAATCAGTCCTCGTAACGTTCCCGGCTCGCGAAGCGCACGCTAACGTCCGTTTGCTCGGCGCGGGCGGAAGCTGCCCGGCGCCAACCTCGCAATCGTTGATACCTCTGGAGGTACGCCATGCAAACCAGAAATTGGCTGGTGCGTTCCAGTTTGGTGCTGTCGATCCTCGGTGCCGCTGGGCTGGTCGCGTCGTTGCCTGCCAGCGCGCAGAATCCGGCGCCTTCGACCGGCGCCGCACCTGCAGCAACCGGCGATGACAATGCCGCGGAATTCGTGAAGCTCGACAAGAACCACGACGGCTTCCTCGACAAGGGCGAGGCCATCATGGAGCCCAAGCTGCTCGGCAAGTGGGCGGATGCCGACACGAACAAGGACGGCAAGGTCAGCAAGGAAGAGTTCCTGGCGTTCGAGAAGAAGGAACACCCCAAGAAGTAGCGTTTCGACGTACGGGCGCCGCCGCGGTGCCGGCGCGCTGAGCGCGGCGGCGAGCCGCCGCGTCGAACGCTAGCGCTTCGGTCCGACGATCTCCGCCGCCGCGCGGCGAAGGATCTCGGCGATGCGCGTCTGCTCGTCCGCATCGGCATCGAACTTCGAGAACAGCGCCGCGCGCAGCGAACGGCGCGCGGCGTGCAGATCATCGCACCATCGCGCAGGCTCGTCGCTCGACGGAGCCTCGGCGGCACCTCGGGTGCGACCGCCGAACGCGCGCCGCACGCCCTCCATGCGGCTCGCGACCCAACGCAGCTGAGCGAAGATCGCCTCGGCGAACGCGCGTCGCTCGTCCAACTTCTGACGGCCCGTGTCGGTGATGTGGTACGACTTCTTGCTGCCCTCGACTTCGACGCTCGCGTAACCCAGCTCCTCGAGATAGGTGAGCGCCGGATAGATCGTGCCGGGGCTTGGGCTGTAGAAGCCGCCGGAGCGCTCCTCCAGCGCCTTGATGATCTCGTAGCCGTGCCGCGGCTTCTCCTCGAGCAGCGCGAGGATCAACAACTGTAGGTCGTCGCCGCCGAGCTTGCGGCCGCTGCGAAAGCCGTGCAGCCCGCGAGAGGCATGGCCCATGAAACCACCGAAGCCGAACGCTCGCTCGTGCCGGCCCATGCAATGACGCGCGGGGCCGCCGCGCAACCATCTGCCGAGCATCATGTGCATCATGCTTCTCCTCGGAAAACATATATCGTACGATATATCCAACGATATAATGATGTCAAGACCATCGCGCCTTGCACCGCCGCGCAAGCCGAATATTCGTGCCCGCGCCGTCGAGCATTCCGTTGTCGAAACCGGCGAAGTCGCCGCAGCATGCCCTCACCGAGAAACGACTGCGCACGGAGGGACGATGGAACGCGACAAGCCGCTTCAATACGCCGTCTCGATGCAGCCGACGTTCGCCTGGCTCGAGGCGCGCCACCGCGTGGCGATCGTCGCGCATCTTTGCCGTCTCGATCCGCGCGAGCGCGTTCGTCGATTCGGGCGCGCGCTGGCCGATGCGGACATCGCGGCGTTCGTCGAGGACCTCGATTTCCACAACCACTGGCTCATGGGCGCGTTCTCATTCGACCAGCGGCTGATCGGCCTCGCGCATGCATGCCCGGTGCGCACCGGGCGCGACTGCACCGTCTATGCGGCGATCAGCGTCGATCGCGACTATCGCGGCCGGGGAATCGGGCGCGCGCTGCTCGGCTCGATCGTCGATCGGCTGCACCAGGCCGCTGCGACGACCGTCGTCGCGATCGGCTCGTGCTTCGAGCTGCCCGAGGACGACGTGCGTGGCGAGCTCGGTGCCGATCGCGGCGCGCAGGCGTACGAGGTGTGCACCGGCATCCGGATTGAAGCCGAGCGGCTGCCCGCCGGTCGCGCGTATCGCGACACGCTGGCGCAGCTGACGGCGTAGACGCTCGAAGCGAACGGCCCGGCGGCGAGCGCGCCTATGCAGCGGTGGAACGACGATCCGCCGCGGCCGGACCGTGTCCGCTCGTGATGAAGCGCAGGTACGCGAAGTATCCGACGAACACGTTCGGGTGGTCGACCAATCCTTCGCGGCAATAGATCGCGTGGATCTGCGGTAATCGCGAGAACGACACGCCGGGAAAATAGTGGTGATACGGGTGCATCGCGAAGTTCAGATTGGGCAGCAGCAGCCGCTCCCACCAGCGCAGCAGGATCAGCGGCGTCGATTCGGCGACGGAAGCGAGCGGAAGGTTGTATTTGTGCTCGCAGATCGCGCCCCAGCGGACGATGAGCTGCGTCACCGTGAAGAGCGGCAGCACCCAGTAGACGAGGAAGACGATCCAGCCGTGCGTGAACGTCAGCGCGGCGGCGGCCAGCGCGAAGTAGAGCGGGCGCACCCACGCCGGTATGCGGTAGCGCCGTGCGAATGCCGGCGCTTCCGACGCCGGCTTCTTGCCGCGAATGAGCTTCAGCGTATTGATGCCGATGATGTCGGCCAGGAAGAGCTTCGCGGTTGCAAGCGGCGTCTTCGGGAAGCTCCATTCCTCGCCGCTCTTGCGAACGAAATCGGGGTCGGTCGCGGCGAAGTAATCGCGATGGTGCGCGAGGTGTACCTGCGCATAGCCTTCGACCGTCAGCACAAGCAGCGGATACGCGGCGAACAGGTTCACGACGAGATCGCCCGTACTTGCCCGGTAACCGAGAAGGTGCGCCTGCTCGTGCACGAGCAATCCGAGCACGTTGTGGCGCGTCGCGACGATGACGATCGCGACGATCGTCGCCCACGCCGAGTCCATGTAGATCGCCCACGCGATGACGCCGACGATCACCGCCCACGCGCTCGCGAGCTTGAGGGTGAACGCGATCGGGCGGGCGCCGTTGAGCGCGGCGATTTCGGCGCGCGCACCCTCGGAGAGCGCAGAGCGGTCGCCCTTGGTGGCTGCTGGCAGTGGTGTGTTGTCCATCGACGTCGTTGTCAATCCAGCAGGAACTCGAGCTTCTCGTCACCGACATCGACGACGTCGCCGTTGCCGAGCAGCCGCGGCTCGTCGCCGATCGGGCGGCCGTTGACGCGCGCATGGCGGCGGCCTTCGACGTGCGTGACGAAATAGCCGATCGGGCGCCGCAGGATCACCGCGAGCTGCCGGCCGGGTTTGCCGAACGTCGCGACGACGCGATCGAGCTCGATGACGCTGCCGGAGCGGCTGCCGCGCAGCATCATCACGCGTGCCTTCGGCAGGCGCGTCCTCGGCGCGTGGGCGGAGGGCACCTGCACATCGGCCTCGGCGTCGCCGGCATCCGCGGTGCGTGCAAGTCCTGCGATCAGCATGGTCCGCTCGAGGTCGATGCCGGACGCGGCGCGCGTATTGAGGTAGCGCAGATGGAAGCGGCCGAACGCCATCACGTCGCCGTGCTGCAGGATACGACGCGTCACCCGCTTGCCGTTGACGAACGTTCCGTTGGCGCTTTCGAGGTCCTCGAGGATGTGGTCGTTGCCGACCGGCACGATCGCCGCGTGCTCGCGGCTTACCGCCGGATCGTCGATCACGATCGGATTGCGCGCGTCGCGTCCGACGGTGAGCCGCTCTTTGTCGACGAAGCATTGGAACAACACCGAATCTCCCGCACTCAGGACCAGCTTGGCCATCGCTACTCCGGGCTTCCTCGCCGCCGGAACAGACGGTGCAGCCATCCCTGCTCCCGATTGCGCGAGGACGACGACACCACCTTGGCGAGGATCACCGACACGTTGTCGTAGCCGCCGTTGTCTTTCGCCGTCTGGATCAGGATCTGCGCGGCGAGCGCGAGATTGCTCGCGACGGAGCGCACGATCAGCTCGATGTCCGCATCGTCGACGAGATCGTTGAGCCCGTCCGAACAGAGCAGGAATACGTCGCCCGGCAGCGCGTCGTCCTCGCGCATATGCGGATCGACGCGCTCGCCGGTGCCGAGCGCGTGCGTGACGAGACTTCGATTGTGCGAATGGGCCGCCTCGTCGGCGGAGATCACGCCGAGCTCGACCTGCTCGCGCAGCAGCGAGTCGTCGCGCGTCAGCAGTTGCAAACGGCCGGCCCTCAGCCGGTAGATCCGCGAGTCGCCGATGTGCCCCAGCACGACGCTGTTGTCGTTAAAAACGGCGAGCGCGAGCGTCGTTCCCATGCCATGGCGCGTCGCATCCGCTTGAGCCGCCTCGAAAATCGCCTGATTGGCTTGCTTTATGCTTTGTTCGGCCGCAAGCAGTGGGGAATGCTGGTGCGCGGCCGGCCCGGATGCGCCGATGTGGGCGCGAAGCGCGGCGAGCACGATGTCGGCGGCCATGCGGCTGGCGACCTCTCCGGCACGGTGCCCGCCCATGCCGTCGGCGAGCGCCACCACCCCGATGCGAGCGTCGATCGCGATCCGGTCCTCGTTAAACTGGCGGACGTTTCCGACATCGGTGAGGCCGACCGCTTCGATGGAGTTCTGCGCCATGATTCGAGGATATCAAGCATCGTCCCTGCACGTCAGCGTTTGAACGCACCCATGCGAGCGAACACCATCGGCCGCTACGAGCTCCTCGAAGAATTGAGCCGGGGCGGGATGGGTGTCGTCTACAGGGCGAGGGACCCGCTGATCGACCGAATCGTCGCGATCAAGACGATCGGCATGGGACTCTCGCGCCACGAGTCGGAAGCGTTCGACAAGCGCTTCGACCGCGAAGCGCGATCGGCCGGCCGGCTCAACCACCCGAACATCGTTACGATCCATGACATGGGGAGGAGTGACGACGGCGCGTACATCGCGATGGAGTTCCTCGACGGCCGGTCGCTGCGCGACATCCTCGATTCCGGCGTCGTGATCGAGCCGTCGCGCGTCGCGCAGATCGGCGTGCAGATCGCCGACGGCCTTGCCTACGCGCACGAGCACGGCGTCATCCATTGCGACATCAAGCCCGCGAACATCATGATGCTTGACAGCGGACGCGTGAAGATCACCGATTTCGGCATCGCGCGCCTTCCAACCGGCTCACGCACGTTCGCCGGCACCGTCATCGGCTCGCCACGCTACATTTCGCCCGAGCAGATCATCGGCCGCTCGGTCGACGCGCGCTCCGATCTCTTTTCGCTCGGCGCCGTGCTCTACGAGATGCTGACCGGCGTGCCGCCGTTCGGCGGCGGCGAGCTCGACGAGATCCTGTTCCAGGTGATCAACGACAAGCCCGAGCCGCCGAGCCGGCGCAACGCCGCCATTGCACGCGCGTTCGACACGATCGTCGATCGCGCGCTCGCGAAGTCGCCGGGCGACCGTTACGCGAGCGCGAGCGACATGGCGGCCGACCTGCGAAAGCTCGCACCGGCCGAGCCGGTCTCGGCGCCGCCAGCGACCGCCGGCGAGCCGCGTGCGGTGCCCTCGAACGGGGCGACGACGACGACGCTGATCGCCGATCGCGCAACCGACGATCCGGCTTCCGACGCACTTGCGCACACGCTCGACGTGCGCGCGATCGGAACGCTTCGGATGCGCCGGAACATCATGCTGTACGGCTTGCCGGCGCTCGCGTTCGCCGCAGTGGCCGCGTGGGCGTTGCTCGACGGGCGAGCGTCGAGCGCGGAAGACGGCCGCGGCGCCGCGCCGGCGCCCCCATCCGCTGCCGTCGTCACGTCGATCGATGAGCCGGCACCGGCGAGCGCGCCCGGCGCCGCCGCGCCGGTCGAGGCTGCGTCTTCGACGCCGTCGGCAGCGACGAGTGAAAAGGCAGCCGCCCCGAAGCCGAGCGCACGCGTCACGCTCGCCGTGACGCCGTGGGGCGAAGTGTTCGTCGACGGCCGCAAGCGCGGCGTGTCGCCGCCGTTGAACGAGCTCAAGCTCGCGCCGGGCCGGCACACGATCGAGATTCGCAACACGACGTTCGCGGCTCACAGCGAAACCGTTGACGTGCTCGCCGATGCCAACCTGCGCATCAAGCACAAGTTCGAATAATGCGATGCGTGCGCTGCGATGCGCTCGGACGGGCGCGTTGTTGTTCGCGCTCGCGTGCGCCGGTTGCGCGTCGCAGGCCGTCGAGGAGACCAAAGCGCCGAACGCGCCCGCGTCGAAGGAGGCGTCCGGCGCTGCCAAGCCGCAAGCGCCGACGCGACCCGCCGTAAGGGAGCCCGTCGCGAAAGAACCGGTGCCGGCACCGGCAGAGCCCGCGCCGAGCAAGGGCGAGCAGCTGTTGGCGCAGGCCATCAAGAGCTACGAGGACGGCGACTATCGCAGCGCGTCGAAGCAATTCGACGCGGCGCTGCACGAACGGATCGCCGCGGGCGAGCAGGCGAGCGCGCACAAATATCTCGCGTTCATCGCGTGCGTGTCGAACCGGCCGGCGACGTGTCGCGGCGAGTTCCGCAAAGCGTTCGCTGCCGACGCGAGCTTCGATCTCGCGCCGTCCGAAGCGGGACATCCGGTGTGGGGAGCGGCGTTTCGCCGCGTCAAAGCCGAGGTCGCGGCGAAGGCCAAGGACAAGGCCAAGCGCCCATAATGCATGCGGCGGCTGGCAAAGCGCTATTTGCCGTCGAGCAGGTGCCGGGCCGCGTGACCGTACGTGCTTCCTGCGGGCAGCCCGAGCCGCACGCACGTCACCGACGGAAGCGGATTCGCGCACTGGCGCAGGAAACCGGCGAGCTCGACTGTGCGACCGTTGTCGATATCGTCGAGCGATGCGAGGAACTGGTCGCGCAGCGCGCCGGCCGCTGGTTGCAACATCGAATCGTTCATGAAGCGCTTTCCGAAGAGGAAATCGCAGTATGAACCCTCGCGCGCACCCCGCGTGAACAATTTATGCGCGCACGCTTACGAGGCCGACCCGCGGCCTCGTCCGGCGCGTGCAACCCACGACGCGGTCCGGCGTCATGCCGGTGTCCGACGTGCGATCAGTACTTCTTGTGCTCCTGCGCTTCCTTCTCGACCTTCTGCCCGGCCTTTTCGACGTCTTGGCCCGCGCCCTGGATCGTATTGCACGCGGAAAGCGTGAGCAGCGCCGGCGCAAACGCCAAAGCGAGCAGCACCGCGACGAGTTTCTTCAGCATGGCCATCACCCTCCGGTTGTGGGCTGCACGCGCAACCCGGCGTTTGGAGTCTCGCCGCACGGCGATTTCGAGCGAATCAGTCGATCGGCCGTTATCATGTAGGGCATTGGCCTATGCCGGATCGGCGGAGGCTTTGCGCCATGCGGACGCCACGGATGACTCACTGGTTATTGCTTTTCATCGCCCTGCTGCTGTCCGGGCCGTTGCTCGCGCTCGCGTTCGGGCGTGCATCGATGAACGGCGACTGGCGCACCGCCACGCATCGGCCCGTTGGTCTGGCACCCGACGCCGCCGAGCACGACGACGCGATCGTGCAGGTGTACGCGAGCCGCACGTTCGGCTGGCGCGGTGCGTTCGCCGACCACACGTGGCTCGCCGCGAAGCCGAAAGGCGCAGACCGATATACGCGTTATGAAGTGATCGGCTGGTTCGCGCGCAGCGGCGGGTCTGTCGTGTCGGTTTCCGCCGGCCGTGCGCCCGACGCCGAGTGGTATGGCGCGACGCCGCGACTGATCCGCGACGTCCGGGGTGCGCAAGCCCAAACGGTCATCGACAAGCTCGGTCGAGCGGTCTCCGATTACCCGCACGCCAACACGTACAGCGCGTGGCCGGGACCGAACAGCAACACGTTCGTCGCGCATCTCGGCCGCGCGATTCCCGAGCTGCGGCTCGCGCTGCCGTCCACCGCGATCGGCAAGGATTATCTGCCGGCCGGCGAATGGGTCGCGCGCATGCCGAGCGGCACCGGTTACCAGCTATCGCTGTCGGGGCTTCTGGGCGTCAGCGCGGCAGCCGATGAGGGATTCGAGCTGAACGTGCTCGGTCTTGTCACCGGAATCGACGTCCGACGTCCGGCGTTGAAGCTGCCGGGCATCGGCCGCGTCCCGGAAAAGTAGGGTCACGCATAAAGTAGGGTCAGACTCGGCTTTTCGCGGGCGGCTCGCCATACGCGCGCCGTGCATGAAAAGTCGAGTCTGACCCTACTTTTCAAAAAGTCGAGTCTGACCCTACTTTTCAAAGAGTCGAGTCTGACCCTACTTTCTCTGACCCTACTTTCTCACGCGATCACGCGTCGTCAGCTCGCGCTCACGCTCAGGTTGTCGACGACGGATTTGACGCCGTTGACGTTCTGCGCGACTTGCATTGCGCGTTCCTTGTGTTCCTGCGAATCGACCTTGCCGTTCAGCGTCACGATCCCGTCCTTGGTGTCGACGTCGATCTTGAGCGAGCGGATGCCCGGCTCGGCCATGACGGCGGCCTTGACCTTGCCCGTGATCGCCGCGTCGCTCACGACTTCGGTAGCCGTGCGGTTGGTGTCGCTCGACGCTGCGCTCGAGGTCGACGGTGCGGTCGTTGACGGCGCAATCGTTGACGGTGCGGTCGTCGACGGCGCGGCTGGCGTGTTCGACGCAGTCCTGTCCGCCGGCGTCCTGTCGCTGCAGCCCGCACCGAAGAGCGCCGTGCCTGCGAGGATCGCGGCGAGCGCTGTCATGCGATAGTGTGCATTCATCATGTCTCTATCCTCATATGCAAAGCCGGGCACGCGGCCCGGCCGATGGAGAAGCCTCAACCAAGCTCGCGCTTCCCGGAAACATCATCATCCACGGGTCGCGCCGGCATGCATTTCGGACAACGACAGACGACTGTGTAGGACGCGCCCCCGTTGGCGCGTAAGACAACTCGTCGTCGATAGTTAGGCGGGCACAGGCCGCGCCATCGCGCGGTGCAATAGCCACGATGCGATGGAGAGGTTCAGCAAGTTCCAGAGCAGCCCGTTGACAAACGCGGCCTTGTACGACCCCGTCAGATCGAACACCGCGCCGGACATCCAGCCGCCCAGCGCCATGCCGAACAGCGTCGCCATGATGACGGCACCAACCCGTGCGCCTGCTTCGCGCGGCGAAAAATACTCGCGCACGATGATCGCGTAGGACGGCACGATGCCGCCCTGGAACAGCCCGAACAGCGCCGAGATGACGTAGAGCGATACGAGACCATCGAACGGAAGGAACAGCAGCAGCGCGGTCCCTTGCAGCGCGGAGCCGATGAGCAGCGTGCGTAGCCCGCCGATGCGGTCGGAGACGAAGCCGAACGCGAGGCGGCTCACGATGCCGCACGCGAGCATCAATGACAGCATTTGCGCGCCTCGCGCGGGGCCATAGCCAAGATCGCCGCAATACGCGACCAGATGCACCTGCGGCATCGACATCGCGACGCAACAGGCGAGGCCGGCGACGATCAACAGGTTCTGCAGCGCGCGCGGCGACAGTCCGAGCGCGTGTGTGGCCGGTGCACGCGCTCGCACGCCCGAAGGCTCGAGCACGATGATCGGCGGCGGCCTTCTCAGCATCAGCGCGAGCGGCAGCATCGTCGCCACACAGAAAGCCGCGATGCCGAAATAGGTGTGACGCCATCCCGCCGTCTCGATGAAATGCTGGACGACGGGCGGCCACAATGCGCCCGCGAGGTAATTGCCGCTCGCGAAAATGCCGACCGCGATGCCGCGCCGCCGGTTGAACCACATCGAAATGTGCGCGAGCAGCGGAGCGAACGTCGACGCGCTGCCGACGCCGATCAGCACGCCCTGCGCGAGCGTGTATTGCGCGAGCGAGCCGGACGATGCGGCCGCGACATAGCCGAGCGACATCGCGATCGTACCGGCGACTACCGGCACGATGATGCCGAAGCGATCGGACAGCCGGCCCATCAGGATGCCGCTGAAGCCGAATCCGATCATCGTCAGCGTGTACGGCAGCGACGCTGCGCCGCGGGCGACGCCGAATTCGGTTTGCACCGTCGGCAGCGCGACGACGACCGACCACATGCCGACGCCCCCGATGGTCGACAGCAGCAGCGAAACGACGAGGCGAACCCAGGCGTCGGCGGAATCGGCTTGCGTGTGTGGCGATTTCGTGCTGGGCTCCATCGGGCATGCGCTTCGCGACGCGCGATTGTGCCACGCGGCCGAGTTGTCTTTAGAATGCCCGGCTTCACGCCTTTACCGGGGACCTCATGTCCGACCACCAGGGTTATCTGCGTCATCCGACGATCCATGGCGACGCGATCATCTTCATCAGCGACGACGATCTGTGGCGCGCTTCCGCTGCGGGCGGTGTCGCACGCCGCCTGACTGCCAGCGTTTCCGAGCTGTCGACCCCATGCTTTTCTCCCGATGGCCAATCAGTCGCGTTCGTCGGCCGCGACGAGCAGCATCCGGAGGTTTATCTGATGGCGTCCGACGGCGGGCCCGCGCGCCGGATGACGTGGACGGGACCCGACGTGATCGTGCGCGGATGGACACCGGAAGGCCGCATCCTGTTCGTCACGACGTACGGGCAGCCGTTCTTCCGCAACTATCGCGCGTTCACGCTCGACCCCAAAGGTGGATTGCCCGAATTGCTGCCGTTCGGGCAAGTCAATCACCTCGCGTTCGGGCCGAACAATGCGAAAGTGATCGGCCGCAACACCGCGGATCCCGCACGATGGAAGCGTTATCGCGGCGGCACCGCCGGGTATCTGTGGATCGACGCGAACGGCAGCGGAAAATTCAGACGCATGAGCGAGCTCGAAGGCAACATCACGAGCCCGATGTGGCTCGGCGGGCGCGTCTATTACCTGTCCGATGCCGAAGGCGTCGGCAATCTCTATTCGTGCCTGCCGGACGGATCGGGCCGCCGCCGGCACACCGATCACGACGATTATTACGCGCGCCACGCGCAAAGCGACGGCAAGCAAATCGTTTACCAATGCGGCGCCGACCTTTGGTTGTTCGATCCGGCGAGCGATCGCACCGAGCGGCTCGACATTCGCCTGCCGTCGCATCGCACGCAGGCGGCACGCAAGTTCGTTCCGGCTTCCGACCATCTCGACGGCTTCCACGTTCATCCGGCCGGGCACAGCGTGGCGGTCGTCGCGCGCGGCAAACCGTTCACGTTTGCGTTGTGGGAAGGCGCGGTACGCCAGCTCGGCGGCGACGACGGCGCGCGCTATCGGCACGCGCAGTGGCTCGGCGATTGGACCGCGCAGGTCGCCGTCGGCGACGGCTCGGGCGAGGAACGCATCGAAGTGTTCGACGAAGCGGGGCGCTCGCGTACACTGCCCTGGGATATCGGCCGCGTGACCACGATGCGCGCAGCGCCTCGTGGCCGCCGCGTAGCGCTCGCGAACCATCGCAACGAGGTGATGATCGGCGACGTCGACAGCGGTGAAATCGCGATCGTGGATCGCAGCGACGCGGGCCGCACGGAAGACCTCGCGTGGTCGCCCGACGGCGAGTGGCTCGCGTACACGTTCTGGACGTCGGCGCGGCAGACGGCGATCAAGCTGCACAACGTCGCGCAGAAGACGAGCACGCTCGCAACACAGCCGGAGTTTCGCGACTACTCGCCGGCGTTCGATCCGCAAGGGCGCTACCTGTACTTCCTCTCGGTGCGAACGTTCGATCCGGTCTACGATGCCGTTCAGTTCGAGCTCTCGTTTCCGCGCGGCGCACGGCCGTATCTGATCGCATTGCAGGCGGGAGGTCGCTCGCCGTTCGAGCCTGCGCCGAAAGGACTGAAGCCCGACGATCCGATGACGGCGCGCGCGAAGGCGGAGCCGAGCGGCGCGATGCCGCCGATCGAGCTCGACGGCATCGCGCAGCGGATCGCGCCGTTCCCGGTGCCCGAGAACCGCTTCGGCCAGATCGCGGGCGCCGCGAACGACAAGGTCGTCTGGACCGTGCTGCCGATCGCCGGCGCGCACGGGCGGGGCGGGCACAAGGATTCGCCGGGACGGCTCGAAGTGTTCGACTTCGAGACATTGCGCGCCGAAACGCTGATGGACAAGGCGGACGCGTTCACGCTCGCCGCCGACTCCACGACGCTCATCGTGCGCGAAGGCAAGCGGCTGCGCGCGATCGCGGCGAACCGTGGACCACAGCGCGATCACGATCCCGAGGCGTCGTCGGACAAGCCGTCGCGCAAGAGCGGCTGGCTCGACATCGAGCGTATCCGGCTCTCGGTCGAGCCGCGCAAGGAATGGCGCCAGATGTTGCGCGAGATATGGCGGTTGCAGCGCGACCAGTTCTGGGTGCCGAACATGTCCGGCGTCGATTGGGACGCCGTCTATCGCCGTTACGAGCCGCTGCTCGCGCGCGTCGCGACGCGTGCCGAGCTGTCCGATTTGATTTGGGAAATGCAAGGCGAGCTCGGAACGTCGCACGCGTACGAGATGGGCGGCGATTACCGCAAGCCGCCGCAGATCGCGCTCGGCTATCTCGCCGCCGAAGTGCGAGCGGCGGACGACGGCAGCTATGAAATCATGCGAATCGCTTCGGGGGATCCGTGGGACGCGGGCGCCGATTCACCGCTCAATGCAGTCGGCGTCGAGGCGAAGGTCGGCGAGCGCATCGTTGCGGTCAACGGCCAGCGAACGTCGCGCGAGCGGCCGCCGCAATCGCTGCTCGTGCATCAGGCGGGAACGAAGGTGGAGTTGACGCTCGTGACGGCAAGCGGGGCGACGCGCAACGTCGTCGTCGCGACCCTCGCCGACGAAGTCCCGGTGCGCTACCGCGAATGGGTCGAGCGCAATCGCGCGTGGGTGCACGAGCGCTCGCGCGGCCGCGTCGGCTATTTCCACTTGCCTGACATGATGTCGGCCGGCTTCGCCGAGTTCCACCGCTACTTCAGGGTCGAATGCGACCGCGACGCGCTGATCGTCGACGTCCGCTACAACCGTGGCGGCCACGTCTCGGAGCTGCTGCTCGAGAAGGTCGCGCGCAAGCGCATCGGCTACAACCTGTCGCGCTGGATGCAGCCGTCGTCTTATCCCGACGAGGCGGCGGCCGGTCCGGTTGTCGCACTCACCAACGAGCATGCGGGCTCCGACGGCGACATCTTTTCGCACGGCTTCAAGCTGATGGGACTCGGTCCGCTCGTCGGCACCCGCACGTGGGGCGGCGTGATCGGCATCTGGCCGCGGCACAAGCTGGTCGACGGAACGGAGACAACACAACCCGAGTTCTCGTTCTGGTTCCGTGACGTCGGCTGGGGTGTCGAGAATTACGGCACCGACCCGACGATCGAGATCGACAACGCACCGCAGGACGCGATCGAGGGCCGCGATCGACAGCTCGAGAGCGCGCTCGAAACGGCGCTGAAGCTGATCGAGAGCACGCCGGCGAAACCGACGTTCGAGCCGCGGCCGAACCTTGCGCGCTCGAAGCTGCCGCCGCGAAGGCAATAGATCGCCCGATGGTCCCATGACGACCGCGTTCGTCTTCGCCGGCGGCGGCAGCCTCGGCGCGGTCGAGGTCGGCATGCTGCAGGCGCTCGTCGAGCGTGGCGAGCACGCGGACGTGATCGTCGGTGCGTCCGCGGGCGCCATCAACGGCGCCTATTTCGCCGCGGATCCCTGCGCCGACGCGGTCGGTCGGCTCGCCGGAATCTGGCGCGGGCTCAAGCGCTCCCATGTGTTCCCATTCGACGTGCGCAGCGTTCTCGGACTGTTCCGGCGACGCGACTATCTCGTCGGGGCGCACGGACTGCGCGCGCTGCTCGAGCGGCATCTGCCGTATCGGCAGCTCGAGGAAGCGCGAGTGCCGATGCACGTCATCGCCACCGAATTGGTGAGCGGCGACGAGGTCGTGCGTCGTCCGGGCCGGTCATCGACGCGGTGCTCGCAAGCGCCGCGATACCGGGCGTGTTTCCGTCGGTCATTTTGGGCGGCCGCGAACTGGTCGATGGCGGCATATGCAACAACACGCCGATCTCGGCGGCGGTAGCGCTGGGCGCCGACCGCGTGCTGGTGCTGCCGACCGGATTTGCATGCGCGATCAAGCGTGTGCCCGACAACCCGATCGGCAAGGCGCTGCACTCGCTCAACCTTCTGGTCGCGCGTCAGCTCGTACGCGACATCGAGCACTACCGCGACAGCGTCCGGCTGCACGTCGTGCCGCCGCTGTGCCCGCTCGAAGCGTCGCCTTACGACTACGATGCCTGTTCGACGCTGATCGAGCGCGCGCACGCGAACACGCGCAACTGGATCGCCGCGGGCGGGCTCGAATCGTGTGATGCGGACCCGGGCCCGCTCGTGTTCCACCGGCACTGACCGCTACGGCGCGTAAACGCACATGACAGCACCTTCGTCCGTCCAGCCTTGGGCGACCATCGCATCGATCACCGCGCGCTCGATCGAGAAGCGATGGTTGGGCGTGCCACCGGCACCGTTGTTGTAAGCGCGGTAGAGCGCAACGGTCTTTCGCGACATCAGCGCGGGCGGTACGCCGTCCGGACAACCGTCCGCAAAGGGCAAGGCGCCGAACGCCACGCCTTCGAACATCCATTGCCGATCCGCGCGATCGCGCACGAGTGCGCATTCGGTCGTGCTCGACGTAAAGAAATGGGATGCGGGTCCGATGTCCGGAACGCCGGTGAAGCGATAAACGGGTGCGAGCGTGCCGCAGCCGTCGGCGTAGAGATCGGCGACGAACGTGTAGCCGGTGCGCGCCCATTGCGGGGCCGCGCTGCCGGCGTCGATCGCGGCCTGCTCGGCGCGATCGGCCGTCATGAAATAGCGATCATGGAGCGTGTCGTGGTATTCGACGACCGTCACGCTCGGCATGAAGGGTGGCGACCAGATGCAGGCGAAGTGCGCGACGTCGACGCCGGATCGTCGATGAATGCCATGACGAACTGGTCGGGCGTCCGGTCGGTCGGTACGACCGCATTGTGCCGCGCGAGCGACGATGTCGGCTTCGGCCGTCATCGCCGCGATTGCGACAGCCAGGCCGAAAAAGGCGCTGCGCATTGTTCCTCCGTGCCGAAGGTCCCTGCCTGGTCACGCGGTGGGTGGAGCGCGAGCCAAGCCTGCCCATTGCAGTACGGCGCCGCATACGCGTCAAGCGGCCGGCGAAGAGTCTCTGACCCCTTTCGCGGCCTTCCCCTTGATTCCTGCGGAACATTCGAATCGCCGCTTCGCTCCAATGTAAATGCTGGCGCCGTGGGTATCGGCGCCTGCTCGATCAATGGAGGAGCGCAATCATGGCGAGATACGGCAAGAAGGCGCAGTCGAAGGTCAAGCAGACGATGCACGAGCGCAAGAAGGGCACGTTGCGCAGCGGTCGCTCCGGCAAGAAGGTGACGAGCCGCAAGCAGGCGATCGCGATCGGCCTTTCGCAGGCGCGGGGCGCAGGTGCGAAGGTACCCGCGAAGAAGTCGTCGTCGAGGAAGTCGTCGGCCAGACGATCGTCCAGGAAGTCGTCGTCCAGCCGGAAGTCCAGGTAACGCCCGGCGCGGACGCTTTGCGCCTACCTTAGAAAATCGAGCGGCGTGTTGTCGGGCGCCACGACGTCGCGAAAGCGCCCGACAACGCGCGCCTGCGTGGCCGAGGGCAGCGGCACGAAGCCCGTCTCGGCCGCCATCTGATCCCCCTGCAGGAAAGCCCAGAAGAAGAACTTGAGCGTCGAGCGCGCGCGCTCCAGGTTCTTCGGTTTGCGGTCGACCAGCACGTATGTCACTTCGACGATCGGCCACGATGTTTCGCCTTCGACGTTGACGAGCGTCGGAATCTGCTCACCGGTACGTCCAAGGCCCGCCACGTTGGTCGCGGCGAGGATCGTTTCGTGCGACGGCTTCACGTATTGTCCGGCGCGGTTACGCAACTGTGTGTACGCGAGCTTGTTGCGGAACGCTTCGTCGAAATTGATGTAGCCGATCGCGCCCGGCGTCGATTGCACTTTCTGGCCCATCGCCTGCACGGTCGCAACCTGCATCGTCGGCACGGGCCAGTCGGGTTGCTTGTTCGCGCCCACGCGCGACGCCCACGTCCGGTCGGTCTTGGCGAGAAACGTCGTCAGCGCGAGCGTCGTGCTCGCCGCGGTCTCGCGCACGACGAGCTTGATCGGCAGCCTGGGCAGATTGAGCCCGGCGTTGGCGGTGCGGATCTCGTCGTCGTTCCACGACTTGATCTCGCCGAGATAGATCTTCGAAACAAGGTACGGATTGAGCCGCAGCGCGCCGGGCTCGACGCCCGGAATGTTGACGATGACGACGACGCCGCCGATCAGCAGCGGAAACTGGACGAGCTCGTTCTTGCGCAGCTCTTCGCCGGCGAGCGGGATCTCCGTGCATCCGAAATCGACGCTGCGTGCGATCGCCTCGCGTATGCCGACGTCGGAATTCGCGGGTGCGAAGTCGACGTTGATCTTCGTTTCCTTGGTGAACAGGAAATTCCATTGCGCGAGCACGCGCGTCGCGGTGCTGCCGCCGGTGCCTTTGATCGCGGATGCGTGCTCGAGCGCCGCATCGCTCATAGGCGCGAACGAGAGCAACAGCGCGCCGGCGAGTGCGGCGCCCGCTCGGGCAACGCTGAATGGACGTGACGGCATGGCGCCTTCGTGATGGACGACGTGACATATGCTTCGCGCATTTCGCCGCGCGGATGTTGATCTGGTTCAACAATTGCGCCGGATGCAGTCAGCGCAACGCAAACAGCGAGCATTCACTGGCGCAAACCGTCGAAGCGACGCTATTGCTGGATGAAGTCGACGGTCGCGGCGCTTTCGCCCAGGGTGCTTTCGCCGAGACCGATCACCCCGCGACCGACGAGCACGGTCTCTTCACGGCGCAGATGCAGCTCGGGCTTGCCGTCGAAGCGCACAAACGTTCCGTTGACCGAAGCGTCGACCAGCATGAAGTTGTGATCGCGCAACTGGACGCGAGCATGCCATCGCGATGCGGTCTTCGCCGGCACGACAAGATCGTTCGAAGCATCGCGGCCGAGCCGCGCGACGCGATGCTCGGCGTCGAGGCGCACGTCCTTGCCCTGATGCGTGAGCACGAGCGTGAGCGCCGCATCGGGGTCGTCGCTCGCATGGGTGTCGACCACCATCGTGAGCGTCGCCTCGATATTCCACACGACCTCGAAGATCGGCACGTCGCCGTCGATGCCCTTGAGCTCGATCGGATGGAGCGAGCGGCACGACCCGCGTATCGCCGGCGTCAGCGCTTGGACCGTCTGCCGCGTCGTCAGCACCTGCGCCGACCGGGCGACATCGGCCACACGCGACGCGAGGTTGACCGTGTCGCCGAACACGTCGCCGGCGTCTTCCAGCACGCGTCCCTGCGCGATGCCGATCCGTACCGCCGGAACTTCGGCATCGATCGCGTGTTGTTCGGCGAGTCGCGTCTGCATCTGGCTCGCGGCGCAGATCGCAGCGTCGGCTTCGTCGAAGACGCACAGCAGCTCGTCGCCGATGAACTTGACGATGCGGCCGCTGAACTCGAGCGCCGTCGAGCGCAGCAGGTCGAGGCATCGGGCAATAACCCGGTGCGCCTCGTGGTCGCCCAGCGCTTCGTAGAGTGCCGTGCTGCCGCTTACGTCGGCGAACAGCACAGCGAGCACCCGTTCCCCGAGCTGCATGGGCTTTTGGACGCGGCGTGCCCCGCGTCGTTCGCGGCTCCTGAATATTCGACTCATAATCATAGTCCGGCCCGCCTTGGGCCGCTTGCTCAAGGAGCTCGCATGCCCCCATCGAACCGCCGGATCGGCATCATCGGACTCGGATTCGGCGCCCAGGTCTACGTGCCGGCCTTCCGCTCGGAAGGCTGGGACGTCGCCGCGATCTGCAGCCGCAGCCGCGACAAGCTCACCAAGGTGGCCGAAGCCGCGGGCATCCGCGATGTCCACACCGATCCGCTCGAGCTCATCGGACGCAAGGATCTGGACGCGATCGCGATTGCGACGCCGCCGCGCGCACATCGCGACCTGGCGATCGCGGCGCTCGCTGCAGGCAAGCACGTGCTGTGCGAGAAGCCGTTTGCGATCGACGCAAGTCAAGCGGCCGACATGCGCGACGCGGCCGAACGCAGTGCGCGAACGTCGATGGTGGGCCACGAATTCCGGCATGCGCCGCAACGCGCGTACATCAAGGAGCTCATTGACGACGGCTACATCGGGAGGTTCCAGCTCTGCACGATCGAGCTCTACCTCGACCGCTACGTGACGGGCGAGCCGAGGCCGCTCACGTGGATGGCGCACGAAGCGGAGGGCGGCGGCCTGCTGGGCGCGCTCGGCTCGCACTACATCGACGGCTTGCGCCACTGGTTCGGCGACGTCGTGTCGGTCACCGGGCTGCTCGCGACGCTGCGACCGGATCTGGTCGACACGAAGACCAACGCGATCGTCAAGGCGGAAACCGACGACACGTTCCTGTTCACGCTCGAGTTCGCGCATGGCGGCATCGCGACGATGAGCGCATCGTTCGCGACCACGCCCACCCGCGGCGCGAAGATCGTCGTAATGGGCGAGCGCGGCACGCTCATCGCGGAGCAACCCGGCCCGAACCCGATGGACAACGGCGTCGTCGTCGCGAGCCGCGACGGCTCACCGCCGCAACCGCTCGCGACGCCGGCGAAATACACGCCGTTCACCGACGACCGCGATCATCGGCTGATGGCGTTCCGGCTGCTCGTGCGCGAGTTCACGAAGGGGATCGACGAGCGCCGATCGCCGTCGCCCAACTTCACCGATGGACTGCGCTGCCAGGAGATTCTCGACGCAGTGCGGGCATCGTCGAAATCCGGCCGCACGGTCAGGTTCGGATGACCGGACATCGCTCGCGTTGCCGGAGGCCTCGATGACGCCGTCTGCGTGGCCGGAGCTGCCCTACCTCGCGTGGAAGGACACGTACGAGACGCTGCACCTGTGGACGCAGATCGTCGGCAAGATCCGGCTCGCGCGCATGCCGTGGCTCAATCACACGTGGCAAGTGACGCTCTATCCGACGGCGGACGGTCTCACGACCGGTCGAATGCCGTACGGCGTCGATGCGTTCGAGATCGATTTCGATTTCGTCGCCCGCGAGCTCATCGTGCGAACGAGCCGCGGCGAACGGCGGACCCTCGCGCTGGCGCCGATGCCGGTGTCGCATTTCTACGCTTCGATGATGGAAACGCTGACTGCGCTGCGCGTGCCGGTGGCGATCTACCGCAAGCCCTCCGAAATCGAGAGCCAGCTGCCCTTCGACGAGGATGTCGTCCATCGATCGTACGACGCCGATTCTGCGAATCGCTGCTGGCAGATCCTTTGCCGGTCGGCGGAGGTCATGGCTCGCTTTCGCGCCCGCTACTACGGAAAGGCGAGCCCGGTCCATTTTTTCTGGGGCGGCTTCGACCTCGCCGTGACCCGCTTCTCGGGCCGCGTCGCGCCGCCGCATCCGGGCGGCATACCGAATCTTCCGGATCGCGTCACGCGCGACGCGTACTCGCACGAGGTGAGCAGCTGTGGTTTCTGGCCGGGCGGCGCGATTGCGCCGTATCCGCTCTTCTACAGCTACGCCTATCCGGAGCCGGACGGGTTCGCGGTCTCGAGCGTGCAGCCTGCAGCGGCGCGCTACGACACGACGCTGCACGAATTCCTATTGCCGTATGACGCCGTCCGGCAGGCGACCGAGCCGGAGAACACGCTGCTCGCGTTCCTCCAGTCGACGTACGAAGCCGCGGCCGATCACGGCGGCTGGGATCGCGCGGCGCTCGAAGTTTCGCCGCAGAGGTTGCGCGAGGTCGGCGCGGCGTGACGTCAGGTCGCAAGCGCGATCTCGACGCGCCTGTTGCGTTTGCCCTCGCTTCGGATCTTCAGCACGCGGATGCCGCCGATCTCGGCGATGTTCTTCACGTGCGTGCCGCCGCACGGCTGAAGGTCGATGCCGGGGATCTTCAGCAGCCGCACGCGTCCCGCGCCGCGAGGTGGCTGCACGCTCATCGTCTTCACGAGCTCGGGACGCGCATCGAGCTCGTCATCGGTGATCCACACCGTTTCGGTCTCGATGCCGCGTGCGATCAGCGCGTTTGTCTCGTGCTCGATGCGCTGCGCGTCGAGCAGACTCATGTCGATGTCGAAGTCGAGCCGCGCCTTGTCGGGCGAGATGTTGCCGCCGGTGACGGGCGCCACGACAACGCACGACATCACGTGCAGCGCGGTGTGCAGGCGCATCAGCGCGTAGCGGCGCTGCCAGTCGATCTCGAGTGTCAGCGTCTCACCGGGCTCGGCTAGCGGCATCGCGGGCGCGGGAATGTGCAACACGCTGTTCAGAGCCTCGCCCTTGCGCGTATCGGCGATCGCGATGCGCTCGCCGTTCGCGCGAACGAGCGTGCCGGCATCACCCTGCTGGCCACCGCCCTGCGGGTAGAAGATCGTGCGGTCGAGCTCGATGCCGCGCTCGTGCACGGCGACAACGCGCGCCGTCGCGCTCTTGAGGTAGGCGTCGTCTCGGAACAACAGGTCGGTGGTCATCGTTGTAAAAAAGGCCAAAGTCGCGATGCGGGCTATTCTAGCGGGCCCGCGACGCCGTTACAGTTGGAAACGCCTTGGCGCGAAATCGTGACAACGCCGACACGGACCTGCGCGTTATTTTCCCTTGTGCCGAGCCGGATTTCCGCAGGCTCGTCGGACTGAATAATCTTCGGAGGGACTTATGCAGGCAATGCTGAAGACCGTGCTGGTGGCGGCGGGCCTGGCCGTAGCCACGCAGGCAGCGGCGCAGATCACGTTCTACGAAGGGGAGGGCTTCCGCGGCCGGGCATTCACCGCGGATAAACAGATCTGGAATCTGGAGCGATACGGCTTCAACGACCGCGCGTCTTCGGTGGTCGTCGATCGCGGCCGCTGGGAAGTGTGCGAGCACGCGCGCTTCGAAGGCAGCTGCGTCGTGCTGCGGCGGGGCAGCTACGACTCGCTCGGGTCGATGGGCATGAACAACAGGATTTCGTCGGTGCGCCCCGTCGGCCGTGGCGCGCCCGCCGCTTACGAGGCGCCGCCGCCGCAGCCGGCGCCGGCGTACGAGTGGCGTCAGCGCCCGAACGAGCGACTCTTCGAGGTGCCCGTTTCGTCGGTGCGCGCGGTCGTCGGACCGCCCGAGCAGCGGTGCTGGGTCGAGCGTCAGCAAGTGATCGAAGGCGGGCAAGGCCCGAACGTTCCGGGCGCGATCGCCGGCGCGGTCATCGGCGGCGTTCTCGGCCACCAGATCGGCGGCGGACGCGGCCGCGACGTCGCCACGGCAGGCGGCGCAGTAGCCGGCGCGGCGATCGGGGCAGGCGTACCGGGCGGCCCCGCCTACAGCCGCGACGTTCAACGGTGCGCCAGTGCTCCGCCGGGTCCGCCTCAATACTGGGACGTGACCTACGAGTTCCAGGGTGTCGTTCATCACGTGCAGATGAGCGCGCCACCCGGTCCCACGATCAGAGTGAACGGCCGAGGGGAGCCGCGCGGGTAAGCGGTGTTGTTGCAGTGAAGCAAAGCGGCCTTTCGGGGCCGCTTTGCTTTTGGGCCGACCGCTGCCGACAGGCCGTTGCCGTCATAGGCTCGGCGCGTTCGCACCGTAGGCCGCATCGACCTCGCGCGCGATGACGTCGTAGAGCGGTCGCACGGCGAAGTTGAGGCCGCGCACGACGCCTTCGACCGAAAGCATCGACGGGACGCGCTGACCGCGATGCTCGACGGGGCCGCCGATCCTGTGGATGTCGACGCCGAGGTGCGACAGATGCTTCGCGAGCCTCGGCTCCGTCAGCATGAACAGCGTTTCGATTCCATGCCGCCGCGCTTGTGCGATCACGCTGAGGTAGAGACCCACCGGAATGTATGGAAAGCGCGGTTGATCGGCGCTGCCGAAGTCGTGCTGGCTGATGCTCGCGGCGACCTTCGCCTCGCCTTTGCGTCGGCGATAGCTGCTGACGACGGCGAGGCGCGAGACCTCCGCGATCCGATCGCGCGGCATCCGCAGTGGATCGACGATCGCCCGATCGATCGTGCGCGCACATGCTTGCTCGAACGGCAGCAGAAGATCAGGCTCGTCGCGCCGCGCGAAGATCAACCGGATGCATCCGACGTATTCCTGGCTGCTGATCGTCTTCAGCAGGCAATGCACGGCGTGCGCGTCGTAACGGTCGGTTTCCATGCCGTCCGGGCGCAGCGGCTCGAACGCGAGATCGCGACAGTAGACGTCGTGGCGAATCCGGTACGCGGTGCGCTTCAGCTCATCGGTTACCGCCGGCACGGCCGTGAAGTACCGGCTGAAGCCGATTCCGATGTTGAGGAACGCAGGCAACCTTGCCATTCGAAACCGACCCCGACTCTAGACCAGCGGCGCTTGCAGCTTCTCGGTCGCAAACGCACGTTGCACGGCGGGTCGCGCCAGCACGCGCCGCAGATACGGCCCGACGTGCGGCAGATCGCGCGCGGGACGCGAAAAGCCGCGTGTCCACCGGCACAGCATCAATAGGAACGGATCCACGGCGCTGAACGTCGCGCCCAGCAGCCAGTCGCGACCATGCGAGGCCAGTTGCGCATCGAGCTGATCGAGCATGCCGCCGATTCTCGCTTCGGCGTGCGACTTCACCTGTGCCGCGGCGACTTTGTCGCCTTCGTCCACCATGCGCTCGCTGTAGAAGTAATGCATCAGCATCGCCTGCAGCGTGTTGGTCGACCACACGAGCCATTTGTAGAAATGCGCGCGCTCGGCGGTTCGTGGCGGCGGCGCGAGTCGCGCATCCGGATGCATGTCCGCGAGGTGCAGACAGATGGCCGCCGTCTCGTAGAGCACCAGATCGCCGTCCACGAGCACCGGGATCTGCCCGTTCGGGTTGAGCTTCAGGAAGTCAGCCGACTTGTGCGCAGCGTTGGCGCGGTCCACCAGCGCGAGCTCGAACGGCACGCCGAGCTCCTCGAGCAGCATGTGCGGCGTCAGGCTGGCATTGCCGGGATAGTAGTACAGCCGGATGTTGCGGACGTTCGACATGGCGCCGGAGAGCTCGAAGTTGATTGAATGGATGATACAGATCTCCATCCGCTTGCGGTTTGCTGGCGCCGCGGTTGCGAGATGAGTAACATGAATGGGTCGTCTCCAATGGCGCGGCGGGCCGAAGCGCAATCGCCTGTTCATGGCGGCAAGCCAATCGCTGTATGCGGTCTATGCGGCGACGCAGGGCGCGTCGCCGGTTTGAGGATGCACGTGAGCAAAATCGAATCCGTATCCGTCTGCGTTGTCCGCGTGCCGCTCGACGTCGTAACGTCGTTCGCCACGCGAACGGTCAGCGCGCGCGACTACTGCCTCGTGAAGGTTCGCTCGAATGCGGGTCAGCAGGGCATCGCCTTCTGCTACGTCGGAAGCGCCGGCGGTCGAATCGCGCAAATCGCGGTCGAGGAGCTCCTCGCGCCCAAGTTGATCGGTCAGGAGTCGCTGCGCGTCGAAGGTCTCTGGCAACAGATGTACGCCGACACGCTGTTGCACGGCCGCGCGGGCACGGTGATGCGCGCGCTCAGCATCCTCGACGCGGCGATCTGGGACCTCAACGCGCGCACCGCGGGCGCGCCGCTGCACGCCTACCTCGGCAGTGCCGTCGCTGACAACGTGCCCGCGTATGCGAGCGGCGGCTATTACCTCGATGGCAAGACGCCGGCCAAGCTAGGTGCCGAGCTCGCGTCATACGTCGCGGCGGGATTTTCGGCAGTGAAGATGAAAGTGGGTCGACTCTCGCTCGCCGAGGAGGAAGCGCGCATCGCCGCGGCGCGCGAAGCGATCGGGCCCGAGGTGCTGCTGATGCTCGACGCGAATAATGCGTGGCGCGATTTGCCGACCGCAATGGCTTACATGAGCCGGTACGAGCGCTATGATCCCTACTGGATCGAAGAGCCGTTCAGCCCGGACGAGATCGAGCTGCACGCGCGACTCGCTCGCTCGATCGCGACGACGGTGGCGACCGGCGAGATCGGCTACGGACGCTGGTATTTCAAGGAGCTGCTCGACAAGGGCGGCGCCGAGATCCTGCAGACCGATGCGCTCGTATGCGGCGGCATTTCGGAGTGGCGTCGGATCGCCGCAACGGCGGCAAGCTACGGCGTCACGATGAGCCCGCATTGGTTCCATGACCTGCACGTGCATCTGGTTGCCGCCACGTCGAACGCCCGATTCGTCGAGTTCTTCCCGGACGATCAGGTGCTCAATTTCCGAAGGTTGATCGACCGGCAGCTCGAGCAGCGCGACGGCTCGCTGCTGCTTCCGAAGACGCCGGGGCTCGGCTTCGACTTCGACGAGCAGGCGGTCAAGCGGTATGCATTGAATCGCCCCGAGCCGTGGACCACGATCCGATGATGGAATAATCTTCGGCCGGGCACCTCGGCGTTACAACGACACATGGAGGAGGGGACATGCGACGGGCCGCAATCGGCTTCATCTTCGCTGCGTGCATAGGCTTTTCGCTAGCTGCGCTCGCCCAGACCAAGGCGAACATCTTCGTTGCAACGGGCCCGACGACCGGCGTTTACTACCCCATCGGCGGCGGCATCGCGGACGTTCTCACGAAGAACATCCCGGGGCTCAACGCGACGGCCGGTGCGACCGACGGCTCGATGGCCAATCTGCTGTTGATCCAGCAAGGGCGCGCCGACATCGCCCTGTCGATGGCCGATGCAGGCTGGGATGCGTTCAAAGGCCAGGACAAATTCAAGGACCGGCAAGTCCAGGTTCGTGCATTGATGGTGCTCTATCCCAATCGGATGCACATCGTCACCGTCGAGGGCACCGGCATCAACAAGGTCTCCGACCTCAAGGGCAAGCGCGTGTCCACGGGAGCGCCGAACAGCGCGACGCAAATCATGGCATATCGGGTGCTCGAAGCATCCGGGCTCAATCCCGAGAAGGACATCGTGCGCGAGCGCCTGGACCCCGGCAAGTCGGCGGACGCGATCAAGGACCGGAAGCTCGATGCGTTCTTCTGGGTCGGCGGATTGCCCACACCCGCGGTGACCGACCTTGGTGCGACACCCGGCATGAAGCTGAAGCTCGTCGATCACGCCGACGCGCTCGACGCGATGGTGAAGAAATACGGTCCGCTGTACGTGAAGGACTCGATTCCTGCGAAGACATATCCGGGCCAGGAAACGGCGACGCAGATCGTCACCGTCTGGAACGTGCTGGTCGCCGACGCGAAGCTCGGTGATCAACTCGCCTACGACATCGTCAAGACGCTGTTCGAGCGCAAGGAGGATCTCGTTCGCGTGCATGCCGAGGCGAAGAACTTCGATCTGAAGAATCAGAGCAGCGACCGCGCGGTGATTCCGTACCATCCGGGCGCGAAGAAATACTTCGCCGAAAAGGGCATCACGCTGAATTAGACAAGAAGAAGCGAGTCGAGCGCGCCGGATTCCAGTCGCGCTCGCACGCGACATGGCGAACGCCAACCCGCGGCCTTCCGACGACGAGATTCTCGTTTCTGCAGATGCGTTGCAGAAGGCGGAGGCGTACGTCGAGCTGGAGGAGGGCGCGCAGAACAAGCTTCGCGGTGCGCTGGGAACGTTTGTCACCGCGCTCGCGGTGATAATGTCGATCTTCCACCTGTACGCCGCGTACGGGATCATGCCGACGCACGTGCTGCGTGGCATCCACGTGGCGTTCGTACTGTTCCTCTGCTTTCTTCTCTATCCGGCCACGAAGCGATTTCGCCATCGCGTGCGCTGGTGGGATTGGCTCGCGGCGCTCGCCGTGTTGGTGGTCATCGGGCACATGCTCCTGGGCGGCGACGATTTCCTCGAACGCGCCATCAGCCCGAACGTGCGGGACGAAGTTCTCGGAATTGCGCTGATCCTGCTGGTGCTTGAAGCCGCGCGCCGCAGCACCGGATGGATCATGCCGGCGATTTGCGTGGGGTTCGTACTCTACGCAATCGTCGGCCAGTACCTGCCGCCGCCGTGGACGCACTACGGCATGGACGCGAGTCGCATCGTCGGCCACATGTACATGACGCTCGAAGGCATCTTCGGCGTCGCGATCGACGTGTCGTCTTCGCTGATCATCCTGTTCACGATCTACGGCGCGGTTCTGCAGTATTCGGGCGCCGGAAAGTTCTTCATCGACTTCTCGTTCGCGGCGATGGGCGGCAAGCCGACCGGCGCGGGGCGAACGGTCGTGCTCGCGTCGTTCCTGCTGGGCGGGCCCTCCGGCAGCGGCGTTGCAACCACGGTGACGCTCGGCACCGTCGCTTATCCGATGCTCGTCAAAGCGGGGTACGGCCGCAATGCGGCCGGAGGATTGCTCGCCGCGGGAGGCCTGGGGGCGATCCTCTCGCCGCCGGTGCTCGGCGCGGCCGCGTTCCTGATCGCGCAGTTCCTGAACATCTCGTATCTCGACGTCATCCTGATGGCGACCATTCCGACGCTGCTCTATTACTTCGCGCTGTTCCTGATGGTCGAGATCGACGCGCGCAAGTTCGGCATGCCCAGCGTCGTCATCGAAAGGCATGCCACCGTCGGTGTCCTGACGCGTCAGTACTGGTTCCACTTCCTGTCGCTGGTCGCGATCGTGATTTTCATGGTGATCGGGTTCTCGCCGACGATTTCGGTGTTCTGGGCGACCGCCGTCGCGTTCGTGTTCAGCTTTCTGCGTGTCGATTGCGCGCTCGTCCCTTACGACGTGTTGCGCGGCAGAGTGCCGCTTGTGCGCGGCCTGTGGAATTCAGGCTTGATCAAGGCGCTCGAGGCCGGGTCGGTCGGCGTATTGAGCGTCGCTGCAACGTGCGCGGCGGCCGGATTGATCGTCGGCGTGGTGACCCTCACCGGGCTCGGACTCAAATTCAGCTCGATCGTGTTGCAGTATGCCGACGGCGGCAGTCGCGCGATCTACGAAGGTCTGGTCGCGCTGGGTGCGGCCGCGACGCCCGCGTTGTTACACGAGGTGAAGCTGCTACTCACCGCCATCTTCACGTCGTTGATCGTGTGGATCGTCGGTCTCGCGGTGCCGGTGACAGCGAGCTACATCATCTGCGCGGTGATCGCAGCACCCGCGTTGATCGCGCTGGGTGTGGCGAATTTCGCAGCGCACATGTTCATCTTTTACTACGCCGTGCTCTCCGAAGTTTCACCGCCGACCGCACTTTCGCCGTTCGCGGCGGCCGCGATCACCGGAGGCGATCCGTACAAGACGACGCTGCATTCATGGAAGTACACGATGCCCGCATTCCTCGTGCCGTTCATGTTCGTGCTCGATCCGGCGGGGCTCGGCTTGCTGCTGATGGGCTCGCTCAAGAACCTTGCCGACGCGCAATGGCTCGACATTGCGGTGGTGAGCATCACCGCGATGATCGGCATTGCGGCGCTTGCCGGCGCCATGCAGAACTGGCTGTTCAAGAAGACGACTATCGTGGAGCGATGGCTGCTGATCGTAGCCGGCCTCGCCCTCGTGTATCCGAAGGCGCTGTTCGACTACATCGGCCTGGCGCTGCTCGCGATCGTTGTCGTGTCACAGAGCCTGCGCAAGGCGATCGCGCAACCGGTGCCGCGGTAGCAGTGCGGAGGCGTCGCGCTGGAGGCGAAGAAGACCCACAAAAAGAACCCCCGAAACGCCGGGGGTTGAGTACGCCACCATGAACATCGCAGAATCGCTCCGTTCGTCCTGAGCTTGTCGAAGGACGCGGAGTGTTCGGTCTACTCCATTCGGTCAGACGGGCACCGTCACCGGCTACGTTCGCTTCAACGCCTGGGTACGCCCATCAAGTACCCGCTGGTCTCTCGCGTCAGCCCGGCGCCCTGGCAATTCTCTTTCACCATTGTGCGCAGAATTGTCCGTGCGAGGGACTCGGGGGCAGCGACCGCTTCTCCCACTCGGATCACCCTCGACGCGGATCCGAATGTCACCGTAATGACTCCGCGGCGAAGTTGATACAACGCGGTGTATTGCCTGCCCTCCGCGTTCAACGTCACTTGGCCGGCGGAGTTGAGCGCGTGCATCGGGATCGCCTACGACGCGGCCTTCCGGGAATGAAAGTCAAGAACCTTGCTTCTCGCCTCGACGCCGAGCGTCGACTGTTCTTGCTGCTGCTTGCGCAGCTCGCGGCGGATTCTGGCGAAGGTTCTTCGCAAATCGGTTTCCACACTCTTCGTGTAGCGGAACGAAGGATCGAGAATGGACTTCATCGGGCCCTCCACAGGGTCGTGTTGTCAAATACGTCTCTGTTCCACGCGCCTCGTCCCATCGACGTCGCAAGAGCTGTTCCACCCCTGACCGATTTGCGAAGGTTCAAACACTTACCGCGAACGCGTGGCGTTCGGATATCGGTATCGTAAAAAAGATCGACACCTTCGCTCAGGCGTCGCCATACTCGCTTTGTTGCCGACAACTTGTCGCACCTCCCGTCTTGGACGTTCCCGCGGGAAGAAACTCATGCAATCTCATCCTGTGCATCGAAGCGCGCGAGGCCCGTCTCGTCGCGCATGTTCTTCGCCTGCGCTTTGACCCGGTCGAACTCGGCGCGCCTGCGCGCGATTTCCTCGGGCGTGAGACGTTCGATGTTGCAGTAATCGAGCTTCCAATCGGGGCTCGCATTCCATTTCAGCGGCGATTGCACGGTTGTCCGCGCAGCCGGAGCGCTCTCGAGCACGCTCAGTGCGAGATCGACCGTGAACGCCTGTGACTCGGGATCGTTGGGCCGGCCCGCCGCGTTGCCGAGCGGGAAATCGCAGAACAGAAAGCGCGGCGCGCCGACATACTCGACGATGTCCTTCGCGCAGCCCATGACGACGGTCGAGATGCCGTTCTCCTCCAGCATTCGCGCCGCCAGACTGACGCTCTGATGACAGACGGGGCAGTTGGGAACGAGGATCGCGGCGTCGACCGCGTCGGCCTTGCAGCGGGCGACGATCTCCGGACAATCGATCCCGAGCGTGACACGATGGCTTCGATTGGTCGGCATACCGTGAAATCTCGGTGCGACCGATCCGATGCGGCCCGCGACAGCGCAGCGACGAAGCGCTTTCAACGGGAAGTAGCTACCCGGGTCTTCGGCCGTCGTGTGTTTCCGGTCGATCGCGATGTGCGAGATGCGCATGTCGTGGTCATGCGCCGTATCGCCCGAGTAGACGGTGTAGAACTTCGCCTTCGCGTTGTACGGGGCTCCCGGTCCTTGATCGCCGTTGCCCGGCTGATACGGCGCCGCCGTCGTGATCAACGCGATCCGACACCCGGACAATGGCCTCGTCAACCCATGCAACGGCACTTCGGCGTAGTGAGCCCACTCGTAGGGCGCGCCGTAGCCGAGCGCCTGATAGTAGTCGCGGATTCGCTGCAGGTAAGCGATGGGCACGTCGTGCGTCGCGGCGAAACCGTATTTCGCTGCGCGTGCGCTGTTCATGCGTGGCCGCGATCAACGACGCATGGCAGCCTCGTGATACGCAGCAACGTGCCGTCGTGCTTCTTCTCCATCAGCGCCTGGAACCGCTGCAGCACGCCGCCCGCGCGCTCGACCTTGTAATCGGGCTTGCGCAATGCGTTGCGCTCCACGAACTCGAACAGCACGAACGCGTAGCCGGTCGTGCGCGCGTCCACCGAAACGGTCTTGCCGCGCAGATCGGCGATGCTCTTCACCTTCGGAACCGTGACGAGCTTCAAAGAGCCCTGATCGGCGCCCATCACCGCCGCTAAGCCGACGAGCAGGCGAAGCGGGGATTTCATGATGTAACTCTGCGCCGCGCCGCGCGACGTCATGACACGCCTAACGTTGAAAGCTGCCGAAGGAAGGGTAAGCTTAGGCGCGCCGACGCACGTCGTCCAGCGTGCCGGCAAACGGCCCCGTTCGACCGCGGAGTTGTGTGAATATTCGCTTTGAGTCGGAACACGCGTATCCGTAGCTTTCACCGTTACGATGCGACGTTCGCGCCCACCCACAACCCGAACGCGTGAGGCACCGATATGGCAACTGCGCGAGAAACCGATCTCGTCACCGTCGCCGCGATTCGAAAGGGCGACAGGAAGTCCGTCGAATACCTGTTTCACGAACGCCAGCGCATCTACACGCTGAACGAGCGCGCGGCAGCCGACGATCGGTCCGCGCGACGGCTCACGCAAGCGCTCGACAAGCGGCAGCCGGTCAAGGTGACGCTCGACGCGAGCCGAGGGCTCATCCAGCGCGTCAGCGATCCGACCGCCTATGAGCGAGAGCAATTCGCGGCGACGCACATTCCGCTCGAGCGGCCGGACAAGATCGCGCCGATCGACGTCGTGAACATCGATCCGACGACCTTCAACTTCGTCGACCAGTACCTGAAGTGGCCGAGCTTCCGGCGTTGCACGCGGATCATGCCGAGCTACGCGAAGGCGAAGCAGATATTCGACTTCTGCGCGCAGCTCTCGTGCAATCTTCCCGGTCCGTACGCGGTGACGCCGTGCATTCCGTTCCAGTACGTGATCGACGGCTGCTACGCGAGGGCGCACCAGATGCGCCGCATCATCACGACGCGCTACCGCTACTGCTGCGAGAAAGTGTTCAGCTTCGCCACGGAGAACGATGACCGGCTCGCTGTCAAGGCAGACAAGTGGGGCGGTTGCTGCGTGACCTGGTGGTACCACGTCGCGCCGCTCGTCCGCGTGCGGCTCAAGCTGCGGGGAATCCCGAAGAATTTGTCGCTCGTCCTTGCAATGGTGATCGACCCCGGGATGTTCGACAAGCCGGTGCTGCTCAGCACGTGGCTCGCCGCCCAGGAGAACTCGGCCTGCAGCCCGAATGCGCATGTCACGAGCTACTCGATCCAGCCCGGTTCCGCGTACACGCCGTCCTACGGCGGCGGATTCTCGACCGATCCCAACTACACGGCGACCGAGGCGACGTTGATCGGCTACAGCTCTCTCACCACTTGTTGATCGGCATGCGTACGCATAATGGCCGAACGTAAGAAAGGTGTCGGCGACGAGGACCGGCGCGAGCGCAGCCTCACCGTTGCGCATGTGCGCGTGAGCGACGACTACGCGGAAGTGATGTTCCACGAGTCGGCACGGATTTACGGCTTGTTGCGCAGCAATCCGCGTTACGAGAGCGCCGTGCGAGAGTTGCGAGCGGCGGCCGCGCAGCGAAAACCGGTGCGCGTTCGATTTGTCGAGCCGAATGGCGAGGTCATCGAGTCGGTAGGCGAGTAGAAGAGCGGAGCCGCAATGGCTGCTCCACGCCGGTATCTCGCGAGGACATTGCTCAGTGCCATCGTCGGGGCACTCGGCTTCTGCACGTACATCTACCTGTCGAACGCACAGGTCCTGCGGCGTCGCTACCCCGTGGAGCAGGTGACACTCTCGGTCGTGCCTGCATCCGAGGCTGCTCAACGAGGCAAAGCGCTCGCCGATGTCACCGGTTGCACCGACTGTCACCGCGCCGATCTTCGGGGCGGTATTTTCGTCGACGAGGGTTGGCTGCACGGGCGCTACTACGCCTCCAACCTGACGCTGCTCGCGCAGAGCTATTCCGACGCCGACCTTGCCCGGATCGTGCGTCTCGGCGTTCGTCCCGATGGTCGCGGCGTCGTTGCAATGCCTGCATTCGGATTCGTGCGCCTGACCGACGGCGAGATGGCGGACATCATCGCTTTTGTGCGGTCCGTTCCTGCAGGCGGGTCACGTCAACCCGAGCATTTCATCGGGCCGCTCGATCAGTGGGATCTGTGGCGCGGTCGCACGTTGAAGACCGCCGTCACCTACGTCGCAGACGAGCGCCGCAAGGAACCGCCTGATACCGGGCCGCAGCACCGTGCGGCGCGACATCTGGTCGGCATCGTCTGTGCGGAATGTCATGGCGGTGACCTGAAGGGCAACGGTTGGGACTCGGGAGCGCCGGATCTCGCCGTGGTCGGGTCGTACGGCGTCGCAGAGCTGACGCGGCTGCTACGCACCGGAATCGGCGCGGACGGCAAGGAGCACGGGTTGATGAGCACGGTTGCGAGGGACCGGCTCTACCACCTCTCCGATCAGCAAATCCACGACATCCACGCTTACCTGGTCGAGCGGGCGAAGCTCAGGTTGTGATCGGCGGCCGACCCTGCCGGCCGCGGTGCCGCGCGGTCAATCGGCAGCCGGGGGACGCGCGGCGCGCAGCTGCGCTTCGAGCGCCGCGATGCGATCGCGCAACGGACGCGATGCAACCTCGACCTCTTCGAGCGTGAAGCGCGGCGTGATGTGCTGCGGGCAGTTCCAGTCGAACGCTTCGACGTCGATGATCGCCACGCGTTCGATCGGAGCGCGATAGTCCGGCAATTCGACCGCCGCGACGAGCGCCGGGTCGGCGGCCGTCGCATCGACGAAGCGAAGACGTCCGAGCAGCTTCAGTCGTCGGCGGTTCGCGTAGTCCATCACGATCAGCGAGGCACGGTCGTCTCGCGAGACGTTGCCCGTACTGACGTATTGGCGATTGCCGCCGAAGTCGGCGAACGCGAGCTGCGTCGGCGACAGCGATCGGATGAAGCCGCGCGGCCCGCCGCGGTGCTGGACGTAGGGCCATCCCGTCTCACCTACCGTGGCGACATAGAAGCTGTCGGCCTGCGTCAGGAACTCGGTCTCCTGCGGGCCGAGCCCAGCATCCGCAGTCGAGTGCGCCTGCATGCGCGCGTACTGCGCGCGCGAGCCGTGCTGCTCCTGCAAGGCCTTCACGGCCGGCGTGAATGCGATATCGGCGAAATGACGGGACATGGCTCGGATGCCTCGCGGACGGGATCGGGCTGCGGCGACGGTAAGCGAATGATGATTGTTGCGACAGGAAATATAAATGCCGGCCATTCGATTAGATAAGTCCATAAAATGGAGTAATCTCCGATGCCATGGACAAGCTGCGCGCGATGAGCACGTTCGTTCGGATCGTGGAAGGCGGCAGCCTCACATCGGCCGCCGAAGCGCTGCAGACGTCGCTCCCTTCGGTCGTCCGGACTCTGGCGATGCTGGAAGCCTTGCTCGGCGTGCGGCTGCTCAACCGCACGACGCGCCGTCTGTCGCTCACCGACGAGGGGCGCGAGTACTACGAACGCAGCAAGCGCGTGCTCGCGGACGTGGACGAGGCCGAGGCGGCGCTCTCGGCGCGGCGCGCGGCGCCCAGCGGCCGGCTGCGGGTGACGGCTTCGGTGATGTTCGGCCGACTGCGCGTCGCGCCGGTAGTCGCGGACTTCATCGCGAAGCACCCCGCAATCCAGGTCGAGCTGCTGCTGCTCGATCGGGTCGTCGACTTGGTAGAGGAGGGGATTGACGTCGGCGTTCGCATCGCGCAGTTACCCGAGTCGTCGTTGATCGCGGTGCCCGTGGGCGAGACGCGGCGGGTCGTTTGCGCGACGCCGGCCTATCTCAAGCGCGCAGGCGCGCCGAAGGTGCCGCGCGATCTACTGTCGCACCGATGCGTCGCGTTCAGCGGGCTCGGTCAGACAAACGAGTGGACGTTCGGCGGCGGCGCGCCGCAGAAGATCGCCGTGCGGCCCGTACTGCTCACCAATCAGGTCGATGCCGCGCTCGATGCCTGCCTTCGCGGCCTCGGTTGCGCGCAATTCCTCAGTTATCAAGTGCAGGCGGCGCTCGATGTCGGAACGCTCAAGCGGATGCTCACCGCATTCGAGCCGGCGCCGGTGCCGATCCACGTCGTTTACGCGCACGCGCGGCTGCTGTCCGCCAACGTGCGCGCGTTCGTCGATTTCGCCGTGCCGCGTCTGCGGCAGACTCGCGCCTAGCCGAATCCCATCTTCTTCATGAACGAAGTCCAGCGTGGATCGCTCGATAGCGGCCGCAAGAACGGGTCCACGGCCGCGTTGGCCAGCCCGGGATCGTGTTGCGAATAGGCTCGCTCGAGCCATTCGAATGCCCGGTCGATTTCTCGGCGCCACACGAAAGCCGCCGCGATCTGATAGGCCGCAACGTGGCCGTGATCGTCGATCAACTTCGACAGTGCGGCGTCCGACTCCGCCGGATGCCCGAGCGTGTGCTCGGCCAGAGTGATCGCGAGCAGCCGGAAATCCGGCAGTATTTCGCGATCGGCAAGTTCGCGCGCCTGCGCGACGCGGCCTTGCAAAAGGCGCGTGATCGACAGGAAGCAGTGCGCGAGGCCGGACTTCGGATTGAGGTCGAGCGCCGCCTGGAGCGATGTCGCAGCTTCCTCGAGGCGGCCGGCGATCGCGCAGCGCAGCCCCAATGCGCGCTGGGCGGATGTGCTCAACGGGTCGAGCGCGACGGCTTTGCGAAAGAGCTCGATCGACTCGTCGTCGCGGCCGAGTTGCCCAGCCAGACCCGCGACGGCGCGGAGCACGTCGGCGTTGCCCGGAGCGAGGGCGAGCGCACGCTGGAATTCGGCGTCGGCGGCCTTCCAATCCCAGTCGTAGCCGGCGAGCACGAGGCCAAGACAAACATGCCCTTCGGCGAGATCCGGTGCGAGCGCGAGCGCCCGTTGCGCGCACTCGCGGGCACGCTCGAATCCCTCGGCGAGCGGCAGGAATCCGTACCCTGCCTGCGTGTGGCAAGCCCGCGACAACCCCGTCCACGCGAGCGCGAATTCCGGGTCGATCGCGATCGCTTGGTGGAAGTAGCCGATGCCGCGCGCGACATCCGCTTCGGTCATTCGCTCGACGTAAAAACGACCTTGCAGGTACAGCCGATGCGCTTCGGCGTTGTCGGCGCGTCCCGCCGCTGCGGCCTGAACCTCCGCCCTCGCTTCGGCTTTCACCGCCGAATCGATCCCCTCGCCGAGCAGCGCGGCACGCAGCTCCTTCACCACCGATTGCGCGATGTCGTCCTGCACGACGAAGATGTCATCGAGCTCGCGGTCGTAGGTCTCCGACCACAGGTGAGAGTCCGTCGCCACCTGGATCAGCTGCGCCGTGATGCGCACGCGCTTGCCGGACTTGCGCACGCTGCCTTCCAGCACGGTCGCCACGTTCAGCTTTTGCGCGACGGTCGGAATGTCGACGTCCTTGCCCTTGAAGAAGAAGGCGGAGGTACGCGACGCGACGCGCAGCCCGCGGATCTTCGCGAGAACGTTCAACAACTCTTCCGACAGACCGTCGGCGAAATACTCGTTTTCCTCGTCGCGGCTCATGTTGATGAACGGCAGCACCGCGATGGACGGCGTTTGCCTGTCGAGCGGCGCAAGCATCGTCTTGAGCGGCGGAAAGCTTTGCGGCAGATCGGGATGACAGAGCTGGAACACCGCCTCGCGTCGCGCGAGATCCTTGAGGCCGTGCTCGCCGAGCGACTTGGCGGCTGCGAGCGGCGGCAATTGATCGCGACACAGGTCGTGCGTCGACTCCGACAGCAGCGTCTGGCCGCCATGACCCACGGCGAGAAGCCGAGCCACGCGATTCAACGGCGTCCCGAAGTAGTCGCCGTCCCGGTACTCGACCGCACCGGTGTGCAGCGCCATGCGAACGCGAATCCTTATCGGGTCGGGCCAGCGCTCGACGTGCAGCGCGCGCTGCGCTTCGAGCGCCGCGGCGATCGCGTCGGGCGCCGTGTGGAAGGCCGCGCAGAAGGCGTCGCCGCCGGTTTTGAAGACGTGGCCGCGATGTCCCGTCACGCATTGGCGAACGAGCGCATCGTGCCGCGACAGAGCGGCTTGCATCGCCGCCTGCTGCGATTCCCACAGCCGCGTGCTGCCTTCGATGTCGGTGAACAGGAACGTCACCGTTCCAGTCGGGATCGTTGGGGCGGTATTGGCAGTGTTATGGATTGCGGACATCCGAGCCGTCCGGGCCGGCCTTGCCGACCGGAGCGTACATCCCCGCGGGGACCAGCGCGCATCTTGCGGATTGGCCCTGGTTTGCGCAACCCGCGCCGCCCGCCGCCCGAAGCCGACTGTCGGCGACGTTTGTCACGGCGCTTATCGCGACTTCTTGATCTGCCCCAAGGTTTTGCCTGCGCGCCCGTCCAACAATGGACAGTCGCGTCCGCCGCACACGCCCCCGTCGCGCGGACGCCGGAGGAGGCAAGCCCTTGCTGCAGATCATCATCCAGGGCCGAGGCGGGCAAGGCGCACAGACGGCAGGCAACCTGCTCGCGGTGGCGTTCTTTGCCGAAGGACGCCAGGTGCAGTGCTTTGCGAGCTACGGCGGCGCGAGGCGCGGCACACCCGTCAGTTCCTTCCTTCGCGTCGATGAGCGGCCGATCCGCGTGCGCTGCGACATCGAGCGGGCCGACGCGATTCTGTGCTTCGATGCGAGCCTTCTCGAAGGCCGATTGCTCGCGACCGCGCGTCCCGACACGCTGATCGTCGTCAACTCTTCGCGCACGCTCGAGCAATTCGCCGAGAAGCTGCCGGGCTATCGGGTGATTCCCGTCGACGGCATCTCGATTGCACGCCGCCACGGCTTGGGACGGATCGTCAATTCGGCGCTCCTCGGCGCGTTTGCACGCGCGATCGAAGCACCCAACCTCGAGGTGCTGACGCGCGCGCTCATCGAGGAGGCGCCGAAACTGCACGACGAGAACATCGCGGCGTGCGTGGACGGCTATCGTTGCGTCGATGCGCTGCTGGCAAACGTCGAGGCGGCCGCATGAGCGCGATCCCGACGACGTGGACCACCGGCACGACGGAAGTGTT
>WNFU01000418.1_pt1 | contig 57672 bp, 45 predicted proteins | sample 5400121 | NCBI WGS metagenome assembly WNFU01 (sample SAMN13153360, study PRJNA577476) | soil metagenome | isolation source: 100 cm soil or saprolite under grassland replicate 1 | place: USA:California | collected 2016-06-15 | reverse complement strand
CTGCCCAGCTCGCCGATGACCGAATTCAAGATTTCTCCCACCTGGGGTGGGGTAGGCGACGTCAAGAGCACGACCAACTACTACTGGTATGACCACGCCCGCCTGAGCGGACGCTGAGATTCGCGTGGGAATGCATACGCGCCGGTCTCGCATCGTAGCCGAGGCCGGCGCGTTCCCGCGGGTGTCACGCGTCCCCGGGTTGGTGTCGCTCGGTGCGGATCCAGGGCTTGTCACCCACCATGCGGAGCGCCTGGCCAGCTGCGCCAATGCGCCAGAGTGCGTAAAGGGGCAGGAACGCGAAAGCTCGGATCGCGCGGCCGGGGTGGGGGTCGACGGCCAGGGCAGCCACGGTGTACGCGACGGGTCGTAGGAGCGAGGCACCGAGCGTCGCGACGAGCGCGGACCAGCCGGGGAGATGGAGCAGGGTGGCTATGGTTGCCAGCAGGAGCACGAGGCCGAGGTGCAGCGCCGGCCCGGGGGCTGAGAGCTCCGCCAAGGCATCGAGCTTTTGGCGCAGCCCGATGTGCGAGCTCCGGAGGATCCGGGGTCCGAGTCGCCCCAGCACGGTGAGCCTCCCCGCGGTCCAGCGCTGCCGCTGGGTCGCGCTCTGCCGCAGGGACTGGGCTTCCTGCGCATAGACGTGGGCCGCGGGGAGGCACTCGATGGGGACTCCCCGCTCACTCAGCAGGGCATACATCTCCCAGTCCTCGCAGATCGAAAATGCCTGCCAGCCGTGCGGCGCCAGCACCCGTGTGCCGATGCACATCCCGTTGCCGACCAACGGCACATTCAGACCCGCCTTCTGCTTGAGCGGATACGCGAAGCGATGCGTCGCCGTTGCCAGCACGGCTGCCATGCGGGTGAGCGGGCTCTCGGACGGGTTGCTGAGATCGAAGAACGCCTGCACGGCTTTCGTCGTGAGCGATCCCACGGTCGCGACGTGCGCCGCGAAGTCGGCATCGACGATTGAATCCGCGTCGACGATCACGACGGCATCATACCGGTCCAGCGGGGAGCGTTCGAGCGCCCAGGCGATCGCCCGGGGCTTGCCCGGGTGTTCGGCGTCTTGACGCTCGAGGCAGCGCGCGCCCGCCACCCGCGACAGATCCGCGGTGCGATCGGTACAGTTGTCGGCGACGACCACGACGTCGCAGCGCGCTCGCGGATAGCGGAGATTCATGAGCGAGCGGACGCAGTCCGCGATGAGCAGCTCCTCGTTGTGCGCCGGGACGAGGAAGAGCAGGCGGGGCGGCTCGGCCGGCGGTGGAATGCCGTGGGGCGGTCGACCGAGCGCGGCACGCACGAGGCTCACGACATCGGACACCGCCGGCAGAAGCAGGACGGCGGCGACGAGGCCGACCAGGGCGCTCAGGACCACCACGTGACCAGCCGGGGCGACGGCGTCGCCGGCGGCACCGCGAGCGGCGTGACCTTACGGAGCGCGGCCACGAGCGCCAGCAGCACAAGCAGCAGGTCTCGATGCGCGAGCGAGAGGAAGAAACCGCCCACCACGTATCCGATGAGCGAGGCGCTGAGCGCCTGGGCGAGGGGCGCGTTCGGGGACGTAGGGCCACCGTCACCGGGCGGTCGCACCCGACGGGCGCGCTGGCGCACGACGCCCAGGGCGCGAAACGCGCCCAGCAGGGCGCCCGCGAAAAGGATCAGCCCGGGCACACCCAATTCCGCGCCGATCTGGACGAAGCTGTTGTGCGCGACGGACCACTTCACTCCTCTGCCGACCGTCGCCGCCCGGGCGACGGGCGACAGGGTGCCCTCCGCCGTCGAGAAGTTCCCGGCGCCGACGCCCAGGAGGGGATGCTCGAGCATGTATCCGATGCCCCGCTTCCACACCTTGAGCCGCCCCTCCTCGCCCGTCACGTTGTAGTCATCCTTGGGCTTCGTGATCGTCTTCATTTTTTCCCAGTACGTGTCGCTCGCCGTGGCCGCGAAGACGACGCCCAGCAGGGCGGCCGTCAGAATCCGCCAGCGGAGATGAATCGCGGTATAACGCACCAGTAGAAAGGCGCCGACCGCGAGCAGCGCGAGGAAGCCGCCCCGCGATCCTGCCCAGATGATCGCCACAGTGAGGGCCGCGACGGCCGGCACGCTCGCCAGGCGCCGCCACGAGGGATGCGGGCGGGCGATGAAATAGACGCCGAGCGGAAGACTGATCACTGCGAGCGCGGCGAATTCGTTGGCGTCGTAGTAGTACAGCGAGCCGAGCCGCCAGTCCCCTGGCCCGACCTGGAACCGCGTGATGACGGCGGCGGCGTATATGGCCACCGAGAGGAGATAGACGAAGGCGAGCCGTTCCACGTCGCGGACGCCGCGCACCGCGCCTACCAGGATCACGCACACCACGACCATCTTCGTGAACTCGACGAACGTCTCGAACGCTCCTCCCGCCCAGAGCGCCCCCGGGACCGAGAGGCCCATCCAGACCCCGAGCCCCACGATCCAGCGCACGATCCCCACCCGGAGCACGGGCTGGAGCCGTCGCCCTCGGCTCCGGTCGACGAGGTACAGCGCGATGGCCAGCGCCGAGGAGACCATGGTGAGGCGGAGCGGCTCCAGCACGGCGAACACCTGGTGCACCCGCCCCACGCCGGTGAGCACGTAGCCCGCGAGGCAGATGAGGAGCAGGTCCCAGCGACGGTCGGGCTCCCGCAGCAGTAGCGCAGCGCCCGCTGCGGCGCGGTTCGGGAACCACGGGGTGGCGACTCGCTCGTTCACTGCTGCAGCTGGGCTGCGAGCCCGCGCGCGGCGGCGACCGGCTCGCGTGCGGCGGCGTCGAGCACACGACTCGAGAGGTAGGTGTCGTAGCGGCGCGGTTGGAAGATCGACCACACCGCGAGGCGCTGCGGCCAGTGCAGCGTCGCGAGGCCGATCGCCAAGCGCGCCCCCACGAAGCACGCCGCGAACAGCGGTATGGGGAACCACAGCATCCGTCCCCGCCAGCCGTGCTCGCCGAAGCGGGCGAGTAGACGGCGGCGGGTCGGGATCGCGGGGTCGATGAGATTCACCACGGGCGGCGCGGCTTCAAACTGCTCGGCGCTCCACGCGACGACGGCGGCTGCTCGCCCAACCTCGCACACCGCGAACGGCAGCCCCGGCCGCCCGAACCCAAGATGCCAGCGACCGAAGAGCCGGCGGCCAACGAGGCCCGGCACGTCCGGGGCGGCCCAGTCGACCAATGCCGCCGGCCGCAGGATTCGGGTCTGGACGCCGTGCGCCGCTGCCTCGCGGGCGACGAGACGCTCGGCCTCGGTCTTGCCCCACGCATAGGACCCGTACCGCCGGGCGTTCGGTGGGGCAAGCGGCGTTCGCTCGTCCTGGACCTCCCACGGCGTGCGCGGGGGTCGTAGCACGGAGAGGCTGCTCACGTAGACGAGACGCGCGACGCCCGCCTCCTGCATCGCCCGCAGCACATTCCGCGTAGCAGCGATCGTGTTCCGCTGATGGCCGTCGTAGCCGCCCGACGTGTCGACGGCCGCGTGCACGACCACGCTGGCCCCGGCGAAGACGTCGGCGGGAACCGACCGGCTCAGGTCGAGCGCGCGCCATTCGTGCACGTGTGGATCCTCGGAATCCAGCGAGCGGCTGACCCCGCGGATCCGGAACCCTCGCCGCACCAGCTCTCTCGTGATCTCCTTCCCGAAAAACCCCCGCGCGCCCGTCACGACGGCGAGCGGTGCCCCTGGGGAGGGCTCCCGAGGCGCGTCGTTTTGCACGGCCGCACGCTCGGCCGCGCCGCGCACGTTGGCCGCGAGTTCCTCGTAGACGGCGGTCACGCGGCGCAGGTGGTCGGGCGCGAGCGGCGACGCGCCACCGTGCGCGACGGCATCGTAGAACGCACCGATCAGCTCGGCGAGACCCGGATAGTCGCCGCCCTGAACGATGCGCCGCAACACGCCGCCGGCCCCTCCCGCAGCCGTCTGCCATCCTTCGAGCAGCGGGTTGGCGGCCTTCTCCAGTGGGCCGGTCCCCGGATTGACGGCACCCACCACGCTCGTGCGGATGAAATCGGCTGTCAGCGCGCCACCCGCGCCGGATACGGACAGAGTGGAAGCGACGGGGCGTGCCCGCAGGCTTACCGACAGGCGACCATACGTCTCGTTCGCGCGGATCACGACGTGCAGATCGGCCGGACCCGCGGTCACCGCGACCACTTCGATCGCCGAGGAGTCGGGCGTGACCGCCTCGAGCGCCGCGATCAGGGTGTAGAGCGGGTGGGGCAGGATGTCCAGGAGCTGGCCGCCGAGCGCCCGGGGTCCGGCGCGCTCCGGGTTTATTCCCACCGGCCGGAACGCGAAATGGCTGTCGACCTGCGCGATCGGGACCAACTCGGGGAGGCGACCGATCAGGGCCACGAACGCTGGATCGCGCACCTGCTGGTGACCGGCGCACACTCGCAGGCCCCGCTCGCCCGCGATGGCGAGCAGCTCCCGTGCCTCCCTCTCCGCCTCGACGAATGGCTTCTCGACATAGACGTGCGCACCAGCCAGCAGCGCCTGGCGCGCAGGTTCGAAGTGGGCGCCCGCCGGCGTGCACACGTGGACGAGGTCTGGAGTCACCTCCCGCAGCAGGTCGGCCAGCGCCGGGTAGGCGACCGCACCTGCCTGCGCAGCGAACTCCCGGGCTGCGCTCTCCGAGGTATCGTAAACAGCCGCGACGACGTGCGGTGTCCGCACGCGCCGCAGGGCGTGAAGGTGGAGGCGGGCCATTTTGCCCGCCCCGACGAAGGCAACGCGCATGGTGGTCATACAGGCGGCAGTCTGCAAGACCGGCGCCACCTCACTGGGCTGCGTGGTCTCGCGGGAGTGTTGCGCGCCCGCAACGGTCGGTCACGCCGCGCTTCGGTGGCGGCGCGGCACGCTTCTCTCATGTCCTTGCGACGCGCATGCGAGTCCTCATTACCGATGGTGACGAACGGGCCGCCCTCGCCACGGCGCGCTCCCTAATCGCGGCGGGATACGAAGTACACGCTACGGCCGCTCGGCGCTGGTCCCTCGCCGGGGTATCGCGCGGCGTACGGCGCTGGGTCGTGCGGGCGGATCCCTTAGCGGAGCCCGGCGCCTACGCGGGCGAGGTGGGCCGGCTGGCGCGAGACCTCGACGTGCGGGTCCTGCTCGCCGTGACGGATCCCTCGGTCGACGCGCTGCTCGAGTTTGGGCGCGCGGTCCCCCCCAGTGTGGTGCTTCCGTTCCCCGACCTTGCCACGTACCGCCGGGCGTCGGACAAGGCGGAGATGGTCCGCCTGGCCTGCTCGGTGGGGCTCGCGGTGCCGGAGACGTGGGTGGTGCGCGAGCGGGGGAGCGAGCTGCCCGGCGCGGGCTTCTTCCCGGCGGTGATCAAGCCGCATCGTTCGGTCGTCGCGGCGGCGGCCCGCAGCCCCCGCCTCAAGACCACCGTATCGCACGTGGCCGACCTCGAGGCGTGCTGTGCGGCACTCGCCGTCCTGCCCGACCCCGCGTTTCCGGTGCTGCTGCAGCAGCGCGTACGGGGTCCAGGCGAGGGACTGTTTCTCCTGCGGTGGAATGGGCGGGTGGTCGCCGCCTTCTCGCACCGTCGCCTCCGGGAGAAGCCCCCGGCGGGCGGTGTGAGCGTGTACCGCGAGAGTATCGCGGCCACTCCCGAGCTGGTCGCGGCCGGCACGGGTCTTCTCGAGTTGTTGGACTGGCAGGGCGTGGCCATGATCGAGTGCAAGCGCGACCTCGACAGCGGGCGTCACGTTCTGATGGAAGTAAACGGGCGCCTGTGGGGCTCCCTCCAGTTGGCGATCGACGCCGGCGTGGACTTCCCGGCGCTGCTCGTTGCCGCAGCGCTGGGCGAGTCCGTGCCGGTCGTCACCGACTACCGGCTGGGCGTGCGGAGTCGCTGGTTCTGGGGTGACGTGGATCATCTCTATCTGCGCTTGCGTGACAGCAGCGGTTGGGCGGGTCGGCTCACTGCCGTACGCGACTTCTTCCGCCTTGGCTCCGGAGACGATCATGAGGAGATCTGGCGCTGGGGGGATCCGGCGCCGTTCATCGTCGAGACCCTGGCGCGTCTGGGCGTCGGGAGAAGGAAGCCGTGATCTGCCTTGACGCGCGGCGCCGAGCGCGGTCAGGTGCGCAGCTCGCGTAGCAGCCCCCACAACGCCCGGAGGCGCGCGCCGTGAGCGAAATAGACGACACTGGCGTACGCCACCGCGCCACTCACCACTTGCGCCACGAGCCGCACGCCCACCGGCCAGGTGTCCGGAGTGGCGAACCGGACGCCCAGCGCCACCGCTGCCATCACAAGTGTCGCGCCACCCGCGGGCAACAGGGACTGTAGATACCCGGGCAGCCGTAGCCCGGTGACGCGAAGGGCGTAGGCGACGTACAACGACATCACGAGAATGGGATGCCCGACCACCCATGCCGCCGCTACCCCTGCGGTACCCCAGTGCGTCCCAAGATAGAACAGGAACGGTAAGGTAAGCGCCGCGAGGATGGTGAACTGCAGGTTGCGCCGGGTGTGCCCGGTGGCGACGAGGACCGGCGGCAAGAGTGGGCTCACGGATCGAAGCGCCGCGGAGAGAGCGAGGAGCTGCAGGGGCACGATCGCAGCCCGCCAGTGCTCCCCCAGCACGGCGACGACGAACTCGTCCGCGATCAACGCGATACCGACAGCCGCGGGGAACGTCACCAGGGCGAGGCCTTCGGTGAGGTTCTTGAGATAGCGTTGCAACGCGAGCCGGTCGTGTTGCACGGCCGAGAGCACTGCGGGCGTGACGCTGCCGACGAGGCTCGTCACGCGATCGACCGGAATGCTCGCGATCGTCCAGCCGAGGGTATAGGCCCCCAGGGCCGCTTTGCCAAGCACGCGGCCGACGATGGCGAAGTCTGCGTTGCTGTAGCAGTACCAGGCAACCCGTGTCAGCATGAGGTGCCACCCGAATTTCACACCGTCGCGAATGACGTCGAGGCGACGGGGCCACGCCAGGCGATGGGGTCGCCAGGCGTTGAGGAGAGTCGTGCTGAGGGTCCGCGCAGCCAGGAGGCCGAAGACGAGGGCCCAGTATCGGAGCCCGACCAGGGCGAGCGCGAGCGTGGCGGCGGTCTGGACGAGGGCTTCGGCCCCGTCGACCCAAGCGAGCCGCCGAAAATCGAGATCGCGCTGCAGCAGAGACCTGGGTACGGTCTGAAGCGCGCTGGTGACGAAGCTCAAGCTGTACGCCATAATCAGCCAGCGCACCGTGGCCTCGCCGAAGAACGCCGCCACCGGACCCGCGAGCAGGGTCGAGAGCACGACGAACCCACAACCCAGCAGCACGGCCAGGCCGCCGAGCCGCGCGATCTGGTCCTCGGTCAGGTCGCGGAGGGTCACGATCGCGGCCCCCAGCCCGAACTCGTTGACCAGCTGCATGAAACTGAGGTAGACCAGGGCCATCCCCACGAGCCCGTAGTCGGTGGGGGCGAGCAGCCTTGCGACGATGAGGGTGGATGCCCAGCTGAGGAGCTGCGTGGCCCACCGCGTCGCCCCGGTCCACGCCAGACCGCGCACCAGCGAACGGTCCAGATCCCGAACACGCTGGCCCTCCGTCTCGGGAGGCGCGTCGGGCCCCGCCGGTGACGCCGGCTGTCCCAGGGTGGCGGTCGGGGAATCGCTCATGTCATCCGGGACGCTCGCTCGGCCGGCTCGGGGCTCACGGCGAGCTGCCTGGACGCGGCGCGGTCCGCGAAGCCACGCTCGACGATGGCTGTCAGGGCGGCCAGCTGTCGCTGCGGCGAGAAATGCTCGAGCACGCGTCGCCGCGCGGCCTGGCCGAGTCGGGCTGCCCACGCCGGGTCGTCGAGCAGGGCGCCGATCGCCTTTGCCAGCGCGGCCTCGTCCGACGGTGGCACGAGGAGGCCCGTGACATTCGGCACGATCAGCTCGGGGTTCCCGCCCACCCTAGTGGCGACGACGGGTCGCCCGGCCGCCATGGGCTCCAGCACTCCCAAGCAACACGCTTCCTCCCACACCGACGGAACGACGCACAGGTCGGCGGATTGCACCAGTCGGGCAGCGTCGGGGCGATACCCCGCGAGGATGATGTGCTCACGGGCGCAGAGGGCTTCCCGCATCGCGCTCAGTTCGGGGAACTGTGGCCCAGCGCCGATGTACAGGAGCACCGGCCTCCGCTCACGGTACCGCGGGTCGCGGGCGACAAGATCGAAGGCGCGCAGCAGATAGGCGACCCCCTTTTGCGGCGTGGCCCGACAAGCGCAGGCGATGACGGGACGGTCGAGGGACAGACCAAACAGACCGTGCGCGAGCCGGTCCGGGGGTCCGGCGCTCGGACCGACCGGGATTCCGTTCCACACGCGTACCACCCGTTCCCGCGGTGTCATACCGACCTCCAGGTGACGCCGCGCGACGTAGTCGCTGACCCCGATGACCACGTCCGCGCAGAGGCCGGGCATACGTGCGTAGAGCCACTTGAGAACGCGCTTGAGCCCTCGGGGCCGGGTACGCGCGCCTGACGTGTGGTCGTGCACGACGATCCATCGCGCGCCCGCTGCCCGGAGCACCAGGTACGCCGGGTGCACTGCCGGCCGGTCCGTGAAGTATACGATCCGGACTCTCGCCTGGCGGATCAGCCTCGCGGTGGCGCGAAGCGACGTCCACGTCGCGAGTGAAGCATCCAACGTGATTGGCTGCGCGGCGCTCCCCGCGAGCGTCGCCGGCGGCGAGGCGATTGCCGGATACGCCACGAGCGTGATTGCGCCGTGGGCCACCAGGCGGTCGGCGATGCCCGCGTAGAGACGCTCGATGAAATCCCACGCGTAGCCCGTGTTCGCCGGAAAATTGACCACGCAGAGCAGCGTGTTCATACGGTGGCGGCGACGAGCGGGCCGTGCCGCGCCGGGGCAGTCTCGACGTAGAGGCGATGCCAGGTCGAGAAGCAGAGCAGGGCCCACAGGATTCCCTCGTGGTTGTGCCGCCGGGACCAGTGCTCGTCGATCAGCCGGGTGACCGTCCGGGCGTCGAAGTACCCGAGGCGAGCCATGCGGTCCGCCGCAAGCTCGTCTTGGAGCATCGGCCGCAGCTCGCGGCGCAGCCAGGCGGCGGTGGGGCCGACGAAGCCGCGCTTGGGCGCACGCAGCAGCGCCCGCGGCAGCCGCTCGGCGAGCGCGCGCTTGAGGAGACGCTTGAGCTGCCAGCGGCCCAGCTTGAGGTGGGCGGGCAGCGGGAACACCCGCTCGGCCAGTACGTGATCGACGAAGGGCACGCGGACTTCGAGTGAATGCGCCATGGAGAGGCGGTCGGAGAGCGCGAGGATATCGTCCGGTAGATAGACCTTGGAGTCGAGATACAGGGCGGCCGCGAGGCCCTCGGGCGCACCGGCGTCGTCGTGCAGCCGCGCGAGCCGTTCGCGCGCGGCACCGCCGGACACCAGGACGCGCAGGTCGGAGGCGTAGAGCTGCGCCCGGTCGCGGTCGTCGCACTTGCTGAGCAGGCCGAGGTAGCGCCCCGGCGTGCCGGACTCGTCGCGCAGCGTGCGCAGGAACCGCTTCAGGCGGTACACGCCCAGGCCGCTCCCCGGCAGCTCGGGAACGAGCTGGCCGAGCGCAGCGGCGGCGCGCCGGAGGGCGTGCGGGAGCCGGCCGTGGCGCGCGGCGGCAAGCAGCCCCAGGTGACGCGCGTAGCCCGCGAACAGCTCGTCGCCGCCGATGCCCGTGAGGGCCACCTTGTAGGAGCTGCCGACTGCCTGTGAGAGCGCCCATGTCGGCACGGCGGAATCGTCCGCGAGCGGCTCGTCGAGCGCCCGAACGATCGGCTCGAACACATCCCGCACGTCGGGCCGGATGTCCACCACCGTCAGTCGTGCGCGGTAGCGCTGCGCGAGCCGCCGGGCGAGCTGCGTTTCGTCCGTCGCGGCCGATCCCGAGCCGAAGTAGCGGGCCGTGAACGCGTGCGGCGGCTCTCCCCCGGTGGCGAGCGCCGTGCTCGCGACCACCGCCGACGAGTCGAGACCGCCCGACAGGAACGCCGCGATGGGGACGTCGCTCACCAGGTGGGCCGCGACCGACTCGTCCAGCCACTCCACCACCCTGGCTTCGACGTCCGGCGGCGCCGGCGTCTCGTGCCGCGGGAGGTCCCAGTAGGTGTGCACCATCACCTCGCCCGAGTCCCGCCACAGCAGCCAGTGCCCGGGCTTGAGCTTGTGCACGTCGCGGAAGGGCGTCGCCGGCGCCGGGATGTATCCCAGCTGGACGTACGCGTCGAGCGCGTCCCAATCGAGCTCGCGCGCCGTGAGCCCGCCCGCGACCAGCGCCTTCAGCTCCGAGGCGAACGCGATCCCCCAGGGCGCGGCGACGTAGTACAGGGGCTTGATCCCGAAACGGTCGCGCGCCAGGAGCAGGGACCGCGCGGCCTCGTCCCAGATCGCGAAGGCGAACATGCCGCGGAGCCGTTCGGTCGCCCGCGGCCCCTGCTCCTCGTAGAGGTGCACGATCGTCTCGGTGTCGCTGTGCGTGCGGAACCGGTGCCGCGGCATCAGCTCCCGCCGCAGGTCCTGATAGTTGTAGATCTCGCCGTTGAAGACGATCACCGTCGATCCGTCCTCGTTGGTCATCGGCTGCCGGCCGCCGGCGAGGTCGATGATGCTCAGGCGGCGCATCCCCAGCCCGACCGGCCCGGAGAGGAGCACGCCCTCGTCGTCGGGGCCGCGGTGGCGGATTGCGGCGCACATCGCGCGGATCGTCGCGCCGTCGACGGGCCGGTCGCGCTCGCGGTGGACGATGCCTACGATGCCGCACATACCAGGACGGGCTCCTCGGCTGGATGGGGTGGGGCGCCCGCGATCGCCTCGATCGCCGCGAACAGCCGGTCTGCCTGCGCCCGGCGGCTGTAGCGCGGGTCGTCCGCGATGCGGCCCGGCCACTCGCCGCGCAGGTGCTGCAGGTGGCGCAGCTCGAGCAGCCCGGCGATGGTGCGGACGGCGTCGGGCGCCACGACGTCGGCCCCGCTGCCGCGCAGCAATTGCTCCGTCGCGCTGCCGTCGTTGGCGAGCGCCAGGAGCCACGCGTTGAACTGCATGTAGTCGAACACCTTGGCCGGAATCGCCATGTCCGAGTCCTGGGGCAGGATCACCAGCATCGCGGCTCTGGAAAGGAACTCGAGGGCCTCGGTGCGGGGCCGGGGTGGGTACGTCCGGACGAATGCGCCGACGCCTTCCTCGCGGGCGATCCGCTCGATCGGTACGCCGTCGAAGGTCCGCACGTGGCCCATGAACTCGATCCCGAAGTCCTCGGGCGTGAGGCCGCGCGTCGTCACGAACAGCGCGGCCGCGCGGAACAGCGCCCGCGGATCTCGGTCGAGGTAAATCGACCCCGCATACCCGATCACGAACCGCTTGCCGTGCTGCGACGGGGGCACCGGCTCGTCGTCGTAGCCGTTGGGCACGGAGATGACGCGGCTCGCGGCCGCGCCGTGGGCCCCGCGCATCACGTTGCGCAGGGGGTCGGTGTTCGCGACGATCAGCGACGCGTGGGCGACGGCGCGCCGCTCGTACCGGGCCGCGAGGGAGAACCACACGGGGCTCGCGATCGCTTCCGGCAGGCGCTGCACGAGGCTCCACGGGTCCCGCAGGTCCATGACGAACGGCAGCCCCGCGCGACGGGCCACGAGTCGCCCCGCCTCGTGCGCCATGTGCGGCGGCCCGCAGCTGATGACCGCGTGGTGCACGCCGGGCTCGACGAGCCGCAGCGCCCGGCGCGCCGCCGCGCGGGCCCAGCGCCCCGTGCGCGCATACTCGAGCCACGCGAAATAGGCGCGCGCGAAGTCCCGCGGCGCGCGCGGCCACCACGGCACGTGGCGTCGCGCGAGCGAGTCCCGGCGCACGCCGGCACCCTGGTGCGCCCCGCGCCGCCACAGCCCGCGCGCCGTGCCGTAAGCACGCCAGGCGAGCTGCACGGCCTGCTCCACCCACACGCGCGGCACCGGAACGCCGTAGACGCGCACCCCCGGCGGCAGGTCGGCGAGGCGGCTGGGATCGGTCGTGGCGAGGCTCGCCGAGTCGAGCGTGATCACGTCGAGGCCCCAGCCCCGTTCCGCGGCGTAGCGCGCAAGCTTCTGCCAGCGCAGCGCGCCCACGGCCGCATCGGGCGGAAAGTGCCAGCTGAAGAGCAGCAGGCGGGCGCGCGCGCCGGAAGGGGCGGTTGCGTGGCGCGGCAGCGGCCGCGTGCGCGTCAGGTCGAGCATGCGGGCCGTCGCTTCCTGCATGCGCGCCCGGTGCGCGATCAGCAGGACCGCGACGTAGGCGAGCGCTCCCCCGCCCACCTCGATGCCCAGCCGCGCCGTACTGGGCCAGGCGTCCGGGACGAGCGCGCGCAGGAGGACCACGGCGGCCACGATGCCCGCCGCCCCGCTCGCCGCCGGCCACAGCGCGCGCAGATACTCGCGCCCGCGCATCCCCAGGATCCGGAGCGTATGCCGGAAGAAGGTGGGGATGGTGACCAGCGGGTACCAGATGATCCACCCGAGCGCGACCCCCGTCGTGCCCCAGTGCGCGCCGGCGTACAGGGCCACCGGAAGCGTGAGCGCCATGAGGATGTTGAACTGCATGTTCAGCTTCGCGTGGCCGGTGGCGACGAGCATCTGAGGCAGAAGGTTGAAGACGGCGCGGAACCCGCCGTACAGCCCGAGCAGGCGGAGCGGGACGATCGCCGGCCGCCACTGCTCTCCCAGCACCGTCAGCACGAACTGGTCGGCGACCAGGGCGAGACCCACGGACACCGGGAAGGTCACGACGGCGAGGCCCTCGGTGAGCCCGATCAGATAGCGCCGCAGGGCGGGCGGGTCGTCCTGCGCGGCCGCAAACACCGCGGGCGTGACCCGTCCGATCATGGAGCTGACGCGGTCGACCGGGATGTTCGCGACGTCGGACCCCTTGGTGTACGCGCCCAGCGCCGCCTTCCCCAGCATGCGCCCCACGATGGTGAGGTCCGCGTGGTTGTAGACGTACCAGCAGAGCTGGGACACGACCACGTACCCGCCGAGGTTGACCGCCCCCGCCACGGAGCGGAAGTCCCGCGGCCAGGCGAGGCGGTGCGGCCGCTGCAGGCAGACGGTGCCCATGACCGCGAAACCGCTCACGACCGCGCCCGTGACCAGAGCCCACGTGCCCAGCCCGAGGGCCGCACCGACCAGCGTGGTCGCGCTCCAGATCAGCGCTTCGGCGGCGTCGATCCAGGCGAGCCGGCGAAACTCGAGATCGCGCGCGAGCAGCGAGCGCGGGACGACCTGCGCCCCGCGCATCACGAACGTCAGGCTGAGCGCGATGACGATCCAGCGCACCGCACTCTCCCCGAAGAACGACGCGATCGCACCCGACAGCCCGACCGATAGCGCGAGGAAGGCGAATCCCGCGAGGACGGCGAGCCCGCCGAGCTGCGCGATCTGCTCTTCGCCGAGCTCCCGGCGTTGGATGATCGCCAGGCTCAGGCCCAGTTCGTTCACCAGTTGCACGAAGCCGGCGTAGACCATGGCCATGGCGAATAGGCCGTAGTCGGTCGGCGTGATGAGACGCGCCACGATCAGCGCCGCCGCCCAGCTCATCAGCTGGGCGAGCCACCTGATTCCGCCAGTCCAGGCGATCCCTTGGACCAGCGAGCGGTCGAGGCTGTGCGACGGGTCGCCCATGTCGGGGGGATGGTGAGCAAGAGGAAGGCCATCGGCTCACGTGCCGCGCGTTCACCCCGCTTGTTGCGGAGACGCCACGGGCGTGGCCCCGGGGGCATAGTGGCGTCATCGGGCACGAAACTTGTCTCTCTCGCCGTGGCTGAGACGCCATGACCCTCGCGACCCTGAACCAGTCCTTGCGGCGCACTGCGCGCGCCGTGTGGAAGCGGACCGAGCTGGACCGCGCCATGCGGCGGCTGCGGGCTCTCGCGCCGGACGCGCTCCCGGGCTCGGAGCTCGTTGCCGAGCTGCGTGGCGCGTGGGACAACGACGGGTTCACGGCCGACGTCGATTACCTGGCGGAGGTCGCCCGGTGCGCCGCGACGACGCCCGGTCCGGTGCTCGAGTGTGGGAGTGGGCTCACGACGCTGCTGCTCGGGGCGCTCGCCGGGCGGCGCGGCGTCGAGATCTGGGCGCTCGAGCACGATCCGCGGTGGCACGCCCGCATCGCGACCACGTTGAAGCGTCACCGCCTGCCCGGCGTGCGGCTGCGTCTCGTGCCGCTGCGCGACTTCGGGGATTTCGTGTGGTACGACCCGCCGCTCCCGCAACTGCCCGCGGCGTTCTCGCTCGTAGTGTGCGACGGGCCGCCGGACAGCACACGGGGCGGGCGCCTCGGCCTCCTGCCCGTGCTCGGGCGTCGCCTCGCCCCGGGGTCGCTGATCCTGCTGGACGACGCGGCGCGTGAGAGCGAGCGGCTGACGCTCGAGCGGTGGATCCGGGTCGCACCGCTCCGCGTGGAGTCGCGGACGCTGCCGGGTGGGACCCTCGCAGTCATCACGCGATGCTGACATCGCTCGCGCCATCCGCGGTCGTCCCGCCGTCGACCGGCGGGGCGGTCGTGCCCAGCCGACCGCTGCGGTGGGCGGTACAGGCAACCTGCCCCGCCGAGTGGTGGGTGCATCTCGAGCGGTGCGGCGGCGGGTTTTTCCATGCGCCGCCCGGACTCGCGGCGGGGGCCGGGGCCGGCGAGACGTTGTTCGCACTGCTTGTGCAGGGAGAGGAAGTCGTGGGCGTGGCCGCGGGCGTGCGCACGAAGTGCCGGTTTGCCCTGTCCGCGCGGCACGTCTGTTTCCCCACCAGCCCCGCGCTCCGCGTTCCTGAGCGCGGGGCCGAGGCGCTGGCCTTACTGGTCGCCGCGCTGCGCGCGGCGGGAGTGGCCGAACTAGCCATCGACTCGTTCGATGCGCGCTGGCGCCCCGCGGTCGTGGACGCCGACGCCCACGCCCGCGATCGGCTCGAGTTCGTGGTCCCGCTCGTGCCGGACGCGCAGCAGCTCTCGCGGGCGTGCTCGACGCACCACCGGCGCCATCTCCAACGCGGCGAGCGCGAGGGCTGGACGTTCCGGCGTCTCGAGCCGCCGGAGGCGCAGGCCCTGCTCACGGTGGTGCAGCAGCAAGCGGCGGCCCGCGCGGCCGCGCGAGGCGAGGCGTTCGAGGCGGCGCTCCCGGCCGCCGCGCTGCAGTCGGGGGACGGCGGCGCGCACTGGGGCGCGACCACGTTCTCCGCGTGGCGTGACGGCGCGCCGCTCGCCGCGGCTCTGGTCGGCTGGGCGAACCGGCGCGGGTTCTATCTGATCGGCGGATCCACGCCGGACGGGTATGCGCGCGACGCCGCGCAGTGGCTGCACTGGCGCATCATGTGCTACCTCGCGGAGGAGGGATTCACCGCCTACAACCTGGGCGGAACCCCCGGGTCCGCGGCGCACCCTGGCGACCCCGCGCACGGCCTCTACCGCTTCAAGGCCGGCTTCGGGTCCACGGTCGTCCCGTGCCGCAGCGTGCGCTGGACGCTGCGCCCCACTCACGTCGTGGCACACCGCGTGGCCCGTTGGGTGGCGGCGCGGGTGCGCCCCTAACCGCGACGCCATGCTCTCCTTCATGCTGCCGTTGCCGATCCCTCGGGCGGCGCGCGCCGTCGAAACCCGCCTCCGGCAGGTGCGCGCCCACCCGGTGTTGAACCCCGTCGCGCTCGAGGAAGCGTGGCGCGAGCGCGCGCGCCATCCGGTGGCGCCCGACCATCGGCCGCATGTGCTCGCGGCGCTCGAGTGGCTCGCGCGCGCGCAGGACGCCACGGGCGACGGCGGGATCGCTCGAGGCTACAGCCTCGCGTGGGACCCCTACTTCAAGTCGCGCGGCTGGCAGCCGGCCTACCCCGAGACCACGGGGTACATCGTTCCCACGCTCTACGTGGCGGCGCAGCACCTGGACCGCCCTGATCTCGCCGAGCGTGCCGAGCGGGCCGCGCGCTGGGAGGTCGAGATTCAGCTGCCGTCGGGTGCCGTGCGGGGTGGGGTGATGGGCGCGCCCACGTCGCCTGCGGTGTTCAACACCGGTCAGGTGCTGTTGGGCTGGCTCGCCGCGTTCGCGCAGACCGGCTCGGGCGTCTTCGCCGGCGCGGCCCGGCGTGCGGCGTGCTACCTGCTCGCGATGCTCGACGAGGACGGCCTGTGGCGGCGCGGGAATTCGCGGTTCGCCAATTCGCAGGCCACCCTCTACAACACGCGCACCGCGTGGTCGCTCGCGGAGGCGGGCCTGCGACTGGAGGCGCCCGAGTTCACGGCGGCCGCGGCCAAGAACCTTCGGGCGGTGGCGCTGTTCCAGCACGAGGACGGCTGGATCCCGCACTGCTGCCTCACCGACCCGCGGCGGCCGCTGCTCCACACGATCGCGTACGCCATCAGGGGCCTGCTCGAGGGCGGCCGGGTGCTGCGGGACGCGGGACTGCTCGCGCGCGCGGCGGTCGCGGCGGAGCGCATCGCCGCGGCGGTGGGATCGGATGGCCGGCTGCCCGGGCGCTTTGCCGCCGGCTGGCGGCCTGCGGTCCGGTGGAGCTGCCTGACCGGACAGGCGCAGATGGCGAACATCTGGCTGCGGCTCTTCGAGATCACCGGGGAGCAGAAGTGGCTGGCGACCGTCAGCCCCGTGTTGCGCTTCCTCAAGTCCACTCAAAATCGCACGAGTCGCGACCCCGGGCTGTGCGGCGGCATCAAGGGCTCCTTCCCGCTCGGCGGCGAATACGGACCGTACCAGACCCTGAGCTGGGCAACGAAGTTCTTCGTCGATGCGCTCGTCCGCGACGAGCGCATCAGCCGCGGCCTGACCGCGACCGCGCCCGCCGCGGTCTTGGCGTAGAGGCCGCGTGGTCCTGCTGCATGTCGTCGCACCGGCGGAAGTTGGGGGCCTGGAGCGCGTCGTGCAGACGCTGGCGCGTGGGCTGTCGAGCGCCGGGCACGACGTCCACGTGGCCGCGGTCCTCGCCGGGCCCGCGGCCGACGACGGCTTCCTGGCATCGCTCGCCGAGGCCGGCGTCGCGACGCACCGCATCCCGTCGGGCGGGCGCGCCTATGTGCGCGAGCGGCGCGCGGTGGCGGAGCTGTGCCGCCGCCTCCGGCCGGACGTCGTCCACACGCACGGCTACCGGCCGGACGTGGTGGACGCCGCCGCCGCACGCCGGCTCGGGATTCCCGTGGTCACGACCGTTCACGGATTCACGGGGGGTGGATGGAAGAACCGACTCTACGAGCAGCTGCAGTGCCGCGCCTTCCGGCGGTTCGACGCGGTGGTGGCGGTATCGCAGCCGCTGGTCGAGCGGCTGGTGCGGGCGGGAGTACCGGCCGAGCGAATTCACGGCGTGTCGAACGCGTGGCCCGATGCCGAGCAGCCGCTCGATCGCGCGGCCGCACGGCAGGCCCTCGGCATCCCGCCGCACGGCTTCGTCGCGGGATGGGTCGGCCGCTTGAGCTACGAAAAGGGCGCCGACGTGCTGCTCGACGCGCTGCTGCACCTCGCGGACCTGCCGCTGGTCGTCTCGGTGGTGGGACAAGGGATCGAGCGCGCGGCACTGCAGTGCCGGGCCCGGCGCCTCGGGCTCGACCGGCTCATCCTCTGGCACGGCAGCCGGCCGGATGCGGGCCGCCTGTTCCGGGCGTTCGACGTGTTCGTCCTGAGCTCGCGCACCGAGGGGACCCCGATGGTCCTGTTCGAGGCGATGGCGGCGGGGGTTCCCGTGGTGGCGACGCGGGTCGGGGGCGTGCCGGACGTGGTGTCGCCCGAAGAGGCGGCGCTCGTGCCGGCGAACGACCCGGTGGCGCTGGCAGCGGAGATTCGCGCCGTGTATCGCAACCCGGCGGCGTCCCATGAGCGGGCGCTTCGGGCCGGCGAGCGGCTGCGCCGCGACTTCAGTATGGCGCCCTGGATCGGCCGCTACGAAGCAATCTACCGGCTGGTGCGCCGGCCCGCGCTGGCGCCGGTGTGCTGATGGCCCGGGCGCACGTTCTGCTCGCGGCTTCCCTGGGATGTTGCCTGTATGCCTACGTCGCCTACCCGGCGATCCTGAAGCTGCTCGGCCTGCTGCGACGCCCGTACCGCCGCCCGGACCCGCCTGCCAGCTGGCCGCAGATCAGCGTCACGATCCCGGTCCACAACGAGGCCGGAGTGATCGCCGAGACGCTGGAGCGGACCCTCGAGCTCGACTATCCTGCCGACCGGCGCCAGGTCCTGATCGTGTCGGACGCGTCCACCGACGGCACGGACGAGATCGTGGCGCGGTTCGCGGCGCGCGGGGTCGAGCTGGTGCGCCTCGCGCGCCGCGTCGGGAAGACCGCGGCCGAGAACGCGGCTCGAAGCCGCTTGCGGGGAGCGATCATCGTCAACACCGACGCCTCGGTGCGGATCCACCCGCGGGCGCTCAAGCGGCTCGTCACCGCGCTGGCCGACCCCACGGTGGGCGTCGCGTCGGGGCGCGACGTCAGCGTGGCGCGCCTGGACGCCCAAGCCGAGCTCGGCGAGTCGACGTATGTGGATTACGAGATGTGGGTACGGGACCTGGAGACGCGCCTGTCCGGCATCGTCGGCGCGTCCGGCTGCCTGTACGCGATCCGGGCGGAGCTCCAGCGGGAGCTCATTCCCGAGAACCTGAGCCGGGACTTCGCGGCGGCGCTGATCGCCCGGCGGCACGGGCTGCGCGCGGTCTCGGTCCCCGACGCGATCTGCTTCGTCACCCCCGGTGCGTCGCTGCGGCAGGAATATCGCCGGAAGGTCCGCACCATGGCGCGGGGCCTCCGGACCCTGTGGGCGATGCGGGCGCTCCTGAGCCCCCGGCGCTACGGTCTGTTCGCGTGGATGCTGTTCAGCCACAAGCTGTGTCGCTGGCTCGTGCCGTGGGCGCTGGTCGGCGCCCTGGGAGCGCTCGCGTCGCTCGCAGCGGGCACGCCGTGGCTGCTCCCAGGCCTAGCGGTTGGGGTGGCCCTGGCCGGTATCGGCTGCCTCTGGCCGGAGGGGGAGCAGATGCCTCGGCTGTTCGCCTTACCGGCGTATCTGGTCGCCGGCAGCGCGGCCGCGTTGCACGCCTGGCTCCGGGCGCTCCGGGGCGGGCGCACCGCGGTCTGGGAGCCGACGCGCCGGGGGCGAGCGGCGGGCTCCGGCGAGCACGCCGCCATAGACCCAGCGGCGGAGCGCGACGTACGCGTCCCCGCCCACCGCTTTCGCCGCCTTCTTGCAGTTCCAGAAGCACCACTGCCCGAGCCTGGGGAAGAGCCTGCCGGACGCGAGCGCCCCGGCCGTTCGCGCCGGGGTTCTTCGCCGCAGCGAGTAGCGACCGATCACGAGGCAGCCGTCGACGGACCGGCACCGGGCGGTGGGCTCGGAGGTGAACAGCGCCGTGATACCGGCGGCGGCGGCCGCCGCCGCCACCCGGGGTGAGTAGGCGCCCCCCGGCACCGAGCCGATTTCCACCGGCGCCGCCAGCACGTCCGACAGAACGCCCGCGCTCCGAGTCCATTCCTCGACCAGGCGATCCCAGGGGCAGGACGACATCCGCAGGGGATGGGAGCAGGAGTGCGTGCCGATCACGTGCCCGCGTGCCGCGAGCTCGCGCACCTGCCCCTGAGTGACGAACCCCGGACGGTCGAGGTAGTCGGTGGTGATGAAGAAATGGCCCCGCCATCCGGACCGCTCGAGCAGGCCGGCGACACAGGAGTAGCCGCTCGTCCCGCCGTCGTCGAACGTCAGCAGAACGGGAGGCTCCTCGTCGCCGCCCCGCAGCAGGTCGGACACGGTGCCGCGGCGCGCGGCTGCGGTGGACACGGCGGCGAGGTGACTCTCGAAGTTGCGGCGCTCGAGCTTGTAGCTCGCGGGGGCGGGACCGGGAAAGCCGGTGGCGTCCCAATCGTCCCCCTCCACGACGTCATGATACAGCAGGGCAAGCGCTCTCACGGCGCCTCCTGCGCGCGCGCTGCTTCCAGCGCAGATGCTTCGTGAGCCACGGCTGGCCCCACTCGGCGGACGCGCGCTGCGCCGTGTCGAGCGGGATCGCCCGCCCCTCGAACACGTCGATCAGGCGGTACCGGATCGCATCGAGGTTGTCGAGCACCACGCGGTTGTGAATCACGAACGACGACTCCGTGACCTCGTCGTACGCGTAGCTGAAGTAGCCGTACACGGGGCCCGTGTCGATCCCCTCGTCGATCCGGAGCAGGGTCGCCCCAACCTTGTCGATGTCGCCGTTCGCGAGCGCCCAAAAGCAGCCGTGCGCGTTGCGGTACTCCGGACAGATCCCCGGATGCAGGACGAACGTCCCGGCCGCCGGCAGCGTAAAGACCTCCTTGCGGAGCAGGCTCTTGCAACGGGCCAGCGCGAGGTCGGGACCGAGCCGGCGGATGAAAGCCGTCGCCTCGGAGCTGTTCGGACTGGAGGTCGTGAGCACGGGGGTCTGTGGGCGGAGCGGCGGGTACGCGGCGCACAGCCGCTCGAGCGCGCGGGCCTGCCAGGCGCGGTCCTTCGCGGCGAGGAGCAGCCGCTGGAACAGTCGAAAGGCGAGCACGTCGAGGAAGCGGAGGGGCCCGACGCGACGGATCTCGCGCTGGATGCGCAGCCGCAGGCGCCGCGCGGGCTCACGGATCTCGACGATGCCGACCAGGTCCGAGAAGGAGCCCAACCAACGCGCCACGCCGACCCGGTTGAGCGGCTCGTCGTGGTGGCAGATGAGCAGCGTCTTCACCAGCCGCCGCGCCGGAACACCATGACGGGGACGGTCCGGAGCATGATCTTCAGGTCCGCGAACGCGGATTGGTACCGGACGTACTCGAGATCGAACGCGAGCTTGCGCCGCACGTCGTCGACCGACCGGTCGTAGCTCTGGTTGATCTGCGCCCAGCCGGTGATGCCCGGCCGGACCCGTTGGCGGCGCTGGTAACCCTCGAGCTGCTCGCGCAGGTAGACGAAGATCGCCGGCTGCTCGGGCCGGGGGCCCACGATGTTCATTTCGCCCTTCAGCACGTTGAACAGCTGCGGCAACTCATCGAGCCGGAACCTGCGGAGCGCGCGCCCGATCGGGGTCACCCGCTCGTCATTCGGCCGCGCCCAGACCTGCCGGTCGCGGTTATCGGAGTCCGGATGCATGGTGCGGAACTTGTACATCGTGAACGGCCTGCCGCCGAGATCGATCTGACGCCGGGTGTTCCCGCCGGCGCGCGACAGCGCTCGCCGGTCGAGGCCGATCCGCGCCTGCTTGAAGAGCACGGAGCCGCGCGAGGTGAGCTTGATCAGTGCGGCGATGCCGACCATCAGCGGCCCCAAGACGCAGATGCCGACGGCCGCCACGATGACGTTGAACAGGCGCCGACCCCATCGCTCTCGATCGAGCGGGCCGACCGGAGCCGCATGGACGAGCCCTATCGCCCGCCGCTCGCCGGAAGACCGCGCCGGCGCCGGACGGCGCTCGCCAGACTGGTGCGGGAACCGGGCCACGACGCGCGGCATGGTCAAGCCAAGGCCTCGGCGGGCGGGAGGTCCAGCCGGAAGAGGAAGCGCGTCCCGGAGCCTGGGCTCGTTTCGACCTGCAGCCGCGACCCCATGGCCTTGACGAGCTTGCGGCAGATCACGAGGCCGAGCCCCGAGCTCGAAAAGTGCTGCTCGGGCCCCGAAGGGCTCCTGCGGAACGGCTGGTACAGGACCCGCAACGCCTCCGGCTCGATGCCGGGACCGGAGTCGCGCACCGAGAACTCGAGCCGTGTCGTGGAGTCGACCGGCCGGCCCGTGATCTCGATGTAGCCCTGGTCGGTGAACTTGACCGCGTTCGTCGCGAGGTTCAACAACACCCGGGAAAGCGCCCGCGCGTGGCCGATCCGCCGCTCCTCCACCGGCTGCACCAGCCGCACCTCGAGTCCCTTCTCCGCGGCGATGGGCAGGATCATGCTGCGGACCGACGTGAACACCTCGACCAGCGAGAACGGCGCCGGCTCGCGGTCCACCAGCCGGCTTCCGCCCCGGGCGAGCTCCAGGACGTCGCTCGCCGTGGCGCAGAGCGACAACGCCGCGCTATAGATGAGCCCGAGGCCGCGCCGCTGGTCGTCGTTGACCGGGCCGTTCTGGCCAGCCTTGAGTTGCTCAGTGAGAAACAGAATCGCCGTGAGCGGTGAGCGGAGATCGTGCGCCATCTCCACGACGAGGTCGAGCCCGTTCGGCCCCGCGAGGCAGTCGGCGAGGTCGCGCGGCTCGGCCTCGGGGTGCGGTCCCGCCGAGACCGCCCGCCTCGCCGGAGCGGGCCGCCGGACCTGCGCGGCGGCGCTCGTGCTCATGCGGTCACTCCCTCGGGCGTCACGGAACCTGCGCGACCGGAGTGCCCGACGTGGCCTCCGCCGCCGGCGGCGCGGACGCGGGGACCGGCGCCTGTTCGCGCTCGATCACCCAGCCCGTGCTCGGCCCGCGTTGCAGCCCGTGGCGCTCCATCAGTCGGTACAGCGTGGTGCGGTCCACGCCCGCGACGCGCGCGGCCTTGGACATGTTCCCCCCCGCTCGGTTGACGAGCCAGGTGAGATACTGCAGCTCGAACTGCGCGATCACGCGGTCGCGCGCGACGTGGTAGCTCTCCTCCAACAGGGTCGAGATGAGCGAGGCGGGGTTCGCGGTCGCTCCGGGCTCCACCTCGCCCGTCAGGTTCAGCTCCTCCGGCCGGATCTCGGCTCCCGGCTCGGCGATCACCGCCAGGTGCTCGATGACGTTCTGCAGCTCGCGCACGTTGCCGCGCCACGGGTGCACGCACAGGGCGCGGATCGCCGCGTCGGTGAGCTTGGGGAAGGGCGCGCCCTTGTTGCGGTGGCGGACCCAATAGGTCGAGAGGAAATAGTTCGCGAGCAGCGGGACGTCCTCCGGCCGCTCGCGCAGCGGCGGGACGTGCATCGGCACGACCCGCAGGCGGTAGTACAGGTCCTCCCGCAGCTCCCCCGCTTTCACAGCCGCCTCGGGGTCGCTGTTGGTCGCGGCGATGAACCGGACGTTGACGACCGCGTCGGTGCTCTCGCTCCCCACGCGGCGCACGACGCCGTCCTGGATCACGCGTAACAGCTTCGCCTGGATCGGATTGGACATCTCGACCAGCTCGTCCAGGAACAGCGTGCCGCCGTTTGCCGCCTCGAGCAGGCCGGGCTTGTCCCGTACCGCGCCGGTAAAGGCGCCCTTGCGGTGGCCGAACATCTCCGACTCCAGCAGGCCCTCGGGCAGGGCGGCGCAATTGACCGCGACGAACGGCCGGCTGGAGCGCCGGCTGTGGTGATGGATGAACTGCGCGATTATCTCCTTGCCGCTCCCGCTCTCCCCGGTGATGAAGACCGAGGCGTCGGTCGGAGCCACCTTGCGCGCCAGCTCAATCGCGCGGCGGAATGCCGGTGCCGTCCCGAGCAGGGTGATCTTGTCCGAATGCGCATGCCGCCGCTCGAGCTCCGCCTGCTGCTCGCGCGTCTCGCGGGCGATCAGCAGCGTGTGCACCGCCCGCCCGATCAGCACCTGGAGGTGCGCCGGGGAGAACGGCTTCGGGAGATAGTCGAACGCGCCCTGCCGCAGCGCCTCGACGCTCGAGTCGACGCTGGGATTGCCGGTCATCACGATCACCATCGTGTCGCGATTGGTCGCAAGCGCCGACCGGAGCAGCGTCAGCCCGTCAACCTGCGACATGTACAGGTCCACGAGGACGATGTCGAAGCCGCGCCGCTTCACAAGCTCGAGCGCCTCCTGTCCGCGCCCGCAGGTCGTCACGTCGTAGCCTTCTTGTTGGCACATGCGCGCGCAGCTCTCGCGCAGCGTGTGCTCGTCGTCTACGATCAGAATCCGCACCTGCGCCTTGGCGTCGGGCCCGATGGGGAGCAGGGCCGACATATCTTTGGCTTCGTCTCGCGAGCTGGGCCGGCTGAAGTCGTTGTGTGCCAGGGGCGTGGACATCGGGCCATTCCGAGTTGCGTTCGCACTGCTGCTACGCAGCATTCGGGCCAGCATGTCGCGGCCTCGCAGCGGCGCAGATTTCCGCGGAATGGGCACGAACGCGCGACCGACCCCGTCGCGCCAGCGTCCCGGTCGCACCAACCTGCATCCGCTCGCCGCTCCACACCGCACCGATTTAGGGCATGCCAGTACCCGCGAGGCTGGCGGCGGGGTGCGGTGCGCGGTACCGGACTTGCTGAGGGGTGGCGAGGCGCGAGCGCTGCACCGCGCCGTGCGGAAGAGGAATGTCGTTCCCATCAGAGAGAGGAATGTCGTTCCCATGACGAACAGCAACCTGCCTACACCTCGGGGAACGCCGCTCGGTGCTGCCTCCGTGGGGGTACGCCCGGCCGTCGCTGAGCTGAACTTCGCGGAGCCCGACAGCGGACTCGATTGGCGTCGCGTCCTGAGCGCGCTGCTGCGCTACAAGTGGCTGGTCGCGGCCGTCACCCTGGTCGGGACGGCTGCCGGGATCGGCGCCACGCGGTTCGTCGACCCCGAGTACGCCGCCCAGGCCAGAATCTGGATCGATGTGGCCGACCGGCGGGGTGCGGACCGGGGGCCGACGCCGATCCGCCCGGGTCAGCTGCTCGACCCTGAGGCGTGGGTGGATCTACTCAAGTCCTACGTCGTACTGGACCAAGTGGTGCGCGATGAACGGCTGTTCGTCGAGCCCGGTTCGATTGCAGACGCCCGGGTTCTCGCGACGCTCCGCGTCGCCGACGAGTACCGGCCCGGGACGTACCGCTTCACCGTGGACGAGTCGGGGCGGGCGTACACCCTCGCCACGGACGACGGCATCGAGCTCGAGCGCGGCGCGCTGGGCGATTCGGTGGGGACCCGACTGGGGTTTCAGTGGGCCCCGGCTGCCGGCGCGCTCGTCCCCGGGCGCGGGGTCGAGTTCACGTTGAGCACGCTCCGCGACGCCGCTGGTCGCCTGGCGGAGGCGCTCGACGTGCGGACGGACATGAACGGGAACTTCCTGCGCGTCGAGTTGCACGGTCCGGATCCGACGCGGATCACCGCCGTCGTCAACGCGGTGGCGAAGCGCTACGTCGCGGTCGCCGCTGATCTGAAGCGCCAGAAGGTCAGCGAGCTCACCAAGATCCTGAGCCAGCAGGTGCAGCAGGCGCAGCAGAACCTGCAGGAGGCCGAGCGCGGGCTGGAGACCTTCCGGGTGGAGACGATCACGTTGCCGACCGATCGACCGGCGCCGGCGCCGCTGGGCGCGCCTGGCGGGGCGGGATCCGGCGTGGCCGCACCCGGCGGGCGCGATCCCGTGTTCGCGAACTTCTTCGATGTGCAGCTCGAGCGGGAGCAGACCCAGCGCGACCGCGAGGCGCTCGGGCGGCTGCTCGCGCAGGCAGGCGATTCCGGGCTGTCGGCGGACGCGCTCGCCGTGATCGGGTCAGTCCAGCGCAGCGGCGAGCTCTCGCAGTCGCTCAGGGAGCTCACGTCCAAACGAGCCGAGCTGCGCGCCCTGCGGTATCGCTACTCGGACGACTACCCGCCGGTGCAGCGGCTCGCGGGGGAGATCGCCACGCTCGAGCGGCAGACCATCCCCGCGCTCGCGCGCGCCCTGGTCGGCGAGCTCGCGGCGCGCGAAGTGGACCTCGGACGGCGCCTCGACGTCGACTCCCGGAACCTCCGCCAGATCCCCCCGCGCGCGATCGAGGAGGCGCGGCTGCGCCGCGGCGTGACCCTCGCGGAGAATCTTTATACCTCCCTGCAGCAACGGTACGAGGAAGCGCAGCTGGCTGAGGCGAGCGCCGTGCCCGACGTGCGCATTCTCGATGCGGCCGTCATGCCGCGCCTGCCGGTGAAGAACACAGCCCCGCGCGTCGTCCTGCTCGCCTTCTGCGCGAGTCTGGGGCTCGCCGTCGTGGGGTCGGTCCTGCTCGATCGGGTGGACCCACGGGTTCGCTACCCCGAGCAGGTATCGCGGGAGATGGGGCTCGCGATCCTGGGTGCGGTGCCCCACCTGCGGTCGCGGGTGCGCCCGGACAAGAACGGCGGGGCGCGCCCGCCGGAGGACGTCGCCCAAGTCGTGGAAGCGCTGCGCGGCGTCTGCCTGAACCTGGTGTACGCCCACGGCACCGCCGGCCCGGTAGTCGTCACCGTCACCAGCCCGGGCCCGGGGGACGGGAAGTCCTTCATCGTGGCGAACCTCGCGCACACGTTCGCGGAGGGTGGGCACCGCACGCTGGCGGTCGATGCGGATATCCGCCGCGGTGTGCTGCACCGCCGGCTCAGCGCCCGGCGCCGGCCTGGGCTGACCGACTTCCTGCGCGGCGAGGCCGCGCTCGAGGCGGTCGTGCAGGGCACGCCCTATCCGTCGTTTTCGTTGATCGGGTGCGGCACGCGCGCGTACAACGCGCCCGAACTGCTGGGCTCGGCGGCGATGTCGCAGGTCGTCGCGACGCTGCGCTCGAATTACGATGTCATTGTGATCGACAGCCCGCCGCTCGCCGCCGGAGTGGACCCGCTGATTCTCGGCACCCTGGCCGGCAACCTCGTGCTGGTGCTCCGCACCGGCTATAGCCACCGCGACGCGGCGGCGACCAAGCTCGAAGTGCTCCAGCGACTGCCCGTCCGCCTGCTCGGAGCGATCCTCAACGACGTTCCCTCGGGAGCCTCCTACCGCTACTACTCGTACTATCTGCCGGGCTACGAAGCCATGGATGAGGACGGCGGGCGGGCGAAGGGTCGACCGCTGCTCGTTTAGGACGGCGCGGTGGCGGCGCCTCCGTCGAAGCGTCGCAGCCACCAGCCGGCCTCCGCCTTCCCGGTGCGGAGGGCCGCGGAGGCACGTACCAACAACTCCACCGGCTCGATCGGCGCATAGCCGAGGTTCGCCACGGCATCGTAGCCGCAGCGCACCCGCAGCTGGGGCTGCGCGTCGGCATTCCCCTGCAGGGTGCCAGCCAGTCGCTCTGCGAGCCGCCGCGCTCCGGAGTCGTCTGTGCCCGGGGCGAGCACCGCGAACTCCATGGCGCTCAGCCGGCCGATGACGTCCGACAGCCGGGCCGAAGATTTGAGCGCCTGCACGCAGCGCACCACGGCGGTCGCAGGGCCCACTCGACCCTGTTCCGCCGGGACGGGCTCCGCCGCCTCCAGGTCCAGGGCCAGCGCCAGACACGCGAGCGGGCCATGCTCGCGGAAGGCCTGCGATCCGAGCTCCCGGGCGCGGCGCGCGAGCCCCTGCCGGTTGTAGAGCCCCGTGACGGGATCCAGCAGGCCCTCGACACGCGCCCGGTCAGCGTCGAGCTTGGCGCGCACGTAGGCGCCGATCTTGAGCAGGATCTCGTCCGCGTCGTGCGGCGGGACGATGCACTCCCAGGCACCGGCGCGCAGCGCCGCCAGCCGCAGCTCACGGGAGCCCTGCTCCCCCACGCACAAGAGGATTGGCGTGCTCCCGCTGATGCGCGGATCGCCGCGCAAGAGTTGACAGAGCTCGGCCCCCGGCATGTCCGGAAGGTCAGCCTCGACGATCACCACGTCCGGCTCGGTGTTGCGGGCCCGCTCCAGCGCATGGCGCCCGGAGCGCTCCCGGAGCAGCGCGTACCCCGCCGACTCGAGTAGGGTCGTGAGCCAGTGCATGGCCTCCTCGGCATCCCCGGCGAGAAGCGCCAGCGGCAGTCCCGCCCGTGGGATTCGGTCGCTCATTTGGCTGTCCTCGACACCCTGGTCATGAAGGTTCGCTGCGACATGCGGTTTCAGCCTGCAAACCTGGGGCCGCCGACATTGGACAGCCTTGCGGGGCGTGCAGTGCCGCGTGCTGGCGCGCTCCGCAGACCCGACGCGGCGGGGTGCGGCGTCCGCGCAACGTAGAGGGTCTGTGTTGAAGGCGGTTTCCCGGCCCGCTGCATCGCGCTAACGCGTTGTGCCGACGAGCACTAGACGCCGGCGCGACAGGGGCTCCGGCGCTTCGGGCCTCAAACTTGAAGTGCCGAACGTGCCGGGAGACCACCTTGTGAAGCGGTACCCGGCTCGAGAATCGCGCATGCTGTGCCAAGCGTGCGAAGGCCGCAACAGTGGCGGCGGGGCGCGGCGTCCGCCTGCCCGGCGGTGCGGCGTCCGGACCTGCGAGCAGTGCGGCGCGGTCATCCTGACGGTGAGGGGCGTCACCGTGGGCGTCGGGAACGAGACACTGGCGCAGCTCGCGCGGTTCGGACTCGCGGTGACCGGAAAGCCTCTTCTCGAAGTCAGACGGCAGGGCACCTGACGATGTGCGGCATTGTGGGATACGTCGGGCCGAAGGACGCCGTCCCCGTCCTGCTGGAGGGGCTGACCCGACTGGAATATCGGGGTTACGACTCTGCGGGCGTGGCCGTGCTGAACGGCCGCGGCGTGGAGACGCGCAAGCTGGCGGGGCGCATCCACCGGCTCGAGGAGGAGCTCGCGGGGGCGCCGTTGCGGGGCACCTGCGGCATCGGACACACGCGCTGGGCGACGCACGGCGCGCCCAGCGAGCGCAACGCGCATCCCCACACCGACTGCACTGGCAGTGTCGCGCTCGTGCACAACGGCATCGTCGAGAATGCGGACCTGCTGCGCGCCCGGCTCGAGCGGGAAGGGCACCGCTTTGCGACCGAGACCGACACCGAGACGCTGGCCCACCTGATCGAGGAGTCGGCGGGCGAGACGCTCGAAGAGCGGGTCATCGCCGCGCTCGCTCACGTCGAGGGTACGTATGGCCTCGCCGTGATCTGCGACGCCGATCCCCAGAAGATCGTCGTCGCCCGGCGCGGCTCGCCGGTCCTGCTGGGCGTCGGCGACGGTCAGTTTGTGATCGCGTCGGACGCGAGTGCCGTGCTCACCCATACCCGCTCAGTCGTCTACCTGGCCGACGGCGACGTCGCCGTGGTGACGCGGGAGGGCTACCGCATTCTCGACCGCGAGGCCCGGGAGCAGGAGCGCGCGGTGGACGACATCGAGTGGGACTTGGACGCGCTCGCCCTCGGGGGCTACCCGCACTTCATGTTGAAGGAGATCTGCGAGCAGGCGGACACGGTGCGGAGCACCCTACGCGGTCGGCTGCTGCCCGCGGAAGGGACCGCGCGGCTGAACGGGCTCAACCTCGCGCCGACGCAGTGCGCACAGATCCAGCGCATCGTGATCGTGGCGTGCGGCACCTCGTGGCACGCGGGGCTCGTGGGGCGGCACGTCCTCGAAGAGCTGGCCGGCATCCCGGTGTTGGTCGAGTACGCGTCGGAGTACCGCTACGGGCGCCAGCTGCGCGTGCCCGGGACGCTGACGATCGCGATCTCGCAGTCGGGGGAGACCGCGGACACGCTGGAGGCGCTGCGCGCCGCGAAGGCGACGGGATCGACGGTGGTCGGCCTCGTCAACGTCGTGGGCTCGACGATCGCGCGTGAGGCGGACGGCGGCATCTACCTGCACGCGGGTCCGGAGGTCGGCGTCGCGTCCACGAAGGCCTTCACGTCGCAGCTCGTCGCGCTGCTCCTGCTCGGGCTGTACCTCGGCCGGCAGCGGGGGCTCCCGGTCGAGGACGGGCGGCGACTCGTGGAGCAGCTCGCCGGGCTCCCGGACCTCGTCGCGCGGGCGCTCGAGCTCGAGCCGGTGGTCAAGCGGCTCGCCGAGCGCTACGCCGACGCGTGCAACGCGCTCTACCTCGGCCGCGGGATGAACTTCCCGGTAGCGCTCGAGGGGGCGCTCAAGCTCAAGGAGATCTCCTACATCCACGCCGAGGGCTATCCGGCGGCGGAGATGAAGCACGGGCCGATCGCGCTGATCGACGCGAACATGCCCGTCGTGTTCCTCGCGCCCAAGGACCACGTGTATCCGAAGGTGCTGTCCAGCATGCAGGAAGTGAAGGCGCGAGGCGGTCGCATCATCGCGGTCACGAGCGAGGGGAACGGCGACCTGCGTCACCTCGTCGATCACCAGCTGTGCGTGCCCGCGAGCCCGCCGCTCCTCTCGCCGCTGGTCACGGTCATACCGCTCCAGCTCCTCGCCTATCACATCGCCGTGCTGCGCGGCTGTGACGTGGATCGGCCGCGCAACCTGGCGAAGAGCGTCACTGTGGAATGAGGTGGAATATGGAGGCACGGCTGCTGCGCCTGGCGGCGCTGACGGTGGTGGCGGTCGCGCTCCCGGGCAGGGCGCGGGCGCAGGTCCCGGAGAGCGACTTTCAGGCGGGCGACCCGATCCTGCTGCAGGTCGAAGGAGAGCAACAGTTCACCGGCACCTTCACGGTGGTCCCCGGCCCGACGCTCGTGCTGCCGGTCGTCGGGGAGATTCCGCTTGCCGGTGTCCGGCGGGCCGACATCGCGTCCTACCTCGCACAGCGCCTCGGGCGCTACTTCAAGAGCACGCCGATCCACGCCCGGGCACTGGTCCGGCTCTCGATCCTGGGTGAAGTGGAGCACCCGGGGTTCTACGCGGTGCCCGCCGACGCCGTGCTCCCGGACGCGATGATGGCGGCGGGCGGCCCGACCCGCGAGGCAAAGTTCACGGGCGCGCGCATCGAGCGCGACGGCGCGCCGCTGTGGGCCGGAGAGCGGCTGCAGCAGGCGGTCGCCCGGGGCATGACGATCGACCAGATGCGCCTGCACAGCGGCGACCAGATCTTCGTGCCGCGCGTGGTCCGGCATGACCCTGAGTCCACTTGGCGGATCGTCGGTATTCTGGTGACGCTGCCGGCCGCGGTGTACGGCATCACGCGGCTGTTCTGACCATGCGGATCCTGTCGGTCGTCGGGGCCCGGCCCAACTTCATGAAGCTCGCGCCTGTGGACCGCGAGCTCGTGAAACGCGGGGCCGAGCACGTCATCGTGCACACCGGTCAGCACTACGATCCGGAGATGTCGAACGCGTTTTTCGAGGAGCTGTGGATCCCCGCGCCCGACCACCACCTGGGCGTCGGCTCGGGCACGCACGCACAGCAGACCGCGGGCGTGATGCAGCGACTCGAGCCGATCCTGGGCCAGCGGCGCCCCGACGTGGTGCTCGTGTACGGCGACGTGAACTCCACGCTGGCCGCGGCTCTGGTCGCCGCGAAGCTCGGGCTGCGCGTCGGCCACGTGGAGGCGGGCCTCCGCAGCGGAGACTGGACGATGCCCGAGGAGATCAACCGGGTCGTGACCGACCGCCTGTCGGATCTGCTGTTCATGCCGTCGCGCGACGCGGGGGACAACCTGGTCGCCGAGGGGATTCCCGCGGATCGCCTGCACTTCGTCGGGAACGTCATGATCGACACGCTGTGCTGGGCGTTACCGCAGGCGGTCGCGCTCGACGCGCCCGCCCGGCAGGGCGTGGCCGGTCGCCCGTACGCGGTGGTGACGCTGCACCGCCCGAGCAACGTCGACGACCCGTCCGTGCTGCGCGAACTGCTCGAGGCGCTGGGGCGACTGGCCGAGAGGGTGGCCGTTCGGTTCGCCGTCCATCCGCGAACCCGCGCCCGCATCGACACGCTGGGCTTTCGCCCTGCGGGGGAGGCCGACCTGCGGCTGGTGGAGCCGCTCGGCTACCTCGAGATGCTCGGGCTGGTCGCCGGGGCCCACCTGGTGGTGACCGATTCGGGCGGGCTCCAGGAGGAGACGACGTTCCTCGGCGTTCCCTGCCTCACCGTGCGCGCGAACACCGAGCGGCCGATTACCTGCACGCACGGTACGAACCGGCTCGTGTTGCCGCGCCGCGACGTCATTCTCGCGGCGGCGGAGCGCGCCATCGCGCGCCGCTCGCCGGCCCGCCCGGTGATCGAGCGCTGGGACGGCCGGGCGGCGGCGCGCATCGCGGAGGTGCTGTGTGACGGCGCGAGCTTGGACGAGACACCTGTGGCGGCCGTCCCACGGGCACGACAGGCCAGCGCCTTCGCGGCCGCACTATCCGAGAGGTGAGTCGCGTCACCCCGCCGGTCCGCCTTATGCGGGTGCGGGTTGGGAGCGCGGGAAGCTGCCCGCGGCCGCTGTCGCGAGCGAGATGAGACAAGTGAGCTTTGCTGCAACCGAAAGGAGGTAGCCCGCGATTGAGACCTCATGGCGCGGGGAGCGGACCGCACGCCGCTCCCCGCGTCGTCTGCAGCACAATTGTGGTGCAGCGTGCAACGTGTCGCCGCCCCGATTTGTTGCAGCAACGTAGTGACGGCGCCCGCGCCATCTGTCCAACAAATTACTGATCAACGACATAGGCCAGCCCAGTCCGGGTCTGGCGTTGGCACTAGCCTTGCCGTTGCGCGAGAGCAACATTCGTCAGCTCAGGAATGGAGCCATGGCCACCAGGTCGAAGGACCGGGAGTCTCCGCCCGGCGGCTTGCCCCGGCTGTCCCAGGACACGGCCACGCTCCTGCGCGAGCTGGTGGCGCACCTGCGTCAGAACCGGACCCAGCTACGCGAGGAGTGGGCGCGGCGCATCACCAAGGCCCAGCTTCTCACCGCCATGAACGAGGAGGAGATCTTCGCCGAGGCGACCTCGGTGTACGACAACTACGTCGAGGCGTTGGAGACAGGGACCTTCGAGGCGCTGCAGGCCTACGCGCGCAACCTGTCCGAGCGCATCATCCCGCGGGGCGTCGAGACGCACGAAGTCGTCGGCATCGTACTGCTGTTGCGGGACGTGCTCGCCCGCTCGCTGTTCGCGAAGTACCACGAGGACTTCGACAAGCTGCATCGGATTCTTGACGCCTACGAGCCTGCGGCGAACCGGATCGCGAACACGGTGGCGGTGGGCTTCGTGCAGGAGCGCGAGCGCGTTATCCGGCAGCAGCAGGAAGCGATCCGCGAGCTGTCGACGCCGGTGCTGCAGGTGCGCGAGCGGCTGCTGATTCTGCCGATCATCGGCGTGATCGACCCGCAGCGCGCGCGCCAGCTCACCGAGCAGCTGCTCCGCGCGATCCGGACGAACCGCGCGAAGGTCGTCGTGATCGACATCACCGGGGTGGCCGCCATGGACTCGAACGTCGCGAACCACCTCGTCCAGACGGTCGAGGCGTCGCGGCTGCTCGGCGCGATGGTGATCGTCACCGGCCTCTCGCCCGAGATCGCGCAGACGCTCGTGACGATCGGCGTCGACCTGAGCGAGATGGCCACGGTCGGCGACCTCCAGGGCGGCATCGAAGAGGCGGAGCGACTCCTGGGTTACAAGGTGGTGCCGCTCGACGACCCGGTCTCGAGGGCGTGAGCCCGCACCCCACTTCGTAAGCCGGGAGGGCGTGGTGGAAGTCCCAATCTTGAAGCAGGGCCACTACCTGATCGCGTCCATTCAATCGGCGCTGACCGACGCGGACCTGTCCCAGCTGCGGGAAGCGTTGATCGAGCGGGTCGGGCGGTTCCGGGCGCGGGGCGTGATCGTGGATGTGACGGCGCTCGACGTGATGGACTCGTTCGCGGTCCGAACGCTGCGGGACATCGCGCACATGGCCCGGCTGCGCGGCGCCGAAACCGTGATCGTCGGCATCCAGCCCGAGGTCGCGTTCGCGATGGTCCAGCTCGGCTTGACTCTCAAGGGCGTCGCGACCGCGCTCGATCTCGAGGAAGGGCTCACCTTCCTCGACACGCACGCGCAGGAGCGGATCGACGAGAAGCGTGCGCCGGGGCGGAGCCAGCGTGGCTGACGAGCTGCGGGTAGCGATCGGGTCCGACGTGGACGTCGTGACGGCCCGTCAAAAGGGGCGGGAACTCGCGGCCGGAGCCGGGTTCTCGAGCGGCGACCAGACCGTCATCGCGGCCGCCATCTCCGAGATCGCGCGCAACATCCTGATGTACGCGAAGCGGGGCCAGGTCGCGCTGAGCCTCGAGACGAACGGCGACCGGCACGCCGTCGTCGTGGTCGCGCAGGATCAGGGGCCCGGGATTCCCGATGTGGACCGCGCGATGCAGGACGGCTTTTCCACGTCCGGTGGCCTGGGACTGGGCCTGCCGGGGGCGCGGCGCCTCATGGACGATTTCGAAGTCGCTTCCAGCGTCGGAAAGGGAACGACCGTGACCATGCGGAAATGGCGCCGGCTGAATGGGTGAAGCTTCCGTGCGCGCCTCCGCCTCCCCCCTTATCCGCTGGGGCGTGGCGACCCTCGCGCTCGCGGGCGAGGCGGAATCGGGCGACCTCCACGTGGTCCGGCCGGTGGATCACGGCGTGCTCGTCGGCGTCGTCGACGGGCTCGGGCACGGCGCCGAGGCCGCGCTCGCGGCGCGCAAAGCGGTCGCCGCGTTGGACCGTCACGCGGCCGAATCCCTCCCGCAGCTGCTGCAACGCTGCCACGAGGCGCTCCACGGCACGCGCGGCGTGGTGATGAGTGTCGCCGTTTTCAGCGCCATCGCGCGCTCGCTGACCTGGCTGGGCGTGGGCAACGTGGAGGGCGTGCTGCTCTCCACGGACGGGGGGCGCCGCTCCTCGCGCGACAGCCTGGTCACTCGGGGCGGCATCGTCGGCTCGGAGCTCCCGGAGTTGCGGCCGCACGTCGTTCCGGTGTCCCCCGGGGACACCATGATCTTCGCTACCGACGGCGTCAGAAGCGGCTTCGCGGATGGCGTGTCGGCCGATGCGTCGCCGCAACAGCTCGCCGACGACATCCTCGCGCGCTACGGCAAAGGCACGGATGATGCACTCGTGCTGGTTGCGCGGTATCTGGGCGCGGGAGCGACTGGGTGACTCGAGCGGTGTCCATGAAACCCTCCCTCCCGCCCGTCGCGCCGCGTAGGGACGAGTTGCGCACGCTGCGGGTTCTTGCGGTTGGGGGGGAAGCCGGCGGCGTGGCGCAGAGCTGCAGGCAATGGGCCGGGGACGGTCGCGCCGAGATCGAGTACGCCCCGGACCTGCCCCGCGCGGTGCGCCAGCTCGCCGGCGGGCAGTGGGACCTGGTGCTCGCCGTCTTGGGCGAGCACGCGGACCAGGAGTTGGCGTGGTGGGCGGACGCGCTGCGCGGCGCGGCAGGAGGCCCGAGGCTGCTCGCCGTCGCCGATCGTCCCTCGATGGGTTTTGTGCTGCGGGCGGAGAAGCTCGGCGTACTCGACGTGCTCGCCTTGCCGATGCGCCGAGAGGCCTTCCTGGGGGCGCTGCGCCGGGCGAGCTCGGCTGGCGCCGAGGTTCCGATCCCGCTGCCCGCCGTGGAGCACGACGCGGTTGGCCAATACGCTCTGGTCGGGCAGAGCCCCGCGATGGTCGAGGTCTACAAGCTGATGGCGCGGGTCGCGGCGAGCACCGCGACCGTGCTGATTCGGGGGGACTCGGGAACGGGAAAGGAGGTCGTCGCCCGCGCCATTCACCTGAACGGGCCTAAGGCGTCGGGTCCGTTCGTTGCCGTCAACTGCGCCGCGATCCCGGAGAACTTGCTCGAGAGCGAATTGTTCGGACATGAGAAAGGCGCGTTCACCGGCGCCATCATGCGCAAGATCGGCCGGTTCGAGCATGCGGTCGGCGGGACCCTGTTCCTCGACGAGATCGCGGACATGAGCCTCGCGCTCCAGGCGAAGATCCTGCGCGCCGTGCAGGAGCGGGAGATCGAGCGGGTGGGCGGCGGCGACACGATCCCGGTGGATGTCCGGCTGATCGCCGCGACAAACCGCGATCTGAAGGAGGCGATCGCCCAGGGCCGATTCCGCGAAGACCTGTACTACCGCCTCGCCGTCGTCATAGTCGATCTCCCGAGGCTTGCCGAGCGGGGGGAGGATCTTGTGCTCCTCGCCGCCTTCTTCGTGCGCCAGTTCGCCGAGCGGTACGGGAAGCGCATCACCGCGATCTCGGACGGGGCGCTCGAGCTGCTTCGCAACCATGCCTGGGTGGGCAACGTGCGCGAGCTGCGCAACGTGATCGAGCGCGCGGTGATCGTCGCGACGGACCCGACGCTGCGGGTGGAGCACCTTCCCGACGAGCTGCGCGGCGAGGAGGCCGCGCTCCCCGACCGGCCCCAGGGCCCGTTACTCACCCTCGCGGAGGTCGAGGCGCGCCACATCGCCCGGGTCCTCGCGACCACCGGCGGGCAGATCGGCGCGGCGGCGGAGCTCCTCGGCATCCACCGCAACACGCTCACGCGCAAAATGAAGGAATACGGGCTGTGAGCGCGGCGGTGCTTCCCCCCGTGCGCGTCGAGAAGGCCCTCGCGCTCCTCCCCGAACTCGAGGCGCTCGCGCCCCTGCGGGCCCTGCTGGTCTCGATTTCCCAGCCCGACGAGCGGACGCTGTGGTCGAGCTCCGGACCGTATCTCACGCTGGGCAAGCGGGGCTTCCAGCCGGACGAATTGCGGCGCCGTATGCCGTTGGCTTTCCACAGGATCACGGAGCATCTCAAGGCGCTGTACAAGGCATATGTGGAGGCGCTCGAGTGCCAGCAGCGCGGCGACGGAGCAGGCGCGGTGGCGGCGCTGCTCAAGGCGGGACGGCTCGAGGAAGCGGGGGGCCGGCGTACCCAGGCGCGGGCGTGGTACGAGGTGGCGCTGGGCGTCTCCGAGGCGCTGCACCTCCGTCGCCCCGAAATCGAGTCGCTCCGCTCGCTTGGGCAGCTGTGCGTCACGCTCGGGGGCTACACCGAGGGTGCGCGCCACTTCCAGCGCGCCCTCGCGCTCGCCGAGGCGGAGTTCGACCAGGCGGCGGCGATCGCCGCCTGCGAGGGGATGGGGGATTTGGCGCTGGCACAGGGGCAGTGGACGGGGGCGCAGGCGTGGTACGCGCGCGGGCAACGGCTCGCGGAGGCGTCGGCGGATCCGCGCTCGATCGGCCGGCTGGAGCGCCAGCATGGCGTGCTGGCGCGCCGGCTGGGAGACCTCGCGGCGGCGGGCGACCATCTGCGGCGGGCGCGGGAATGCTTCGAGTCCGTCGGCGCAGCCGACGAGATGGCGCGGGTGCTCAACACGCAGGGGCAGCTCGATGCGCAGCTCGGGCACCACGCGGCGGCGTCGGCGTCGTACCGCGAGGCGCTGGCCTGGGCTCAGCGGGGCGAGCGGGATCCCGGGCTCGAGCTGTCCATCCGGCTCCACCTGGCGGAGCTGCACCTCGAGAACGAGCGATTGCTCGAGGCGGAGGAGGAGATGCGGCGCGCCGAGCAGGTCGCGATCGCCGGCAACGCGACGCTTCGGCTGGTGCAGGTCTACACGCTGATGGGCAAGCTCCGCTGCCAGCAGCAGGACGAGACGGGCTTCGTCTTCTTCGAGCAGGCGATCGAGCTGTGCCGCATGATCGAGCGCTCCCCGACGATGGAGGCGCAGGTGTACCTCGAGTACGGGCTGTTCCGGGAGCGCCTCGGCCAGCGGGAAGAGGCCCGCGCCTACCTGGAGCGTGCGAAGGAGATCTTCGACTCGCTCGGCGAGGCGGTCGAGCGCGCGCGGGTGGAGGCCGAGCTCCAGAAGGTAACGGCCTAGTCGATCCCCAAGCGCCGCTCGATGTGGCTCTTGACGGCGGGCGTGATGACGCCGCGCCGCAGCGCGTCCGCGAGCGCCTGCGCGAGCGCCGTGCGATCGGTGTCGAGCTTCTGCTCCCGCAACTCCCCGATCAACCGCGCGAGGCGCTGATCGTAGTCGCCGGACTTCAGCTTTCCCGCGTCCATGTCCTGCCGCAGCGTCTCCAGCTGCTTCACGAACCGCTCGAGTGAGACCGGGGCCATCGGCGTGCTCCTGGCGTAGGGCGAGACTAGGAAGTTAGCGCTCGGCGCGGCTCCTCACGAGCGGCCCAGCCGCTCCACTTCCTCGTAGCGAAAGCACGTCACGAGGTGGTCGTTCACCATCCCGACGGCCTGCATGAAGGCATAGCAGATGGTCGGCCCGACGAACCGGAAGCCGCGCTCCACGAGGGCCGCGCTCATCCGGTCCGACTCGCGGGTGCGCGCCGGAAGCTGGCGGAGCGTGCGGCGCACGTTCTGGCGGGGCACCCCACCGACGAAGCCCCACAGGAAGGCGTCAAATGATCCTGCGTGCTCCTGGAACTCGAGGAACATCCGCGCGTTCGCCACGGCAGCCTCGACCTTCAGGCGGTTGCGCACGATCCCGGGGTCCCGGAGGAGCTGGGCGATCTTGCGGCGGTCGTAGCGCGCCATGCGCTCGGGGTCGAAGCCGTCGAACACCTCGAGGAACCGCGCCCGCTTGTTCAGAATCACGGCCCACGACAGTCCCGCCTGAAAGGCGTCGAGGACGAGCTTCGCGAACAGCGCCTGATCCCCGTGCAGCGGCACGCCCCACTCGCGGTCGTGGTAGGCGAGCATGAGCGGGTTCGAGTCCCCCGAGTTCCAGCAGCGCTGGATCACGGCGGCGCCACCGCGAGGGCCCTGTCGTGTTCGACCCCCACGCCGCTATTTGGATCCCGTCCCGACGGCCGTAGGTCCCGCCGACGTTGCACGCGCGAGATAGATCGCGTTGAAAAAGAACTTGAAGGTCCCGTGCGGCTGGCCGCGGTTCAGGATCTCGGGGCCGAACAGGAACAGCTTCCCGCCCTTCTCCCCCATCGGGGCTTCGACCGCAGCGACGCCGTCCTTGAGATACTGCTGGCCCCACGCCCAGCCGCTGCGCAGCGGCCGCTCGTTCTCGAACCAGGCGACGGGACGCAGGCCGAGGCCGTAGGCGCCGGGACCGAGGGCGAACACCGGGCTCTCGTCGAAGAACACGTCCACCCGATCGGGAATACCCCATGCCACCGGCCGCGTGTTGTCCACGCGCACCTGCATCACCGACCCCGGCACGTAGAACCGGGACTGGGGCAGGGGCTTGCCGTCCTGCACCAGGTGACTGGCGATGGGGAGACCCACGTGCCGCCCGATGCTCGTCGAGCCGCCGATCGCGACGATCGCGCCCCCGTCCTTCAGGAACTGCTGCAGTTGAGGCACTGTCTTCGCGACCGTCAGGCGCCCCAGCCGGCCGCGGTACTCGGGCGGAACGCGTTGGGGGTCGGGGGGCGTCCCGAAGAAATCGCCCGGCTCGGCGCGGTCGCTGTCGGGCAGCGCACCGTCCGGGAGCACGAGCAAGTCGAACCGCTCGGCGAGGCGGCCGCTGTCGAGCGCCGCCGGATACGCGACCTCGAACGGAAACTCGAACCGCTCGAGCAGCCAGCGCGTCCACCCGGACGGAATCGACCCGCCGTAGCGGTCCCACAGGCCGATCCGCACGGGGCGCAGGCGCAGCGTCTCGCCGCCGGGCGCGGCGGAGACGCCCTCGAAGGAGAGGCCCAGCTCGCTCGCGAACTGCTTCAGCATGGACACCGCCGCCGGGGTGGCGGGGATGTAGATCGTTCCCGCCGGATACCTCTTGCCGTTCGCCTGGACCGGCTGGGCGATCCAGTACACCTCCTGCTGGTTTGCGAGCAGCCGGTTCGTCGCGATTACCGCGTCGTTCACCAGGTGGCTCAGCAGAAAGCCGGCGGCCCCGGCCGCGCCGGCGATCGTGCCCGGCGGCGGCGCCGCGAGCCCCTCGATCTTCGCGAACGGCCCGTCGAACCCGTCGAGGACGCGATCGAACCGCACGCCCATCTGATAGGCGAGCGTCCAACCGGCGTTGTCGTACGGCGGGATGGGCGGCCCGCCCGGATACTGGAAGTCGTTCGGGTGGTCTTGCGGCTCGAACATATCGAGGACGTGCGGGCGAAACGCCTGGGCCGTCTTCACGACGTACGAGCCCGCCGGATACCGGGTGCCGGCGACGGCGAAGTCCTGTGTCGCGCGGAGCACCGTGACCCCGTTCTTGATCAGGGTGTTGACGAACTTCGTGGCGGTGGGGAAGTCGGGCTGGTCCGCGGGGAGGATGTAGCCGCGCGGGTCGCGCTGGGCGGGGTCGCGCAGCAGCGCGAAGTATTTCACGGGCACGGAGCCGTCGCGGGTGCGCCGCGCGCGCGCCGTGTCGCCCGCCGCGCTGTCCTTGGCCGTCTGCTTCACCGCCTCGATGAGCTGAGGATGGATCGTCCAGTCGTCGCGACTGCCTCGCTCGATCGAGTTCTTTCCCATCCGGTAGATGTTGTGGAGCAGCGTCTCGCGGTAGCGCGACGCGAAGTCCAGCACCGCCCGATTCATCGTGATCGAGTAGTCGACCGACTGCTTGAAGTGCCAGCGTTGCGGCGCGACGGGGTAGGCGAGGTCCCCCTTGGGGAGCGCCTTGTCGGGGACGAAGGGGATGTCCACCGGCGTCGGGTTGCCGATCGTCTCGGTCAACAGGCCGATGATGTTGTGGAAATAGGCCGTGGTCCGCAGCCCGCCGTTCCACCACGTGGAGTAGCCGGAGCCCGAGCGCATCGTCGCGCCCGGCTTGTCCTCGGCGACGAGGCGGGAGTGCATGGCCGCCCCCACCATCTCCACGCCGAGCGGGACGAGCGGATCGTAGTGGTAGTTGAACGGGTCGCGGAACGGCGGCGCGAACAACACCGCGCCCGGCGGCCCGGTCTGATGGTGGTTGTAGACGATTTCGGGAAACCATTCGCGGAACATGACCCGGGCCATGTTCTCGGTTTCCGGCTGGCTGACCATGTAGAAATCGCGGTTGTTGTCGTGGCCGATGTACTTCTGGTACAGCCGCGGAATCGTCGCGGTGGAGCGCGCGAGGGAGTCGGGCTCCCGCATGTACCAGGAAGACACGAGCTCCATGCCGTCCGGGTTCGCGTGGACGGCGAGGACAATGACGTCGTTCAGGATGCGGCGCGTCTCCGGGTCATCGCGGCTGAGCAGCTCGTAGACCAGCTCCATCAGCTGATGTGCTCCCAGCACTTCGGTCGCGTGCAGGCCGCCGTCGATCCACACGACGGCCTTGCCTTCGGCCGCGAGGGCGCGCGCCTGGTCGTCGGTGAGCCCTTCGGCGAGCGCCAGGCGCCGCGCGATGTCCTGATAGCGCGGCAGCCGTTTCAGGTTCTCGGGCGACGAGATGATCGCCATCAGCTGGGGCCGGCCCTCGGCGGTCTTCCCGATCTCGCGGAGGACTACCCGGGGGGACTCCTGCGCGAGCTTCCGCCACCACGCCTCGAGCTGGGTGTAGGTCGCGAGGCGGTAGTCGTCCCCGATGTCGAAGCCGACCGCCTCCTTCGGGGTCGTGACGCGGCGCTGCGCGAGCGCGGGCGACGCCACGAGCGTCGCCGCGACGACGAGGGCGAGCGTGAAGCGGGGTTGCACCTGCACGGCGCCTCCTTTCAGGGCAGCGCGGCGCCGCAGCCACCGTCCGGGCGGCGGACGGTCGGGTAGGCGATGCCGAGCTGCTCCAGGTAGGTCCTATACCGCTTGGAGTCGTAGTAGTGCCTGCGCATCAGCGGGCGGTACCTGTCCATGATCCGGGCGTTGAGCTCCGTGGCCGGCCGGTCGCCCGGCCGGATCAGCGGCTGGTACTGCACCGTCTTGGTCTGCAGGTCGCGGAAGTAGCTCCACGCCTGCTGCACCAGCTCGGGGCGGAGCAGGAAGTCGAGCATCGTCATCGCCATCGCCTTGGCCCCCGCCGTCGCGCCTTTGTGCGCGATCGGCGTCGCCATCGTGATCGCGTTCGACCAGTTGTGCCCCGGCAGGCCGGGGATGTTGGACGGGTAGCGCAGCACCACCGTCGGGACGTTCCACGAGATGTCCCCGATGTCATCGGAGCCGCCGCCCCTGCGATCCTCGTCCCGGGGCGGGCCCTGCAGGGTGTCGAGCGTCAGCGCGAGCCCGCTGTCGGGCGCTCCCAGCTCCTTCTGCACCGCGTGGGCGAGGGTCTGGTCGGCGTCGCTCCAGCGCGGCAGCCCGACCCGCTTGATGTTTTCGGTCATCACCTCGGCGATGGGCTTGTTGAAGTGCCCGGGCCACGCCGAGCCGAGGATGCGCTCCGAAGCGAGCGTCGCGCCGGTCATCAGCGCAGCCGCGCGCGCCATCGTGTCGCCGAGCGCGAAGAGCTCCTGGATGTGGGGGTAGTCGAGCTCGCGAAAGTAGTACCAGACGGACGCGCTGGGCGGCACGACGTTCGGCTGGTCGCCGCCGTCGGGGATCACGTAGTGAAACCGCTGCTGCAGCCGCAGGTGCTCGCGGCGGAAGTTCCAGCCGATGTCCATCAGCTCCACGGCATCGAGGGCGCTCCGGCCGCGCCATGGCGCCGCCGCGGCATGCGCGCTCCGGCCCTGGAAGGTGAAGAGCACGGAGACGAGCCCGTTGCCGTCGCCCTGGCCCCAGGAGGTCGCGAGGTTCGACGCGACGTGCGAGAACAGGACGATGTCCACGTCCTTGAACAGCCCCGCACGCACGTAATAGGCTTTGGACCCGAGCTGTTCCTCGGCGACGCCGGGCCACAGCCGGAGCGTGCCCCGCAGGCGCTCGCGCTCCATCAGCTTCCTCACCGCGAGCGCGGCGGTGATGTTCACCGCCTGGCCGGAGTTATGTCCCTCGCCGTGGCCGGGCGCTCCCTCGATCATCGGCACGCGGCAGGCGACCCCCGGCTGCTGCGACGCCTGGGGGATGTCGTCGATGTCTGAGCCGAGCGAAATGACCGGCTTGCCCGAGCCCCAGGTCGCGACCCACGCCGTGGGGATCCCGGCGACGCCTGCTTCGACCGCGAAGCCGTTCTCGCGGAGCAGACCCACGAGGTAGCGCGAGGTCTCGAATTCCTGGAAGCCGAGCTCGGCGAAGCTGAAGATCTGGTCGTTGATCTGCTGCGTCAGCTGGCTTCGGGCGTCGACCTCACTCACCGCTTCCCGCTTCAGCGCGTCGAGCCGCGCCGGAGACTGCTGCGCGCTCGCCGTGGTGGCGAGGACCGCGAGCGCGGGGAGGAGTCGCGGCGGCATGGGGTGGCACCAGCTTCCGTGAGGAAGTGGAGTAAACTACGCGGCCGCAACCGTCGTGCCAGCCTCTATCCGTCCCGGACTTCCTCGAATGCCACGAGCGCCGTCGCGTCGCCGCAACACCGCTCGGACGGGTCCTCCACCCGTTGAAGGGCTCCTCCGTCCAGCCGCGGCTTCTCTTACATTATCCGCCTCCTCCTCCGCCACCCTAGCGCCATGAGCCGCATCACGGGCAAGCTCATCCTTATCACCGGTGCCAGCTCCGGGATCGGTGCGGCGAGCGGCCGCCGTCTGGCGGCCGAGGGCGCGAGCCTGGTGTTGTGGGCGCGCCGCACGGATCGGCTCGAGCAGCTCGGCGCGGAGCTGCGACAGCGACACGGTGCGACGGTGCATCTCGCGGCGGTGGACGTGCGCGACCGCGTCGCGGTGAACCGGGCCGCCGAGGGGCTCGTCGCTGCCGGACACGTCCCCGACGTCCTCATCAACAACGCCGGTCTGGCGAGCGGGATGGCGAAGATCCACGAAGGCGATCCCGACGATTGGGACCGGATGATCGACACGAACCTGAAGGGACTGCTGAACGTAACCCGGGCCATCCTGCCGCATCTGGTGGCCCGCCGCCGCGGTCACGTCGTGAACATCGGCAGCACGGCCGGACACATGACCTATCCGATGGGGAACGTCTACAGCGCCACGAAGTTCGGGGTGCGCGCGCTCACCGAAGCGATGAACCTGGATGTGGCGGGGACGCCGATCCGGGTCTCGTCCGTGGACCCGGGGTTCGTCGAGACGGAGTTCTCGGAGGTGCGATTCCACGGCGACCGGGAGCGCGCGCAGGCCGTCTACAGGGGATTCACGCCGCTCACGGCCGACGACGTCGCGGACGCGATCGCCTACGTCGTCAACCTGCCGGAGCACGTGAACATTCTCGATCTCATCATCATGCCGACGGCGCAGCGGAACATCTACGTGGTGGATCGGGAGCAGGCCTAGCGACGTCTCGTCGAGCTAGGCCGCCCGTGCCGCCGCCGCGAAGCGGCGCACGATCTCACCGGCGGGCTCGATCGCTTTGATGGCGGCGACGCTCTTGCCCGCCTGCCAGTAGTCCTTCGACGACGTCGCGTGCAGCGAGCCGCGCTTCAGGCGCCAGGCGGAGTTGAGCGCGTAGATGCTCCGCATGAGGTGCTTGGTCCGCCGCCCGCGCAGCAGCCAGCGCGCGATCGGCCCGGCTTTGGTGCCGACGCGCTCGACGTAGGGCGTGCGGATCACGGCGAGCGGGACGCCGGTGACACGCTCGGTCAGCACGATGTCGGCTTCGTCCGCCTCGACGATGGCGCGCTTGTAGTCGGGGTGGGCGCGGCATTCGGGAGTCGCGATGAACCGGGTCCCGAGCTGGGCGCCGGCGTAGCCCATCCGGAGCGCCGCCACGAACCCGGCCTCGTCGCCGATCCCGCCGGCGCACACGACCGGCAGGCCGAGATCGCCGAGTTCGCCGATGAGCCGCTCCGCGCTGTGCGGGCCCGCGTGCCCGCCGGCGCGGTTGTTCACCGCGATCAGTCCCCGCACCCCGGCGTCGAGCGCTTTGAGCGCCCACTTCCGCTCGGTGACGTCGTGATAGACCACGCCCGCGGCGCGCGCGACGCGCTCCACGACCCAGTGCGGCTTGCCGAGCGAGGTGATGAAGAACCGCACGCCCTGCTCGAGCGCGATGTCCACCCAGCGCGTCATGCGGTCGAGGTAGAGCTTGGACGACTGCTCGATGAGCACGTTCATGCCGACTGGCTTGTCGGTGAGCCGGCGGATCAGCGCGAACCCGTCGCGCAAGTCGTGGCCGTGGACGTAGACCGTCGAGAGGGGCTGGACGATCCCGATCCCGCCCGCGTCCGACACGGCGGCCACGAGCTCGGGGTTGGAGCACGGGTACATGGCGCCGCCGATCAGCGGCACCGCGACGCGCGCGTCCCGCGCGAGGGGCGTGTCAAGGGGTGACGTCCGAGATCTCCCTGCCGAGCAGGTAGCGCTGCAGGAAGAGGATCGTCGCGTAGAACTGGAAATCGACGTTGCCCTTCTTGCGGAAGCCGTGGCCTTCGTCCTTGGCCATCAGGTACCACACGGGGACGTTGCGCTGCTTGAGGGCGGCCACCATCTGCTCGGATTCGCTGCGGGGGACGCGCGGGTCGTTCATGCCCTGAACGATGAACAGGGGCTTCGCGACCTTGTCCACGTTGTTGAGCGGCGCGGTGCGCTCCATCCACGCCCGCATGGTCGAGTCGCGCTCGTCGCCGTACTCCACGCGCCGCAGGTCCTGGCGGTAGCCCGACGTATTCTTGAGGAAGGTGGCGAGGTTCGAGATTCCGACGACGTCCACCGAGCAGCAGATCCGCTCGCTGTACAGCGTCGCGGTCGCGAGCGTCATGTGGCCGCCGTAGCTGCCGCCGGTCACGAGCACATGGTCCGCGTCGAGGTCGGGCCGGGCGCGGATCCAGTCGAACAGCGTGCCGATGTCCTTGTAGGCCCCGTCGCGCCGCACCCCGTTGTCGAGCTTCACGAACGTCTTGCCGTAGCCGGTCGAGCCCCGAATGTTCGGGAAGATGACCGCGACGCCGAGCTCGTTCAGAAGAAAGTTGCTCCGGCCGAGGAACCCGGGCCGCGACTGGCCTTCGGGCCCGCCATGGATGTTGACGACCACCGGCCGCCGGCCGGTGAAGCGGGCCGGCGGCCGGAAGAGAAAGCCGGAGATCGCGCGGCCGTCGAAGCTCGTCCAGTGGACCAGCTCGGGCTCGACGAAGTCCGCCGGATTCAGCCCGGCGGTCTCGCTCTCGGTCCAGCGGACGAGCTTGCCGGTGGTGAGATCGAGCGAGTAGGCGTCCGCGTTGGACCGCGCGGACGTATAGGTGAACCCGAGCTCGCCCCCGGTCTTGCGCCACCGCACGCCGCTGATGAGCCCGGTGGGAAGCTTCGGGATTCGTCGCTCGGCGCCCGTCGCGGCCTCGATCACGTGCAGCGCGCTGATCCCGTCCTGGTTCGCGACGAACGCGATCGCGCGCCCGTCGGGCGACAGCGCGAACTCGTCCACGTCCCACGGGATGCCGCCGGTGAGGACGCGATACCGCTGCGTGGCGAGATCGAGACGCTCGAGGCGCTGGAACTCGGAGCCGCGGTCGGTCGTGAGAAAGATGCCCTTGCCGTCGCGGCTGAACTGCGCGCCGCCGTAGGCCACCGTGTCGTTCGCCTGCTTGGGCGTCAGGAGCGTCTTCGCTCCGCTCGCGATGTCCACCAGCCAGAGGTAGCTCTCGTTCACCGAGATGCCCTGGTACAGGAGGATCTGGCGGCCGTCGGGGGACCAGTCCGCCGGCCCGTAGCCGCCGCCCTGGAGCTCGAGCACCATGTGATCGGTCGCGGGGTTGCTCGGGTCCATCACCCAGAGGTCGAGATCGCGGCCGTTGCGGCGCGTGGACATGTAGGCATAGCGGTCGCCCTGCGGCGACCAGGCTCCACCGACGTTGCGCGACTTGCCGTCGGTGAGCAGCGTGATTTCCCCGGTCGCGACGTCATAGCGATACTTCTGGAAGAACTCGGCGCCGCCCACATCCTTGGAAAACACGATGTAGCGGCCGTCGGCCGGGTGATAGGACCCGCCGCCCACGGGGTCGGGGAAGAAGGTGAGCTGCGTGCGCGCGCCGCCCGGAAACTGCACCCGGTGCAGCTGCTGCACGTCGCCGAAACGGGTACCGATGACCATCTCGCGCCGCGTCGGATGCCAGTCCAGGAAACCCGCCGAGCGGAATTCGCCGTAGCGGCGCGCCGCGTCGGCTACACTTGCGGGGACCGGTGGGATGCCGTCGGTGACGAGGTTCTCGTTGGGGACGACGACGCCCGTTTGGGCGAGCGCCGGGGTGAGCGGGAGAACGACCGCCGCGAACAGCAGACTCGTGAGCTTGGTCATGTGCGGTTCCGGGATGGATGTCGGGTGACGGTAAGCTACGCTCCGTGCGGGCTTCGCCGCCAGGATGGACGCGCCCCGCCCCTACACGAGTCGCCCTCGACCCCGTAGCTTGCTCGCGGGGCTGGAACAGGGAGAGGACGGGTGACGGCGATGGCATCGCACGAGCTGCGTGAGGCTGGGAAGGTGGTGGCGGGGTGAGGGACTACCCGCGCATAGTCGTGCCCCCGCCCGGGCCCAACGCTCGGGCGATCGTCGCGCGCCAGGATCGTTGGGCCTCCACCTCGTATCCGAAGGAGTATCCGCTGGTGGTCGCGCGCGGTGAGCGCGCGATGGTCGAGGACGTCGACGGGAACCGCTACCTCGATTTCATGGCCGGGATCGCGGTCGCCTCGACCGGTTACGGCCATCCCAAGGTCGTCCAAGCGATCCAGCAGGCGGCGTCTCGCTTCCTGCACATCTGCGGGAGCGACTTCTACTACGACAGCTTCGCCGCGCTGTGCGAGCGGCTCGCGAAGCTCGCGCCGGGCAGCGGCACGAAGCGGGTGTTTCTCTCGAACTCCGGGACCGAAGCCGTCGAGGGGGCGATCAAGCTGGCGCGCCACTCGACCGGTCGCCCCGCGCTGATCGCGTTCACCGGTGCGTTTCACGGGCGCAGCTACGGCGGCATGAGCCTCACGGCGAGCAAGGCGATCCAGCGCGCCGGGTTCGCGCCCTTCCTCCCCGAGGTGTACCACGTCCCCTACGGGTACCGCTACCGCTGCGAGTACTGCCGCGGAGAGCCGGCGTGCACGTTCGCTTGCGTGACGGCGATCGAGGACGACCTGTTCGCGAAGCGGCTCGACCCCGGGAGCGTTGCGGCGATCTTCGTGGAGCCGATCCAGGGCGAAGGCGGCTACGTCGTGCCGCCGACGGGCTACCTCCGGGCGCTGCGTGAGCTGTGCGACCGGCACGGCATCCTGCTCGTGTGCGACGAGGTGCAGACCGGGATCGGGCGCACGGGCAGGATGTTCGCCTGTGAATACGAGGGGATCGAGCCGGACGTCCTGCTGGCCGCGAAGGGACTCGGCAGCGGGATGCCGATCGGCGCGATCATCGCGAAAGCATCGGTCATGAAGTGGCCGCCCGGGGCGCACGGGACCACGTTCGGCGGGAACCCCGTCTGCTGCGCCGCCGCGCTCGCGACGCTCGACGTGGTCGAGCACGAGCTGCTGCCGAACGTCTCGAAGCTGGGCGACCGCCTGCTCGCCGGTGCACGGCGCCTGCAGGAGAAGTCGGCGGTGATCGGCGATGTCCGGGGGCGCGGCTTGATGGTCGGGATCGAATTCGTGAAGGACCGCGCCACGCGCCAGCCCGCCCCCGAGCTACCCCGCGACCTGGTGGCGCGGGCGTTCCAGCAGGGCCTGCTGCTGTTGGGCGCGGGCCGGAGCTCCCTCCGCCTCGCGCCGCCGCTCGTGGTGGACGAGTACGACGTCGATACCGCGCTGCGGATCATCGACGAGTGCCTGCGGGAGCGGGGAGATTGAGACGGTCCTTCTGAGGACGTGCATCGCCTAGCGGGCCGTCGGGCGGGACTCCATGTTCCCCCGGGCCCGTGGATATCCCGCGCGACTTCAACGCCGCTGCCTGGTTCGTGGACCGCCACGTCCACGATGGCGGCGCCGCTCGAGTGGCGGTCCGGTTCGAGGGGCGGGAGTTCACCTACGGCGACGTGTACGCCGGCAGCAGCCGGCTCGGCAACGCGCTGCGCCGACTCGGCGTCCGCATGGAAGAGCGCGTGCTGCTGTTGCTCCGGGACAGTCCCGAGTTCGTGTACGCCTTCTGGGGCGCGATCAGGATCGGGGCGGTGCCGATTCCCGCGAATACCCTCCTCAAGCCGCGAGACTACGAGTATATGCTGAACGACAGCCGGGCCGTGGCCGCGGTCGCGAGCGACGACCTGGCACCGGCGGTCGAAGCAATCCGGCCTCGGCTCAAGTATCTGAAGCATCTCGTGGTGGCGGGCGAGGCCGGGTCCGGGCGGCTGGCGCTGGCCGATTTGCTCGCCGGCGAATCCGACACCCTGACCCCGGCCGAGACGACGAAGGACGACGTCGTCTTCTGGCTGTACACGTCCGGCACCACCGGCGTTCCGAAGGCCGCGGTGCATCTGCACCACGACATGCCGATCTGCTGCGAGGCGTACGGGCGGCACGTGCTGGAGATCGGGCCGGAGGACCGCACGTTCTCGGTCGCGAAGCTGTTCTTCGCCTATGGTCTGGGCAACGCGCTCTACTTCCCGTTCCACGTCGGGGCATCGACCGTGCTGTATCCCGGCCGCCCCGAGCCGGCCAGGGTGTTCGAGATCATCGCCCGCGAGCGGCCCACGCTGTTTTACGCGGTCCCCACCGCCTACGCCGCTCTGCTGCAAGTGCCCGATGCCGAGCGCGTGTACGACCTGCGGTCGGTCCGGCTGTGCCTCTCGGCGGGGGAGCCGCTGCCGAAGCCGATCTACGAGCGCTGGCTCCAGAGGTTCGGGCTCGAGATCCTCGACGGGATCGGCACAACCGAGATGTGCCACACGTTCATCGCGAACCGCCACGGGCAAGTCCACCCCGGCTCCAGCGGCACGGTGGTACCGGGCTACGAAGCGAGGATCGTGGACGATGACGGTCGTGAAGTCGCGAACGGCGAGGTCGGCCATCTGCTGGTCAAGGGCGACAGCGCCTGCGCCGGCTACTGGAACCAGCACGAGCGCACGAAGCAAACGATCGCCGGCGAGTGGCTGCGGACGGGCGACAAGTACCGGCGCGACGCCGACGGCTATTTCTGGTACGCCGGGCGCGCCGACGACATGATCAAGGCGGGTGGGATCTGGGTCTCGCCGGCGGAGGTCGAGAGTGTCCTGATCGAGCACGCCGCGGTCGTGGAGGCCGGCGTCGTCGGCGCGCCCGACCGGGACGAGCTCATCAAGCCGTTCGCGTTCGTCGTGCTCGCCCCCGGGCACGCGCCGGCTGCGGCGCTGGAAGAGGAGATCAAGACCTTCGTGAAGGGCCGGCTCGCAGCCTACAAGTATCCCCGCTGGATCGCGTTCGTCCCGGAGCTGCCGAAGACGGCGACGGGAAAGATCCAACGCTTCAGGCTACGGGAAATGGCGGCCGGGAGATCGCGGGGAGGATAGCCGGGACGAACAACCTCAATCGTGATCCAGGACGGGGGACGTCGGCCACGGGGGGCGTCGGGTGAGCCCCGTGCTGACGCACGGGGCTATGGCTGACGCACGGGGCTATGGCGCCCGTCAGCATCCATAGCCCCGCCCGTCAGGGCGGGGCCATTGGGCGAGAGGGCTCCTTCAGGGGGTTGCCTCGCGGTAAGCCCCGTCGTTGCAGACGCGGGCATGGCCACCGGGCAAGGCGCACGGGGAGATGGCGCCACGGGGCTGCATCGACGTGGGCCCGTGCTGACGCACGGGGCTAGGGCCCGTCATGGTGGGGACTCTGGGAGGAGCCCCGTGCTTACGCACGGGGCTATGACTCCCGTGTCGGGTCATGAGTCGCTGCAACTCTCGCTGAAACCCCTCCCTCCGGTGATGGGCCTCTTGCGTCGAGATGTACGAGATGACGCTCTGCTCGAAACGCTCGCTCACGGAGAATGCCGCGTAGCCCGTTTGCCAGGCGAACAGTCGGAACCGTGGGAACGTCTCGTGGATCCAGCGGCAGGAGTTCGCTTTGAGCGCGTTCACCAGACGCCCGACGGATGTATCGGGTCCCAACGAGACGTAGACGTGGATGTGATCTCGAGCGCCGCCGATGCAGAGCGGGAGAGCGCCCTTCCGGCGCGCAACCGCGGCCAGATACCGATACAGTCGGTCCCGCCATTCTGGCGCGAGCCAGGGCCGGCGGCGGTAGGTGCTCCACACCAGGTGGACGCGCACCCAAACGAAGCTGTGCCGTGCCATGTTTGGTCCACGCGACCATAACATCGCGGGTTGATGCTGCAACGATCATTTCCGCGCCGTACGGACCGGAACATTGCATCATGGCTCCGCCCGTGAGCATCATAGCCCCGCCCGTCAGGGCGGGGCCATTGACGAGGGGGACCCGGGTGTAGGTGCGGCCTTAAGGGGGCTGCTTCGAGGTGCGCCCCGTGCTTACGCACGGGGCTATGGCGCCCGTCAGCATCATGGCCCCGCCCGTCAGGGCGGGGCCATTGGGGAGCGGGACCTGCATATGGGCCCCGTGAGCACCCGTCAGGGCGGGGAGTGCGGGATCACCAGCAGCAGCACGTCGTACAGCGCGTGCGTCCACGCGGTGATGCCGAAGCCCCGCACGAGATAGAGCGCGGAAAAGAACAGCCCCGCGATCATCCGGAAGACAAACGAGTAGAGCTGGAACCGGTCGCCGTAGGCGCCGACGTAGTGGAAGGCCGAGAAGATCGCGGCGCCGAGGATGCTCGCGGCGACGCCGGCGGGGACAGGGCCCCAGCCGAGGAGGGTGCGTGCGGCGGCCGCGAGGAGGGTGACGAGCAGCACCCGGAACAGCAGTTCCTCGTAGATCCCTGCGCCGAGGGACACCATCAGCCGCGTCCACCCATCGAGGTCCTGCCCGGGCGCGAGCGCGAGCGTGTGGAGCAGGCCCATCAGGCCCGAAGTGATGCCCCCGACCACGATGCCGAACGCCAGCGCCAGCACTACCGATTCGCCGAGCATCGTGCAGAACACGCCGCCCGATAGGCGCGAGCCGTGGGCGTGCATGTCCCGGACGACCAGCCACAGCCCCACCGCGATCAAGCAGGCCATGAAGAGGGGCGCGCCCCACGTCCCGGCCGCCGCTGCGAACAGGCTCTGGAGGATGACGTCCGCGCCGTTCCGGAGGGAGCGCGGGCCCGTCGAGAGCAGCGTCGCCAGCAGCTGATAGAACACGAGCAGCGGCAGCGCGAACAGCAGGCTGTAGCGCGGTGCGCGACTGGCCTGCCAGTAGGAGCCGGGCGACGTGAAGGACGAGAGGGGCGTCATGGTGTGGACAATACTATTATCCTGGCGCACCCGACGAAGCGGATCGCATGAAAGTTCCCTCGCGCTGATGGCGGAGCTCAAGCGCCAGCTCGGCCTGCTCGACGCCACGATGATCAACGTCGGCACGATCATCGCTTCCGCCATCTTCCTCGTCCCGCGCGACATCGCCGCGCAGCTGCACGCGTCCTCCCTCATGCTCCTGGTGTGGGTCGTGGGCGGCGTGGTGTCTCTGCTCGGCGCGCTCTCGGTGTCCGAGCTCGGCGCGGCGCTGCCCAAGGCCGGCGGGCAGTACGTCTACCTCGCCGAGGCGTACGGCCCGGTGTGGGGATATCTGTACGGCTGGACCGCCAGCGTCGTGATCAACCCCGCGTCGATCGCGGCGATCGCCGTGGCGTTCGCGACGTACTTCGGGTACTTCGTGCCGCTCGGCGCCTGGGGCGTGAAGGGGCTCGCGGTCGGATCGATCGTCGCGCTCACCGTCATCAACTCTCTGGGCGTGCGGCCCGGAACCCTCACGCAGAACGTGCTCACGCTGCTGAAGATCGGACTCGTCGTCTTCCTCATCGTGATCGCGTTCACCCTGCCCGGCGGCAGCTCCGCACACTTCGCCCCGGTCTGGCCCGACGCGCCGCTCGGCAGCCTGCCTGGCCCGTTCGGGGTGGCGATGGTGGCGGTGCTGTGGGCGTACGACGGCTGGATCGAGGTCTGCTACGTCGGCGGCGAGGTGAAACAGCCGGGGCGCACCCTGCCGCGGGCCCTCATCCTCTCGACGCTCAGCGTGATCGCGCTGTTCTGCCTCGTCACCGCGTCCTACACGTACGTGCTCTCGCCGGCGAGAATGGCGCAGTCACCCCTCGTGGCTTCAGACGCCGCCCAGGTCTCCTTGGGCCGGCCGGGCGCGGCGTTCGTCGCGGCCACGATTCTCATCTCGACCCTGGGAGCGAACAACGGGATCGTCCTGACGGCGGCTCGCATCCCCTATGCGATGGCGCGGGACGGCGTCCTCCCGGGCTGGCTGGGGGCGGTCCATCCGCGGTTTCTCACGCCGACCCGGTCGCTCGTGGCCCAGGCCGTGGTCTCCATCGTGCTGACCCTGGGCGGCAGCTATGACCGGCTCTTCACCTACGTGGTCTTCGCGTCGTTTCTCTTCTATGCCATGGCGTGCGGCGCGGTGGTGCGGCTGCGCGCGCGGGCGCCCGATCTGCCGCGTCCCTACCGGACGCTGGGCTATCCGGTGACCCCGCTCGTCTTCATCGCGTTCGCGACCTGGCTCGTGGCGAACACGATCGTGGAGCAGCCGGGAAATTCCGCGGTGGGGGCGGCGCTGATGCTCGCGGGGTTGCCGGTGTACTACTGGAAGCGGCGGTCAGCGGCGGCCGTCGCGTAGGATCTCCCGCGCCGCGTTGTAGCCGCACGCTCCCATCACGCCGCCGCCCGGGTGCGTGGCGGCGCCGCACAGGTACAGCCCCTGGATGGGCGAGCGGTAATCCGCATAGCCCGCCATGGGCCGGAGGAAGAACAGCTGGGACAGCGTCATCGCCCCCTGGAAGATGTTCCCGCCCGTGAGGCCGAAGCGGCGCTCCAAGTCGAGCGGCGAGAGCACCTGCCGGTGGATGACCGAGCGCTTGAAGTTCGGGGCGTAATGGTTGAGGATCTCGAAGCAGCGGTCCGCGAACCGGTCCTTCACCTCGTCCCACCCCGCGCCGCGGAGCCGATACGGCGCGTACTGCACGAAGCACGACATCACGTGCCTTCCCGGGGGTGCCAGCGTCGGGTCCACGACCGACGGAATGGTGCAGTCGAGGACGGGGTCGGCCGACGGGCGGCCGTATTTGGCGTCGTCGAACGCCCGCTCCATGTAGTCGAGCGTCGGCGCGATGTGGATGGTCCCCCGCAGGCTCGCGTCGGGCGCGAGGTCGCTGCCGCGGATCGCGGTGAAGTCCGGAAGCTCGGAGAGCGCCACGTTGATCTTGAACGACGCGCTCGAGTAATCGATCGCGCGCACGGCCGCGACGAAGTCCGCCGGCAGCTCCCGCGGGTCCATGAGCTCGAGGAAGGTGACGTGCGCGTCGGCATTCGAGGCGACGCGCGCGGCCCGTAGCTCCGTGCCGTCCTCGAGCGCCACGCCTGCCACGCGGCCGTTCCGGGTCAGGATCCGTGCGACCGGGCTGTTCACGCGGATCTCGGCGCCGCGCGCTGCCGCGGCGGACGCGAGCGCCTGCGTGATCCCGCCCATCCCGCCCCGCACATACCCCCACACCCCCCGGACGCCGTCGCTCTCGCCCATGACGTGGTGGAACAGCACGTACGCCGTCCCCGGCGTCGACGGCGACGCCATCGCGCCGATGATCGCGTCGGTCGCCAGCGCGATCTTCAGCTCTTCCGACCGGAACCAGCGGTCCAGGATGGGCCGCGCGGCGCCGGTGAGGATTTCGATCGCCTGCGCGCCCGCACGGCCGAGCCTCGCGAACCGCCAGCCCAGCTCCGCGAGCCGGAGCAGGTCGCGCGGCCGTAGAGACCACGGGTCGGGCGGGGTCTCGAGCAGGGTGGGCTCGATGAAGTCCGCGATGCGCTCGAGCATCGCTTCGTAGCGCGGCAGCGCCGCCGCGTCGTCCTCCGAGAACTTGGCGACCTCCCGGTAGGTCATCGCCTTGTCCGGACCGAGCAGCAGGTAGCGGCCGTCGGGGAAGGGGGTGAACGACGAGGGGCTCCGCGATAGCGGCTCGTACCCGTGGCGGCGGAGCTCCAGGTCGCGGATGATCTCGGGCCGCAGCAGGCTGTTCACATAGGCGGCGGTCGAGACCTTGAAGCCCGGCCACACCTCCTCGGTGACGCAGGCCCCGCCCACCAGCCCGCGGCGCTCGAGCACGAGCACTCTCCAGCCCGCCTGGGCCACGTAGGCTGCCGTGACGAGGCCGTTGTGGCCGGCTCCCACGATGATGATGTCGTACGAACCCGGCACACCGGCCTCAGGGCCGGCGCCGGCCCGCCGACTGCTCGATCAGCGCCGCGAGCTCCGGGGGCCGGTGCGGGCCGAACACGTCCGGCGTGGGCAGCGTGACGATCTGCGGCGGGGGCCCGGGATTCCCCGGCCTGCCCGCCGCCCCGGCGTTGCCCTTCTGACCGGCTGGGCCGTCCGCCGCGTCGGGACAGCGCGGCGTGTCCGACCCGGCCGTGCCCTTGCCCCCTTTGCCGCCCTTGCCGCCGACGCCGCCGGGCCCGCCGGGTCCCCCCACGCCACCGGGACCGCGCGCGTCCACCAGTCCGGCGAGAAACGGATTGTCGCTGGAGACGATGATGCTGATCCGCCCGCCGCGTCCGCCGGCCCCGCCGCCGCCGCCGTTGCCGCCGTTGCCTCCTGGCCCGCCCGGCTGCGGCGGACATCCCGCCTGGCCGCCCGCGCCGTCCGTGCCGGCTTGCCCCGACGCGCCCGTGCCGCCCCGGCCACCCCGCGACTCGACGACCAGCCAGTTGGCCGGCGGGATCGTGCTGCCGTCCGCCAGGACGTGGAAGGGCGGCGCCAGCCCCACCTCGATAGATGCCACGAGCAACCGGTCGTAGAACGGCGACCGCAGAATCGCCAGGCGGACGGTGACGTCCGGCCCGTTGCCGCCTGCCTGGGCGGGCCCGCCGGGCTCGCCGGAGAAGGCGAAGCTGTGCGCGGTGCAACTGTAGTCGGGTGGGACGACGACGGCGTTCCGAACCGCCGGCCTCGCTTTGAGCTCGGCGCTGAGCCGGAAGCCCGAGACCGCGGTCCAGAGCGGGTTCGCGTTCGTGACCCAATCGCCGTCCTGCTGGCTCACGGCGTCCGGGCTCGAGCGCTCGAGGAACACCACGTGCAGCCGCGGGGGACGCTTCTTGTCGTAGCTCCGGGCGAACGGCACGCGCGAGCCGTCGGTCAGCACCGCTTCGTACTGCGCCTGGAGCACCGCGCCCGGGCACGCCCGCTGCGGCAGCGTGGCGATGCGGATGTCGCGGATCTGCGCAACCAACCCCGGATCCGGTGCAAAGTCCTCGGGCGGCTTGTGGGAGCACGCTGCGACGACGAAAAGCGTCAAGCAGAGCGACGTCACGCAAAGGCGTATCACAACCCCGCTCGACGCCTTTCTGTCGTTCATGGGGTTTCCTCCCGCACGAGCCTTCCCGTCTCGACCTCGAACACGCGGATGCGGACGACGACCCCGGCTCGCCGCTCATCCACGACTCTGACGTGCACCAGCTTCCGGTCGGTAGTGGGCCGGTAGATGATCCAGCTCCCCGCAGGGGCGACCGTCGCGATCCCCGGGCAGGCGCGGGAGCGGGGCCTTGGCTGGCGCCCCGGCGGAATCCCCGGAATCCACACACGGCACTCGCCGGGTTGGGGAAGGTGGCCCGGCGGGACACCCAGCGTCGCTGCGGAGCTTGGCCCCTCGGCACGCGCCTCCGGGGGGATGGCGGGGGTGGGGCTCAGGATCACGGTTTTGGTCGTTTTCCAGCAGCCGGCGAGCAACGTCAGGCTGAGCGCGGTGGCTGCGAGCTGGACAGGCGGCATAGGGTCTTGGGCGGTCATGGACGGTAGCCAAGATGTGAAGGGAGGTCGGGTTTAGGCAACAACTCGCTGCGGGCTGGTCTTGACGCGCACCCTTGCGCCCGTCATATGGGGAGGGGCTGCATGAAACAGGTCGGGTACGGTCTGATCGAGACGATGCGGGTGCGCAGGGGGCGAATCCCGTTCCTCGACCGGCACCTTGCCCGCTTGGAGCGCTCGCGCCGGGAGCTTGGGCTCCCTCAGCCTTCTCAGGACGTTACCGCGCTGGTCACGCCGTTCTCCGAGACCGGCGACGCCGTACTGCGGTTGGAGCTGTGCGACGGGCACGCGAGCGTGACCGTGCGGGAGCCGCCGGCGCTCGCCCGTCCCGCGGTGATCACGGCGTCGGAGCCGCACGAGCCCTATCCCCACAAGACCACGCAGCGGGACTGCTTCGTCGACGCCGCCGCCGAGGCCGTAGTGGCGGAAGCGGACGATGCGCTGCTCCTGACCCACGAAGGCTGGGTGGCCGAGGGGACGGTGTGGAACGTGTTCTGGTGGGACCACGAGCGGCTGCGGACGCCGGCGGCGGGTCTCGGAATCCTGCCGGGCATCGGACGGGAGCGCGTCCTCGAGTTGGCGCAGCAGGTGGAGGAGGGGCGATACCCTCGGCCAGCGCTCGAGGGGAACAGCCTGTTCCTGACGAACGCCGTGCGGGGCGTCGTCCCGCTGGGCTCGCTGGACGGCGTGCCGGTGCCTGCGGACGAGCGCACCGCGGACCTCGCCCGGGGGTTCTGGCCTGATTAGCTTTCTCCGCGTCTGGGCGCCTGCGCCTCCGTGCCCACTGCGCCTCTGTGCGTCCAGTCGTGTGGTGGCTGTAGCTCAATCGGTTAGAGCGCTGGACTGTGGCTCCAGAGGTTGCGGGTTCGATTCCCGTCAGCCACCCTGACGGAACGTCGCACGACGCCAGGACGCCACGTTGTACGAGGCGGGCGGGGAATGGTCGTGCGACGTGGCGTCGTGCAATATGTAACCAGTATGTCGTAGGTCCGTAGCTCAATTGGTAGAGCACCGGTCTCCAAAACCGGGGGTTGCAGGTTCGATTCCTGCCGGGCCTGTTCACACCCCATCCACCTCCGTCAGGAGTGACAGTGCGTCGTCTGCTCGCGGGCCTCGTCGGTCTTGTCCTCTCCTCCCCGGGCGCCGCGCAGGCACCGAGCTTCACCGGCACCTACGTCAGCTCGAGCCCGACGGACCGGAGCGTCAGCCTCGTCCTCACACAGGACGCGCAAGGCCGTGTCGGCGGGACCTGGTGGGCCAACGACACGGCGTTCCAGGTGAACGGCCGGCTGGACGAGGAGGGAGCGGTGCTCGGCACGCTGGCCGGCCCGGCCGGTGGGGTGTATTTCTCTGCCCGGTTGAACGGTGCGGAGCTCGATGTGACCCTGATCGAGCTCGGCGCCAACGACCAGCTGGACTACGGGAGGACCCGAACGCTGACGCTCACCCGCCAAGGTGCCTGGCCGGCGCTTGGGGCTGGACCCCCACCCCCACCCCCACCCCCACCCCGAGCCCCGGCGGCCCCGACGCCGCTGGCGATCCCGCGGGACCAGCCCGGCGCCAGGACCGCGTTGC
>WNFU01000416.1_pt1 | contig 57784 bp, 57 predicted proteins | sample 5400121 | NCBI WGS metagenome assembly WNFU01 (sample SAMN13153360, study PRJNA577476) | soil metagenome | isolation source: 100 cm soil or saprolite under grassland replicate 1 | place: USA:California | collected 2016-06-15 | reverse complement strand
AACCATCTTGACACACCCCGAGCGGTCGCAGCATGGTGCGGGTCCGCGCAATCGGTCGCGCGTCGCGCCGCAAGCGTTCGGGGCGCCTGCTCATCCACGGAGAAGGGAAAGGCTCAATGCGACTGTTCTCTGACTCGATCGGAAGAAAGGCCGTGATGGCGGTGACGGGCCTGCTCATGGTCCTCTTCGTCGTCGGTCACCTGCTCGGAAACCTCACGATCTTTGGTGGTCCGGACTGGCTCAACGGCTACGCGCAGCACCTGCACGAGCTCGCGCCCGTCGTCTGGGGCACCCGGATCGTGATGGGGGTGGCGGTCCTGCTCCACCTCGTCCTCTCGATCCAGATCACGATGGAGAACTCGGCCGCGAAGCCGGACAAGTACGCGAAGCGGAACATGCTCCGCGCGACCTTCTCCAGCCAGACGATGATCTGGACGGGCGTCCTCATGGCCGCCTTCATCGGCTACCACCTGCTCCAGTTCACCATCCGCGTCACCCCGAACCTCGTCCTCGGCACGGACTCCCTGAACCGGTTCGACGTCTACACGATGGTCGTCACCGCGCTCACCCAGACGCTGACCGCCCTCATCTACGTCGTCGCGATGGTGTCGCTCTTCCTCCACCTGTCGCACGGGATCCAGAGCGCATTCCAGACGCTCGGCATCAGCAACGGCGTGTGGCTGCCTCGCTGGAGCGTCGCGGGCAAGCTCGCCGCGGGCGTCTTCCTCGTCGGCTTCGGGGCGATCCCCGTCGTCATTCTCTTCGGCATCCTCACCCAGTAAGGGGGGCATCGTGATCCTCGACGGCAAGGCACCTACCGGAAAGATCCAGGAGTCCTGGGACAAGGCGCGCTTCGACCTGAAGCTCGTCAATCCCGCGAACAAGCGGAAGTACAAGGTCCTCGTGGTCGGCACCGGCCTCGCCGGCGCCTCGGCCGCGGCGTCGCTCGGCGAGCTCGGCTACGCCGTGGAGGCGTTCTGCTACCAGGACAGCCCCCGCCGCGCGCACTCGATCGCCGCGCAGGGCGGCATCAACGCCGCGAAGAACTACCCGAACGACGGCGACAGCATCTACCGCCTGTTCTACGACACCATCAAGGGCGGTGACTTCCGCGCCCGCGAGGCGGACGTCTGGCGGCTCGCGCAGGTCTCGAACAACATCATCGACCAGTGCGTCGCGCAGGGCGTCCCGTTCGCGCGCGACTACGCCGGCTACCTCGATACCCGCTCCTTCGGCGGCGCCCAGGTCTCCCGCACGTTCTACGCGCGCGGCCAGACGGGTCAGCAGCTCCTGCTCGGCGCGTACTCGGCGCTCTCGCGGCAGATCAAGGCCGGGTCGGTGAAGCTGTTCGCGCGCACGGAGATGCTCGACCTCGTCGTCGTCGACGGCGAGGCGAAGGGCATCACGATCCGCGACCTCAAGACCGGCGAGATCCGCACGCACGTCGGCGACGCCGTGGTGCTCTGCACCGGCGGCTACGTGAACGTGTTCTACCTCTCGACGAACGCGAAGGGGTGCAGCGTCACGGCGAACTGGAAGGCGCACAAGAAGGGCGCCTTCTTCGCGAACCCCTGCTTCACGCAGATCCACCCGACGTGCATCCCGCAGGCGGGTGACTACCAGTCGAAGCTGACGCTCATGTCCGAGTCGCTCCGCAACGACGGCCGCGTGTGGGTCCCGAAGAAGAAGGAAGACTGCAACAAGCTGCCGAGCGAGATCCCCGAGGAGAACCGCGACTACTACCTCGAGCGGAAGTACCCGACGTTCGGCAACCTCGCCCCTCGCGACATCTCGTCCCGCGCCGCCAAGGAGGCGTGCGACGACGCCCGCGGCGTGGGCCCCGGCGGCCGCGGCGTCTACCTGGACTTCAAGGACTCCATCAAGCGGCTCGGCGAGAACGTGATCCGCGAGCGGTACGGCAACCTGTTCGAGATGTACGAGCGGATCACCGACGAGGACGGGTACAAGCGGCCGATGCGCATCTACCCGGCGCCGCACTACGCGATGGGCGGCCTCTGGGTGGACTACAACCTCATGAGCAACGTCCCGGGCCTCTTCGTGCTCGGCGAGGCGAACTTCTCGGTCCACGGCGCGAACCGCCTGGGCGCGAGCGCGCTCATGCAGGGGCTCGCCGACGGCTACTTCGTCATCCCGTACACGATCGGCGGCTACCTCGCCCAGACGAAGCCCGGCAAGGTGAAGGCGGACCACCCGGAGTGCGCGAAGTCGATCGCGGACGTGAAGGAGTCCACGAACAAGCTCCTCGCGATGAAGGGGAAGCGCACCGTCGCCGACTTCATGCGCGAGCTCGGCACGCTCATGTGGAACGACGTCGGCATGGCGCGCAGCGAGCAGTCGCTCACCGACGCCATCAAGAAGATCCCCGCCATCCGCGAGGAGTTCCACCAGAACCTGAAGGTGAGCGGGACGGGCGAGGAGCTCAACCAGCAGCTCGAGAATGCCGGCCGCACGGCCGACTTCCTCGAGTTCGCCGAGCTGCTCTCGCGCGACGCGCTGCACCGCAAGGAGTCGTGCGGCGGCCACTTCCGGGTCGAGAGCCAGTATCCGGACGGTGAGGCGATGCGCGACGACGCGAACTTCTGCTACGCCGCGGCGTGGGAGTTCAAGGGAGTGGGCAAGGAGCCCGAGCTTCACAAGGAACCGCTGAAGTTCGAGAACGTTCACCTCGCGGTCAGGAGCTACAAGTAATGAGCGCGCACACCGAGCACAAGACGATGAACGTCAAGCTGATCGTGTGGCGCCAGGACGGCCCTGACAAGCCCGGGCGCTTCGAGCACTACGAGGCGAAGGACATCACCCCCCACCACTCCTTCCTGGAGATGCTGGACGTGGTGAACGAGGACCTCATCAAGGCGGGCAAGGAGCCGATCGCGTTCGATCACGACTGCCGCGAGGGCATCTGCGGCACGTGCTCCGCCGTGGTGAACGGCGTCCCGCACGGCGGGCAGAAGCGCACCACGCTCTGCCAGCTGCACATGCGGAAGTTCAAGGACGGCGACGTCATCTACCTCGAGCCGTGGCGGGCGCGCGCCTTCCCGATCATCCGCGATCTCATCGTGGACCGGGGCGCCCTCGACCGGCTCATCCAGGCGGCCGGCTGGGTCAACTGCCACACCGGCGGCGTCGCGGACGGAAACGCGATCCTCGTCGGGAAGCGGGCGGCGGACTACGCGATGGACGCGGCCGAGTGCATCGGCTGCGGCGCGTGCGTCGCGGCCTGCCCGAACGGCGCGGGGATGCTCTTCGCAGGCGCGAAGGTCTCCCAGCTCGCCGAGCTCCCGCAGGGGCAGGTGGAGGCACCCGAGCGCGTCGCCGAGATGGTCAAGGCGATGGCCGAGAACGGCTTCGGCAACTGCTCCAACCACTACGAGTGCGAGGCGGCCTGCCCGAAGGGCGTCAGCGTGAAGTTCATCGCGCGGCTGAACCGGGAGTTCCACAAGGCCCTCGTCCTCGAGAAGGCCGGGGCGCTCGTGCAGCCGAAGGCGGGCGCCGCAGGGTAGGAGCGATCCCATCGCGAGCAGCTCGGAACGGGGCAGGGGCGTGCGCGTCCCTGCCCCGCTTCCTTTCTGACGACGAGCCGTGGAGGAGCCGTGAGCCTCGACCCCGAACTGACCGAACGGCTGAAGCGTCTCCTCTCGTCGATCGAGCCGCTGCTGCCGAGGCCGGCCCTGAAGCTCGACTGGGCCGCCTGTCACGCGGCGAACTGGCACCGCAGCACCTTCGCCGGGACGATGGAGCCGGTCCCGAGCATCGAGGGCGTCCACCTCGACGACCTGCTCGGCATCGAGCCGCAGAAGCGCGTCATCGAGGAGAACACCCGCCAGTTCCTCGCCGGCCTCCCAGCGAACAACGCGCTGCTCTGGGGCGTGCGCGGGACCGGCAAGTCCTCGCTCGTGCGCGCGCTGCTCCACGCCTACGCGGACCGGGGCCTGCGGATCATCCAGGTGGACAAGGACGATCTCGTGAGCCTCCCCGCGATCGTGGACGAGCTGAAGGCCGAGCCGTTCAAGTTCATCGTCTTCTCCGACGACCTCTCGTTCGAGTCGGGGGACGCGAGCTACAAGGTGCTGAAGAGCGCCCTCGACGGCTCCGTGTACGGGTTGCCCGAGAACGTCCTCATCTACGTCACCTCGAACCGGCGGCACCTCGTGCCGGAGTACGACAGCGACAACCGCGGGGCGATGTCGGTCGAGGGCGAGATCCACCACGGCGAGGCGGTCGAGGAGAAGATCTCCCTGTCCGGCCGCTTCGGGCTCTGGGTGGGGTTCCATCCGTTCAGCCAGGAGCTCTACCTGGACGTCGTCCGGCGCTGGGTCGAGAAGCTGAGCCGCAAGGTCGGCGCGGCGCTCGACTGGAGCGGCGAGGCGCAGGCGGCGGCGATCCTGTGGTCGCAGAAGAAGGGCGATCGAAGCGGCCGGATCGCCTACCAGTTCGCCTGCGACTGGGTGGGCCGGACCATGATGGATCGCCGGGGGCGGTGACGCGCCCAACCGGCGGCGGCAGCGCGTGGTCGCCCCTCGCCGGGGCGTTCGAACGCGCTTGGCCCGCGCCGCTCGTCCGGCGGCTTGCCTCGAGCGCCCCCGACACCGCGTACGTAGACCCGTCGGGTATCTAAAACCCCTGCACATTCCGGTCGTTGGCTCGGTTTCAGCCTTTACGATCGCGCAGGCCGGTGGTAAGACCCGGCGGCTCTCCCTCATTCGAACGAAAGAGGATCGCTCTCCATGGCCGACGCGAAGCCGGTGGTCCCGAAGGACGGTGCGAAGATCACGCTCTCCGGCGGCAAGCTGAACGTCCCGGACCGGCCGATCATCCCGTTCATCGAGGGCGACGGCACCGGCCGCGACATCTGGCGCGCGAGCGTCCGGGTCCTCGACGCGGCCGTCGAGAAGGCCTACCAGGGCAAGCGCAAGATCGCGTGGACCGAGGTCTACGCCGGCGAGAAGGCGTTCACGAAGTTCAACAACTGGCTGCCGGACGAGACGATCGAGGCGTTCCGCGAGTACCTCATCGGCATCAAGGGCCCGCTCACGACCCCGATCGGCGGCGGCATCCGATCCCTCAACGTCGCGCTCCGCCAGCTCCTCGACCTCTACGTGTGCCTGCGCCCCGTCCGCTGGTTCAAGGGCGTCCCGTCTCCGGTGAAGAACCCGCAGAAGGTCGACATGGTGATCTTCCGCGAGAACACCGAGGACATCTACGCCGGCATCGAGTGGGAGTCGGGCTCCGAGCAGGCGAAGAAGATCCTCGCCTTCCTCGAGAAGGAGTTCCCGAAGGAGTTCAAGAAGATCCGGTTCCCCGGCTCGGCCGGCATCGGCGTGAAGCCGGTCTCGCGCGAGGGCACGGAGCGCCTCGTCCGCGCGGCGATCGACTACGCGATCCGCCTGAAGCGAAAGAGCGTCACCTTCGTCCACAAGGGCAACATCATGAAGTTCACCGAGGGAGCGTTCCGGAACTGGGGCTACGCGCTCGCGGAGCGGGAGTTCGGCCCTCGGGTCTACACGTGGGAGCAGTGGGAGCGGACGAAGGCGTCGAAGGGTGAGGAGGCCGCGAACGCCGAGCAGAAGGCCGAGCTCGCGAAGGGCAAGATCCTCATCAAGGACGCGATCGCCGACATCACGCTGCAGCAGGTCCTCACGCGCCCCGAGGAGTTCGACGTCGTCGCGACGCTCAACCTGAACGGCGACTACCTGTCCGACGCGCTCGCGGCCCAGGTCGGCGGCATCGGCATCGCGCCCGGTGGCAACGCGAACTACGTGACCGGCCACGCCATCTTCGAGGCGACGCACGGCACCGCCCCGAAGTACGCGGACCTCGACAAGGTGAACCCCGGCTCCGTGACCCTGTCCGGCGAGATGATGTTCCGGCACCTCGGCTGGAACGAGGCCGCGGACCTCATCATCAAGGGGATGGACGGCGCCATCACCGCGCACCGGGTCACCTACGACTTCGCGCGGCTCATGAAGCAGGAGGGCGTCACCGACACGGCAGAGGTGAAGTGCTCCGAGTTCGGCGACGAGATCATCAAGCACATGTAGTCGGCTCGCACCTCTTTCGAACGGAGAGAACGACATGGCTTCTCGCAAGAAGATCGCGCTCATCGGCGCCGGGCAGATCGGCGGCACGATGGCGCTGCTGTGCGGCCAGCGGAACCTCGGCGACGTCGTCCTCGTCGACATCATGGAGGGCGTCGCGAAGGGCAAGGCGCTCGACCTGCAGCAGACCCGCGGCATCCTCAAGTTCGACGTCGACGTGACGGGCGGCGGGACGACCGACTACTCGATCATCAAGGACGCGGACGTCTGCATCGTGACCGCCGGCGTGCCTCGCAAGCCGGGCATGAGCCGCGACGATCTCCTCAAGGTGAACCTCGAGGCGATCACGAAGGTCGCGCAGGGCATCAAGCAGTACGCGCCGGGCGCGTTCGTCATCGTCGTGACGAACCCGCTCGATTCGATGGTCTACGCGATGCACAAGATCACCGGGTTCCCGAAGAACCGGGTGGTCGGCATGGCCGGCGTGCTCGACACCGCGCGGTTCCAGTACTTCGTCGCGGAGGCGGCGGGCGCCTCCCCGCAGGACGTCGTCGCCACGGTCCTCGGCGGCCACGGGGACGACATGGTCCCCGTCGTCCGGTACTGCTCGGTGAACGGCATCCCGCTCACGAAGCTGCTCGAGAAGGGGAAGATCGACGCGATCGTCGAGCGGACCCGCAAGGGCGGCGGCGAGATCGTCGCGCTCCTCGGGACGGGCTCGGCCTTCTACGCCCCGGCGGCCTCGGCGGTCGCGATGGCGGAGAGCTACCTGCGCGACCAGAAGCGCACGCTCCCGTGCTCCGCCTTCGTCGACGGCCAGTACGGCATGAAGGGGATGTTCGTCGGCGTCCCGGTCGTCATCGGCGCGGGAGGCGTCGAGAAGGTCGTCGAGCTCGAGCTGAACGACGACGAGCGGGCGATGCTCGCGAAGTCGGTCGATTCGGTGAAGAAGTCGATCGCCGAGACGAAGCTCTAGTTTCGCGGTGGCCGGCGCGCCGCGCGGCGCGCCGGCCCTCGTCGATGCGACACGCGCCGAAGGGCACGGGACCGGTGAAGATCCACGAGTACCAGGCGAAAGATATCCTCCGGAAGTTCGGCGTCGCCGTCCCGCGCGGCTACCTCGCCGTGACGCCCCTCGAGGCCGAAGGCGCGGCCCGCCAGCTCGGGGGCGGCCTCTGCGCCGTGAAGGCCCAGATCCACGCCGGCGGGCGAGGGAAGGGCGGCGGAGTCAAGCTCGCCCGCTCTCCCGACGAGGCGCGCTCGCACGCCGAGGCCATGCTCGGGATGATGCTCAAGACCCCGCAGACCGGGCCCGACGGGCAGGAGGTGCGGAAGGTCTACGTCGAGGAGGGCTGCCGGATCGCGCGGGAGCTCTACCTCGGGATGACGCTCGACCGCGAGGTCGGCCGGCTCGCCGTGATGGCGTCGACCGAGGGCGGGGTCGACATCGAGGAGGTGGCGCGGACCGCGCCGGAGAAGATCCTCCGGGAGTGGGTCTCGCCGCTCACCGGGCTCATGCCGTTCCAGGCGCGGCGGCTCGCCTTCGGGCTCGCGCTCGTCGGCGACTCCGTCAACGCGTTCGTCAAGTTCGCGAGCGGCCTCTACAACGCCTACGTCGCGACCGACGCGTCGCTCGCCGAGATCAACCCGCTCGTCATCGGGGTCGGGGGCGAGGTGCTCGCGCTCGACGCGAAGATGAACTTCGACGACAACGCGCTCTACCGCCACCCGGACATCGCGGCGATGCGGGATCCCGACGAGGAGGACCCGAAGGAGACGCAGGCGAAGGAGTTCGACCTGCAGTACATCGCGCTCGACGGCGACATCGGCTGCATGGTGAACGGCGCCGGCCTCGCCATGGCGACGATGGACGTCATCAAGCTCTCGGGCGGCAAGCCCGCGAACTTCCTCGACGTGGGCGGCGGCGCCGACGAGGAGAAGGTGACCGCAGCGTTCAAGATCATCCTCTCCGACCCGCACGTGAAGGCCGTGCTCGTGAACATCTTCGGTGGGATCATGAAGTGCGACGTCATCGCGAACGGCATCGTCGCCGCGGCGAAGCAGGTCGGGCTTTCGATCCCGCTGGTGGTGCGGCTCGAGGGCACGAACGTCGCGCTCGGCAAGGACATCCTCGCCCACAGCGAGCTCGAGATCATCCCCGCCGACGACCTCGGCGACGCGGCGCGCAAAGTGGTGGCGGCAGCGCGTGCGGCGTAGTACCAGGGCGCTGGCCAAGGCCGGAGGGCGGTGCAGGTGAGCGTCTTCGTCGATCGGAACACCCGGGTCCTCGTCCAGGGCATCACCGGCTCGGCCGGCAGCTTCCACGCCGAGCAGATGCTCGAGTACGGGACCCAGGTCGTCGCGGGCGTCACCCCGAACCGCGGCGGCACCCGGTTCCACGACACGGTGCCGATCTTCCACACCGCGCAGGCGGCGGTGAAGGAGACCGGCGCGAACGCGGCGGCCATCTTCGTGCCCCCGCCGTTCGCGGCGGACGCGATCATCGAGGCGGCCGAGGCGGGCGTCCCGCTCATCATCTGCATCACGGAGGGGATCCCAATCCTCGACATGGTGCGCGTGCGCCGCTACGTGGAGAGCACCGGCCGGTCCCGCCTCATCGGCCCGAACTGTCCCGGCGTCATCACCCCCGGCCAGTGCAAGATCGGCATCATGCCGGGGCACATCCACAAGCCCGGCCGGATCGGCGTCGTCTCCCGGTCCGGGACGCTCACCTACGAGGCGGTGAAGCAGCTCACCGATCTCGGGCTCGGGCAGTCGACCGCCGTGGGCATCGGCGGCGATCCCGTCCACGGGACCGACTTCATCGACGTGCTGAAGGAGTTCGAGAAGGACCCCGAGACCGAGGCGGTCATCATGATCGGCGAGATCGGCGGCACCGAGGAGGCGAAGGGCGCCGCCTGGGTGCGCGATCACATGTCGAAGCCGGTCGTCGGGTTCATCGCCGGGCGCACCGCGCCGCCCGGGAAGCGGATGGGCCACGCGGGCGCGGTGATCTCGGGCGGCGAGGACACGGCCGAGTCGAAGATCGCCGCGATGCGCGCGGCGGGTATCACCGTCGTGGAGGGCCCGCACCTGCTCGGGCGGGCCATGAAGGACGCGCTCACGCGGACGGTGCGCCACAAGCCGAAGGCGGCGCCGCCTCCCAGGCGTCCCGCCGCGCCGTCGTCGCTGCGCGGCAAGGGCGCGAAGAAGGCGTCCAAGGGCGAGCGCGAGTAGTCCGAAGGTTCAACCCCGTTCATTCGAAGAGGAGCACCATGGCTATCGAGAGGACCCTGTCCATCATCAAGCCCGACGGCATCGAGAAGGGCATCATCGGGCGCGTCATCAGCCGGTTCGAGACCCAGGGCCTCAAGCCCATCGCGCTCAAGATGAAGCTGCTGTCCAGGACCGAGGCGGAGGGCTTCTACGCGGTCCACAAGGCCCGGCCGTTCTTCGGCGATCTCGTGAAGTCCATGACGAGCGGCCCCGTCGTCCTGATGGTCCTCGAGGGCGAGGCGGCGGTCGCGAAGAACCGCGAGATCATGGGCGCGACCGATCCGAAGAAGGCGGCCGACGGCACCCTCCGGAAGGACTTCGCGACCGACATCGAGAAGAACACGGTCCACGGCTCGGACAGCGTCGACAACGCGAAGATCGAGGTGTCGTACTTCTTCCCGGAGATCGAGGTCCACCCGTACGAGTGGAAGAAGGTTGCCAGGTAAGCTACCGGTTTTCCTGTCGTTCCAGGCGCGGTCGAGCGCCCGGCCCGGTCCGGACCCCGATCCGCGGTAGAATGCCGAAGCCCGTCCCCTCGCGAGGGGGCGGGTTTCGTCGTCTCTGGACCTTCGAAGGAGGAGTGAGCGGGTGGGAGCGGTGCCGACAACTCAGTGGATGCTCGCAGCGTTCTTCCTCGTCGCAGCGGCGTTCTGCTCCGGAACGGAGACCGCCCTCACCGCCCTCGGCGACGCGCGCGCGCGGCAGCTCCGCGACGGCGGCGGCCGGCGCGGGCGGATGCTCTCCCTCTGGATCGAGCACCCGGAGCGGCTGCTCTCGACGCTCCTCATCGGGAACACCCTCGTGAACGTCGGCGCCGGGGCGCTCGCGGCGGCCATCGCGCACGGGCTCGCGGCCGGCACTGGCTGGAGCACCGGGACGACGGTCGCCGGCACGACCGCCGTCGCCACCTTCATCATCCTGTTCTTCGGGGAGATCGTCCCGAAGACGCTCGCGAAGCGCCACCCGGTGCGCGTCTCGCTCGCGACGATCCCCATCGCGCGTGTGCTCGCGACGGCGCTGTGGCCCGTGTCGGTCGCGGTCACCCGCGCCACGAGCGCGCTCGTCGGCGCGTTCGGCGGCGGGGTGGGGTCGGCTCCCTCCGTCACGAGCGAGGAGATCGAGTACCTCATCGAGATGGGCACGAAGGAGGGGGTCCTCGACGAGGTGAAAGAGGAGCTGCTGAACAGCGTCCTCGAGTTCGCGGATCGCGTCGCGCGCGAGGTGATGGTGCCGCGCACGCGGATGGTCGCGATCGACCACCACGCCTCGCAGGACGAGCTCTTCCGGATCGTGACGGAGAACCCGTACAGCCGCATACCGGTCTACGAAGGGTCCGTCGACAACATCGTCGGCATCCTCCTCGTCCGCGAGATCATCGGAGAGGTCCGCCGCGGGCCGCAGCAGGGGATCGCGCTCGACCGGTACCTCAAGAAGCCGTTCTTCGTCCCGGAGCAGATGAAGATCTCGCGGCTGCTCAAGGAGATGCAGCGCCGCCGCACCCACCTCGCGATCGTGGTGGACGAGTTCGGCGGCACGAGCGGGCTCGTCACGCTCGAGGACTGCATCGAGGAGATCGTCGGCGAGATCCAGGACGAGGCGGACGTGGAGTCCGCGCCGGTGAAGGAGATCGCGCCCGGCGTCTGGCTCGCCGATGGCGCGATCCCGCTCCACGATCTCGAGGCGTTCCTGAACGAGCGCGCCGCACCGCCGGTCGCGCGCGACGGGCGGACGCCCCCCGAGATCCGGTTCCCGGAGGAGGGCGACTACGAGACGCTCGGCGGCTTCGTGACCGCCACCGCCGGCGGCGTGCCGCCCGTCGGCTCGCTCCTCACCTGGGACGGGCTCACGTTCACGGTGCGGGCCGGCGACGAGCGGCGCGTCGTGAAGGTCGAGATCGCCCGCCGGGGCGACGCGCCGGACGCGTCGCGGGGCGAGGCGCGCACCGCGGCGCGCGCTTAGAGACGAGGGATGGCGCTGGACCTGCTCCACGACGAGACGCCCGACCTGCGGAGCCTCCCTCGGGATCGGCTCGACGCCCTCGTGGCATCGCTCGGGGAGCGGCCGTATCGCGCGCGGCAGCTCTTCCGGTGGCTCCACCGGAACGGCGCGGCGACGCTCGGCGAGATGAGCGACGTCCCGCGCGCGTTCAGGGACGCGCTCGCGAAGGGCGCTCGCCTCACGACGCTCGAGCGGGCGAACGAGCAGCACTCGAGCGACGGGACGATCAAATGGACGTGGCGGACGCGCGACGGGAAGCTCGTCGAGTCGGTCTACATGCCGGAGGCCGACCGGCGGACGCTCTGCCTTTCGACCCAGGTCGGCTGCGCGGTGGGCTGCACATTCTGCCTCACGGGGACGATGGGGCTCGCGCGGAACCTCCTGCCAGGGGAGATCGTGGATCAGGTCCACCGCGCCAACCGCCGGCTCGTCGAGCTCGGCGTCGCCGAGGGGCCACGCCCGCTCACGAACCTCGTTTTCATGGGGATGGGCGAGCCGCTCGCGAACTACCGGAGCCTCAAGATCGCCCTCGACCTCCTCCTCTGCGAGGACGGCCCGCAGTTCTCCCAGCGGCACGTGACGGTCTCGACGAGCGGGCTCGTGCCGATGATCCGCCGGCTCGGGGAGGAGACGCCGGTGAAGCTCGCGGTCTCGCTCAACGCGACGACGGACGCGCAGCGGGACGCCCTCATGCCGATCAACCGCCGCTGGCCGCTCGCCGAGCTGCTCGCCGCCTGCCGGGAGTTCCCCGTCCGCAACGGGCGGAGGATCACGTTCGAGTACGTGCTCCTCGGCGGCGTCAACGACTCGCTCGAGGACGCGCGCCGGCTCGCCGAGCTCCTCCGCGGCATCCCCGCGAAGGTGAACCTCATCCCGTACAACGCGAACCCGGGGCTGTCGTACGTGGCGCCGCCTCCCGAGCGCGTCGTCGAGTTCCAGGAGGCGCTCGCCGCGCGCCACCTCACCGCCGTCGTCCGCAAGAACCGCGGGCGGGATATCTCCGCGGCGTGCGGTCAGCTCGCGGCGGAGGGCGGTCCGGGACGGCCGTTGAAGCGGGGGGACACTCGCGCCGGCGGGCCCTGAGGGCCGCGGGCGCTCGCGCCCCCCCGACACGTTCGTAGGCTCCGGCTTCGCCTCCGTCGGTGGGCGGAGCCCACCTCCTCCGCGCTCGTCCGGGGCTCATTCTGGCGCTGCCCCTCCGCTCGCACTGGCGTGCGACCGCGTTGACGGCGTCCCGATCGACGCGCTAGGAAGGCACCGCGCCGGGTCCCCACCGGCCGGAGAGGCCGCCCATGCCGTTGCTCGCCGTCGGTTCCGTCGCGCTCGACTCCCTCGAAACGCCGTTCGGGCGGCGCGCGGACGTGCTCGGGGGCTCGGCCTCCTACTTCTCCGTGTGCTCGAGCTTCTTCGGAGCGACGCGCGTCGTCGCCGTGGTCGGGGAGGACTTCCCCGAGGAGCACCTCGAGCTCTTCCGGTCGAAGTCCATCGATCTCGCCGGCCTCGTGCGGCGCCCGGGGCGCACCTTCCGCTGGAAGGGCCGCTACGAGTTCGACCTCAACACGGCGCACACGCTCGACACCCAGCTCAACGTCTTCGCGGAGTTCCGGCCCGAGCTGCCCGCCCACTACCGCGACTCGGAGTACGTCTTTCTCGGCAACATCGACCCCGACCTGCAACGGATGGTGCTCGACCAGGTCCGCGCGCCACGCTTCGTCGCGTGCGACACGATGAACTTCTGGATCACCTCGAAGCGGGAGAGCCTGCTCCGGACGCTGAAGCGGGTCGATCTCCTGTTCGTGAACGACGCGGAGGCGCGGCAGCTCGCCGAGGAGCACAACATCGTGAAGGCGGCGCGCCGGATCCTCTCGTTCGGGACGCGGGCGGTGGTCGTGAAGCGCGGCGAGTACGGAGCGCTCTTCTTCTCGGGAGACGAGGTCTTCGCCGCGTCGGCGTATCCGCTGCCGGCGGTCTTCGACCCGACCGGCGCAGGCGACAGCTTCGCCGGTGGGTTCATGGGCTACCTCGCCCGGTGCCGGCGCGAGGATCATGCGACGATGCGCCGCGCCATCGTGCTCGGGAGCGTGCTCGCGAGCTTCACCGTCGAGCAGTTCTCGCTCGACCGGCTCCGCTCGCTCACGACCGCCGAGATCCGCGCCCGGTTCTCCGAGGCGCGTCAGCTTGCACACTTCGACGACCTCGAGGTGGACCTCTTCGACCCCCCCACTGACGGTTGACGCAGGATCCGGCGGACGGCTACCATCGCGAACTTCGCGTCCGGGTTCGGACCGCGCATGCGCATCGGCATCATCTCCGACATCCACTCGAATCTCGAGGCGCTGACTCAGTCGCTCGCCGCACTCGAGCGGCACCGGCCTGATCGGGTCATCTGCCTCGGTGACGTCGTCGGGTACGGCGCGAGCGTCAACGAGTGCTGCGAACTCGTCCGCAAGGTGGCGGAGGTGACGCTGCTCGGGAACCACGACGCCGCCGTCTCGGGGCGGATGGACTACAGCTTCTACTATGACGCCGCGCGCCACGCGCTCGACTGGACCGCGTCGCGCATCGACGCGGACCACCTCGAGTGGCTGCGGTCGCTGCCGTACGTGCACCAGCTGGACGGGCTGCAGTTCTCGCATGGCAACCCGGTCAGCCCGGAGAGCTACGAGTACGTCTTCGCCATCGAGCAGGCGCGCGAGCTCCTCCCGCACGTCGGCGCGCTCGCCGACGTGAACTTCGTCGGCCACAGCCACCTCTGCAAGACGTTCGCGCTCCACCCCGGCGGCGACGTGACGGAGGTCGTGGCGACGCGCTTCGGGATCCGGCGCGGGTACAAGTACGTGGTGTCGGTGGGCTCGGTAGGGCAGCCGCGCGACTGCGACAACCGCGCGTGCTTCGTCACATACGACACCGACGAGCGCATCGTGGAGTTCCACCGCGTCCCGTACGACATCGAGTCGTCCGCGCAGAAGATCTTCGACGCGGACCTGGCGCTCAACTTCGGCAAGCGCCTCTTCCTCGGAGTCTAGACGCCGTCACACCAGGCTGAGGTGCGTCGCGAGCCGCCACCCGGTCGCGAGACCCTCGGCGTCCATCGCCGCGATCGTGAGCGACGCATCCGCCGAGAGCCGCATCGCCGCCACGCCCGGGATCGAGCCGACGAGCTCTCCCGTGCGGGCGTCGAGCGCCTCGACGGCTTCGCCCGCGACGGAGACCACGGTTCCACGCGCGACCGCGGGTTGCGGGCCGCGCGCGGGGCCGTGCTCCGAGGGCGGGCGGCTCCAGCGCGCCGACCCGTCGCGCCCGAGCGCCACGAGCCCCCCGCCCGCGTCGCGAATGACGAGCAGCCCCCCGGCGGCGACGGCGCCTAGAGATCCCGACAGCGCGGGCGCCACCGTCCAGGCAGCCGCGCCGCTCCGCTCGAGCGCGGTGACGATCGGATCTCCGCCGACCGTCCCAGCGACTGCGATGCGGCGCCCCCACGCGCGCACCACGGCGGTCGCCGTCGCGTCGAGCGGCGCCTCCCAGCGCCGCGCGCCGGTCGCGGGGTCGACCCCGAGGAGCGCGGTCCCCGGATCCGCAGCGGAGAGGGCGAGGCACAGCCCGCCCGCCGCGACGGGAGCGCGGAGCAGCGGGCCCGGCGCGCGCAGCCGCCACAGCGTCCTGCCCGTCGCGTCGAGCCCGTAGAGGACCCCCGTGTCCGCGGCGACCGCGAGGACGCCGCCGAACGTCGCCGCGGAGAGGCGCCCCGCGCCCGGCGGCTCGAAGCGCCAGAGCGTCCGGCCGGTGCCCGGATCGAGGCCCGTGAGCGCACCCCCGTGGAGGACGACGATCGGACCGTGGACGAGCGCGGTCGCGGCGAGCGGCGCGGCCTCCGGCAGGGGGCGCGTCCACTGGATCCGCCCGCTGCGCGGCGCGAGCGCGGCGAGCGTCCCGCCCCGAGCGAGGAGCACGCTCCCGCCCGCGATCGCGGCGAACGCGCAGCCGTCGGCGCGCCAGCGCGCCGCGCCCGTGCGCGGGTCCACCCCGACCGCTGCGGTCGCGCCCGCGGCGATCACCATGCCGGCCGCGCGCAGGAGCCCTTCGCCCGCGGGCGCGCCCGCGTCGATCCGGAACGTCGGCCGGAACGAGAGCCGCCTCAGGCGGCCCGGGCCGAGCGGGCGCTGCGGGACCCGCGGCGGCCCTGGGACGCGCGCGGCCGCGGGCGCCGCGGCGGCGAGGTCGCCCTCCGCGAGCTCCTCGATCTGCGCGAGCCGCTCGGCGGCGGCGCGCTCGAGCTCCACGACGTACGCGTTCTCGGCCTGGCGCGGGTTGCGAGCACGGAAGACGCGCCCGAGCTCGGACTGCGCCTCGGCGAAGGCGCGCGCGAGCTCGAGGGGCGGGCAGGGGAGCGCCGCGGCGCCCGTCCGCGCGACCGTTCGCGACGCGAGGTCCACCTCGAGCGCGAGCGGAGGCCCCCGACCCGCGCGGCCGAGCGCGAGCGCGAGCAGCTCCTCGCCCTGCCGGACGGCGCGCAGCAGCGCGTCCGCCGCCGCGCCCAGATCGCGCAGCACGAGGAACGGGACGCCGGCGATCGCGGCGAGCTCGTAGCCGTCGGCCGCGCGGACGACCACCCGTCCGGGCCCGAGGAGCGAGCCGAGGTCGGGCCGGCCTCCCTCGTACGCGCCGACGAGCCCGTCGTCGTCCGCGAGCTCGAACGTGCAGGAGACCGGCGCCGAGCGGCGCGCGCGGCGCGGCTCGCGGGGACGCCTGGCCGGCCGCGGTCCGGGAGGTGGCCCCTCCTCGGTCCGGCGGAGCGCTCGCGCGGCGGCTCGGAGCGGGCGCGCCTCGCGGGCCTCGGCGCCGGGAAGAAGCTCGGCGAGCTCACGGCAGAGCGCCGCGGAGGCGTCGAGGGCCGCGGAAGCGAGCGCGTCGAGCTCCACCTCGACGTCGCGCGCGAGCACGCGCGAGGGGCGCGTCAGGGCGAGCACCGTGAGGAGAACCGCCCGCCCGCGCCGCCGCAGGAGCAGCTCGAGCTCGCCGTCCGGGAAGGTTACCGTCGCGTGGGACGCCCCGCCGACGATTCGCGCGACGGCGCGAAGCAGCGCCTCGAGCGTCGGGAGGAGCGGCCCCTCCGCGAGACCCGCGGCGATGTCGACCCCGTCCACCTCGAGGGCGAGCGCGTCCACGACGCCCCGGGCCGCCGCCGCGCGGTGGGGACCGACTCCACGCCGCAGTGCGGCGCGCAGCTCGGGGTCGTGGCGCCAGGCTGCGCCGGTGCGGATGCGGACCATCCCGAACATGGAGCATCACCGCGGAATCACGGCGTTTCAACGTTGACAGCGCAGGGTGGGCGGCACGAAGATGTCGCTCCCCTCTATCGAAGGAAGTGCATGACGTTCACCGAAGCCGCCATCGAGGTGCTGCGGCGCGAGGGAAAGCCTCTCCATTTCAAGAAGCTGACCGAGATCGCCGTCCGGGAGAACCTGCTCGACCACGTCGGCAAGGTGCCCGACGACACGATGGCGGACCAGCTCGCTGCCCACTGCCGCCTGCCGCGCGCAGAGCGGACGGTCATCCCTGTCCAGCAGGGGACGTTTGCGCTCGCCGAGTGGGGGGTCGAGGAGGATCCCGCCGGGCTCGAGGGGCTCATCGAGGTCCCGCCGGAGGGTGAGCTGCCGTATCGCAACCGCGAGCGTCACCCGATCCTCTCCCGTGAGGCCGGGCGCGGCGCGAGCCGCTCCGAAGGCCGTCCGCGTCGGCGCGAGGACGAGGAGCGCCGCGGCCGGCGGTTCCCGCCTCCCGCGGAGGTCGCCTACGAGATCCTCGCGGGTGCCGGAAGGGCGCTCCCCGTCGGCGAGATCGCTGCGACGGGCGCCGAGCGGCTCCTCATGCCGGAGGCCTTCGGGCGCGACGTCGGCGCGCTCCGCGCTGCGCTGCTCGAGGACAACCGGCGGCGCGAGGGCGCGGGCCGCAAGCCGCTCTTCCAGCTCGACGGCGACACCGTGACCCTCGTCGCGCAGCCCGAGCCGGGCGAGCGCGTAGCGGCGTCGCCGGCCGCGCCTCGCGCGGTGCAGGGTGCCGGGGAGCTCCGGCGCGCCGCGCTCGCCGCCCTCCGTCGCCGGCTGCGCGAGTGCGATGGTCCTACCGTCGAGCACGTCTCGATGCGGCTCCTCGAGAAGCTCGGGTTCAAGGACCTCAAGGTCGCGAAGCGCGGCCGCGAGCACGTCGTCTGCACGGGCAAGCTGCGCATGGGGCTCGGCGACGTCCGCCACGCCATGCGCATCATCCGCGGCGGTGCCGACGCGGGTCGCCGGGACGTCTCGGACCTGCGGCGCGATCTCGTCCACTACGGCGCCCAGATCGGCGTCGTCCTCTCGCCCGGCGACGCGGCGCGCGAGGCACGCGGCGAGGCGGGCGCGGCAGGGCAGCTGCCGGTCCTCCTCCTGTGCGGCGAGGCGCTCGCCGAGGCGCTCTCGGACGCGGGCGTCGGGTGCGTGTCGGTCGTCGTGCCGGAGCTCGACGAGGCGTTCTTCGCGTCCGCCGCCGAGCTGGCGGATCGCGAGGAAGCGGCCCGGCGCGCGCGGCGCGATGAGCGCGACAAGCGCGAGTCGCGGCGCGAGTCGCGGCCTTCGCCCGTGAACGAAGGCGCGGCGGAGAGCGCTGCACCATCCGAGGAACCGGCGGCGGGAGAGGGCGAGCCGACAGAGCAGCGGTCTGCCGCGCCGGACCTCGCCGCTTCCGAGTCTTTCGAGCGAGGGCGCGAGCCCGAAGCGGCCCTCGTTTCACGCAGCACTCCCGCCCGAGAGGACGACGAGGGCGAGGGAGAGGGAGGCGAGGGAGAGGGAGACGAGGGCGAGGACGAGGGTCCGGACGCCGCACCGGCGGGCGCCGTCGCCGCGGCGGAAGGAGCTTCCACGGAACCGGGAGGCGCCGCGGGTGGAGAGCGTCGCCGGCGCCGTCGCCGCCGTCGCCGCCGCGGTGGACGTGGCCGCGGTGCCCGCGAGGGCGCCGCCGCACCCGGTGGGCCGGACGCCGCAGCCGAGCCGGGTGCCACCGCGAGGGCGGCCGCCGCACCCGGTGGGCCGGACGCCGCAACCGAGCCGGGCGCCACCGCGAGGGCGGCCGCCGCTCCGGCGTCCGGCGAGCCGGCAGCACGCGAGCCGTCGGCTGGACCTCCGGCCCCGCCGCCGTCCGCGGAAGAGCCGCCGGGCGGCGAGGGCGCCTGATTGTCCGCCGGCGGGCCGAGGCGAGGCCGGCGCCGCCGTGGGGCGCTCGTGATCGCGGCGCTCGTCGCGGCGTCGTGCGCGCGCGGCCCCGACCCGATCCACGTGACCGCGATCCGGCTCGCGGACGGGACGCCCTCGGACGCGCTCCGCGAGGCGGGGCTCGACGAGGCAGCGCTCGACTCCGCCGCCCGCGCCGGGCTCTCGGGCGCCGGGTTCACCCTCGGCGAGGGTGCACGCCCCCACCACGCGGTCGTGGACGTGCCGTCCGTGCGCGTGCTGCCTGGCGCAGCGGGACCGCGGCTCGAGGTGACGGTCGAGATCGACCTCACGCCAGCGGAGCCCGGCGCGAAGGGCGGCTCGCGCCGGGAGACGGCGTCCGCGTCCGTGGCGCTCGCGTCCGCGGCGGCGCCGCGTGACGCGTGGCGTGACGCCCTCGTGCAGGCGGCCCAGCGGTCTGCCGAGGGGCTCGGCCTCGGGGTCGACGCGGAGCGCAAGGAGGTCGCGGCGCTCGTCGCGGATCTCACCGCCAAGGACACGCGGATCCGGGAGCAGGCGGTGCGCGTCCTCGGAGAGCGGAAGGCGCGGGCCGCGGTGCCCGCGCTCGTCGAGCGGCTGAAGGAGGAGGACCCGCGCCTCGCCCGCCGGATCGTCGGCGCGCTCGTCCAGATCGGCGACGAGCGGGCGGTCCCGGCGCTCATCGACCTCGCGCGCGGCGCAGACGCGACCGTGACGGGAAGGATCGTGCGGTTCGTCGGCGACATCGGCGGCCCCGAGGCCGAGGGGTTCCTCCTCACGATCGCATCGGGCCACCCGGATGCCCGCGTCCGGAAGGCGGCGCGGGAGGCGCTCGACGACCTGGCCGCCCGCGCGAAGGACGCTTCCATCGCGGCGCGGCGCTGAGCGCCGTTCCCGGCGCGCCGTCGCGGCGCCCGGTTTCCGCTAAGATGCGCCGACCATGAAGACCCGCACGCTCCTTCCGCTCGCGGCGCTCGCCGTGGCCTGCGCGGGCGCCCCGGCGCGCTCCGCCCGCGCACCCGAGCCCGCCACCTTCTTTCCGCTCGCGATCGGCAACGAGTGGATCTACCGCGACGAGTCGCCGGCGCTCCCCGCGGCGCAGCGCGGCGCGCGCCGCACGGTCCGGATCCTCGAGCGAACGAAGGATGGCTACTTCCGCGACAGCGAGCGCGGCGAGCTGCGCGCCGACCCCGACTGCCTTCACGACCGGAGCCGCCGGCTGCTGTGCGGACCCTTGATCCGGGGCACGACGTGGACGTCGGTGGTCTCGGTGAGCTCGACCGAGCGGTACGAGATCGCGGCGGTCGGAGAGACGGTCGAGACGCCGGCGGGGAAGTTCGACGGGTGCGTCCGGGTCAGGGCGCACAACCGCGCCGCGCCGGGGACCGACCATGTGCTCGAGATCACCTACGCGCCCGGCGTGGGGCCGGTGCGCATCGAGACCTTCGCGGTGGTCGGCGCCGCCGCGAGACCTCAAGTTCGCGCGCTGCTCGAGAAGTACCGCGTGGGAGGCAAGTGACCATGCGCGAGGTCGGGATCGGGATCGCGGGGTTCGGCACGGTCGGTGGCGGGGTGCTCTCGATCCTGCAGCGGCACGCGGGGGACATCGAGGCGCGGCTCGGCGCCCGGATCGTCGTGCGGAAGGTGGCCGTGCGCGATCCGCGCAAGGAGCGCGCGCTCGGTCTCGCCCCAGCGGTCCTGACGCAGCGGCTGCAGGATCTCCTCGACGACCCGCAGATCGCCGTCATCGTCGAGCTCATCGGCGGCGTCGACCAGGCGCTCGAGCTCGTGCGCGGCGCGCTCGAGCGGGGCAAGCACGTCGTCACCGCCAACAAGGCGCTCCTCGCCACGCGGGGCGACGAGATCTTCCGGCTTGCGCGGGAGAAGGGCGTCGACGTCTACTACGAGGGCGCCGTCTGCGGCGGCGTCCCCATCATCCGGACGCTCCGCGAGGCGCTCGCGTCGGACCGGATCCGCTCGCTCCATGGGATCGTGAACGGGACGACGAACTTCGTCCTGACCGCGATGGCGGAGAAGGGCGAGCCGATCGGGACGGCGCTCGCGGAGGCGCAGCGGCTCGGGTACGCCGAGGCGGACCCGACGCTCGACGTCTCGGGCGGCGACGCCGCGCAGAAGCTCTGCGTGCTCGCCCAGCTCGCCTTCGGCGCCCGGCTCGCCCCGCAGGACGTGCTCACCGAGGGGATCATGGGGCTGTCGCCCGAGGACTTCCGGTGGGGGCGCGAGATGGGCTATGCGCTGAAGCTCCTCGCCATCGCGCGGCGGTGCGGCGCGGGCGACCAGATCGAGGCGCGCGTGCACCCCACCTTCATCCCCACGGGCTCGCTCCTCGCCGGCGTGCGCGGCGCGATGAACGCGGTGGTGCTTCAGTCGGAGGCGCTCGGTCCCTCGCTTCTTTACGGCCAGGGGGCCGGCGCGATGCCGACGGGGAGCGCGGTCGTCTCGGACATCATCGACCTCACACGCAACATCCTCGCCGGGAGCCCGGGGCGCGTCCCGCTGCCGCCCGCGAAGCCGCTCGTCGCGCTCCGGCCGCACGACGACGTGCGCTGCGCGTACTACCTGCACTTCCAGGTGCAGGACGCGCCCGGCGTCCTCGCGCGCATCGCCTCGCAGCTCGCCGCGCGGCGCATCTCGATCGCCGCGGTGCAGCAGCGCGAGCAGAACGACCAGGGAAAGCCTGTCCCGCTCGTCATCGTCACGCACGAGGCGCGCGAGGCGGACCTCCGAGGCGCGATCGCGGAGATCGACGCCGACCCGACGACGCTCGCGAGGACGCGGCTCATCCGGATCGAGGACGTGTAGCGGGAGAGGCGGGCCGATGGTTCCGACTTCACTGCGGGTCATCTATGGCGACACCGACCAGATGGGGGTCGTGTACTACGCGAACTACCTCCGCTACTTCGAGGCGGGGCGAAACGAATTCATCCGCGCGCGCGGCCTGCGCTACCGCGACTTCGAGGAGCGGTTCGGGCTCCGGCTCCCCGTCGCCGAGGCGCAGGTGAGCTACCGCGTCCCCGCCCGCTACGACGACCTGCTCACCGTCGAGACGTCGCTCGCGGAGGTGAAGCGAGCATCCGCCCGGTTCGGATACCGGATCGTGCGCGGCGGCGAGGTGCTCGCCACGGGCCACACGACCCACGCCTGCGTCGATCTGGAGGGGCGGATCCGGCGCCTGCCGCAGGACCTCCTCGAGCGGCTCTCCGGGTCGCCGGGAGCGCACGACCCGCGTAAGGAGTGAGCCATGGATCGGAACCTCGCGCTCGAAGTGGTCCGCGTCACCGAGGCCGCCGCCCTCGCGTCCGCCCGGCTCATGGGGCGCGGCGATCTCGAGGGCGCCGACCGGGCCGCGGTCGAGGCCATGCGCAAGGCCTTCAATGACGTCGCCATCGACGGCGAGATCGTCATCGGCGAGGGCGAGCGCGATCAGGCGCCGATGCTCTTCATCGGCGAGCGCGTCGGGCGCCGCGAACCGGGCGCGCTCGAGATCGAGATCGCCGTGGACCCGCTCGAGGGGACCGCGCTCTGCGCGAGCGGCGCGCCGAACGCGATCAGCGTCGTCGCGATGGGAGAGAAGGGGAAGCTCCTCCGCGCTCCCGACACGTACATGGAGAAGATCGCCGTCGGCCCGGGCGCACGTGGCGCGATCGACCTGCGCCGCTCGCCGGCGGAGAACCTCCGCCGGATCGCCGACGCGCTCGGCAAGTACGTCGAGGACCTCACCGTGGTGATCCTCGAGCGCCCCAGGCACGAGCGGCTCGTCGCCGAGGTGCGGGCGGTGGGCGCCCGTATCAAGCTCATCGGCGACGGCGACGTCGCGGGCGCGATCAACACCTGCTTCCCCGAGACCGGGGTCGACGTGCTCATGGGCGTCGGCGGTGCGCCGGAGGGCGTCGTCTCGGCGGCGGCGCTCCGCTGCGTGGGGGGCGACATGCAGGGGCGGCTCGTGTTCCGGAGCGAGCAGGAGAAGGCCCGGGCGCGCGCGATGGGGCTCGTCGAGCTCGAGCGCGTGATGACCGCGGAGGAGATGGCCGGCGGCAACGTGATGGTGAGCGCGACGGGCGTCACGAACGGCGACTTCCTGCGCGGCGTCCGCTTCACGGGCGACGGCGCGCGCTCCCACTCCGTCGTGATGCGCTCGAAGACCGGGACGATCCGCTACATCGAGACGGTGCACCGGTTCTCGCGGGCGCCGGACTACGGCTGGTGACGCGGGGCGCCCGGCGCTGCGCACGCCCGCCGCGTCGGTTACGCTCCCACAAAGGCCCTCGCGGCCCTGGGGTGTCTCGAACATGTCCGTCGTGACGAAGCAGCTGCTCATCGAGGCGCCCGTCGAGAAGGTCTACGACATCGTCGTGGACTACGAGCGGTACCCGGAGTTCGTGCCCGGAATCCGCGCCTGCCGCGTCCGGAACGGCAAGGGAGACAAGGACGTCGAGTACGAGCTCGACCTCGGCATCCGGCGGATCAAGTACGTGCTGCGCCACGAGGAGCAGCGGCCGCGGCGGGTCAGCTGGTCGCTCGTCTCCGGCGACATGATGAAGGTCTCGAACGGCTCGTGGGAGCTCTCCGACGACGGCGGCCGGACGCGCGCGGTGTACTCGGTCGAGATCCAGATCTCGCGCCCCCCGCTCGTGCCCCAGGCGCTCGTCGACCGGGTGAGCGACGAGCTCACCCGGATCCAGCTGCCAAAGACGCTCGCCGCGTTCAAGGCGCGCGCGGAAGGCCGCGGCTAGGTTCGGTGCGACGGGCGCGGGGGTGCGATTCCCGCCACGCGACGTGGCGTCTGTGCCACGCCCGCTCGGCCGTTCGACGGCGCGCGTGTCGGACGGCGGCGCCGCTGTGGGCGTGCCTGACCTCGCCTTGACCCCCGCTCGGAGTGGGTGCTACACGGGAAAAAGAGAGTCCGAACCGGGTTCGATGAATCCAGCCGCGACGGCGCGGCATCGTTATGTAGGACGGACGCGATAACCGGGAGGAAGAGGGCCGCGCGGGGAACGTGGCTTGCAACAGGTGTTCAGGGGCGAAGACGAGGCAGGAGAGTCGAGATGCTGGACGCCTACGTCATCGAAGAGATCAAGCGTCGCGAGCGCGAACGGACCCGCGACGAACGCCCTGCCATCGAGCTTCCGGTGCCGCAGCCGGCGCCGCCCGCGGCTCCGGACTCCGACCCGGAAGATCGCAAGAACGACCGCGGGGTCGTCATCATCGACTACTCCGGCTAGAGGTCAGCTACTCCGGCTAGAGGTCAGCGCGCGATGCCGGCCCATGCCTCGGCGATCTCCGCGGCGGTCCAGGGCCCCTTCGCCGCCTCGCGCTCCACGCCCTCGGTCGTCTCCATCCGGTAGAGGAAGATGCGCCCGCCCTGGACGCCGATGACCTGGCCGGTGATCCGCGCGGAGAGCTCGCTCGCGAGGAACACGACTGCCGGGGCGATGAACTGCGGGCCGAGGTCCTGCTCGGTGGCGCCCTTCATCATCGGGAGGTCGCTCGTCATGCGCGTGAGCGCCACGGGAGCCACGGCGTTCACGGTGATCGCGAACCGGTCGAGCTCGAGCGCGCAGGCGCGTGTGAGCCCGTAGACGCCCGCCTTCGCGGCTGCGTAGTTCCCCTGGCCGAAGTTGCCGAGGAGACCCGAGAGGCTCGTCGTGTTCACGATCCGGCCGCCGCGCCCCTGCACCTTCATCGCCCGCGCGGCGGCCTGCGAGCAGAGGAACGTCCCGCGGAGGTGGACGTCGAGGACCCGATCGAAGTCCTCCTCGGCCATGTTGAGCACGGTGCGATCGCGGAGGATGCCCGCGTTGTTCACGAGTACGTCGAGGCCGCCGAGCTTCGAGAGCGCCGTCCAGACGAGCCCGTCCGCACCTTCTCGCGTCGCCACCGAGTCGTAGCTCGCGACCGCCTCGCCCCCCGCGGCGCGGATCTCCGCGACGACGCCGTCCGCCATCTCCGCGCCGCGGCCGCCGCCGTGACGATCGGAGCCGAGATCGTTCACGACGACCTTCGCCCCCTCGCGCGCGAGCGCGAGCGCGTGCTCGCGGCCGATGCCGCCGCCCGCGCCCGTCACGATCGCCACCTTGCCTTGCAGCAGTCCCATGGCTCTCCTCCACGCCGCGTCTCGCTAGCCCACGAGTAGCGCCGCACGAGCGGCCGATCAAGGGCGCGGGTCGGAGCGAAACCGATTGACGCCGGCAGGCGCGGGCGCGCACATTCCGGTCCCCTCAGGGAGGATGCGATGACCGAGATCATCAACGTGACGGCACGGGAGATCCTCGACTCCCGCGGCAACCCGACGATCGAGGTCGAGGTCGCGGTGGCGACGGGCGACGTGGGGCGGGCGGCGGTGCCGTCGGGCGCCTCCACCGGCGAGCACGAGGCGCTCGAGCTCCGCGACGGCGACAAGGGCCGGTACCTCGGCAAGGGCGTCCGGAAGGCGATCGCGAACGTCGTCGACGTCATCGCCCCTGCCGTGGTCGGCATGGACGCCTCCGACCAGGCGTCGCTCGACGCGCGGATGATCGATCTCGACGGGACGCCGACCAAGGCCAAGCTCGGCGCCAACGCGATCCTCGGCGTCTCGCTCGCGGCGGCGAAGGCGGCCGCCACGGCCCACGCGCTCCCGCTCTATCGCTACGTCGGCGGCGCCGGCGCGCGCACGCTCCCCGTCCCGCTCATGAATATCCTGAATGGCGGCGCGCACGCCGACTCGAACGTGGACATCCAGGAGTTCATGGTGGTCCCGCTCGGCGCCCCGACGTTCGCCGAGGCGCTCCGGTATGGCGCCGAGATCTTCCACGCGCTGAAGAAGGTGCTGAAGGGGAAGGGCGCCGCGACCGGCGTCGGGGACGAGGGCGGCTATGCCCCGAGCCTCGCCTCGAACGAGGAGGCGCTCGCCGTCATCATGGAGGCGATCCAGCAGGCCGGCCTCAAGCCGGGCGAGCAGGTCGCGCTCGCGCTCGACTGCGCGGCGAGCGAGTTCTTCGACAAGAAGAGCGGCAAGTACGAGCTCGAGGGCGAGGGGAAGAGCTACGACGGCAAGGGGCTCGTCGACTTCTACGCCGGGCTCGCCGCCAAGTACCCGATCGTCTCCATCGAGGACGGCTGCGCCGAGGACGACTGGGCGACCTGGAAGCTCCTCACCGAGAAGCTCGGCCGGAAGGTGCAGCTCGTCGGCGACGATCTCTTCGTCACGAACGTCACCCGCCTGTCGCGCGGGATCACCGAAGGGGTCGCGAACTCGATCCTCGTGAAGGTGAACCAGATCGGTTCGCTCACGGAGACGCTCGAGGCGGTCCGGATGGCGCACCGCGCGGGCTACACGAGCGTGATGAGCCACCGCTCCGGCGAGACCGAGGACACGACGATCGCCGATCTCTCGGTCGCCTGCGACTGCGGTCAGATCAAGACGGGCTCCGCCTCGCGCACCGACCGCGTCGCGAAGTACAACCAGCTCCTGCGCATCGAGGAGGAGCTCGGGAACGTCGCGCGCTACGCAGGCCGGAACGCGTTCTCCGCGCTGCGTTAGAGCGGGGGGGCGCTCGCTCCGGGGCGCCTCATCCGGCTGCCCCGGCGTTCGCCACGCCGCTGCGGAAGGAGCGCTCATTTTCGGCCCCGCGGCGCGTTGACACGCCCGCGCGCGATCGCTAGCTTCGCGGACCTATGCGCGCCGACTGGATCGCGAAGCGACGAGGGCAGGCCAACGTCACGCAGATGCACCTCGCGCGGCGCGGGATCGTCAGCGAGGAGATGGCCCACGTCGCGAAGCTCGAGCGGATCGAGCCTGAGCTCGTGCGCGCCGAGGTCGCCCGCGGGCGGCTCGTCGTCCCGGCGAACGTGAAGCACCCCGAGCTCGAGCCCATCGGCATCGGCATCGCGGCGACCTGCAAGATCAACGCGAACATCGGGAACAGCGCGGTCACCTCCGACACGCGCGGCGAGCTCGAAAAGCTGCGCGTCTGCCTGAAGTACGGCGCCGACACGGTGATGGACCTCTCCACCGGCGGCGACATCCCGCAGATCCGGGAGGCGATCCTCCGCGCGAGCCCGATCCCCGTCGGCACCGTCCCGATCTACGAGTGCCTCGCGCACGTGAAGGAGGTGCAGGACCTCACGCCGCGGATGCTCCTCGACATCATCGAGGCGCAGGCGGCGCAGGGCGTGGACTACATGACGATCCACGCCGGGGTGCTGCGCGCCTTCATCCCGCTCGCCGCGAAGCGCGTGACCGGCATCGTGTCGCGCGGTGGCGCGCTCATGGCGCAGTGGATGCTCGCGAACGGCGCGGAGAACCCGCTCTACACCCACTTCGACGCGATCTGCGAGATCTTCAAGAAGTACGACGTGACCTTCTCGCTCGGCGACGGCCTGCGGCCCGGCTGCCTCGCCGACGCCTCGGACGAGGCGCAGTTCGCGGAGCTGAAGGTCCTCGGCGATCTGACGAGGAAGGCCTGGGAGCACGACGTGCAGGTGATGGTCGAGGGCCCGGGGCATGTGCCGCTCGATCAGATCCCGATGAACATGGAGAGGGAGCGGGAGCTCTGCGATGAGGCGCCGTTCTACGTCCTCGGGCCGCTCGTCACCGACATCGCGCCCGGGTACGACCACATCACGAGCGCGATCGGCGCGGCCGTCGCGGCGCAGCACGGGGCGGCGATGCTCTGCTACGTGACGCCGGCGGAGCACCTCGGGCTGCCGGACGTCGATGACGTCCGGGAGGGGATCGTCGCGTACAAGATCGCGGCGCACGCGGCGGACGTCGCGCGCCACCGGCCGGGCGCGCGCGATCGGGACGACGCGCTCTCCCGCGCGCGCTACGCGTTCGACTGGAAGCGGCAGTTCGAGCTGTCCCTCGACCCGGACACCGCCCGCGCCAAGCACGACGAGACCCTCCCGCACGAGGCGTTCAAGTCGGCGGAGTTCTGCTCGATGTGCGGCCCGAAGTTCTGCTCGATGAAGATCCACGGCCACCTCCAGGAGGCGGCCGGGCGCGCCGAGTGCGGCGCGCCGGAGGGCGAGGACCCGCGCGCCCCGGCCGCCGGCCCGCTCCAGGTCCTCCGCTGACCGCCCGCTTCCCGCAGGAACCGGCAGCCCCCCGTAGCGAACGGGATTAGGATCCGATCGTGCCAGGACACGTGACGGTCTACGAGGTCGGCCCGCGCGACGGGCTCCAGAACGAGGCGGCGAGTCTCTCCACCCCGGACAAGCTCGCCCTCGTCCGCGCCCTCGCCGACGCCGGCCTGCGGCGCATCGAGGCGACGAGCTTCGTCTCCCCACGCTGGATCCCTCAGCTCGCCGACGCCGACCCGATGGTGTCCGCCCTCCCGCGCGTCGAGGGGGTCACCTACGTCGTGCTCGTCCCGAACGCGAAGGGGCTCGAGCGGCTCGTCGAGGCGCTGCGGCGGGCCGGCGACACCCGGCCGGAGGTCGCCGCGGCCGTCTTCATGTCCGCGTCGGAGAGCCACAACCGGAAGAACCTCAACCGAACGGTGGCGGAGTCGCTCCGCGACCTCGAGGCGCTCGTCCCGGCCGCGCGCGCACAGCAGCTCCGCGTGCGGGGCTACGTCTCGACCGTGTTCGGCTGCCCTTACGAGGGCGCGGTCGAGCCCGAGCGCGCCGCGGTCGTGGCGGAGCGGCTCCTGTCCTTCGGGTGCGAGCAGATCTCGCTCGGCGACACCATCGGGGTCGCGACGCCGGCCGGGACGCGCCGCGTCCTCGAGCGGCTCCTGCGCGCGATCCCCGCGGAGCAGCTCGCGCTCCACATGCACGACACGCGCGGGACGGCGCTCGCGAACGTCCTCGCCGGGCTCGAGCTCGGGATCGCCACGTTCGACGCCTCGATCGGCGGGCTCGGCGGCTGCCCGTACGCGCCGGGCGCCTCCGGCAACCTCGCGACCGAGGACCTCGTCTACATGCTGCACGGGATGGGGTACGACACCGGCGTCGACTTCGCGAAGCTCATCGCGGCGGGCGCGCTCGCGCAGCGGCTCGTCGGCCGGCGTCTCCCCGGCAAGACACTCCAGGCCGAGCTGGCGCGGACGGAGGCCTGATGGAGCTCAGGAGCGAGCGAAGGGGCGCGATCGAGGTCTGGACGATCGAGGGCGAGGCGCGCCGGAACTCGCTCACGATGGCGCTGCTCCGCGAGCTGAAGGCGCGGATCGAGGAGGCGGCGGGGGACCGCACGCTGCGCGCGGTCGTCCTGACGGGGGCCGGCGATCGGGCGTTCTGCGCGGGCGCCGATCTGAAGGAGCGCGCGCGCATGACGCAGGACGAGGTGCACGGCTTCCACGCCGCCGTCCGCGACGGGTTCCTAGGGATCGAGAGCGCGCCCCAGCCGTTCGTCGCTGCCTTGAATGGCGCCGCACTCGGCGGCGGACTCGAGCTCGCGCTCGCCTGCGACCTCAGGGTCACCGCGGACGGCGCCGAGCTGGGGTTCCCGGAGGTCGGGCTCGGGATCATCCCGGGCGCGGGTGGGACGCAGCGCCTCCCGCGCCTCGTCGGCGTCGCCCGCGCGAAGGACCTCATCCTCACCGCCCGGCGCGTCGGCGCCGCCGAGGCGCTTGCGATGGGGCTCGTCTCGCGGATCGCCCCGGCCGCGCGGCTCATGGACGAGGCGCTCGGGCTCGCCGCGCTGGTCGCGCGCAACGCCCCCATCTCGCTGCGGCAGGCGAAGCGGGCGATCGACGGTGGGTTTCACCTGCCGCTCGAGGAGGCGCTCGCCCTCGAGAACCGCCTCTACCAGGACTGCCTCGGGTCGAAGGACCGGGTCGAGGCGCTCCGCGCGTTCGCGGAGAAGCGGCCTCCGGTCTTCGAGGGCGAGTAACCTCTCGCGGGGGGTTCTGAGGTAACCTGCGCGTCGCACGCGCTCGGGATCATGGAAGGCGAACACACCATCATCGGGAAGATCCCGCGGGAGCGGCTCAACCAGATCGCCTCCCGGAAGCTGTCGGCGCTCGGGGTCCCCGTGCGGCTCGGCGCGGACCGCGAGACGCTCGAGGGCGATCTCGCGTTCACCCGCCTCGTGCACCCGGCCACCGGCCAGGTCATCCAGCGCGCGCGGTTCGTGGTGGTCGGGCACGACCACCTGCGCTTCCTCGATCCGCCGCTCGCCGCACTCGGCGCGGTCGGCTTCTACGACCAGGAGCGGCTCGCCGCGCTCGAGCAGCACGTCGCGGCGGCGCTGCAGCAGCGGAGCGCCGCGCTCCAGGAGGTCGCGGCGCGCTTCCGCGCGCTCCGGATCGAGGCGGCGCTCGACCCCGACCGGCTCGCCATCCGCGCGGTCGTGAAGACCCCCACCCAGGCGTTCGAGATCCTGGGAGCGCCCGACGGGGCGCGCGTCTCGCGCGTCGCGCCGGTCGGCGGGGTTCCGTTCGAGGTCTCGACGGACTTCCCGCCGCTCGATCTCGCCTCGTTCGCCTCCGCGACGGACCTCGAGCTGTTCCTCTCCGGCGCCGCGCCCCGCATGCAGCCGGCGCCCCCGTCCGCGGCGGTAGCGTCCACCGCCGACGCGGGGGGGACGCTCGAGGCGACGCCGCCGCCGCGCAACGCCCTCACGCTCGCGGCGCTCGCGCAGGTCTTCGGCGACGAGGCGGTGCTCGCCCCGAACGCGATGGTGGAGCTCATCCAGGAGTTCCAGCACGGCGGCACCCGCTACCGCTTCGTCGCGGCGCGAGAGATGGGGACTCGCTTCAAGGGGCGGCTCATCGGACCGAGCGGGGACGTCTGGTCGGACCGGTTCGAGCTCGCCGAGTTCCCGGGGACCCGCAAGGTCGTCGCGCTCGCGCTCGGCGCCTCGGACGCGGAGGGACCGCGCGACGCCGCCGGCGCGGCCGCGGCGGCGCAGGCCGGCGGCTTCCCCGGCCACCTCACCCCGCAGCCGGGCGAGGTCTGGGTGATGAACGTGGTCGTCGAGGAGGCCGGCACGGAGGAGGTGCGCTACGTCGGGACCGACATCGACGGCCGCCCGTACGGCGCTGCGCGGGTGCTGAAGCGCGCCGACTTCGAGGCGGTGTTCACCCGGGACCGCGGTGGATGGCGGCTCCTCGTCCAGATCGACCAGGTCCAGGACGGCCACGTGATCTACCGTCAGCTGGATCGGCAGCGGCAGCCGATGGGAGCGCCGCGCAAGATGGCGGCGGCGATCCTCGTCGCGAACTTCGTTCCGGAGGCGACGGCGTACTGATGGAGGCTCCCGCGAAGACGACGATCGCCGAACGGGTCCTCGCGGGCGACGTGCGGGCGGCGGCGCGGCTCATGCGCGACCTCGACGACCGCCTGCCGGAGGCGGAGGCGACGCTGCGGGCGCTGTTCCCCCGCACCGGCCGTGCGTACGTCGTCGGCCTCACCGGCGCGCCGGGCGCCGGAAAGTCCTCGCTCGCCGACCGCCTCATCGCGCGGCTCCGAGGCGCGGGGAAGAAGGTCGGGGTCATCGCGATCGACCCGACGAGCCCGTTCTCCGGCGGAGCGATCCTCGGCGACCGGATCCGGATGCAGGACCACGCGGTCGATCCCGACGTGTTCATCCGCTCGCTCGGCACGCGCGGCCATCTCGGAGGCCTCACGCGCTCGACCTCCGACCTCGTCCAGGTGATGGACGCGATGGGCAAGGACGTCGTCCTCGTCGAGACGGTCGGGGTCGGGCAGGACGAGGTCGAGGTCGCGAGCCTCGCGCACACCGTCGTCGTGGTCGCCGTGCCCGGGCTCGGCGACGACGTCCAGGCCATCAAGGCGGGCGTGCTCGAGATCGCCGACGTGTTCGCCGTGAACAAAGCGGATCGCGAGGGCGCGGACCGGACCGTGCGCGACCTCCAGATCATGCTCGAGCTCCGGCACACGGTGGCGGCGCGGCCGCTCGAGCACGATGCGCAGCACCGGTTCCGCCCCGGCGACGGCGCGGTGCCGCCCCCGGGGCCGGACGCCGACTGGGAGCCGCCGATCGTGCGCACCGTCGCCGTGAAGGACGAGGGGATCGACGACCTCGTCGGCGCGATCGAGCGCCACCGCACGCACCTCGAGGCGACGGGCCAGCGCCTCGCGCGAGAGACGGCGCGGGCGCGGGCGTCGTTCGTGACGGTGCTGCGCGAGCGACTGCTCGCCGGCGCGCTCGACCGGCTCGAGGCGGAGACCGGGCGGCTCGACGAGGTCGCGGCGCGGATCGCCGCGCGCGAGGCGGACCCGTACGCGCTCGCCGACGAGCTCGCGGCGCGGCTCCGCGCTTAGGTGGAGGCACGATGGTGGACGGGCAGGCTCCCAGCCGAGATACGCCGAACCCCCGCGAGGAGGGGCAAGGAGATCCCGTGGTCGCGCTCTCCGCGCGCCTCGGCCTCGTGCTGCCGGACTACGCGACCGCGCTCGCGGCGCTCACGCACAAGTCATACGTGAACGAGCACCGAGCCGAGGAGGGGCTCACCGACAACGAGCGGCTCGAGTTCCTCGGGGACGCGGTCATCGACCTCGCCGTCTCGCACCGGCTCATGGAGCGCTTCCCGACGGCGCGCGAGGGGGACCTCTCGAAGATGCGCGCAGCGGTCGTGGACGAGCAGGGGCTCTCGGAGATGGCGCGGGCGCTCGACCTCGGAGCGCTGCTGCGGCTCGGGCGCGGCGAGGAGCTGACCGGCGGCAGGCAGAAGGCGTCGCTGCTCGCCGACGCGATGGAGGCGGTCATCGCCGCGGTATTCGTCGGCGGCGGCCTCGAGCCGGTGCTCGGGATCGTGGACCGCTTCCTCGGCGAGGCGTTCGCGCGCGCCGCCGCCGGGACGCTCGACCGGGACTTCAAGACGCAGCTGCAGGAGGTCGCGCAGAGCCGGCTCCGCGCGACCCCCCGCTACCGGGTCATCGCCGAGCACGGCCCGGACCACTCGAAGACGTTCGAGGTCGAGACCGATCTCAAGGGCGAGGTGGTCGGGCGCGGCGCCGGGCGCTCCAAGAAGGACGCCGAGCAGGCGGCCGCGAAGCTCGCGCTCGACGCGCTCGCGCGCCGGTTCTCCCCGCCGGAGGTCCCCGAGCTCCCGGAGCCCGCGACCGTGACCGCGCCGGAGGCCGCTCCGCCCGAGCCCGCCGTCTCACCTGCGGCCGCCGAGCCGCCGCCCGCGGCCGCGCCGAGGCCCCGCGCGAAGCGGGCGCGGCCCGCCGCGAAGCGGCCGAAACGGCGCGCCGCCGCAAAGGAGGGAAAGGGCGCGCCAGCCCGCAAGGGGCGCAGCCGGAAGCGCTAGTCCGGGAGCCGCGGGCGTTTCCATTTGCCCACCTCCGGGTGCGCCGCTAGCATCCGCCGCATGACTCGAACCTCGCTCGCGCTGGCGCTCGCGGCGGTCCTCGCCGCGCCCGCCGCACATGCCCAGGAGAAGACCAAGATGGAGACCCCGGTGTTCGCGACCTTGAAGACCTCGATGGGCGACATCGTCGTGAAGCTGCTGCCCGAGAAGGCGCCCAAGACGGTCGAGAACTTCCTCGGCCTCGCCGAAGGCACGCGCGAGTGGAAGGATCCGCGCAGCGGCCAGACGGTGAAGAAGCCGCTCTACGACGGGACGGTGTTCCACCGCGTCATCCCGCAGTTCATGATCCAGGGCGGAGATCCGCTCGGGACCGGCACGGGCGGCCCCGGCTACAAGTTCGCCGACGAGATCGGGCCGGACAACAAGTTCTCGAAGCCCGGCCTCCTCGCGATGGCCAACTCCGGCCCGGGGACGAACGGGTCGCAGTTCTTCATCACCGAGGTCCCGACGCCGTGGCTCGACCGCGGCCACACGATCTTCGGCGAGGTGGTGAAGGGCTTCGACCTCGTCCAGAAGATCGCCGCGGCTGGCAACGCCAAGGTGAAGCTCGACAAGGTCGTCATCACGCGCGGCGCACAGCCGTAGCGCCACTCACGAAACCCCGCTCCGCACCGGAGCGGGGGGAGCCCCAGGCGCCTCGCCCCCTTGAAGCGGACGAGGCGCGATCACCTCCATGGCAAAAATAACAGAACCCCCGTTCCGCGCCGGCTTCGTCGCGATCGTCGGCCGTCCGAACGTGGGGAAGTCCACGCTCCTCAACCGGATCCTCGGCGAGCACCTCGCCATCGTGTCGCCGCGCCCGCAGACGACGCGGACGCGCATCCTCGGCGTCTACACCGGTCCGGACGTGCAGCTCGCGCTGTTCGACACCCCCGGCCTCCACCGCGCGAAGGGTGCGCTCAACAAGCGCATGGTCGAGGTGGCGCTCCAGACACTCGGCGAGGTCGACGCGGTGCTCTTCCTCGTCGAGGCGGGCACCGGGCCGGAGGGGCGCGTCGAGGTGGGTGAGGCGACGCGCTGGGCGATCGACGAGGTGGCGAGGAGCGGGAAACCCGCCGTGCTCGGGATCTCGAAGATGGACCGCGCGCCGCGGCTCGCGCTCCTGCCGGTCATCGAGGCCTACCGCTCGCTGCACGCCTGGGCAGAGATCGTCCCGTTCTCGGGCCTCGAGGGGGAGAACGTCGACGTGCTGCTCGAGGCGCTCGCGCGCCGAGTCCCGGAGGCGGACGCGCCGCTCTTCCCGGCCGACGTGATGACCGACCAGGCCGAGCGCCAGATCGCGGCCGAGTACGTGCGCGAGCAGGTGATGGTCCAGACGCGCCAGGAGATCCCGTACTCCGCCGCGGTGGAGATCGAGGAGTTCGACGAGTCCGACCGCCGCGAGCGGGGCGGGCTCGTGCGCGTCTCCGCCCTGATCTGGGTCGAGCGCGACTCGCAGAAGGCGATCCTCATCGGGAAGAAGGGCGCGATGCTGAAGAGCATCGGGACGCGCGCACGCGAGAACCTCGAGAAGCTGCTCGGCTGCAAGGTGTTCCTCTCGCTGATCGTCAAGGTCGAGGAGCGCTGGAGCGAGCGCGCGGCCGCCCTGAAACGGCTCGGAATCTAGAGCTCTGAGGCCAACCACGTGAGCGCTCCCCGTCCCCTCGTTGCCCTCGTCGGGCGACCCAACGTAGGAAAATCCACGCTCTTCAACCGGCTCGCCGGCGGGCGGGTGGCGATCGTCGAGGACGTCCCCGGCGTCACGCGCGACCGGAACTACGCCGATGTCGAGTGGGACGGGCGCGCGCTCGCGATCGTGGACACGGGCGGGTTCGAGCCCGAGTCCCGCGACCGGCTCATCGCCCAGGTGCGCCAGCAGGCCCAGCTCGCAGTCGAGGAGGCCGCCGCGATCGTGCTCGTCGTGGACGGGCGCGAGGGGCTGACGAACGTCGACCGCTCGGTCGCGGAGCTCCTGCGTCGGGCGGGGAAGCCGCTCTTCGTCGCGGTGAACAAGGTGGACTCCGCCGCGACCGAAGGGGAGATCCCTCTCGCGGAGTTCTACTCGCTCGGGTTCGGGGACGTGCACCCGGTCTCCGCCGAGCACGCGCGCGGGGTGGGCGGGCTCATCGAGGCGATCCTCGAGCGGCTCGCGCTGCCGCCCGCGCCACCGCCCCCGGAGGAGGCGCCCGAGCCGGCCGAGGTGACGGATGACGACCGGCCGCGCGGGGACGTGCGGCTCGCCGTCGTCGGGCGCCCGAACGTCGGGAAGAGCACCTTCGTGAACGCGCTGCTGCGCGAGGAGCGGTTCGTCGTCTCCGACACGCCCGGCACGACCCGCGACGCCATCGACTCCGTCGTCGAGCACCGCGGCCGGCGCTTCGTCGTGACCGACACCGCGGGGATCCGCCGGAAGGCGGCGATCGCGCACAAGGTCGAGGCCTACTCCGTCGTCCGCGCGATGCGCGCGATCGACGACGCGGAGGTGGTCGCGTGCCTGCTCGACGCGACCGAGGCCGGGGTGGACCAGGACGCGCGCCTGCTCGGGATCGTGGTGGAGAAGGCGAAGGCGCTCGTCGTCGTCGTGAACAAGTGGGACATCGCCGAGCGCGAGGGAGCGACGCAGGACTGGTACCGCAAGGAGCTCCTGAAGCGGCTCCCGTTCGTCGCCTTCGCGCCGATGCTCTTCGTCTCGGCGAAGGAGCGGCGGGGCGTCACGAAGGTGCTCGACCGCGCGGAGAAGCTCGTCGAGCAGTTCCGGGCCCGCTTCCCGACGCCGCAGCTCAACGAGCTCATCGAGAGGATCCAGGAGGAGCACCCGGCGCCGCTCGCGAAGGGCCACCCGGTGAAGCTTTTCTACGCCGCGCAGGTTGCGTACGCGCCGCCGACGTTCGTCATCCAGTGCTCGCGCCCCGAGGCGATCGGCGACGCCTACCGCCGCTTCGTCGAGAACCGGCTGCGCGACGCGTTCGGCCTCGAGGTCCCGATGCGGCTCGTCTTCAAGGAGCGAAAGCGGCGCCGCCGGCCGCCGCCCGGAGCGCGCTCGTGAGGCTCCGCGCGCCGGGAGCGAGCGGCTCCGAGCACCGGCCGCTCTTCCCTTGACGGGCCGGGGTACCCCGCCTAGATTGGCGCGGATTTTCTAAGGTTTTCCCGCGCGCGACCCGCGCCGACGAGGCGACATGTCCAAGACCGACACCACCATCACCCGCAAGGACATGAAGGAACCGGACAAGTTCCAGCAGGCCGCGACGCAGGCGGCGAGCTGGATCGCCGCCCGGCGCAGGCACGTGGTCCTCGCAGGCGCCATCGTAGTGGGCGCCGTCCTCCTCCTCGCCATCCTGCAGGCCACGAACACGGCGCGCGAGGAGCGGGCCGGGGCCGCCGCCGCGGATCTGCTCGCCACGATGGCGGGTGAGATCTCGAGCGTGCCCTTGCCGGGGGTGCAGGGCCCGTTCTTCCCGACGGACGAGGCGCGCCAGCGGGCCGTCGTCGACGGCGCCGAGAAAGTGCTCGCCGCGCACGGCGGCACCGGCGCGGCGCAGCTCGCCGCGCTCGCCCTCGGCGACGCGCACGCGAAGCTCCGCGAGTGGGACGCGGCGAAGGCGGCATACGAGAAGTTCCTCGCCTCCGCGCCGAAGGGCGACTCGCTCCGCTTCGGCGCCCTCGAGGGGATCGCGATCGCGGAGGAGGCGAAGGGCAACCTCGACGCGGCGGCCGCGGCGTACGAGCGGCTCGGGCGCGAGGCGCCCGCGTTCGCGGACCGCGCCGACCTCGAGCGCGCGCGCGTCCTCGCCCGCGCCGGCAAGGCCGCCGACGCGAAGGAGCTGCTCGCGACGTTCGGGGCGCGCCACAAGGAGTCGCTCCTCACCGCGGAGGCGTCGGAGCGGCTGGCTCGGCTCGGTGGAAACTAGATGACGGCGCTCGCCCTCGCGCTCGCGCTCGCCGCGGCGGGACCCGGCGTCCGCACGCAGCTGCCGCCGGCGCCGGTCCGGCTCTATCACGTCGTGTGGCAGCGGCCGCTCGTCAGCGCGCGGCCGCTCGAGGTGAAGCCGCAGGAGCTCGGCGGCATCGCCGCCGATCCGCAGCGCGGGCTCGCCTTTCTCGGTACGCGGGACGGCTGGCTCCACGCCGTGCGCGCGGACGGGACGATCGCTTGGGAGTTCCGGGCCCGGGCCGGGTTCGGGTCTCCGAGCGTGGACGGCGACACCGTGTACGCCGGCTCGACCGACGGCACGCTGTACGCGATCGCGATCCCCACGGGGAAGCCGCGCTGGACCTACTTCGCGAACGAGGACCTCTCGACACGGCCCGCGGTCGCGGGCGGGGTGGTGCTCGTCGCGAGCCTGCAGGACACGGTGTTCGCCATCGACGCGGCGACCGGCGCCTGGAAGTGGCACCACCGGCGCGAGCAGAAGGGCGAGTCGCTCACCATCTTCGGCGCCGCCTCGGTACAGGTGAGCGGCCCGACCGCGTACGCGGCCTACTCCGACGGGTTCGTCGCCGCGCTCGACGTCGCGACCGGGGCGGCACGATGGGAGCGCCGGGTCGCGCCCGCCGGCACCCACCTCGACGTCGACTCCCTCGTGCTCGGCGGGGACCGGCTCTACGCCGCCGCGTACTCCGGCGCGGTGCTCGCGCTCGAGGCGCGGACGGGGCAGACGGTCTGGACGTACGCCGCACCCGCCGCGGCGCGTGTCGCGCTCGCAGCCGGCGTGGTCGTGGCGGTGACCGCGACGAACGTGGTCGGGCTCTCGCCCGTGAACGGCGCGGTGCTCTGGACCACGGCGCTCGCCGGATCGCCGGGGGCCGCCCCCGTGCTCGCCGGCAAGTGGCTCCTCGTCCCGGCGGGCGGCGGCGGCCTCCGCTGGCTCGAGGCCGCGACCGGCCGGACCCTGCGAGTGTTCGAGCCGGGGAGCGGCGTCTCCGGCGCGCCGGCGGTCGCGGGAGCCCGCGTGTACGTCCTCTCGAACGGCGGCGACCTCTTCGCGCTCGACCTCGGATAGGGCGTGCGGCGGATCCGGGTCGTCGCGGCGGTCGTGCGTCGGGGCGACCTGATCCTGGTAACGCGGCGAGTCGATCGCCCCGGCCATCGCGGGCAGTGGGAGTTCCCGGGCGGCAAGGTGGAGCGCGGCGAGCACGAGGAGCAGGCGCTCGTTCGCGAGATCCGCGAGGAGCTCGGCTGCGGGATCTCGGTCGGGCGGGTCCTCCTGCGCCACGCTCACCGCTACCCCGATCTCGACGTGGAGCTCGCGTTCTACGCCTGCGACCTCGAGGAGGGGGTCGCGCCCGCGGCGCTCGGCGTCGCCGAGATCGCCTGGGCGCGCGCGGGGACGCTCGCGACGTACGACTTCCTCGAGGCGGATAGGGTGGTCCTCGCGGAGATCGAGCGGCGCTCGGCGCCCGCGACCTGACGGGGTGCGCCGCCGCGGGGCGCGGGGGTTCGCCCGAGGCGGCGGACGACGCATCGTGAGGTCTCGACGATGCGGGGCGTGGCGATCCTGACGAGCCTGTTTCCGCCCTCGGTCGGCGGCATCCAGACCCAGACCCTCGCGCTCGCGCGGGGGCTCTCCGACCTCGGGACCGAGGTCCACGTCGTGACGCGACCCGCGCCGGGGCGGTCCGCCCGGGAGGAGGAGGGCGGCGTCACGGTGCACCGCGTCGGGCTGTCGCGCGGCGGTCCGGCCGCGACGATCGCCTACGTGACCCTCGCCGCGCGGGTCGTCGCCGCGCTCGGGGACCGGGTCGAGGTACTGCACGCGCACCAGCTCCTCTCGCCCGCGACCGTGGCGCTCGCGGCCTCGATCCTGCGGGGCACGCCGTTCGTCGTCACCGCCCACGCGAGCGGCGAGGTGGGCGACGTCGCCGCCCTCGCGCGCCAGGGGCCGCTCGGGCGAGCGCGGCTCCACGCGCTGCGCCGCTTCGCCTGCGCCTTCGTCGCGGTCTCCGCGCCGATCCGCGACGAGCTCGCGCGCGCCGGCATCCCGGCGGCGCGGATCCGCTCGATCCCGAATGGCGTGGACACCCGCCGCTTCGTGCCCGCCGATCCCGCCGAGCGCCGGCGCGCGCGCCGCGCGCTCGCGCTCCCGCCGGTGCCGGTCGTGCTCTACGCGGGGCGCCTCTCGCCGGAGAAGGGGGTCGACGTCCTCCTCGACGCGTGGGCCGAGGCGCGGCGCCGGGGGGCGCTCGGAACGCTCTGCCTCGTCGGCGAGGGGCCCGAGCGCCAGGCGCTCGAGCGGCGGGCACGCGACCATGGGATCCTCGGCGCGGTCCGATTCGCGGGCTCCACGCAGGACGTCACGCCGTGGCTCCGGGCCGCCGACGCCTTCGCGCTGCCCTCCCGAGAGGAGGGGCTCTCGCTGGCCCTTCTCGAGGCGATGGCGTCCGGCCTCCCGGTCGTCGCGACGGACGTCGGTGGGACCCCCGACGCGGCGGGCGGGACCGCGCTCCTCGTCCGACCCGCAGATCCGAGGTCGCTCGCCGAGGCGCTCGCCATGGTCCTCGACGAGCCGGCGAGGGGAGCGGCGCTCGGCGAGGCGGCACGGCGCCGGGCGGTCGCCCGGTTCGACATCGTGCAGGTGGCGAGACGGTACCGCGAGCTGTACCGCGAGGCGGTGGAGGGCCGGCGCCCCCGGGCGGCGGCGCGGCGAGGGGGCGGCGATGCGGACTTCGGAGCGGCGGGTCGTGTATCTCGTGTCGTGGTTCCCGGCGATCACCGAGACGTTCATCCTGGACGAGATCCGTGAGCTGAGGGCGCGTGGCGTCGAGGTGGACGTCCTGCCGCTCTTCGGACGCCGTGGCGGCGACGTCCACGCGGGCTGGCGCGAGCTCGAGGGCTGCACGCACTACCACCGGACGCTCTCGTGGGAGCTCGTCTCCGCGCAGCTCCACTGGGTGCGGCGCAGGCCAGGCGCCCTCGCGCGGGTCTGGATCGAGGCGCTCCTGCGCAACGCCCCGTCGCGCAAGCTCCTCGTCCGGACGCCGCTCGTGCTCCTCAAGGCCGCGCTCCTCGCGCGGCGGATCGACGCGATGGGCGTCCGGCACGTCCACGCGCACTGGGCGACGCACCCGGCGCTCGCGGCGTGGGTCGTCCGGGCGCTCGCGGGCACCGGGTACAGCTTCACCGCACACGCCCACGACCTCTACGTGGACCGGGCGATGCTCCGCGAGAAGGTCGAGGGCGCGCGGTTCGTCGTCACCATCTCCGAGTTCAACCGCCGGCTCATCGAGGAGAGCTGCGGCCCGGTCGCCGCGGGCAAGGTGCACGTCGTCCGCTGCGGCGTCGACCCGGCGGCTTTCGCGCCGGGGGTGCGGCGCGCCCCGCCGCTCCCGACCTTCGCCTGCGTCGCGAGCCTGCGCGAGTACAAGGGCCACGGCGTGCTGCTCGACGCGGTCCGGCTCCTGCGCGACCGAGGGGTCCGGCTGCGGGTCGTGCTCGTCGGCGACGGCGAGCTGCGGCGGACCATCGCGGCGCGGGTCGCGTGCGAGGGGCTCGGCGAGGTGGTCGAGCTGCGCGGAGCGCTCCCGCACGAGGAGATCCCGGCGGTGCTGGCGAACGCGACGGCGATGGTGCTGCCGAGCCTCACCTCGCGCGACGGGCAGATGGAGGGGATCCCGGTCGCGCTCATGGAGGCGATGGCCGCCGGGGTCCCGGTCGTCGCGACGCGGCTCTCCGGCATCCCGGAGCTCGTGCGCGACGGCGTCACCGGGCTCCTCGTGCCGGAGCGCAACCCGGCCGCGCTCGCCTCCGCGATGGAGCGGCTCGCGGCGGACCCGGCGCTGTGCGCGCGGCTCGCCGACTCGGCGCGGCGCGCCGTGCGCGAGGAGTTCGACCGTGGCCGGAACGTCTCGCGGCTCCTCGAGCTCTTCGCCTCGGTCAGCGCCGCTTCTTCTTTCGCGCGGGCCTCTTCGGCTCCGGCGGCGGCGGGTTCCCCGCGGCCAGGATCGGCAGCGTGACCGGCGCGAAGGGGCGGCCGGCCTCGTCGTGCAGCTCGCGGTCGCTCGCGCCGTCGAGGCGGAGCGCGTAGCGCGAGCCCGGGATGAGCGGGGCGGCCGGCGCCAGAGAGAGCCGCGTGTCGTCCGCGAGCTCGCGCGCGCCGGTCGCGGAGACGAGATCCTCGCGCGCGTCCACGAGGACGAGCCGGGCGTCCGGAGCGCGTGCGGAGAGCTCGACCTCGAACCGCGCGGCCGGATCGACGACCACCTCGGCGCCGGCGACGAGCGGGATGCGCGCGCTGGACTCCACCGCGACTGCGCTGCGGACGAGCGACGCGCCCGGAAGAGGCGGCGGGCGGGCGGGCACGGCGATCGCGCCCGAAGCAGCGCCGGTCGGATCGGTCGCGGTCGCGGTCGGGGTCGAGGTCGAGGTGGCCGTCGCGGTCGAGGTCGCGGTCGAGGTCGCGGTTGACGGCGAGGTCGCGGTTGACGGCGAGGTTGCGGTTGACGGCGAGGTCGCGGTCGCGGCCGCGGGCGGGCTCGACGTCGGGGTCGGGGAACCACGCCCGCAGCCCGCGGCGGCGAGGAGGACGGTCAGGACGGCAGTCGAGATGGCGGTCCGCACCCCGGTGGCCTTACCACCTCGTGCCTCACGGGTGAAGCCCGCCGCTCCTATCCTCCCGTCCGCGCAGGCGACCTCGTCTGGGCCGCGAGCCGCGTCGCGATCGCCGAGAGCTCCACCGCATCGACGTCGGAGACGAGCGCGTAGCCGAGCTCGCCCGAGCGCCACAGGAACACGTCGTATCCGCGCAGCGTGCGTCGCAGCGGGACCCGCTCGCCCGCGACCCCGTTCGCGGCCGGGAGGCCGTCGGCGCGAAACACGAGGAGCGTCACGAGGTGCCGGCGGAGGCGATAGACGACCACCGCCGCCTTGCGATCGACGAAGTACCCGACGGATCCGCCCTCCAGCCGCATCTCCGGAACGACCGGGGCGGGCACCGCGGGGGCGAAGTCGAGCTTCCCCTCGAACCACGGCTTCACCTCGTGCAGCGCTCCGCTCTCGACGTCCACCGGGCGCTCGCGCTGGAGCACCCGGACGTGGTCGTTGACGGACTCGGTCGTGAGCGCCGCGAGCGCGCCGCCGTCGCGAGAGGAGCGCGCGACGAGCGTAGCGGTGATCGCGACGACGAGGGCCGCGGCCGCGACCACCGGCGCGCCGAGCCGCCGCGACCACCGGCGCGCCGCGAGCGGTGGGGCCGGCGCAGCGGGGGACGCGAGCGCTGCGAGCCGCCGCGTCAGCGCACGGGACGCCGGATGGCGGGGCAGCCGGCGCTCGAGGAGCTCGGAGAGGACGTCCTCCTCGGCAGAGGCGCGGGCGCACGCACGGCACGCCTCGAGGTGGAGCCTCACCTCGCGCTCGAGCTCGGGAGGCAGGCTCGCGCGCTGGAGGTCGAGGAGGTGCTCGCGGGCAGCCTCACAGGTCATGGCCGCTCCGTTCGCGCGTACTCCCGGAGCCGCTCGCGCAGCGCCGCCCGCGCGCGCGAGAGCCTCGACTTCACGGTCCCGGGCGCGCAGCCGAGGATGCTCGCCATCTCCGCCTCGCTGAACCCCTCGAGGTCGAGCAGGACCGCGGTCCGCGCGTCCTCGCCGAGCGCGCACAGCGCCGCCTCGATCTCCGCGCCCACGATCCCCCGCATCGCCTCGAGCTCCGCGTCGCCGCGGAGCGAATCGTCCGGCTGCGGCACCGCGTGCGGCGCAACGGTGTCGAGGCCTCCCTCCGTCGGATCGTGCCGGGCATGGCGCACCCGGCTGAGGAAGAGGTTCCGGAGGATCCGGAACAGCCACGCCTTCAGGTTCGCTCCGGTCTCGAGCTGGTCGGCGGCGGCGAGCGCTCGAACGTAGGTCTCCTGCACCAGATCCTCCGCTTCGACCTCGCTGCGCGCGAGGTACCACGCGAGATCGTGGAGCGCGTCGGCGTACGCCAGCGCGCGCGAGGCGACCTCCAGCCGATCGTGCGCGTCCCGCGGCTGCGGCATGACCGCTCGATACCTAATCCGGCCGGGTCTCGTGGGTCGGGCCCGCTGGTGGGTGACGCCCGAACCGTGAAAAGGTTCCCTGCTCGGCCCATCCGGCCGTCGAGCGCGCTGCGACGACCCGACGCGCGTCCGGACGGAACCGTTCTCCCCGTCGCGCGTCGGGAAGGATGACGCGTCGACTCGCGACGCGCCCTCGGAGGGAGAACATGCGTACGACGAGATGGATCACCTCGGGAACGTGTGCCGGGCTGCTGCTCTCGGGAGGGCCAGCCCTCGCGCAGGACCGTGCGACCGCCGCGCAGACGCAGCGCGTGGACGGCGATCGGGAGTTCCTCGACCAGGCGCTCGGCGTGAACGAGCTCGAGCTGCAGCTCGCGCGGCTCGCCGCGCAGCGAGCCGGCACGCCGGAGCTGAAGGCGAAGGCCCAGACCATGCTCGAAAACCACACGAAGCTCGGGGAGCAGCTGAGCGATCTCGCGAAGCAGGCCGGGCGGTCCGGGCGAGCCGAGATGACCGCGGAGCAGCGGGCCACGTATGCTCACGTGGAGGCTCAGCCCGCGAGCAACTTCGACGCGGTGTTCAAGCAGACCGTCGACGACGGACACGTGAAGGAGCTCGCGCTGTACCAGGCCGAGGTGACCCGCGCCGCGAACCCGCAGCTGCGGGCGTTCGCGGAGCGGCGCGTCGCGGCGCTGCAGCAGGCGATGTCGGGCGCGGGGCAGTCGGCGAAGGCCATGGGAGGCGAGAAGCGGTAGCGGCTACACGCCCCATCACCTCGAGGCGAAGCCGGTCCGGTGCAGCTCGCGCCGGGGTAGGGTGAGTGGCGGGGGGCGGCGACATCGAGCCCGGCGACGAGGGGACGCTCATCGAGGCCGAGACGCGGTTCGACGTCGGCGACGGCGACGAGCGCCCCGCGAAGAAGGCGGCGCAGGCGGCTCTCCGGCGGTTCGGGGGATGGAGGATCGGCGAGACGGTGCGGTTCCGGACCTTGTTCCACGCTCGAGCGGGCAGCCGCGACCAGCTCACCTGGCCTGAATCGACCCGCATTTCGTGGACTTGACCCGTGACGCCCCCAACGCTGGAGGCGCCTTGTATCCGGGTAGCAAAATGCTACCTTCTCTGCATGGGCCAGCCGGTCAAGCTCTCCGAGAGCCTCGTCCTGGATGCTCGCGTCGTCGCCGAGACGTCCGAGCGATCGATCGCCAGCCAGATCGAGTTCTGGGCGCGGCTCGGGCGCGCGATCGAGTCCGTCTTGCGCACCGAGACCGCGCTGAGGCTCAAGAGCCGGGGAGAGGTCGTTCCTCTCTCGGCCTGTCTCGCCTCCGTCGACACGGCGAGCGGACAGGAGCGGTTGAAGGCTCACCTCGCGTCCCGGCCGTACCCGCACTTCGAGCCTGCGGCCGATCGGCCGGGGCTGATCGTCAAGATCGACGAGGACGGGACGCGCACCGTCGGTCGGTTCGTGAATCGGCAGTTCCGGCCCGTCGACCTACAGTGACGTCGCCGTTCGACTCGCGCCCCATCGTCGTCGCGCTCGCCGGGCCGAACGGCGCCGGCAAGACCACCTTCTATGCCGCGCACGTCGCCTCGGCGGGGCTCCGGTTCGTGAACGCCGACGACCTCGCGCGAGAGCTCGAGATCGACGCCTACGACGCGGCCGAGCTCGCGGAGCACCTGCGAGAGGCGCTCGTGCAGCAGCGAGAGAGCTTCGTCTTCGAGACGGTGTTCTCGGATCCCGTGGGCGAGAAGCTCGAGTTCCTGCGGCGCGCGAGCACGCTCGGCTACGCCGTCGTCCTGTGCTTCATCGGTCTCGAGTCCCCGGAGCTGAGCGACGAGCGCGTCGCGATGCGCGTCCTCCAGGGCGGCCACGACGTGCCGACGGAGAAGCTGCGCGAGCGCTATCCGAGGACGCTGCGAAACCTCGCGCGAGCCGTGCGCGGGCTGCCCCACGTGCTCGTGTTCGACAACAGCGACCTCTCGCGGCCGTTCCGAAAGATCGCCGAGTTCGAGCACGGGACGCCCGTGGTGCTGGTTCGCCCGACGCCGGGGTGGCTCGAGCTGAGCTGACCCGAGCCCTCGCGCAGGAGCCCGCCGGAGCCCTGAGCGCTCCTGGGTCGCTCGCTCGCGGGGACCCGAACTCGCCGCTGACCGCGCCTGCACGCCTCGATAGGCTTCCCTCGAGCAGACGAGATTCGAGCGCTGCGCGCGTGCGCTGAGAGGTGGGGCACTCCGATGGCATCGAGGCGGGGGACGTCGCTCGCGGTCGTGGTCCTCTTCCTCGTGCCCGCGCTCGGCCACGGGCAGCCGGAGGCGGCGCGAGGGCCTCACGCGCGTGGGGAGGACGAGTACCTCACGGGGCCGAACGTGGACGTGGCGCGGAACGTGCCGGGCGACCTCGTCGCCGCCGGCGGCAACGTGCGCGTCGGCGCCTCGGTGGCCGAGTCGGCGATCCTCGCAGGCGGGAACGTCGTGATCGACGGCTCGGTCGAGGACGACGTCATCGCGGCGGGCGGCGAGGTCGTGCTGCGCGGCCACGCAGGTGATGACGCGCGCCTCGCAGGGGGGACCGTCAGCATCTCCGGGCGCGTCGAGGACGACGTCACGGCCGCGGGGGGAACGGTGCGGATCGAGCGCGCGGGCGACATCGGCGGGCGCGCGTGGCTCGCGGGCGGCGAGATCGTCATGGCCGGGACGGTCGGGCGGCAGCTGCGCGCGGCCGGCAGGCACGTGTCGATCGAGGGCACCGTGCGAGGCAACGTACACGTCGAGGCCGACGCGCTCGACATCGGACCGACGGCTCGGATCGACGGAGACGTCGTCCACCGCGGCGCACGGGAGCCCCGGATCGACCCCGCCGCGCGCATCGGCGGACGGGTCGAGCACCGGCCGTCCGTCGCGGCGCCGCGGGCGCGCGCGTTCGCCGTGCTCACCTGGCTCTTGCTCCTCCCGGCGCTCCTCCTCACGGGAGCGGTGATGATCTTCGCCTTCCCGCGGTTCACGCCCGCCGCGGCGCAGGCGATCGAGACGGACCCCTGGCGATCGCTCGGCGTCGGCGCGCTCGCGCTCCTCGGCGCGCCCGCGGTGATGGTCGCGCTCTTCGTCACGGGGGTCGGGATCCCGCTCGGCCTCATCCTGCTCGCGGCGTACCTCGTCGCCTTGCTCGTCGGCTACCTCGTCGCCGCCCTCTTCGTCGGCCTGGTCGGCGTGAGGCGCCTGCGTGGGGAACCGCCGGGATCGCCCATCCCGAAGAGAGGCCCGCTCGTGCTCCGGCTCCTCGCCGCCCTCGTCGTCCTCGGCATCCTGCGGCTCGTGCCGGTCCTCGGCGGCCTCGTCTCGCTCGCGGCGCTCCTCTTCGGGATGGGCGCGCTCGTCATGCAGCTCCACCGCGCCTATCGCGGCGGGGAACGCGCGCAGCCGGCCGCGGCCTGAAGGCGTCCCTCGGCGCACCCAGCGGGGATGCCCCCTCGGATCTCCTCGCCTGGTCCGCCGCCACATAGGTTCGCGCGGCACCGTTCTCCAGAGGTGGGCCATGACTCGTCCCCTTCGTGGCGCGCTCGCGCTCGTCGTCGTCCTCCTGCTTCCGAGCGGCGCCGCCGCGAGCGCGGCGGTCCCGCCCGAGGCCGTTCCGGCCGATCTCGGCGCGGTCATGCGCCGCGTCCACTTCGGCTTCCGTCCCGACGGGAGCGGCTTCACCGGAGGGCACACCACCTACGAGGTGAAGGTCACCCGCCGCGGCGAGATCGCCTTCGCGCCGTACCGGAGCGGCGCCGGAGCCGGCGCACCGCTCCGACTCGCGACGCGCAGCATCCGGCGTGGGCGCGCAGATCTCGAGGGTGCCCCCAGCGTGCGCGTGACCGGGGACGGAAATCTCGCCATCCGGCGGGGGGCGAGCGTCGAACGCTGGCGCAACTCCGAGGAGGGCGTCGAGCAGAGCTGGACCTTCTCGCGCAAGCCCGCTGGCGAAGGGCCGCTCCTCGTCCGCGTCGCGCTCGCGGGCGAGGCGTACGCGGGGCTGACGGCGCGAGGGCATCACTTCGTCGACCCGACGACCGGGCTCGGCGCGCGCTACGGGACCGCCCGGTGGATCGACGCGAACGGGCGCGCGACGCCGATCGAGGCGCGCCTCGACGGCGGAGAGCTCGTGCTGGAGGTCGCCGGTGACGTCATCGAGGGGTCGGCCTATCCCGCGGTCCTCGATCCGATCGTCTCGCCCGAGCTCGGGATGGACGCCCCCGTCGCCGTCCCGCCGCCGCTCCCCACGGAGCACCCCGCGATCGCGTCCGACGGCACCGGCTTCTTCGCCGCATGGGTGGACAGCCGGACGAGCCAGGAGTCCATCTTCGGGACCCGGATCGACGCCGGGGGACAGGTGCTCGATCCCGCCGGGATCCAGATCTCGGAGACGGCCGGCTTCTCGAGCTTCGGACGCCGGATCGTGGCGGTCGCCTTCGGCGGCACGAGCTACCTCGTCGCCTGGGTCGGTCCGGGGGCTCCCATCGCCCAGATCGCCGCGGCGCGCGTGAGCGCCGCCGGGACCGTGCTCGACCCCGGAGGGTTCGCGCTCTCCTCGGCGGCGTCCTCGCACATGGCCCCGGCGATCGCCTGGAACGGCACGAGCTTCCTCGTGGCGTGGCGGTCGGGCTCGTCGGACGGAAGCGGCGACGGCACGATCGAGGGCGTGCGCGTGTCCTCCGCCGGCGCCGTCCTCGACGCCAGCGCGATCACGATCGCCGACGAGGGGCCGCTCGGCTACCTCGAAGATCCGGCGGTGGCCTCGGATGGGACCGACTTCCTCGTGACGTGGGCAGCGGAGGGTCCCGGGTCCGTCGCGGCGCGCCGGGTGAGCGGCGGCGGTGCGGTCCTCGATCCGGCCGCGATCGTCCTTGCCTCGCCGCGCGCCCGAGCGCCGGCGGTCACGTTCGGCGGCGGCGAGTACCGGGTGGCCTGGCTCGACGGCCGGAACGGCGGCGTCTCGCAGTACACGTCCGAGGTCTTCGCGTCGCGCCTGAGCCCGGGCGGCGCGATCCTCGACGTCGGAGGGATCCGCGTCTCGCCCTCCGCAGCGGCCACCTCGTGGCCGACCGCGGCCGCCGTCGGGGGCCTGCACCTCGTCGCGTGGGGAGACGTCGCATCCGGCGAGATCCAGGCGGTCCGGATGTCGGGCGGCTCGATCGTCGAGGCGACTCCGTTCTCCGTCTCCGGAGCGACGACGAGGACCGCGTGGCGGACGTCGGCGGCCGCGAGCAGCAGCAGCTTCCTCGTGGGCTGGGAGGTCTTGAGTGGGGGGGAGCGATCGGCGGAGCTCCGAGCGGCGCGGGTGACGACCGGCGGCGCCGTGCTCGACGCCGGAGGTTTCGCGGTCGTGACGCCGTCGAACTGGCAGGCGGGTCCCGCCCTCGCCGCGAGCGCGACGAGCACCCTCGTCGTCTGGGAGGACTACCGCCTCAGCGGATGGGAGATCTACGGCGTCCGCCTCGCGCCGGACGGGTCGGTGCTCGATCCGCTCGGGATCCACTTCTCCGACGGGGTGGGCGGGAACCACGCGGTCGCCGCGGCGTCGTCCAGCGTGAACGGGGGGTTCCTGGTCTCCTGGGTCCGCCATGCGGCGGTGGCCGAGGTGCGCGGCGCCCGGCTCGACGCGAGCGGCACGGTGCTCGATCCGGGAGGGGTGACCGTCTCGAGCGGAATCGTCGACAACCCCGCGGTCGCCTCGAACGGGATCGAGTACCTCGTCGTGTGGGAGGACGGCCGCAACACGGGCGAGCCCCTCCGCCCCGAAGTGTTCGGCGCGCGGATCAGCCTCGGCGGTGTCGTACTCGACCCGTCCGGAATCCCCATCGCGCTCGCGAGCTTGCCGACGACGTTCAAGCGGCGGCCGGCGGTCGCCTCCGACGGGGTGACATTCCTCGCGGTGTGGGAGAGCTGGACCTCCGGCGCGCGCGTCGAGGGCGCTCCGATCAGCGCGGCCGGCGCGGTCTCCGCGACGACCCTCATCTCGGACGGGAGCGCGCCGCAGGAGGTGAACCCCGCGGTCGCGTTCGGCAAGCGGTCCCCAGGCGCTCACGGCAAGGCGGTTGGCCCCGCTGGCCCGCCCGTGTACCTCGTCGTCTGGCAGAAGTCGCTCGGGCAGGGGACGCTCACGAGCCTCGGCGGCGCGCGCCTCTCGCGCACCGGCACCCTCGTCGACGCGACGTCGCTCTCCGTCACCGGCGCTCCCGCCCTGTTCGCGCTCACGTTCGACGGTGGGCTCTTCCTCGTGCCCTGGATCGACAAACCGACGGTGAACCTGCCGGCGCCGCCTGCGGGCGCGCCGCTCCACCTCGCGACCGTGCGCGTCGACGGGACCGTCGCGGACACGGGCATCCTGTTGACCTCGCTCAGCGCGCACCCGTCGTACCTCGATCTCGCGGTGGCGTCGAACGGAACGGGCCAATCGCTCGCCGCCTACTCCGTCCTCGATCTCGGCGCCGGCTTCGGCGGCCGGCGCGTCCGCGCGCGCCTCCTCACGACGACGGACCTGTGGGGAGGGCCGTAGGCGCGGTGGCCATCCGATGGGGGAAGCCATATCTCGGAAGACCGGAGGTGAGACCGTATGGCGAAGATGGTCGTAAAGAGGTTCGAGAGACCTGACGAGACGCGTCCGTTCGAGAAAGGTCGCGCGGAGGTCCTCCACGTCGCGGAGGGCACGGTGGGCCGCGGGGTCTTCGAGCCGGGGTGGAAGTGGTCGGAGTGCGTGAGGCCGCTCGCCGGCACCGAGAGTTGCGAGGTGACGCACCTCGGACTCGTGCAGGCGGGTCGGATGCACGTACGGATGGACGACGGTCAGGAAGCGGAGGCCGGACCGGGCGACGTCCTGATGATTCCGCCCGGGCACGATGCCTGGGTGGTCGGGAACGAGACGTGCATCGTCCTGGACTTCGCAGGAATGGAGCACTACGCGCAGCGCGGCGCTGAAGCGGCGCGCCAGCCAGGAGTGCCGCCCGCGCAGCCGAGTGCGCACTGACCCGCGCCGCGGAGAATCGGGGACGGCGCGTCAGGAGCACGACCGCCCGGTCGAGCGGCGTCCCCGCCTCGGGCCGCGTGCGCAGCGGTGCGCCCGGCGGAGCGGCTCGAGGTCGACGCGCCGGCTGCCGGGGCACTGCGCCGCTGAACGGCCCTCGATTCAGCACCACGAGCGGCGATGGTCAGCGCGAGCCCGCGTTCGGCTCGACCCAGAGGACACGTGCCCTGCGAGGGCGGTGCTGCGCGACTCCAGGCAGGCCGCCAGCTCAAGCTTGCTGCAAATTCAGTTTGGGTCCGTGTCGTAGTTGCGGGTCCGGGAGGTGAATGTATGGCTGTCGACATCAAGAAGGTGAGTCGGACAATACTCGAGGACGTCTACGGGAAGGGCAGGCTGGAGTACCTCGACGAGGTATGCGACCGCTCGTTCAAGGCCCACGATCCGTTGAGCGGCGAGGCGGACATCGCGGGCGTGAAGCGGGAGGTCGAGACGTACCGGTCGGCCTTCCCGGACATGAAGCCGACCGTCCTCGGCCTTTGTGCCGAGGCGGACACGGTGTGCATGCACTGGCGCGTCACCGGCACGCACGAGAAGCGGTTCCTCGGGGTCGAGCCCACGGGTAAGAAGGTCACGATCGAGGGCATCTCCTTCGACCGCTTCCGCAACGGGAAGCTGATCGAGGTCTTCTCGCAGTGGGACACGCTCGGTCTGTTGCAGACGCTCGGGGTCGTTCCCCGGATCGACCTCGCGATGCCCAAGCGCGAAGCTGAGCGTCGGCCGCACGCATAGTGCGTAGACCGAGCCGTTTCACGTAGGGGGCTCGCCCTTCCGCATCGAGCATCCTGGCGGAGCGCGCTGGACCGGGTAATCGGCTGCGCGCGCCGTCAGGAACCCTGCTGGTGGTCGCTCGGCGCGTTAGGGGTGAAGCCCGCGGAACAGGACGGCGCGCGCACGGTCGAACAGCTCGGCGGCCGCGGCGGAATCCTCCGCGACCGCGCCGAGTTGGCCGTCCACGACGAGGGACGCGAGCCCGTGCGTCATCGCGGCGATGGTGAGCCCGAGCTCCAGCGGATCACCCTCGCGGATCTCTCCCGCGCGCTGGCACGCCACGAGCGACTGGAACAGCAGCGCGTTGACCCGTCTCCAGGCGTCGGCGAGGGCAGGGTACCTGTCCTTCCGTGAGGACACGCGGCCGAACATCACCCGGAACCGCGCTGGGTCGCCGACGTAGGACTGGAACGCGGCGAGCCCCTGCGCCCGCAGCCGCAGGCGCGGCTCCGTCCCGGCGGTCTCGGCCGCTTCGGACAGGCGCCGGTGAAGGTCCAGGAAGCCCTGCTCGGCGACCGCCGCGAGCAGGGCGTCCTTCGTCGCGAAGTGACGGTACGGAGCGGTCTGGCTCACGCCCACCCGGCGCGCGGCCTCGCGCAGCGTGAACCCATCGGGACCGCGGTCGCGGACGAGCTCGATTGCCGCGTCGACGAGCGCCCGCCGGAGGTCGCCGTGGTGGTAGGCCTTCCGCCGCGCGGGGCGCGGGCGGCCGCTCGCGGTGCGCCGTCGGGTCGATGTTGACATCGTCAGCATGGGTTTAGTACGGATGTGTCCCATGTCAACATCTGCTCACATCGTGACGACGCCGCACGGGCCCGTCGAGTACGCGGAGTCCGGGGAGGGGCCGGCGGTGCTCGCGCTCCACGGCGCCATGGGCGGCCTCGATCAGGGGCTCATCCTCGCGCGGGCGGCGGGCCTCACTCCAGGCCATCGCGCCATCGCGCCGTCCCGGCCGGGCTACCTCGGGACGCCGCTCGCCTCGGGCCGGACGCCCGAGGAGCAGGCGGACCTGTACGCCGCGCTGCTCGACGCCGCCGGCATCCGGACGGCGGCCGTCGTCGCGGTCTCGGGCGGCGGCCCATCCGCGCTCCAGCTCGCGCTGCGCCACCCCGGCCGCTGCCGCGCGCTCGTCCTCATCTCCGCCGCGTCGTCGCGGATCGACGCGCGCCCGCCGTTCGCCTGGCACGTCCTGAGGCTCGCCGCGCGCTGGCCCGCGCTCCTCGGCGCGATTCAGCGGCGCGCCGCGCGCGATCCCGACCGGGCGGCGAGCCGGTCGATCCCGGACGCGGGGCAGCGCGCGCGGCTCCTCAAAGATCCGGAGGCCTGGCAGCTCATGCAGGACCTGCAGCGGAGCACCGGCGACCGGATGGCGCGCCGGATCCGCGGGACCGAGAACGACATCGCGACGACCCGCGGGAACCTCGAGCTGCGGCTCGAGCAGCTCGCCGTCCCGGTCCTCGTCATTCACGGGACCGCCGACCGGATGGCGCCGTTCGCTCACGGACAGGCGGTGGCGAGCCGCGCGCCGGGCGCGGAGCTGCTCGCGATCGATGGCGGGGAGCACGCCTGCCTCTTCACGCACCTCGCCGAGATCCGAGCTCGCATCGCGAGCTTCCTCGCGGTCCACCCCGAGGCGGCCACGGCGGGTGCGCCGTTCGAAGCGGCCTCGGAGGCCTGCACTCGGTAATCTACCGCCCTCACTGTTAGTCTATGACGAAGAGCCTCGCGCCGGTAGCCGTGAAGGACCGGTGGGATTCGGCGTCGTCGGCCACCTGGTAGCTGGTGCCCGCGGTCAGGACGAAGGTCCGCCCGTCCTGCAACTCGGTGTGCAGCTCGCCTGTGGATGCTGGTGGGGCGGAATTCAGCGACTACTCTCCGTCCGCGCAGCGCGCCGCGTGGCGCATCGCCCTGGGCGCTAGAAAGCTGCTCTTGGCACCTGAGGGCTCCCTGGTGGGACGAAGTCGTGTAGCGACGCGCGAAGATCGAGTATCCTGCCGTCGAGATCCATCGTGAACGCGGCTTTCCACATCGACGAGCGCAGCGCCTCCCAGGCGCTCCCGGCCGCGTCTCCCCTCGTACGACTTAGCGTATAGGCCGTCCCGTCGTCGGATGGCACACCCGGGCGCGGTCGCGCCCGATCGTCTCGCTCCCCCTCAGCTCCGAATCCCGTTCCCGTGCGCCGCCGTAGCGTGCGCGCGGCGTCTCTCCGGAGGAAGACATGTCCCGAATGAACCTGACCGTGGCTGAGGCGCTGTGGCGTGCACTCGAGGCGGAGGAGGTCGAGTACGTCTTCGGCATCCCCGGCGGCAACATCCTCCCGATCTACGACGCGTACGCGCGGCTCGCACCGGGCGTGATCCACGTCCTCGTCCGGCACGAGCAGGTGGGGGCGCACGCGGCGGAGGGGTACGCCCACGCGACCGGGCGCGTTGGCGTGTGCATGGGCACGTCCGGGCCCGGAGCGACGAACCTCGTCACCGGGATCGCCGACGCCTTCCACGATCGGGTTCCGCTCGTGGCGATCACGGGAAACGTCCCCGTCGCGCTCACCGGGACGGGTGCGTTCCAGGAGGCAGACATCGCGGCGATCACCGCGCCGATAACGAAGCGGAGCGTCATCTTGCGCGATCCACACGCGCTCGCCGGCACGATCGCGGAGGCGTTCCACCTCGCGCGCTCCGGCCGTCCCGGGCCCGTGCTCGTCGACATCCCCAAAGACGTGCAGCTCGCTCGCATCGAGTTCGAGTACGCACCGCGCGCTGACACCCGGCCACCCATAGACGCGGCGGAGATCGCGTCGGCGGCAGGGCTCGTCGGGACCGCGACGCGACCCATCTTCTATCTCGGCGGCGGCGTGCGGAGCGCCGGCGCCCATCGGGAGGTCCGCGCCCTCGTGGAAACGATCGGCGCGCCCGCGGTCACCACGGTCCACGGGAAAGGGGCGATCCCCGAGGACCACCCGCTTTGCCTCGGAATGCTCGGCATGCACGGCGGCTCCCACGCGAACCTCGCCGTCCAGCGCGCAGACCTCCTCGTCGTCCTCGGCGCGAGGTTCGACGACCGCGCGACCGGGCGGCTCTCCGGCTTCGCTCCGGGCGCGAAGGTGATCCACGCCGAGCTCGACCCTGCGGAGATCTCGAAGCTCGTCCCGGCCACCGTGGCGCTCCGGGGCGATCTGCGCGACGTGGTGCCGGCGCTCCTCGAGCAGGTGGAGCGCCGGTTCGCGGCTGGCGCACGCGTGAGCCTCGAGCCGTGGCGAGGAGAGGTCGCCGAGCTCGTGGCGGAGCGCGCGCCGCGGTACGCACAGCCGGCGCGCGGGCCGCTCCTGCCGCAGTACGTCGTGGAGCGGCTGCACCGGCGTCTGCCCCGCGGCACCGTCGTCACGACCGGGGTCGGCCAGCACCAGATGTTCGCTGCGCAGTACTGGAAGGCGGGCGCGCCGCGCGAGTTCATCACCTCGGGCGGATTCGGGACGATGGGGTTCTGCCTCCCGTCCGCGATCGGCGCCCAGCTCGGCCGCCCGGATGCCCTCGTCGTCGGCATCGACGGGGACGGGAGCTTCCAGATGACGGTGCAGGACCTGGCCACGGCCGCCGACCTCGACCTGCCGCTCAAGATGTTCGTCCTGAACAACCGGGCGCTCGGGATGGTGCGCCAGCTCCAGCATCTGTTCCAGGGACGGCGCTACCTCGCCACGGCCCTCTCCGGCCGGCCCGACCTCGTTCGCCTCGCGGAGGCGTACGGCTGCCTGGGGCTGCGCGTGGAGACCGCAGAGGAGCTCGACGCCGCGATCGAGCGCGCGCTCGCGCACCGCGGAGGTCCGACCATCGTGGACGTGAGGGTGAGCGAGACGGAGAACGTCTTCCCCACGGTCCCAGCGGGCGCGGCGCTCTCGGAGATGATCGAGGGCGAGCCGCCTTCCGCGCTGATCACGGCAATGACGTAGGACGGTCCGCCGCCGCGAAACACTCGTAGCGTCCTGAGGCCTTCGCGGCCGCTGATCGCAGGGGGGGCCGAGGCTTGGCGGCGCGGCGGGGAGCCGGCGATTCACGTGAGGTAGACTTCCGGAATGCAGGCTTCAAAAAATGCGCTGCTCGCCGCCCTGCTCACATCGGTCGGAGTCGCGCGTGCCGCACCGCCGGCCCGCGATCCGGTGACTCTGCGAGAGCCGTCGTGGAAGGGCGGCGCCCCGGCGCTGGTCACCCCCGAGTACCGGGAGGCGCTCGCGAAGCTCCAGGCGATCGCGGCCAGTCATCCGCAAGGTGTGCGACTGCAGGTTTCGTCGCCTGCGCCGTGCGTGCTGCGCCTGACCCGGGGCGACGACGTCGCGTCCCTCACCGACGCGGGCAGCGGGTTCCTTCACCAGGTCACTTGGGTCGACCTTGCGAAGAGCGCCGAGCTGGGCGCCAAGGCATTCGGCAGGAAGCCCGGGACAGGGCCGGCGTTCCCCGCGACGTGTGCGTGGCTCGCGGGGGCGGCCGGGCTGGCGGTCTCGACGGAGGTGTTCGCGCCGAAGGGATCGGTGACGCCCGTGCGTCGCATCGAGCTGGCGCCCGAGGAGCAGCCGCGCATTTGCGTCGGGAACGAGGTTGAACCCGAGGCGGTGGCGGCGCCGCTGCGGACGTTGGTCACCCTCTGCGGTGGCCGGGCCCGCGCGACTCCGCCCACGGAGGACCGCTCGATCCCGATCGAGGAGAGCGGAGCGCCGGCCGGGGGCGGGGCAGCGCGACGACCCGCACACGGTCGCCGTGGACGGCGCCATCGCGAAGGCGGCGGAGGACGCATTCGCGGCGAGCTACTTCGACGCGCAGTCGGTCGTGGAGGACGTCGTCATCGCTGCCTACCTGTGGTGTCGGGACGTCCGAAGGCGAGCCTGAGGCCTTCATGGGCATCGCTCGAATGGTGAAGTAGTTCGGCGGGCGTTTCGCTCAGACCCCGTTGATCGAAACCTGCGCGGTATCGAAGGGGTCCAGGGGCGGACCCGCGTCACCCCGCCTTCGCCGCCGCGAAGGCCCAGTGGGTCTGAATGATGCGCCATCCTTCACGGTCGCGTCGGAAGACCTCGGTGCAGTTCCAGCGAAGCGTTTGCCCGCCCCAGGAGGTGAACTGGAAGGTGAGGACCGCCGCCTCGCCGGCGAACTGCACCAACGGCCCTGAGAGCTCCCATCGCTCGGCCGAGATGGTCCCGCGAACGCTCTCGTAGTAAGCGGTGAGCGCTGGCAGCCCGTCGACCCGCTCCGCCTGGAACGGATCGAAATAGACGACGTCCGACGCAGCGATCTCCAGGAACCCAGAGGGATCCCCCCGGCACCAGCGCGCCAGGGCACTTTCCTCCATGGAGATGATCCGCTTCGCTTCGGTGTTGGGCTCCATCTCGATCTCACTTTCCGGGGTCAAGGGACCTGCATCGCGGAACGGAGCGCGTCGCTCGAGAGCACGCTGCGGAGCCGGGTCACCAGATCCGGCGGATCCAGCATCGGTTGCTCCCGCCACAGGGCGACGCCCGCAGTCTCGACGGCTCGCTCGAAGGCCGCCCGGCCACGCGAGGAGGCCTCCTCCATGCGCGCAAGGTGCGGGCCCGCGAAGAGGAGGCGCTCCGGGTCGACGATGCCGTCCCGGATGAAGGCGCGGGTCTTGCGGGCGCAGCGGCACCGATTCCCGGCGTTCACGAGCCCGCAGTGCCCCTGCGCGAACTCCAGGAGCTCGCGGCGGGCCCGGGAGAGCCGCTGACGGAAGTTGTCCGGGGAGAGCTCCAGGACCTCGGCCGCGAGCGTGTCGCTGACCTCCAGGAAGTCGCCGACGACGAAGACCAATCGTTGTTCGCGGTCGAGGCAGAGCAGCATCCCCAGCAGGCAGGTCTGCTTCGCTTCCTCGACGAGCAGCCGCGCGTCGGCGGCCGTGGCGGCGAGGTCGGCTGGCTCCTCATCCGCGGCGCGCGCGAGGTAGTCCCCGTAGCACTCGAAGCTGGCGACCGAGAGCTCCGGGCGGCTGCGCTTCCGCTCGAGGAGATGGCGCATGGCGATGCGGTAGGCCCAGGTGCGGAAGGCGCTCTCTCCGCGGAAACTGGCGAGGCGGGTTGCGATCTTGAGAAGGCTTTCCTGCGTTGCATCCTCGGCGTCTGCCGGGCTCTGCAGGACGCGGAACGCGACGTTGTAGAGCCAGGGCTCGTGCCGGCGCAGCAGCGTCTCCAGCGCGCTGGGCTGGCCGGCGAGGGCGAGCCTCACCAGCTCCTCGTCACGGGGAGCGGGCAGGACGGAGGTGGGGGTCGAGTCGGCCATTCGGTTCTCGCTACTCCTTGGACGAGGGATCGAGGGCGACTGTGACAGAAGCCACTGCGGGATGCGGGGGTCGAAACTTGCGGTTTGCGCGGTCGCTCCTGGGACATCACGCGCACCCCACGCCGGCGGTGCGTGCGCGCATCGCGAATCCTTCCATCGCGCCTTGAATGATGGCGCAGGTTTGCGCGATGAGGAGGCAAATGCCCGCCGCAGACCGAGACGTCCTCTGGAAGAGGTCCCTCGCCGGGATCGCGTGGCTGATGTCCCTGATGGCGGTGGCGCTCTTCGTGCCGGCCTGCTGCCATTCGTCGCCGTCCTCGTCGCCCGGCTCCTAGACGAGGAACGGATGCTCGCGCTCGCCCTCGTGTTCGCTTCCTTCACCCCGCTGTGGGCCCTCGTGCTGTGGATGGCGAAGTCCTCGGCGCCGCCGTGGCGGTGGGTCTCCCGATGGTTGCGGGGCCCGCAACTGGTCTCGGAGTCACGGACGCGCACGATCGGGCCGTGATGGGGCTCCTCCGCGCGACCGCGGACCGCCGTGGTGATCGGGGGTGGGAACCTCCGCGCCGAGGGCGATCACGTCTGGATCGCCGAGCGGATCTGCCCCGAGCTCGCTCCTGCGTACGCCGCGCTCCGCGCCGCTATGGGGAAGCCGCGGGCGCCGCTCGCCTCGCGACGCAGCGCAAGGGCGATCGGGCGCCAGCGTGGGTGCGTGCGTCCGCCTCACGGCCGAAGGGCTCGCCGCGCGCCGCAGCCACAGGTATGGCGTCGACGGGAGCCGCGCCGCCGTTACGTTCCACTCCGGAGGAAACGGAATGATCACCGTTCGGAAGGGCGACGCGCGTGGGCACTTCGACCACGGCTGGCTCGACACGAGGCACACCTTCTCGTTCGCGAGCTAT
>WNFU01000415.1_pt1 | contig 57785 bp, 65 predicted proteins | sample 5400121 | NCBI WGS metagenome assembly WNFU01 (sample SAMN13153360, study PRJNA577476) | soil metagenome | isolation source: 100 cm soil or saprolite under grassland replicate 1 | place: USA:California | collected 2016-06-15 | reverse complement strand
TCGAACGACGACGGCATCTTCGCCGCCTTGGCGTCCAGCGCGAAGGGCGTGCGTGGCACCCCCTCGATGCGCGTCCATTCGGCATGCGAGTCGAGCACCGCCGCACGCATCATCCGCAGCGCGCCCAGCACATTCGATTTGCCCGACGCGTTCGCCCCGTAGATGCCGACCACAGGCAGCACGCGCACCGGCCGGCCCTCCACGACGACTCCGGTCGGCCGCGCCGGGCTGTCATCCAGGCCGTCGGAGATTAGGGAAAGGGTTTGCTCGTCACGCAGCGAGAGCACGTTCGCGGCGGTGAACCCGAGCAACACGGGGGCCTCCTCACAGTCGGCCAACGTCTAAAGCAAGGGTTTCACGCGGAAAACCTTCATGCAAGACGAGTTTAGACGCCGGAGGCCGTCTCGGCGAGACTATACCGTGCTCTCGCGGTGAACGACGGCGGCGAGGGCGCGGATGAAGGCCGGCTGGGTGTTGGGCAGCTCGATGCGGTGGAAGGCGATACCTGCCTCCTCGGCCTCTTCCCTTGCCGCAACGTCGAGGTCGTAGAGGATCTCGAGGTGGTCGGCGAGGAACTGGACCGGCACCACCAGGACCGCCCGGTGGCCGCGCCGAACCAGGTCGGGGAAGAGCTCCTTCAGGTCGGGCCGGAGCCATTCGCCCGGCGAGTGGCCGGCGCTCTGGTAGGCGAACTGCCACCGCTCGGCGTCAAGGCCGACCCGCTTGGCGACCTCCTCGGCCGTCTCGACGAGCTGGTCGACGTAGCCCGGCTCGCGGTCGACCACCGCCCTCGGCAGGCTGTGGGCGGTGAGCAGCACGGGGACCCCGCGGCCGCCGTCGGGCAGCCCGGCGAGGGCCTGGTTGGCGCGCTCGGCCAGGGCGTCGAGGAACTCGGGCAGGTCGTGCCACGCACCGGCCACGGTGACCGCGCCGGCCGGGCCCAGCGGCCCGGCGGCCGCCTCGAGCGTCTGCCCGTAGCGGCCCATGATGATCGAGGAGTACTGCGGCGACAGCACGATCCCGATCACCCGCTCGACCCCCGCCGCGGCCAGCCGCTCGACCGCGGCCCCGATGCGCGGCCCGGAATGGAGCATGCCCACCTCGACCCGGTAGCGCCCCGGGCCGTCGCCGGCGTCGAGCAGCTCCTGCAGGGCGGCGCCCTGGGCGGAGGTGATGCGGATCAGCGGCGACCAGCCCACCACCTCGTAGCGCCGCAGGAACTCCGCGAGCAGCTCCGGCTCCGGTTCCCGGCCGCCGCGCACGCTGCGCAGGTAGGCGGGCAGCTCCTCGGCGTTGGAGGGGGAGCCGTAGGTCATCAGCAGCACCCCGATGGGGCGCCCGCTGGCCGGCCGCCCCTGCGATCCGCTCATACCGGCACCTCCGCCCGCTCGCGGGTCCGCTCGTGCACGAAGTCGACCAGGCGGCGCAGGTGGTCGGACGGGCTGTCCGGCAGCACGCCGTGGCCGAGATTGAAGACGTGGCCGGGGCGGCCGCCGGCGGCGGCGAGGATCTCGGCCGCCTCGCGCTCGACGACCTCCATCGGCGCCAGCAGCACCGCCGGGTCGAGGTTGCCCTGGATGCCCTTGTCGGGCCCGATGCGCCGCCAGGCCTCGTCCAGGGGCGCCCGCCAGTCGACGCTGACGAGGTCGCTGCCGGCGGCGGCCATCTGCTCGAGCAGGCCGACCGTGCCGGTGCCGAAGTGGATGGTCGGCACACCGCTGTCCGCGAGCGCGGCGAAGATCCGCGAGCTGTGGGGCAGGACGCGGCGCTCGTACGCGGCCCTGCCGAGGTCACCCATCCAGGAGTCGAAGAGCTGGACCACCTGGACCCCCGCGGCGATCTGCGCGCGCAGGTAGCGCACGGTCACCTCGGTCAGGGTCTCCATCAAGCGCCGCCACAGGGCGGGCTGGCCGTACATCAGGCCTTTGGCGCGGGCGTGGTCGCGGGAGGGCCGGCCCTCGATCAGGTAGGACGCCACGGTGTAGGGAGCCCCGGCGAAGCCGATCAGGGCGGCCCGGTCGTCGAGCTCGCGGCGGAGCAGCCGGATCGTCTCGAACAGCTCCGGCGTGGCCTCCTCCGCCTCGACCACGCGCAGCGCGTCCACCGCGGCCTCGTCGCGGACGGGCTGGTGGATGATCGGGCCGACGCCGGGATCGATCGAGAAGGGCACGCCCATGCCGTACAGCGGCAGCATGATGTCGGCGTACAGCACGGCGCCGTCGACGCCGAGCACGTCGACGGGCATGGTGGTCACCCGGGCGCACAGCTCGGGCGTGCGCGTCATCGTCAGGATGTCGTAGCGCTCGCGCAGCTTGCGGTAGTCGGCCAGGCACCGGCCGGCCTGGCGCATGAACCAGACCGGGGTGCAGTCGGACGGCCGCAGCCGGCACGCCGCCAGCATCCGCTCGGCCCCGCTCATTGCCGCCTGGTTGCTCACCGCGACCGCCAGCTCCTCACGTGTCTCGTCCGGGTCGGGCGCGTCCAAGAGTACGAGCAGGCCGCCACATCGGCCACCCGCTGCCCACAGTCCCTCTCAGCCACCCGCTGCCCACAGTCCCTCTCAGCCAGGCGCGGCGGCGATCCTGGCGCAGCAGTTGACCCGGCTCGGCCGGTGCCGGGGTCTGTGGGGGGGAACCTGGTCCGGGGTGGAGTCCGCACCCACGACCCACCCCGGACCAAGCTGTCAAGTTGTCGCGACCACCAGCCGCTGGCGCTGGGCGGCGCCGGCCGTGCGGACCTGTGCGCCCTCTGGGATGGTATGCCCGATCACCAGCGTGGAGCCAACCGCTGAGGGATTCCCCGACGCTCTGGGGTGGTAGCCGGATGGGAGCGCCGCCGACGACCAAGGAGGGCTGGACGTGCCACGTTCCGATCCGGCGTGGGTCGTGTCGAACGGCGACGCCGGCGCTGAGCTCAACGATCCCGAGCCGGGCTTCCTCCAGGTGCTCGCCGAGGCGATCGACGCGCTCGAGGACGCGGGAGTGCCATACCTTGTGATCGGCGGCGTCGCCTCGGCCGCGCTGGGCCGCCCGCGCTGGACCCACGACATCGACGTCTTCGTGCTGCCCCAGGATGCCGACCGCTCGCTGGTGACGCTGGAGAAGGCGGGCTTCGCCATCGAGCGCACCGACCCCTTCTGGCTGTTCAAGGCCGCCAAAGGCGGCCTGGTGGTCGACGTGATCTTCAAGACCTCCGGCGCCATCTACATGGACAAGGAGATGCTGGGGCGCGGCGCCGACGGCGACTTCCACGGGGTGCGCTTCCGCGTCGCCTCGCCCGAGGACCTGGTGGTGATCAAGGCGATCGTGGGCAGCGAGCGGCGGCCGCACCACTGGCACGACGCGCTCGGCCTGATCGCCTCGTGCGAGCTCGACTGGGAGTACGTGGTGCGCCGCTCGCGCCACGGGGCCCGTCGCGTGCTGAGCCTGCTGGCCTACGCGCAGTCGGACGACCTGGTGGTCCCCGACTCCGCGCTGCGGGCGCTGTTCGACATGATCTACGGAGGCTGACGCAGATGGCACCAACCGCGGGGGACGCCCCCGAGTACAGCGCCGGGCACGTGCAGGACCTGCTGGCGCGTGACCCGCGGGTCGCGGAGCTGGAGCTGGACGTGGAGGTACGGGACCGGACCGTGGTGGTCACGGGCGTCGTCCACACCCAGGAGCGGCGCGAGGCGGTGACCACCGTGGTGGGCGAGGCGCTGCCCGGCATGGAGGTGGACAACCGCGTCCAGGTCTCGGACACCGGCGCCGGCCCGGCGGTGGAGCGGCTGCCATGACCCGCATCGCCGCCGTTGGCGACGTTCACGCGGGCACCGACTCGGCGGGCAAGCTGCGCCCGTGCTACGAGGAGCTGTCCGGCCAGGCTGACCTGCTGCTGCTCGCCGGCGACCTGACCAGGCGCGGCCACCCGGAGGAGGCCGAGGTGCTCGCGGGTGAGCTGCGCGGCATCGGCGTGCCGGTGGTCGCGGTGCTCGGCAACCACGACTACCACCTGGACCGCGAGGACGAGGTGGCCGGCGTCCTCGCGGCGGTCGGCGTGCGCCTGCTGGAGGGGGAGGCGACCGTGGTGGATGCCGGCGGCGCCAGGCTGGGCGTGGCCGGCAGCAAGGGCTTCGGCGGCGGCTTCGCCGGCAAGTGCGGCAGCGACTTCGGCGAGCCGGAGATGAAGGCGTTCGTGCGCCACACCAAGGGCCTGGCGGCCGGGCTCGAGCGGGCGCTGCGCTCGCTGGAGCCCTTCTCGCCCGACCATCGCCTCGCCCTGCTGCACTATTCGCCGGTGGAGGAGACGCTCAAGGGCGAGCCGCCGGAGATCTGGCCCTTCCTCGGCAGCTACCTGCTGGCCGAGGCGGTCGACGTGGCAGGCGCCGACCTCGTCCTCCACGGCCATGCGCATCGCGGCAGCGAGCGCGGGGAGACCGCCGGCGGTGTCCCCGTCCGCAACGTCGCCTGGCCGGTGATCGAGCGCCCCTACACCGTATTCGAATTCGACTAGGATGCTCGCCGGAAGCCGGCGGCGCGGCCGGCGATGCCGATGAAGACGAAGGGCGCGTGACCGCAAGATGACCTCCCCCGAACCTCCCGCCTCCCGGCTCGCCTCCTATCTCGGTGGTCTCGGGATCCAGGTGCCACCCGACCTCGACGCGGAGACCGTCGCCTACGCCGCCGCGCTGGACGTGGTCGCACGGGTGGCCCCCGAGGTGGCCCGCTCGATCGAGGCGGAGCTCTCCGACCAGCGCTCCAACCTCAAGCTCATCGCCAGCGAGAACTTCGCCTCGCCAGCGGTCCTGCTGGCGATGGGCAACTGGCTCAGCGACAAATACGCGGAGGGCGCGCCCGGCCATCGCTTCTACGCCGGCTGCGACAACGTCGACGCGATCGAGAGCCGCGCTGTCGAGCTGGCCAAGGCGCTGTTCGGCAGCGATCACGCCTACATCCAGCCGCACAGCGGCGTCGACGCCAACCTGGTGGCGTTCTGGTCGATCCTGACCGACCGGGTGGAGGCGCCGGCGCTGCAGCGCCTGGGCGCAAAGGACCTGCTCTCGCTGCCGGAGGCGGACTGGCAGCTGCTGCGGCGGGAGTTCGGCAACCAGCGCATGCTCGGCATGGCCCTGGACGCCGGCGGGCACCTGACCCACGGCTTCCGTCCCAACGTCTCCGGCAAGCTGTTCGAGCTCTCGCACTACTCGGTCGATCCCCAGACCAACCTGATCGACTACGACCTGGTGCGCGAGCGCGCGCACCAGGTCCGCCCGCTGCTGCTGCTGGCCGGCTACAGCTCCTACCCGCGCAAGATCAACTTCCGTGTCTTCCGCGAGATCGCCGACGAGGTCGGCGCGACCTTCATGGTTGACATGGCCCATTTCGCCGGCCTGGTCGCGGGCGGTGTCTTCAGCGGTGATTTCGACCCCGTGCCGCACGCTCACGTCACCACGACCACCACCCACAAGACGCTGCGCGGACCGCGCGGTGGCATGGTGCTGTGCGAGGCGCGGCTGGCGCCGGCCGTGGACCGCGGCTGCCCGCTGGTGCTGGGCGGGCCGCTGCCGCACGTCATGGCGGCCAAGGCGGTGGCGCTGACCGAGGCGTCCCGGCCGGAGTTCGCGGGCTACGCGCGCCGCGTGGTGGACAACGCCGCCACGCTCGCCGAGGCCTTCCGGGGGGAGGGCGGCACGGTGGTCACGGGCGGCACCGACAATCACCTCGCGCTGCTCGACGTGCGCCCCTTCGGGCTCACCGGGCGCCAGGCGGAGTCCGCCCTGCGCGAGGCCGGGATCACCGCCAACCGCAACGTGATCCCCTACGACCCCCACGGCTCCTGGTACACCAGCGGGATCAGGGTGGGGACGCCGGCCACGACCACGCTTGGCATGGGCGCGGGCGAGATGCGCGAGATCGCCTCGATCATGCACGGCGTGCTCGCCGCGACCGAGGCCGACGCAACCTCCAAGGCCCGCTTCCAGCTTCCGGAGCAGACCCGCGACGGCGCACGCAAGCGCGTCGCGGACCTGCTCGCGGCGTACCCGTTGTATCCGGAGATCGCGCTCTGAGGCGGGCGGCGGACCCGATCAGTCCAGGCCGGCGCAGGCCTTGGCGAGCAGGTCGCTCAAGGCCTGGAGCTGGTCGGCGTCGAGGCGCTCGACCAGCGCCTCGGGCGGGCGGCGGGCGATATCGAGCAGCTTGCCGCGCAGCGCCCGGCCCTCCGGGGTGAGGGCGACGAGCTTGACCCGGCGGTCGGTGGCGTCCGGCAGCCTGACCACCAGCCCGCGGGCCTCGAGCCGGTCCACCATGCCGGTGACGTTGGAGCTGTGGCACTGCAGCGTCTCGGCCAGGGTGCCGATCGGCACGCCCTCGTCCTGGGTCAGCCGGGACAGCAGCCAGACCTGCTGCGTCGTCAGGTCGTAGGGACGCAGGTGCGGGCCGTTCTCGCGCAGCCGCTCCTTGTTCAGTCGGATGACGGAGGCCATGACCTCGGCAGCGAGCTGCTGCTTGGTCTTGTGCTGGCCCATCAGGGTGCTCACCTCAGGGACTTTCTCGACAACGCGCTCGGGAACGAACGCACAAACAACCCTATGATAGCTCGATAGATCATGTGTGAACAACTGACGCCATAGAAAGTTGATGTATCACATATCTGTCGCTATGATGATTCATGTGAGACGCCATCAGGGCTCTCCGTCCAGACCTCTGGGGAGGTGGTCGCGCCTTGGTGCTCCTGCACTATCTCGTCGTCCCGGAACTCGGGGACGCTGTCGGTTCCCGGTCACAGGCGACCGCCGTCCACGCCGACGAGGCGGCTCCGGCGGATGGCGATAACGTCACCGTCGCAGCCGTGCCCACCGATTCAGCCGATTCAGTGCCGCCGGCGGCCGCAACGCCTTTCGCCGCCTGAGGGTCCGCGGTTGCGCTCCGGGAGCCCCGAACCGGAGCCTTGAGCGTTTTGCCCGTAACCAATCAGTATTCGATTTAGCCCGAACGTGTCATGTGTCGACCACGAACTCCTCGTAGGCTTTGATCGCCACATGGGTGCCAGGTACCCGGCGGCGGGTGAACAGGCCGCACGGGTGGGCCCAACCGACCGCCGCCCCGGCCTGAGCCGAGAGTTCGCAAATGCTTCGCAACGCCCCCCTCCGCTCCAAGCTGTTCGTCACCCTGGTCGGCCCTCTCCTCGCCCTCGCGGTCCTCGCCGCGGTCGTGATCCACTCCAGCCTCGCCGAGAGCGATCAGGCTGGCCTGGTGAACGGCCGCGCGCGCTTCGCGGGCGCGCTCGCCCCTCTGGTCCACGCGCTGCAGGCCGAGCGCAGCCTCTCCTCGAGCTACGTGGCCGCCGCGCGCGTCGGCGCCCGGGCGCAGCTCGTCGCCCAGCGCGCCACCGCCGACCGCCTCGCCACCGCCTACCTCGCCGCGGCGTCCCGGCTGGACCTCAGCGGCGACCCGGGCCTGAGCGAGCGGCTCAGGTACGGCGCCCGGGAGCTCGGCAAGCTGCGGGCGCAGCGCGGCGCCATCGACCGCGCGCCGCTGGACCGGGGGGAGCCGACCGAGCCCGGGATCGACGAGGGCGAGGTCGAGGGCGAGATCCACACCGACGAGGACCACGGTCCGATCGACACCCCGGCCAAGGCGATCGAGCAGTACACCGACCTGATCAACGACCTGCTCGACGTCAACTCCGAGATCGCGCCGGGCAGCGACAACCAGCGCCTGGTCGAGGCGGTGCGGGCCCAGGTCGCCCTGTCGCGCGCCAAGGAGTTCAGCGACCACCAGCGCGGCCTGCTCTACGACGTCTTCTCGCGCCACCGCTTCGCCGCCGGGCAGTACGGCAAGCTGACCTCGCTCGCGGCGGCCGAGACGATCTACACGGCGCAGTTCGAGAGCGCCGCGACTCGCGAGCAGCTCGGGCTGTACCAGCGCAGGGTGGGCGGACCCAGGGTCGAGGCCGCCGAGCGGATGCGCCACGAGGCGGTCGAGAGCGACGGCGCCGGCAGGGTCGACGGAGACGCCGCCGACTGGTACGGCTCGGCCAGCGCCAAGCTGGAGGGCATGCGCGAGGTCGAGCAGCGCCTCAGCGCCGACATCGTCGCCACCAGCGCCGCGGTCAAGGGCAGCGCCGACCGCCGCGCGCTGCTCTACATCCTGCTGCTCGTCGCCGCCGTGGCGCTGGCCGTCGCGGTGTCGCTGGCCACCGCCCGCTCGCTGATCACGCGCCTCGGCCGGCTCAGGGACGTCGCCAACGACGTCGCCGAGCGCCGGCTGCCCGAGATGGTCACCCGCCTTCGCGAGGGCGAGCGCGCCAACCTGGACGCGGCGTCCGCCACGCCGGTCGAGGTCCACGCCAGGGACGAGATCGGGGAGCTCGGCGAGGCCTTCAGCTTCGTCCACCGCGTCGCGCTGCAGCTCGCCGGCAAGGAGGCGGCCCTGCGGCGCAGCGTCGGCGAGATGTTCCTCAACCTCGCGCGGCGCTCACAGACCCTGGTCGAGCGCCAGCTCGAGCTCATCGCGGACCTCGGCAGCAGGGAGACCAGCCCGGAAGGGCTCATGGAGCTGTCCGAGCTCGACCACCTGGCCGCCCGCATGCGCCGCAACGCGGAGAACCTGATCGTGCTCTCCGGCGCGGAATCGGCGCGGCGCTGGCGCGCGCCGGCGCCGGTCGCCGACCTCGTCGCCACCGCCATCGACGAGGTGCGGGAGCACGGGCGCGTCGAGCTGTTGCCCCTCCACCACGGCCTGATCGCCGGGCACGCCGCCGCCGGTGTGGTGCGCCTGGTCGCCGAGCTGCTCGAGAACGCCCTGTCGTTCTCGGCCCCGGAGACCAGGGTCCTGGTCTCCGGCCAGGCACTGCCCGCCGGCTACCTGCTCGAGATCGAGGACCGCGGCATCGGCATGACCGACGAGCAGCTCGCCGAGGTCAACCGCCGCCTCTCGGAGCCGCCCGCCGTCGACCTCGCCGACGCCAAAGTGCTCGGCTTCTTCGTGATCGGGCAGCTCGCCACCCGCCACACCATCAAGGTCCAGCTCCGCCGTTCCTGGGAAGGCGGCGTCGACGCGCTGGTGCTCCTGCCCGCCGCCCTCGTCATCCCCGTCGAGCCAGCCGCGCCAGCCCCCGGCCGCCTCAGCTCCAGGCTCAGCCACCTCCCCGTGCGCGCCACCACCCCCCCAGCCCGCTAGGCTAGAGGGTCCACAATCCAGCTGGATCCCGCCGGACAGGGCCGGCCCAACAGCCACGTGCCAAAGGGATCCCGCCAAAGCGCCCGTGAGCCGGGCCGGCCCAAACGGGATCCCGCCAAACAACCCGATGGGGGGCCTCGGGGGGAGCTGCCCCGGGCTCCCCCCGAATCAACCAAGGAGCAGCGATGGCGGAGGCGCCGCGGTCCCTGGACCCTCGCATGGCCCTGCTGTGGGGGATCCAGGGGTCGATCGTCGCCCTGGTGGTGGCCATGATTGCCCTGTGGGCCGACATCGGCCTCCGGCTCGCCGGCGTCGAGCTGCCCTGGCCGCCCGGCGTCCCCGCCGCCGCGCTCGCCATCGGCCTGGTGGCCCTCGCCTGGTGGTGGGCGCGCGCGGACTACCGTAACTGGCACTACGTCCTCGCCGACGACGTGCTCGAGCTGCGCCACGGCGTGGTGCGGCGGGTGCACTCGGCCATCCCCTACTTCAGGGTGCAGCACGTGGACATCTCCCAGGGACCGCTGGAGCGCGCCATGGGCATCGCCCGGCTGGTGGTCCACACCGCATCAGCCGGGACCGACGCCGCCATCCCGGGGATCGTCAGGAGCGAGGCGGAGGGGCTTCGACAGATCATCCTTGCGCGTACGGGGAGCGGCGATGCGGTCTGAGCCGTGGACGTCCTCCGCCGGGGCGGCCGGCGGCGTGGAGCCACCGCCGTCGCGGCCGCGACGGCTCCACCCGCTCAGCATGCTCTTCCTCCTCGCCCGCCGGCTGCGGGCGATGTGGCCGCTGGCGCTGCTGGTCGTGGCCAGGCGCGACGCCGTCATCCTGACCCTGGCCGCGGTCGTCCTGGTCGGCCTGCTCGCCACGACCGCCCTGCAGTGGCTGCGCCGCACCTACACCTTGGACGGGCGCGCCCTGCGCATCGACGAGGGGGTGCTGTCACGGGAGCAGCGGCTGGTCCCGCTGGAGCGCCTCCAGCACGTCAGCGTGGTGCAGAAGCTGCTCCACCGCGTGTTCGGGGTGGTCCGCCTGCGGATCGAGACCGCCGGCGGCGCCGGCGGGTCCGAGGTGGACCTCGACGTGATCGGCGTGGCCGAGGCCTCGCGCCTGCGCGCGGCGCTGCTGGCCGGGAAGGCGGCCATCGCCGATGGCGCGGCCGCGCCGCCCGCCGCGCCATCGCCGGAGCGCGTGCTGCTCAAGCTCTCCCTCGCCGAGGTGCTGATCGCGGGCGTCACCGGCACGCGGGCCGCGGCGATCCTGGCTGTGGTGGGCTCGGCCGCCCAGTACGCCGACGACCTGCCCGACAGCCTGCTGCGGCGCCTCAACCCGGGCTGGGAGCTGCCGCACGCCGGTGTCCAGGTGATCCTGCTCGGCACCCTCGCCGGCGTGCTGGTCTGGTTCGGCCTGGCGTCGGCCTCCAGCGTGCTGACCGACTACGGCTTCACCCTGGTGCGCACGGCCGACGACCTGGTGGCCCGCCGCGGTCTGCTGGACCGGCGGGAGTCGACCGTGCCGCTGGCGCGGGTCCAGGTCGCCTGGGTCGACGAGCCGGTCGTGCGCCGGTGGCTCGGCTTCGCCTCCCTGCGCGTGCAGAGCGCCGGCCAGGGAGGTGGCGACCGCTTCACCATCCCCATCCTGCGCGCCGCCGAGCTGGACCGTGTCCTTGCCGAGCTGCTCCCGCGCTCCGCGCCCCTGCCCCCGCTGCTGGCTCCGCCACGGGCCGCCCTGCGGCGCGCGGTGGTCCGCCGCGTGGTGCCGGTGACCATCCTGGTCGCTGTCGCCGGCGCGGTCCTGTGGCCATGGGGCGCCGTCGCGGCGCTGCTGCTGCCGCTGTCGGCGGCGGCGGGCCTTGCGGCCTACCGCGGCCTGGGGCACGCCCTGAGCGGCGGGCATCTGGTCGCGCGGCGCGGCTGGCTGCTGCGCACCACCGCCGTCGTGCCACTCGCCAAGGCCCAGAGCGCGCGGGTGATCTCCACGCCGTTCCAGCGGCGGGCCGGGCTGGCCACGCTGCACGCGGACGTGGCCGGCGGCCGGTCCATGCCCCGGGTCACCGACGAGTCAGAGGAGCGCGCGGAGTCGCTGCTGGCGTCGCTGACCCGGAGAGCAGCAGGCGAGGTGGGAGGCCGCCGAGGCTGCGGCACTCACGGGTGAGGTGCGCCTGGTCGGCGTAGCCGGCCTCGGCCGCCTGCGTGGCGAGGCCGGCGGCCGGCCCCGCCCGCCTGGCCAGGGCGAGGAACCGCTGGAAGCGAAGGATCCGGTCGAGCGTCTTGGGGCCGTAGCCGAAGGCGGCCAGGCAGCGCCGGCGGAGCTGCCGCTCGCTGCTGCCCAGGGCGGTGGCGATCCGCGACACCACGGGCGCCGGCGGCGCCTGGCGGAGGTGGTCCACGACCGCCTCGACCAGCGGGTCGGTCGGGCGGGCGCTGGGCAGCCGGGCGAGCACCTCCCCCTCGAGCATCGCCATCGCCTGCTCGGCCCCGGTCGCGCCGGCGAGCCGCTCCGCCAGCGGGCCGGCGGCCCGTCCCCACAGCGCGTCGAGGTCCACGCGCGCGTCGAGCAGCTCGGTCGCGGGCACGTCGAGCAGCGCGGGCGCCAGCCCCGGCCGGAAGCGGACGCCCACGACCAGTGCGCCGGGCCTGAGGGCGACCTGGACCGGCCCGGTGTCGGGCCCGGCCACGTGCAGCCATCCGTCGAGCCAGATGACGTCGATGCAGCCGTCGGGAACCACCCGCCGGAGCAGGGGAGAGCTGCCCGGCCCGACGCGGGAGGCCCACGCGCGGGCGACGTGCCGCCGGAGCGGTTCGGCCGGCGGCCGTTCCCAGTAGCTGTTCCCGGGGATCACCGCGCCATCGTAACGGCGGCGACCGGGGATGCGCTGCATGACGCGATCTGCCGGTCGGTGCAGGCCGGCGTGACCTATGTGGTCGCGGCCGGCAATGACAACGCGGACGCCGCGAACACGGTGCCGGCGGCCTATGAGGAGGTCATCACGGTGTCGGCGCTGGCGGACTTCAACGGCCTGCCGGGTGGTGGCGCGGCGGCGACCTGCCGTGCGGATGCGGATGACACGCGGGCGGATTTCTCCAACTTCGGTGCGGATGTGGACATCATGGCGCCGGGGGTGTGCATCCTGTCGACCTACCGCGGCAGGCAGTTCGCGACGTTGAGCGGGACGTCGATGGCCAGCTCGCACGTGGCCGGCGCGGCGGCCCTGTACAAGTCGGCCAACCCTGCCGCGACACCGGCGATGGTCAAGGCCGCGTTGCAGGCCGCTGGCAACTTGGACTGGAACGACGTCGACGATCCTGACGGGATCAAGGAGACGCTGCTCAACGTCGCTACGTTCTGAGACCCTCGCGCTGACCCTTCGCGCTCGGACGGCGCCGCCAGGGAATCCTGGCGGCGCCGTCCGCGTACAGTAGGGGTTGTGGAGTCTCCCCGACACGTCGATGACGTCGCCCTGCTGCGCGCCGCGGGCCTGCGCGTCACCTCGCCGCGGCTGGCGGTGCTGGCCGCGGTCCGCGAGCTGGACCACCCCGACGTGGAGGACGTCACCCGGGCCGCCAGGCGGCGGCTGGGCGCGGTGTCGACCCAGGCCGTGTACGACGTCCTGCGCGCCTTCCAGGACGCCGGGCTGGTCCGCCGCATCGAGCCCGCCGGCTCCCCGGCGCGCTACGAGGGCCGCGTCGGCGACAACCACCATCACCTGGTGTGCCGGCGCTGCGGCAGCGTCGCCGACGTGGACTGCGTGGTCGGCCACGCGCCCTGCCTGGAGCCGGCCAGCTACGCCGGCTTCGTGGTGGACGAGGCCGACGTCACCTTCTGGGGCATCTGCCCCGACTGTCAGGCCGCGCCGCGCCGCGGCGCCAGGTCCACGACCCGGGTACAGAGCTGAGGCACCGGCCCGAGAGGGTCGTCACTTGGTGGGGCCCGAGCCGTCCTCGGCGCTCCCGCCCTCAAGGACAGGCTTGGACTCCGGGGCGGGCAGCCCGAGGCTCTCGCGGATCGACTCCAGCCGTGCGGCGCCCTCGACGTCGATGGCGGCGCGCTCGACCTCGAGCATGCGCGCCTCCACCGAGCCGGAGGCCAGCTCCGCCTGCCCGAGAGCCCGCGCGTACCTGCCCTCGATCTTGTCGCGGACCTGGGCCAGCGTGGGCGTGTCGCCGGCCGGCGCCAGCTCCGTCATGCTGGCCATCGCCTCGTTCAGGCGCTCCTGCATCTTCGTCTGGTCGAGCTGGGACAGCAGGCGAGTCCGCTCCGCCAGCTTGGTCTGCAGCGCCATCGCGTTCGACTCGACCGCTCCGCGCGCCTGCTCGGAGGCCTGCGCGGCCCGCGTGTGCATGTCGTGGAGCTGCTTCATGGACGCCTCGGCGCTCACCAGCTTGCTGGCGAAGGCGCGGGCGGAATCCTCGTAGCCTGCCGCCTTGCGCTCGTCGCCGGCCTTGCGGGCCTGCTCGGCGAGCAGCAGGGCCTGGCGCGCGTTCCCCTGGAGCTTCTCGGTCGTCTCCAGCGACCGCGTGAGCTTGAGCTCCAGCTCGCGCTCGTTGCCGATCACCGCGGCCGCCTGCTGTGACAGCAGCGCGTGCTGCTGCTTGGCCTCCTCGATCGCCTGCTCGACCTGGATCCTCGGGTCGGACAGCTCGTCGAGCCTGCCCGAGAGCGCCGCCACCAGGTAGCGCCACGCCCTGCGCAGCACCTTGCCCATCGCCGTGCCTCCCTCGTCTCGTTGATGCGCGCTCTCGCGCTATTCGCCGGCCCGCTGGTAGGCGCTGAGCACCCGCCGGGACACCTCCTCGGTCTCGGCCAGCCCCTGCCGGATGCCCTCCAGCTCGTCGCTGAGCTGGTCGACCGCGCCGAGCTCTCCGGTCGGCCCCGCCGCGGCCATGGCCTCCAGCTCCACCAGCCGGGCGACCAGGCTCTCGAGCCCCAGCGTGCTGGACTCGAGCCGCGCGAGCACGCTGCCGCGCGCCGCGGTCAGCCGGTCGAGCACCTCGCGCTGCGATCGCACCGACGACAGCGAGCGGTCCAGCTCCGCGGCGACCTCGCCGCTCGCGCGGGAGCGGTCCGCCCGCAGGCGCTCGGCCTCCGCCGCCAGGAAGCGGCCGTCGAGACGGGCGATGGCCTGGCCGACCGCGGTCGCCTGGCCGGCGAGGCGCGTGATCACCGAGACCGTGTCGCTCACCCTCGGCGCCATCATGCCGACCCGTTCCTCCAGCGGCCCGTCGCCCATGCCCTCGCCGAGCTGGGCGAAGCTTTCCGCCGCCCGCTGCGCCCGATCGAGCCAGCGGCCCTCGGGCGCGAGCCGGTCCACCGGCAGCCGGCGCCGCGGCGCCGGGGACAGCTCGGGACGACCGCGCTCCAGCCGGGCGGCCACCGCCTTGGTCAGCCACACGGCGGCGCCGACGGCCGCGCCGGCGAGCGCCGGCAGCCCCACGGCCCAGGCCGTCCCCCCTGCGGTCGCCCCCAGCAACAGGCCCCAGGGGTCGGCCAGCTCATCCTTGAGTGCCACATCGGTCGGCTGCGGGAGCCAGCCCCCTCTCAGAAATTGGAGATCACCGCGGTGAATACCTGGTTGATGCTGGTCGGGTCGGCGGAATTGTAGGCGGCGCCGCTGGTGGCCTCCGCGATCCGCTTGAGCGTGGCCTGGTCGGCGTCGTCGCCGTAGGCGATGGTGAACAGCCGCACCGACTGGGCTCCCTGCTCGGAGCGGAGCTGGTCGAGCAGGCTCGGTAGCGGGATGCCGTCGTCCTCGTTCTTGCCGTCGGTCAGCAGCACCACGGCATTGATGCTCTCCGGGCTCTGGTGCTCCCGCACGAACGCGAACGACGCCAGGCTGGTGTCGTACAGGCCGGTGCCGCCCGCGGGCGGCAGGCTCTCGATCCGCTGCCGCAGCACCGCGCGGCGCTCGCCGTCGGGGATGCGCTGGGCCATCGGCCCGATCGGCACCAGCTCGCGGTAGTCGCGGTCGCCGTCCAGCTTGGTCGAGAACATCCACAGGCCCACCCGGTCGTCGCTGTCGAACTGCGCCAGCGAGTTGACGGCGGCCTGCTTGGCCAGGTCCAGCTTGTTCCTGCCGGTCCCGGACACCTCCTCGCCCATCGACCCGGAGGTGTCGATCACGAGCAGCACGTTGGCCCGCTTGCGCAGGTCATCCCAGCTCCGCAGGAGCTGGTTGAGCACCGCGGGCGCCGGCGGCGACAGCAGCGTCGCCGGCTGCTTCGGCGACAGGCCGTTGGCGTCGGAGATCAGCGAGCCGGGGCGGTTGCGGTAGTCGCGGAAGGCGAACTGCTGGAATTTCGCCTGCGCGCCGCTGCCCTGCAGGTAGGCGAGGAAGTCGCCGCCGGCCTTGCGCTTGGCCTCGTCGACCCAGGGCGCGGCCAGCACCACGTACGGGTGGTCGCTGAGCAGCGTGCCCTCCTTGGGGTAGATGGCGACCAGCGGGATCTTGGGCTTGCCGTGCCTGCCCAGCGTGGCCGGGTCGCCGGTCGGGTTGCCCTGGTTGTAGTCCCAGACCGATTTCTCCTCGACGGTGACCGCGGAGATGTAGGTGAGGCCGGCGCCCTGGTCGTCGGCGCGCTGCAGGTTGGAGAGGAAGGTCAGGGTGGTGTCGCCGTAGTGCACCACCGAGCGCTCCACCCCCGTCACGAACGCGCGCGTCTTCGGGTTGGCGATATCCCGCGCGGTCAGGTCGTTGGCCAGCCCGGTCGCCGCGAAGTAGGCACCGATGGTCGCGTTGAGGCCGGAGGTGGAGAAGTTCGGGTTGGTCTTGCCGAGCCGGAAGGCGCCCCACTCGGGATGCCTGAACTTTCCCCAGCCGGCGCCGGAGCGGGCCAGGTCGAGCAGATCGGCCCAGCCGAGCTTCCTGCCGGGCCACCCGAGCGCCTCGGCCATCGGCCTGGGCATGGCGATGACCAGCGGTGACGCCGCGATCTTCTGCACCTGCGGCGGCACCAGCCTGGGCTTGTCCGAGGTGGCGGTGCGCTGCTCGAGCAGGGTCACCCAGCCCGAGGACGCCGGTGTCCACACGTCCGGCCGCGGGCCGTCGACCGACTCCTGCCAGCCGGCGGGCTTGGCCAGCGCCGCCATGGCCGCGCCGGACGCCTTGCTGGTCACCTGGATCTGGACGCAGCGGCCGTCCACCTGCGGCCGTCTGGCCATGTAGTCGGCGGCAAGCTGCTTCATGAGCTGGGCTTTCTCCGATGACGCCGTGATCGCGACGGTGATGCCGCCGGCGTCGCACTGCGCCGCCGCGGGCTCGCCGCCCGAGCCGGACCCCGAGCCGGAGTCGCGATTGGTCAGCAGGCGCAGCCCGACGATGAGCGCGACGGCGACGACGATCGCAATCAGAAATGGACGCGGACTGCGCCGCGGCTGCTGGACCATGCGTTCTCCTACTCCACCCCACACGATGGGTCTTGAATCTAGAGTGCAGTATCAACGCGGACAAGGTGGGTGGTGGATGACTGCGGGCGAGGAAGGCGCCGACGGATTCGGCGCGCGGGCGCGCGAGCACCTGCAGCGGGTGGAGGCGCACAACGCGGCCGTGCTCGACGCGGTCGCCGAGCGGATGCTCGAGGTGGTGCGGGCGGGCGGGGTGCTGCACACCGCCGGCACGGGTCACTCGGTCGCGATGGTGCTGGAGACCTTCTACCGGGCCGGTGGGCTGGCCTGCGTCAGGCCGCTGTTCCACCCGGCCCTCCTGCCGCTGAGCGGCGGCTTCGCCTCCAGCCTGCTGGAGCGCAGCAGCGGGCTCGCGGCCCTGCTGGCGGCGCACGCGGCCGCCGAGCCGGGCGAGCTGGCCTTCGTGTTCTCGAGCTCTGGCGCCAACCCGGTGCCGGTCGAGCTGGCCCAGTGCCTGCGCCGGGCGGGCGCTGAGGTGGTGGCGGTCACCTCGCTGCCGCACCTGCGGCGGGCGCCCGCGCGCGCCGGCGTCAAGCTGGACGAGGTCGCCGACTACGTGCTCGACATCCTGGTCCCGCCGGGCGACGCCGCCTACCGGCGCGACGGCGCGGCCACCGCGCCGCTGTCGTCGCTGACCTCGGTGTTCGTCTGGAACCTGCTGCTCGCCCGCCTGGTCGACCGCGCCGTCGCGGCGGGCGTGGAGCTACCGCTGTGGCGCAGCGCCAACCTCCCGGGCGGCGAGGCGCACAACGCCACCCTGGTCGACCGCTACCGCGCGCGGGTGCCGATGCTGTGAGCCGTCAGCGGCACCGGCGCTGATCGGCAGCGCGGCGCCTACAGGTAGGTGCCGCCCTGGCGCGGCTCCTCGGCCTGACCGGGGCCGGGTGGCAGTCCGCGGCCGCGCATCTCGGCGAGCTGGTTGCGCGCGGCCATCTGCTGCGCGAACAGCGTCGCCTGGATGCCGTGGAACAGCCCTTCGAGCCAGCCCACGAGCTGTGCCTGCGCGATCCGCAGCTCCGCCTCGCTGGGCGTCTCCTCGACCAGCGGCATGGTGATGCGGTCGAGCTCGGCGGCCAGGTCCGGGGACAGGCTGCTGGCCAGCTCCCGGACGGAGATCTCGTAGATCTCCCGCAGGCGGGCCCTGCCCGCCTCGTCCAGCGGAGCCTGCCGGACCTCCTCGAGCAGCAGGCGGACCATGGTGCCGATACGCATGACCTTGGCCGGGCTCGAGATGGTCTCGGTCTGCTGCGGGGTCGCCGACCGCTCCTCGCCGGGAGCGGGAGCGCGGCGGGGGACCGTGATGATCTCCGGGCCGTACTGCTGGGACTCGTCTTGTGACATGGTGCCCATCTTGCCACACCGTGGACGCGCTCTGTCGGGGGAGCGAGAAACGTTGGGCACGGGATTGACGATCGGTACCCCACTGCCTAACGTTGGTCTGCCAACCTCGGGGAGCCGGAGGGCTGATGGCGGACGGCAACTCGTTCGTGACCAGGGCCAGACGGAGCATCGGCGGTGCGATCGATCATACCCGCCTGCCCGGACCGGTCATGACCGCGCCGGTCGCGAGGCCCTCCCTCGCCAACGCGCCCGTTCCAGAGATCCCCCCGCTTGCGACGCTTCCCCCCTCTCCTGAAGCTACCTGGCCGCCGCGACTGGCGGACGGCTGCGGCCGGGTAGGGCTGGCGGCCGCTCTTGGTCCGGAGGGCGGCCGCCAGGCCACCTTGCTCGAGCGCGCGGCCACCGTGCCGCGCCTCGAGCGGGGCCGGGCGGGCGCGGACGGGAACGGGTGGACCCTGTGAGCGCGGCGGGGCAGGTGGGGAACGCCGCCCGCTCGACCGGTGGGCAACACGACGAGCACGAGATCTGGCGCCGGGCCATCTGGCGCGAGGTCCGCGACGGCAGCCGGCCGGGCAGCCGCGCGTACTGGTCGCCGGCCCTGGAGCGGGCGTCGCGGGAGGAGCTCCGCGAGATCCAGAGCCGCAAGCTGCGCGCCGCGGTGCGCTTCGCCCACGCCCGCATCCCCTTCTACCGCCGCCGCTTCGACGCGGTCGGCCTCGAGCCCGGCGACATCCGCTCGGTCGAGGACCTGGGGCGCATCCCCATCACCACCAAGCAGGACATGGCCGATGACCTGGCCGAGCACCCGCCGTGGGGCACCTACACCTCGGTCGACGACCGCGTCTGGCGTGAGCGCGGCTGGCAGACGTTCATGTCCTCCGGCACCACCGGGCGGCCGCGGGTGTTCCGCTACACCAGCTTCGACCGGACCATCTGGTCGTGGGTCAACGCCCGGGCGATGTGGGCGATGGGGTTCCGGCCAGGGCGCGACAGCGCCATGCTGGCGTTCGGCTACGGCCCGCACGTGTGGCTGTGGGGCGTCCACTACGCCCTGAACCTGATGGGCATCCCCATCGTCACCGCCGGCGGGCTCGACAGCCGGGTGCGTGCCCGCCAGATCGACGACCTGCGCCCGAGCATCCTCGCCTGCACCCCCTCCTACGCCCTGTACCTGGCCGCGACCATGGAGGAGCTGGGCATCGACCCCGGCGCCACCTCGGTGCGCCACCTGTTCTGCGCCGGCGAGCCGGGGATCAGCGTGACCTCCACGCGCGCGCGCCTGGAGGCGACCTGGGGCGCTGAGCTGCACGAGTTCTACGGCTGCACCGAGGCGGCCCCGACCGCCGGCGCCCACAGCTGCGTTGAGGTGAGCGCGGCCAAGGACGAGGCGCCGAGCCTGCACGTGATCGACGACACCCACCTGTGGGAGGTCGCCGACCCGGTGACCATGGAGCCGGTGCCGGACGGGCAGCCGGGCCTTTCGGTGGTGACCAACCTCTGCTCGGAGGCCTCGCCGCAGCTTCGCTTCCTGGTCGGCGACATGACCAGGCTCACGCGCGAGCCCTGCGCCTGCGGCCGCACCTCGACCCGCGCGGTGGGGGGCTTCCTCGGCCGCGCCGACGACATGCTGAACGTGCGCGGCGTCACGCTGTTCCCCAGCGCCGTCGAGGACGCGGTGCGCCGCGTGCCCGAGATGGGCGACGAGTTCGAGATCGTGATCACGACCGAGCGGGAGCTCGACGTGCTCACCGTGCGGGTGGAATGCCGCCCCGACGTGGATCCCGACGACTACGAGACGATCGCCAAGCGGGTCGAGAGCGAGGTGATCTCGCGATGCGAGCTGCGGCCAGTGGTCGAGGTGCTGGCGTACGGCATCCTGCCGCGCACCGAGCTGAAGGCACGGCGCGTGCGGGACCTGCGGCGGCCGGGGCAGGGCGCACCGTGAGCCCCGGCCCGGCGCCGGCCGCCGCGGCGTTGCGCGAGGAGGGCGCCCGGGTCCGGCCGGTGGCCTTCCGGCCGCAGGCGTTGCTGCTCACCGTGCTCGGCAGGCACGTGCTGGACCGCGACGGGCTGGCGGTCGGCGCGGGGACCTTCATCGCGGTGCTGGAGCTGCTCGGCGTCTCCGAGCAGGCGGCACGCTCCACCCTGACCCGGATGGTCCGCCGCGGCCTGCTCGCCAGGCAGCAGCACGGTCGCCGCGCGTATTTCACGCTCACCGATCGCTCCACGGCGCTGCTGCTCGAGGGCGGTGAGCGCATCTTCGCGCCGGCGCCGGTGCGCCAGCGCTGGGACGGGGCCTGGACGCTGCTGTCATTCTCCATCCCGGAGTCGCGCCGCAACGAGCGCCACCGCCTGCGGGCGCGCCTGGCGTGGAACGGCTTCGGCCCGCTGCGCGACGGCCTGTGGCTGGCGCCCGGGCGGGTGGAGGTCGCGGGGCTGGTCTCCGACCTTGGCCTGGAGCGCCACCTCGACGCCTTCGCGAGCTGGGCGCTGGCGCCGACCGACGTCGCCGAGCTGGTCCAGCGCGTCTGGAACCTCGACGACCTGCGCTGCAGCTACCAGGCGTTCCTCGCGCGCTGGGGCGGCCGGAGCCTGCCGGTCCCCCCGGGTGACCTGGCGCGGCAGGTCTACCTGATCACCGAGTGGCGCCGCATCATCCGCGAGGACCCGCTGCTGCCCGCCCGCTACCTCTCGCGGGACTGGCCGGCGCTGGAGGCCGCGCGGCTGTTCCACCGGCTCCACGAGCGCTACAGCCATGGCGCCGCCCGCACCTTCGCCGAGCTGCTGAAGGGCTAGCGCCAGGTCCCCGGCGGCGACCTCGGCGCCAGGCGCCGAGGTCAGATCCAGATGAACGTCACCGACGCGGTGAGGATGAGCGCGAGCGCGACGCTGACCGCCCGCTGTGCTCGCGCGTCGTCGACGATGCGGTTCAGCGCGGCCCCACCGGCGGCCCACACCGCCGCGGTCCCGAGGACCACGACCGCGCTCGTCACCGCAACCGCCAGCCCTCCCGCCAGCGGCGCCAGGCCCGGCGGGAGGAACGTGCCGACCGCGGCGAGGGCGAACAGCCAGGCCTTGAGGTTGGCGAACTGGAAGGCCGCGGCGCTCAGGAGCCCGAGCGGCCGCGAGACGACCGTCCGGTCGGCTCCCCGGCTCCTCGCGACCCTGGCCGCCAGGTACATGAGGTAGGCGGAGCCGATCACCTTCAGCGCGAGGTCGGCGCGTGGCACCGCCTCCAGCGCGACACCGATCCCTCCAGCAACGGCGAGGACCAGTGCGCCGATGCCCAGCGCCGTCCCGGCGACGTGGCGCGTGGTCCGGCGGAACCCGAACCGGAGCCCGGACGCCCACAGCAGCGCGTTGTTCGGCCCCGGCGTGATGGAGCCCACGAACGCGAAGCCAACAAGCCCGAGCAGCTCGCTCAGGTCGCGTGCGGTGTCGTGGAGCGCACCCATGCGAGGAAGTGGACAACGGCCGGCCCGGCGCGGTCTTGTACGATCGTCGCCATGTCGTCGCCACGTCGACTCCCGCGTGAACCGGAGTGGGTCCGGGCGTGGAAGCCAGCGGTCCCGGGCGTGCACGAGGTCTTCCATGCTCACTTCGTCGACTATGCGTACCCTCCGCACGTCCATGACGCCTGGACGGTGTTCATCGTCGATGACGGCTGGATCCGCTACGACCTGGAGAGTCGCCGGCGCGGCGCTGGCGGCGGCCGCGTCACGATCCTGCCGCCGCACGTCGTCCACGACGGTCGCGCCGCGGGGAGCGGCGGGTTCCGCAAGCGTGTCCTCTACGTCGGCACCGACGTCCTCGACGAGCGCCTGATCGGTCGAGCCGTGGACGAGCCGGACGTCCACGAGCCCGCCCTGCGCCGTGCCGTGCACGCCCTGCACCAGGCGCTCGGCCACTCCGACGACGCGCTCGAGGCCGAGGCGCGGCTGGCGACGATCGGGGAGCGGCTGCGGGCGCACCTCGGCGACCGGCCAGCCGGCGTCCCGGACCGGCCCCCGGCCCAGCTCGCCGGCGAGCTGCGGGACCTGCTGGACGGGCGCCTGTTCGCGAGGACGACGCTCGCCGAGGCGGGATGGGCCCTCGGCGCCTCACCGTCCCACCTCGTCAGATGCTTCACGCAGACCTTCGGGATCGCGCCGCACCGCTACGTCGTGGCCCGGCGCATCGACGCCGCCCGCAAGCGCCTGCTGGACGGGGAGCCGATCGCGCTGGTGGCGGCCGGTGTCGGCTTCTACGATCAGGCGCACTTCACGCGCCAGTTCAAGCGGCACGTCGGGACGCCGCCGGGGCGCTACGCGCTCAGGGCTTGGGGTGCTCGTCCAGGATCAGCGTGGTGAAGGTGCTGTGGACGCCGGGGACGCGGCGCAGCCGGTCAAGGACCACGTCGCGCAGGCTCTCGACGCTCGGCGCGCGCACCAGCACCACGAAGTCGGGGCCGCCGGTGGTCAGCGCCACGTACTCGACCTCCTCGATGGTCAGCAGATGGTCGCGCACGGCCTGCCAGCTCTGCTGCTCGATGCGCAGGTTCACGAAGGCGGCCACGGTGAGGCCGAGCCGCCGAGGGTCGATCCGTGCGGTGAAGCCCGCGAGGATCCCGTCGCGCCGCAGCCGCTCGAACCGGGTATAGGCGTTGCCGCGCGAGATGCCGAGCTTGTTGGCAAGCTCCAGCATGGAGATGCGCCCGTCGGCGCGCAGCGCCCGCAGCATGGCGCGGTCGACGGCGTCCAGGGGGCGAGCAGAGTGTTCGGCCATTGCCTCCTCCCTCCGCCGCGATTGATCGTCGTGTTCAATGATTCCCCCAGGCGCGGGAAATGTGTCTCCGGGAGTGCCGTCCAGATGGACGTCTCGCCTCGCGATAGCGGACGCTTCGGACAGACGCTCGAGCGACCCATCCACCGTGCCGCCAGGTGCCGAGGTCGTCCAGTGCGGGCACAGTGGCATGGACGAGCGGTCGAGTGACGGGCCGTGTCGAGGAGGAGGTCGTCCGATGGGCGTTTTCGACAGGATGGCTGAGCATGGCCACGAGCAGGTGATCTTCTGTTACGACCGCACCACCGGCCTCAAGGCCATCATCGCCATCCACGACACCGCGCTTGGCCCCGCGCGCGGTGGCACGCGCTACAAGGAGTACCAGAGCGAGGAGGAGGCGCTGGACGACGCGCTGCGGCTGGCCAAGGGCATGAGCTACAAATTCGCCTTCACCGACATGCCCCGTGGCGGCGGCAAGGGCGTCATCCTGCGCGACGACGCCCACGAGACCACCGACAGGCGCCTGTTGTTGCGCGCCTACGGGCGCTTCGTGCAGCTTCTGGCCGGCCGTTTCGGCACCGGCCCCGACCTTGGGACCAGCTCCCGTGACATGGTCGCCATCGCCGAGCAGACCGACTACGTGTGGGCGGTGGACAGCGTCGTCGGCGGCACGGGGGACTCCACCCCGCTGACCGCCGAGGGCGTGCTGGCCGGCATGCGCGTCGCCCTGGAGGAGACCGACGGCAGCGGCGAGCTCGCGGGCCGGCGGGTGGCGGTCCAGGGGCTCGGCGGGGTCGGCGCGCGGCTCGCGGAGCTGCTGATCGCGGCGGGCGCCAGCGTCATCGGGGCGGACGTCGATCCAGCGCGGGCCAAGGAGCTGGCCGACCGGCTGGGCGTGGAGCTGGTCGGCTCCGAGCAGGTGTACGAGGTCGACTGCGACGTCTTCAGCCCCAACGCCGTCGGCGGCGTGCTCAACCAGCAGACCATCCCGGCGCTGCGCTGCCGGGTCGTGGCGGGTGGGGCCAACAACCAGCTCGCCACCCCAGAGGACGGGGTGCGCCTGTGGGAGCGCGGGATCGTGTATGTGCCCGACTACGTCATCAACTCCGCCGCGCCCTACGCGGTGATCGGCGCGGGCGAGCTGGGGTACTCGCAGCAGCGGCTGGCGGCGAGTGTGCAGGGGGTCGCGGCGGCGGTGCGGGTGGTGCTGCGCCGCGCCCGCGCGGAGGGCCGCCCGACCGCCGAGGTCGCCGACGCGATCGCCGAGGAGCGCATCGCCGCCTCGGCGCGGCTGCGCGCCATGAGCCCGGGTACCGGGGCCACGCCCCGCCGCAACCAGCTCTGAACCGGGGCACCATGGCCCCCGACGCTTGGCTCGGCCCGAAACCCGGCCCGAAAGAGGAGTGAGGCGATGGGTGCGGCCGGCGCGCGCTCAGGGCCGCGCGCCGCGCACGTAGAAGCCGACGTTCTGGCCGCTGAAGTTGAGGTGGAACAGCTCCGGGTCGAGCCCGAGCGCGCTGGCTCGCTCCACGAGCCACATGAACCAGTTCTGGTCGCGGGGCGGCACCGACGGCTCCTCGATCACGCAGCAGGGCAGGACGACGCAGCTGCTGCCGGCCCGCGCGGCGGTGTCGAGCACCGCGAGGTTGGTGCCGTGGGCGTGCAGGGCCACGAGCAGGTCGAAGCGCTCGCCGAGGCCGGGGCGGTAGGGGGCGGTGATCCGCGGCACGCTGGCCCCGGCCGGGATCCTGACCCGCTGGCCGCTGTCGATGTCCTTGTACCTGTCGGGGAGCGGCTGCTCGAACGGGTCGATCACGACCGCGTCGTAGCCGCGATGGCGCAGCAGGTAGGCCAGCAGGCCCTTGCCGCCGCCCACGTCGGCCACCCTGCACGGCGGGAAGGTCTCCTCCAGCCACCGTGCCAGCAGCTGGAAGCGGAACCGCTTCAGCCTGGGCAGCTCGTCGCCGGCGCGGCGGTGGAGCCTGGAGTGCTCCTCCGGCGCGACGAGACCGAGCTCGACCAGGGAGGGAGGCTGTGGATACCTGTGCCGGCGCATGGCCTGGTGAGTGTACCCTCGGCCGATGCACGCCCCGCGGGAACAGGCCGGCGCTGCGCTCGCCATGCTCGTGCTGCACCTTCGCGCCTCCAGGCGCAGGGCGCGCGCCGCCGCGATCGCCGAGGCGCTCGGCCTGCTCGAGGACCTGGAGCCGGCCGCGCCGGACGGCGGTCCGCTCTCGGAGCTGCGCGGCACCGCCTGGGTCACCGTGCCGCGGCGCCATCTGCGGCCGGCGCTGGCGCGGCTCGACCGCCTCGGCTACACGCGGGCCGTGGACCTCCTCGAGCCGCACGGCGCGGAGACCGGGGAGCCACCGGCCGGCGGCGCGCCGCCGGGCCAGATCCGCTGGCGCGGGCGGTGGTGGCGGGCGGTCCGCGTCCACCAGGCGGACGAGGCGATGCTGCGCCAGCGCGCCCCCGACCGGCGCCCGTTCCTGCTGGAGTGCGGCGACGGCCAGGTCCGCGAGGTCAGCGGCTACCGCGGCACTGGCGCGGCACGGGCGCGCCGCGCGCTGCCGGTCGCGGACGCCCGCCTGCTGGTCAACCTGTGCGGCCCGCCACGCGGCACGCTGCTCGACCCCTTCGCCGGCGCCGGCGGCATCGTGCTGGAGGCGGCGGAGGCGGGCTGGACGGTGGTCAGCGCCGACCTCGACCCGGTGCTGCGCTTCGGGCTGGCCACGCTGGGCGCGCTGCATCTTGTGGCCGACGCCCGCCGCCTGCCGCTGCGGGCGGGCGCCGTCGCCGCCGTCGCCGCCGAGCCGCCCTACGACCCGGACGCGGCCGCGCTGCTGGCCGAGTCGCTGCCGGAGCTGGCGCGCGTGCTGTGCACAGGTGGCCATCTGGCGCTGCTCGTCACCCCCGGCCAGGCGGCTCTCGCCCGCGAGACCGCCGCCGCCGCCGGCCTGGCGCCGGGGCTGGACACCCCGGTGGACCGCAAGGGCCTGGACGTCGTCGCCCTCACCTGGAGCCGTGAGGGTCCCGGTCGGCGACCAGCGCGCGCAGCCCCCGCGGCACCTGGCTCTTGAGCGCTCCGCCGGCGACCCTGCCCCAGCCGAGCGGCCAGTTGCCCATCGCGACCAGGACCCACCCCGCCGGCTCGGCGGACGGCAGCGTCTCGCCGCGCAGGAATTCGCGCGCCAGCCGCGGGTCGAGGGCGAGGTGGCGCCGCACGGCCGCCGGGCCCAGGGCCAGCGCCAGCGCGTGGGCCGGCTCGAAGCGGCCCGGCCGCCTGCGGCCGAGCGGCAGGCCTGGCCGGAACCAGCGCAGGCCGGTGGCGGCGAGCTCCTCGTCGGGCACGAGGTAGGCGCGCTCGCCCGCAACCATCGGCGCCGCCAGGGGCTCGCGCACCATCTCCGCGGCGAACGCCCGCCACGCCGCCAGCGTGTCGCCCGCTCCCGAGCCGCGCGCCGGGCCGCGCCCCCGCGGCCGCGGCGCCCGCCCGCGGGCCGGCTGGCACCCGCCCGCACCCGCACCGAGCCTGGCGACGAAGTGCCCGTCACCGCGCAGCCGGTGCGGCCACAGCCGCACGGTCCGCTCGATCCCGGCCGGCGCGTCCTGGCACCAGTCGGGCCGTCCCGGCGCGAAGCCTTCGCGCCAGGGGATCTCGAGCACCTCCCAGCCCTGGTGCTCAGCGAGGAAGGCGGCCACCTGCTGCTCGTTCTCCTCCGGCGCGAACGTGCAGGTGCTGTAGACCAGCACGCCGCCGGGCCGCACCAGGCGGGCCGCGTGGCGCAGCAGGCGCCGCTGCCGCTCAGCGTTGCCGCGCACGTGGCCCGGTCGCCATTGCGCCCGCGCCGCCGCGCTGCGGCGGAACAGCCCCTCGCCCGAGCATGGCGCGTCGAGCAGGACGCGGTCGAACGAGCCGGGGGGCAGTCGCTCGGCGAGCCGCTCGACCGGCTCGCTGCACACCGCGACCCGCCATGACCCCCAGCGGTCGAGGTTGTCGGTCAGCGCCTGCAGGCGGGAGCGCTCGACCTCGTTGGCGACCACCACGCCCACGGCGCCCAGCTTGCCGGCGATCTGGGTCGTCTTGCCGCCGGGGGCGGCGGCGAGGTCCAGCACCCGCTGCCCCGGGCTGACCTCCAGCGCCTCCACCGGCAGCAGCGCGGACGGCTCCTGCAGGTAGAGCAGCCCGGCGGCATGGGCGGGCGTCGCCCCGGCGCGCACACCCTCCGGCAGGAAGAACGCATCCTGGCACCACGGCACCGGCTCGAGGTCCACGCCGAGCACGGCGGGCAGCTCGCCGGGATCGATCTTGAGCCGGTTGGCGCGCACCGCCCGGTCGGTCGGGCGGCCAAGGCTCTCCAGGAACGCATCGGCCTCGTTCCCGAGCAGCCCGCGCATCCGCTCCACGAATGGCCCCGGCAGCCTCACGTCCCGCATGCTTCGCCCCCGCCTCGCCCGAGGAACGCGCCGAACGCGGCAACGGTATACCGCGTGTGCCCGTCTGGCCGTTGCCCTGTGGCGCTGGGCCCCCGCAGGCCCGCCGCCGCGGCGACGTCCCCGCCCGCGCGGCAGGGACAGCGGGGGTTACGGGGGGCGCTGGCGCCCTCCGCAGCAGTGGGGAACACTCTCGTGCGGGACGTCAATCGCGCGGGAGATGGACAAGATGGACGACAGGGAGCTCGTGGCCCGTATCAGCCGGCTGGTGGACGAGGAGCATCACCTGGAGGAGGCGCACGTCGGCGAGGGCCTGTCGCCGCCGGAGACCGACCGGCTGCGCGACATCGAGGTGCAGCTCGACCAGTGCTGGGACCTGCTGCGCCAGCGCCGCGCCCGGCGCGACGTCGGCCAGGACCCCGACGATGCGCAGGTGCGCGACCCTTCCATCGTGGAGCGGTACCAGCAGTGATCGCGGTGGCGCGAGCCACCCCTCGGGCCCCGTTGCGCACGCGCCTGGCTCCTGGGGGAAGGCGCCGCTACCGGGTCGGCTCGCCGACGGACGCCAGGCGTTCGAGGGAGGCGCCGCTGAGCCGGAAGGTGGTCCACTGGTCCTGCGGCTCGGCGCCCTGCGCCAGGTAGAAATCGATCGAAGGCTGGTTCCAGTCCAGCACGACCCACTCCAGGCGGCGGTAGCCGCGCTCCACGCAGACGCGGGCCAGCTCGGCCAGCAGCGCCCTGCCGAGCCCTCTGCCGCGGTGCTCCGGGCGGACATAGAGATCCTCGAGGAAGATGCCGTGGCGGCCGATCCAGGTCGAGAACGAAAGGAACCACAGCGCGAAGCCGGCCACCTCGCCGTCGACCGTGGCGACGTGCGCGAACGCCCTGGGCTCCGGCCCGAACAGCGCGCCACCGAGCAGCTCGGAGGTGAGCCGCACCTGGTCGGCCGCCCGCTCGTAGGTCGCCAGCTCGCGGACGAGCTCGACCACCGCCGGCACGTCCTCGGCCCTGGCCGCCCGGACCCGCGCGTCGCCGGCCTCCCTGCCATCCCGGTCCCGCTGCTCCATTGGTTCCTCCCCGGTCGCGGTGATCCTGCCCGCCGCACAGTAGCGCGCGTCCGGGCCGTGGTGGGGAATCGCCTGGAGAAGCTTGAGGTTGGCCACATAGGAGCGACACCTACCCGCAACGACCGATGACTGCCTGCTGATGCGTGACCGCCGGTACGTTCCCGACCCCGCCACCCGCGCGCGCGTGCTGCGCAACGGGCGGCGGGCCCGCTGGCTGCACGCCCTCGTCTACCTGACCACGGTGTTCCTGGCCTACTCGGGCGTCGCGGTCCTGGAGGAGGGCCGGCCGGGGCTGGCCAACGTGCTCGGCGGGCACGTGCCCGCTGCGACCTCGCACCGCTGGGTGGGCTACGGTCTGCTGATCGTGGCCGCCCTTGTGGTCGTGGTGTGGTGGCGCGCGGCAAGCCGGTTTCTGAACGACTCCGTCCAGTTCCGCCGCTCGGACGCGAGCTGGTTCGCCGGCTACCCGCGAATGGCGCTGGCGCGGCGCCGCCCCGCGCCAGCGCCCCACCACTACGGGCACTTCGACCCCGGCCAGCGCGTCTTCAACGTCCTGCTGCTGCTCGCCCTCGTCGTGCTCGGCGCGACGGGAGTGGTATTGGGGATGCCTGAGCGCTTCGTGCCGGCGGTGTTCGGCTGGAGCCTGCGCATCCACAAGCTGACCACCTGGGTGCTGATCGGGCTGGTCGCCGGGCACCTGCTGCTGGCCAGCGGCGTGCTGCCGGGCTACCGGGGAGTATGGCGCGCGATGCACCGCGACGGGCGGGTTCCCGCGGCGACCGCCGATCGTCTGTGGCCCCACTGGGCGAGCGCCCCGCGGAGCGGCTCGGGCCCCGGCGGCGCCGGCGCTCCGCCGGTGAGCGTGGAGCGTGAGCGGCCCGGCGGTCAGGCGGCCGGGCGAACGTAGACTGGCCACGCGAAGATCGAGCCGGGGCTCGAGCCGCGGACGTCTCCTCGGCGGAGGCGGATGACCAGGGGACACATGGTGGAGCCGGCCGGTCGCGGCATCGGTGGTCAGAGCGCGCGGGACCCGTGGCGTGACCTGGCCCAGCAGTCGGTCATGGTGGGCGGGCGCCGGCTGCGCGTGCTGCTGCCGCGCGACAGCGAGGCGCTGCTGGACGAGGAGGCGTTCGAGCGCGAGGAGTACCTGCCGTACTGGGCGCAGCTGTGGCCGAGCGGCATCGCCCTCGCCCGAGCGGTGACCGCCCGCCCGCCGGCCAGGGCCGGCGCGCGCGTGCTCGAGCTGGGCTGCGGTCTCGGTCTGCCGAGCATCGCCGCGGCGCTGGCCGGCGCGCGGGTGCTGGCCACGGACTGGTCGGCGGACGCGGTGGCGTTCACCGCCGCCAACGCCAGCCGCAACGGCGCGGCGCTGCGCACGGCCGTGTGCTCGTGGACCGAGCCGGGGCCGATGCTGGCGCAGGCTCCCTGGGACCTGGTGCTCGCCGCCGATGTCCTCTACGAGTCGAGGAACGTCGCCCAGCTCCTCGGGCTGCTGCCGAGGCTGGTGGACCAGACCGGTGCGGTGTGGATCGCCGACCCCGGCCGGCGACCGGCCCAGCGCTTCCTCGACGCCACCGCGGCGCCCGCCTCGGGCTGGTCGCGGCGCTCCACACCGGACAGGACGTTCCCGCGGGTCACCCTCCACCGGCTGCGCCGCCGGCGCGAGCCCGGCCGCTGAGCTGTCGGCTGGACGACCATCCCCGGACGACAACTGCCGTAAGGTCTCCAAGCAGTCCGGGCCGGAACGCGGGAGAGGAGGCCGATCCATGCGGCTGGTTGAGGAGCTGGGGAGTTCACCTCCCCCGGCGCCGCTCCTAACCACTACGTCGAGCAACTGCGTGTCGCCGATCTCAGCGTCGGCACCTACTCCATCCCCGCCGGCGGCCGTGACGACCAGACGCCCCACACCGAGGACGAGATCTACGTGGTGCAGCGCGGCCGGGCCCGGCTGGTGACGGACAGCGGCAGCGTCCATGTCAGCCCGGGCTCGGTCGTGTACGTGCCGGCGGGGCAGGCGCACCGCTTCACCGATATCGCCGACGACCTCGCGATCCTGGTCCTCTTCGCGCCGCCGTACCGCTCGAGGGCCGCCGACGCCGTGGCGCGGGCACGCTAGGGCCGCTTCGGAGCTCGGCGCGGCGGTCAGGCCTCGGGGACCGCATCAACCCCCGTTGAGCGAGCGCAGGGCCGGCAGCACCGGCTCCAGCACCACCGGGAACCAGGCGGTGAAGGCGAGCCCGGCCTCGACGCGGGCAAGCTCGTCGAGCGGGACCAGGGCGCAGTCCTCCACCTCGCTCGGGTCGGGCGAGGGATCCTGCAGGGCCCTGCCGATGAAGAGGTGGTTCCACTCGCGCTCGACCAGCCCTGACACGGGGTCGGTCACGCCGTAGGCCACGGTGCCGACCTCGGCCAGGTCGACCGGCTCGATGCCGAGCTCCTCCCTGACCCGCCTGACCGCCGCGGCGATCGGCGCCTCGCCAGGAGTCGGGTGGCTGCAGCAGGTGTTGCTCCACAGCCCGCCCGAATGGTACTTCGAGCTGGCGCGCCGCTGCAGCAGCAGCCGCCCGCCCGCGTCCACGAGGAAGATCGAGATCGCGCGGTGGAGCTGGCCGGGCGGTTGGTGCGCCGCCAGCTTCGGCACGAGGTCATACGTCCTGCCGACCGCGTCGACAAGCTCTACCAGGGGCTCACCGGGGTCGCCGTGGCCGTTGCGGCCTGGAGGGGATGAGGGGTTCATGGCGCTCCTTTGTAGCACAACGTGCCGACGACGCTCTCCGGCACCGTGCAGCTCTGGGCCGGCTGGCCGTTCCTGCGCGAGGCGGGCAGGCGGGCGCGGCGCCGCACGGCCAACATGGACACGCTGATCGCCCTCGGCACGCTCGCGGCGTACAGCTTCTCGGTGGTGCAGCTCGTCACGGGCGGGATGGACCTGTACTTCGAGTCGGCCACCGTGATCGTCGCCTTCCTGCTGCTCGGGCGGTATTTCGAGGCGCGCGCCAAGGGCCGCGCCGGCGAGGCCATCCGCGCGCTGCTCGAGTTCGGCGCCAAGCAGGCGCGCGTGCTCCGCGACGGCCGCGAGGTGCTGGTCCCCGTCGATGAGGTCGCCGTCGGCGACCTGCTCCTGGTGCGGCCGGGCGAGAAGGTGCCGACCGACGGCGAGGTCGTGCGGGGCGCCAGCGCGGTGGACGAGTCGATGCTGACCGGCGAGTCGGTGCCGGTGGAGAAGGCCGTCGGGGACACCGTCGCCGGGGCGACGGTCAACGCCGGCGGGGCCCTCACGGTGCGTGCCACCCGGGTCGGCGCCGACACCGCGCTGGCCCAGATCGTGCGGCTGGTCCAGGAGGCGCAGGCCTCGAAGGGCCAGGCCCAGCGCCTCGCCGACCGGGTGTCCGCGGTGTTCGTCCCGGCGGTCATCGCGATCGCGCTGGCCGTGTTCGCCGGCTGGGCGACGGTCGGCGGCGACCCGGTCAAGGGCCTGGGTCGCCATCGAGCTGGCGCGGCGCACGTACAGGACGATCCTCCAGAATCTCGGCTGGGCCTTTGGCTACAACGTGGCGGCGGTGCCGCTGGCCGCCCTGGGCCTGCTCAACCCGGTGATCGCCGCGGGGCCATGGCCCTCTCCAGCGTGAGCGTGGTGTCCAATTCGCTCCGCCTGCGGCGATTCCAGCGCCCGCCGCGCGGCAAGGTCGCCCACCGTTTGCACGAATATCCGGGAAAATGAGGCTGGCGCCAGGGTGTACGTTCAAGCTCCGGCGACCGTACCGACCTCGACCACGCCCCCGCCGCTCGACCGGCCCCACCCTCGGAGGATCCCGTGTCCCGCAGCCAGACCCCCGACAGGAGTCCCGACGAGACCACCGGCCAGGCTGCCGGCAAGCCCGGCGAGCCGTCGGCGAGCAGGCCGACCGCGACCGGCCCGGGCTCGGGCAAGGCCAAGACGGCCGCCGGCGGCTCGTCGGGCCGGGGCTCGTCGGGCCGGGGCACCGCTGGCAGGGGCGCCGGCGCGGGCAAGGGCGGTGGCCAGGGCCGGGGCGCGCCGCCACGAGGGGCCGGCCAGGGCCGGCCGAGGCCGCAGGGACGCCACCGCCTCTCGGCGGCGGAGCGGGCCGCCCTCAAGCGGCACAAGCAGCGGCGGGCCATCGTCATCTCGCTCGTGAGCGTGGTCGTCGTTGGCGCCACCGTCGCCGTGGTGCTGCTGCGCAACGCCTCCCAGGAGGCGGCGGTGCGCAACCTGAACGTCCAGGCCCTGCCGGACCAGGGACGCACCCACCTGAGCGCCGGCGCCAAATTCAGCAAGTACAACTCCACGCCGCCGACCTCCGGGTCGCACGACCCGAACCCCGCCCCCTGTGGCGTCTCGACCGAGCCGATCCCCAACGAGGTCCAGGTCCATGACCTCGAGCACGGGGTGGTGATGGTCCAGTACCGGCCAGGCCTGGACCAGGCGCAGGTGCAGGCGCTGACGACGCTGGGCCGTTCCTACAGCTCCCACGTGATCGTGGCGCCCTACCCCAACCTCAAGACGCCGGTCGCGGTGACGGCGTGGACCAAGCTGATGCCGCTCGACCGCGCGGACACCGGCAAGATCCGCAAGTTCATCGACCTCTACCGCCAGCTCGCCGGCCCCGAGGCGGGCGTCCCCTGCCCCATCGGTTAGGGCGAGAGGGGCGGCTGGCGCCCCGCGCGGCCGGGGGTCTGCCTTCGCGTCGGCCGGACCCTCGTTCTTCACTGCTCCCGTGACCTTATCGGCCGTTTTGTAAGACACTGCGTACATACCGGTTCTGGGCTGTGCACGAGTCTCGAGGCGCCTGCCTCGACGCCCGTGACGGTCCAGGTACGGACGCAACGGCATGAGGAGGCGCGGATGGCCACCGCCGGCACGCACGACGCGGGACGTGGTAGCGGCCGCGACACATCGGAGAGTCGCCGGACGCCCGCCGCTAATTTCAGCTTCGGCATCGAGGAGGAGCACCAGATCCTGGACCCGGACAGCGGCGAGCTGCGCTCGGAGATCGACCAGCTGCTGCCGCTGGTGCAAGAGATGCTCGGCGACTACGCCCAGCCCGAGCTGTACCAGGCGCAGGTCGAGGTCGCCACCACCATCTGCTACACGCTGGACCAGGCGCGCGCCGAGCTGGTCCGGCTTCGCCACGTGCTGCTGCGCGCCGCCGAGCGCGTCGGCGTGCGGATCGCCAGCGCCGGCACCCACCCCTTCTCCGACTGGCGCCGCCAGCTGGTCACTCGCAGATCCCGTTACCAGCACCTGCTCTCCGACTACCAGCAGGTGGCGCGCGAGCAGGTGCTGTTCGGCTGCCACGTTCACGTCGGCATCTCCGACCCCGAGGGGGTGATCCACACGATGAACCGGTCGAGGGCATGGCTGCCCACGATCCTCGCGCTGACCGCCAACTCGCCGTTCTGGCTGGGCAACGACACCGGCTACGCCAGCTACCGTGCGCAGATCTGGCGCCGCTGGCCAACCTCGGGCATGCCGCCGGCGCTCGACAGCCGCGCGGAGTACGACTCCATGGTGGAGATGCTGGTCGGCACCGGCAGCATCAGGGACGCCACCAAGCTCTACTGGGACATGCGGCCCTCCGCCCGCTACCCGACGCTCGAGTTCCGCATCGCCGACGCCTGTACCACGGTGAACGAGGCGCTGCTGGTGGCGGGGCTGTGCCGGGCGCTGGCGCATACCTGCTACGAGGAGGCGCTGCGAGACGATCCGCCGCTGCTGCCGTCGATGATGCTGCTGCGCGCCTCGAAGTGGCACGCGGCCCGCTTCGGCCTGGAGGCACAGCTCGTGGACGCCCGCAGCGGGGATGTCGTGCCCCTGCCGCAGATGGCGCGCCGGCTGCTGGCCTACCTGCGGTCCGCCCTCGAGGAGGAGGGCGAGTGGGAGCAGGTGCGCGAGCTGGTCGAGCGCGCCCTGGTCGACGGCAACGGCGCGCTGCGCCAGCGCCGCGCCCTGCACTCGAGCGGCGGCTTCGGCGGCGTCGTCGACGCCATCGCGACCGCCGTGGCGTGACCCCGGAGGGTCGCTCCTCGGCTGTGCTACGGCAGAGCGTGGGAGCGCTCTAGCAACCCGAGGTCAGGCCTCGTGGTCGGGCCCGCCGGCGGCGAGCTGGCGGCGGGCGGCGCGCTGGCGGCGGGCGCGGAAGGCGGCGACGCGCGCGCGGTTGGCGCAGGCGGCCGAGCAGTAGCGGCGCGGGTGGTTGCGGGGACCCCCGGCGAACGCCGCGCCGCAGCCGGGGGCAGCGCAGCGGCCGATCCGGTTGACGCCGTCCTCGGTGATCAGCCGCGCGAGGCCGAGCCCGGTGATGGCCGCCAGCCACTGTGCCCACGGGGCCTGGTCGCCCGTGACGTGCAGGTGCCAGGACGTGCGGTCGTGGTTGGACAGTCGCGGCGGTGTCTGCGCCCGTTCCAGCAGGCGGTTGACCAGGGCGGCCGCGGCGTCGACATGGGCGGCGTCGAACACCTCGCCGAGCCGGTGGCGGACCTCCACGAGCCCGGCCACGTCGCTCGCGTCGAGGCTGATCGGCTCCGACTCGCCGTGCTCGACCAGGAAGCGCGCCAGGCCTGCCGCGTCCAGCCGGTCGGCGTGCAGGTTCACGACGCCGACGGCGAGACGGACGAGGCGGTCGGCCTGCTCTTCCGCATCCATAAATTGTAATGCCTCCTGCACAACGAGACGTTACCATATCGGCATGCGCACCCGCGGTCGCTTCTCGACCGGCGCGCCGGAGCGGGCGAGCTCGATCTGGGCGCTCCCCGGCTATGCTGCCTTCTCTCTGAGCGCCACGCTCGGCAGGCTGGCCGGCGAGATGCTCCCGATCGCGGTGGTGCTGCTGGTGCTGGACCGCACCGGCAGCCCAACGCTGGCCAGCGCCACCATCGCGGCGGCGAGCCTGCCGAGCGTGCTGACCGGGCCGCTGCTCGGTGCCTGGCTGGACCGCACCAGGCGCCGCCGCGCGGCGCTGGCGGCCAACCAGGTGCTCCTGGCGGCCAGCCTCGCCGGCATGCTGCTGGTCGGCGGCAGCGGGCCGTGGTGGGCGCTGCCGCTGCTGGCGGTCGCCGGAGGGGCCGCCGCGCCGATGCTGACGGGCGGAGTGACCAGCATGATCCCGCTGCTCGTGCCGTCCGCGCTGCTGCCGCGGGCCAACGCCATGGAGGCGGCGAGCTTCAACGGCGCGGCGGTGCTCGGCCCCGCCCTGGCCGGCGCGGTCGCCGCGCGCTTCGGCGCGGCGGGCGCCGTCGGCCTGGAGGCGGCCATCGCGGTCGCCGCCCTGGCGGCGGTCGCGCGCATGCCGGCGGTCGGCCCCGTCGAGGCGGCCGCCGCCGAGCGCCCGTCACTGGCCCGCGAGCTGCGCGCCGGCCTGACGCACCTGGCGCGCACCCCTGTCCTGCGCGGGGTGACCGTCACCTCTGTCCTCGAATACGGTGCCCAGGGGCTGCTGCCGCTGGCGCTCCCGCTGCTGTCAGAGCAGCTCGGCGCCGGCCGCGGCGGCGCCGGCTACCTGTACGCGGCGGTGGAGGTCGGCGGCATCGCCGGGGTCTTCCTCGCCGTCCGCGTGGCGGCGTCCTGGCCGCCACAGCGGGTCGTCCTTGGTGGTACCGCGGTGCTGGCGGTGGGGACGGCGAGCTGGGCGCTGGCGCCTTCGTTCCCAGCGGCGCTGGCGCTGGCCGCGGCAGCCGGCCTGGCCGCCGGCCCGGCGTTCGCGGCCCTGTTCGCCGTCAGGCAGCAATGGTCGCCGGCCGGCCTGCGCGGCCAGATCTTCACCACCGCGGCGAGCCTGAAGGTCGGCGCGTTCGCCCTCGGTGCGGCCCTCGCGGGCCCGGTCGTCACCGACCTCGGGGCACGCGGCGCGATCGTCGTCACCGCCGCGGTCGAGCTGCTTGCCGTCGCCGCCGGCATGCTCGGCGGCGCCCGTGCGGCGTCGCGGCGCCGCTAGCGGCGGCGAGCCGCCCGCGCCCCAGCGGGCCGCTTGCACGGACCGCTGGGGCGTGGGGCTGGTCCTCTGGGCTCGCGGTGGCGGCCGCCGGGCGTCAAATTCGTGGGCCTCGCGGCGGGAGCGAATTGGCTAAAGAAGCCTCGCGTTTGCCTTCCTCCTGGTCATATTCGCCAGGATCAAATTCCGGCGCCTGTGGTCGCGTCTCGCCATGGCGATTCCGGTGGCGGCCTGGCTGGCCGCCCGCCCGCCTGGCCCACCTGCTGCCACCCCGCCCACCCGGCCGTGGCGGCAACCCGCCGCTGCCCTTGGAGGTTCGTCTGGATGCCGCTGCGATGGGTAGCGAGCATTCAACCGCTTGCAGGCGGGGCTGCGCGCGCTGGTGGAGCAGTCGATCGGACACCTGGCAGGCGCGTGGGCGTTGCGCCGCTGGCGCGGTCTGCTGTACCGGGTCCGGGACGTCTACCGGGCCGCCGGCGCGCTGGTCTGCCTGGGCCGGTGGCTGCACCGGGTCCCCACCTGAGGCAGCCTCACCGACACCCCTCAAATCGGCACCGGTCAGTCGCCGACGATCGGCGTGCCCTGCGCGGAGGCCAGGCGCCAACGGTCCTGATCTTCGACGAAGACGTGGGTATAGCGGCTCCTCGCGCTGAAGGGTGCCCCATCGTAGCTGCCACGCATCTCCGTCCTGCCCACCACGATCGCGGTCGTCCCGTACCGTCGCACCAGCACCTCCGAGCGGTCGGGCTTGATCGCGTCGAACTGCAGCTGGCCCTGGCCCACCAGGGGCACCAGGGCCTCCCGCGGGACCACCGCCCCATCGTTGACACCGACCAGGACAAAGTCATCGGCAAGGACGCTGTCCAAGGCCTGCTCATCACCCTCGACCAGCGCGGTGAAGAAGTCGCTGTCGGCGGCGAGAACATCCTGCTCCCGCTGCTGCCCGCTCGTCTGCTGGGACATTCGCGCTCCTGGCTCGTGCTCCGCTGGGACGCTCCTCAGTCGCCGGTCGCCACGACCCCGGCCTGCTCAAGCATGAGGACGGCGGTGCGGACCGGCACGACGGGCCGGTGCAGCAGGCCCTTGGGCACGATGTAGCCTTGACGCGGTCCCAGCCGGATGGTCTCCATGCCGTGCAGCTCGATGTGGAGCATCCCATCCAGGACGAGGAAGAACTCGTCTTCCTCGTCATGCTTGTGCCAGTGGAACTGACCCTGCAGCACGCCAAGACGCACCACGACGTCGCCGACCTGACACAGCGTCTGGTTATACCAGTGGTCGGTCGTGTCGTCGATGAGCCGCTGCACGTCCAGCTTCTCCAGCGCGCCCATGACGGGTTGATCGTTGATGACGTACGCGGGTGCGTCGCTCACCGGGGGCGTTGGTGCGGGGTCGGTTGTGACCGGGGCCGACGCTGTCGGCGCGGGGCTGCTGTGGGAATTGGAGTTCGCGGCGACAGCGATCGGGTGGACCCGCGGCTGCGCGATCCGCAGATAGTCCTGCATGCTCAGTGCCATGGAGCGGTCCAGCCGCGCGGCGTTGAAAAAGATCTCGCCGTGGGTGAGCAGGGCCGGATCCACCACCAGCTCAAGGTCGCGGTGGAAGGTGAAGGGCAGGATCGTCCCGCTGGGGCTGCCGGCCAGTGCCTCCGCTTTCTCCTTGGACGCGAACCCCACGTACGAACCGCCGGCCAGCGCCTGGAGTGCCTTCAGGTCGACCAGGGTGTCGCCGGGCACGACGGCCAGAACGTACCGGCGGGCATGGCGGCTGAGCTTGACCATGACGATCAGGCACTTGGCCGCCTGGGCCACGTCATGGCCCCGATGGGCGCTGACGATCTCGGTGCGTCCCTCCGGAGGATGCTCGATGATGCGGTAGCGCGCTCCCGATGTGTCGAGCAGCGACACGAGCCGCTCGAATGCGTCCGGGGATTGGGGGTTGCCTGGCTGCCCGCTGGCGGCCATGTTGTCGAGCGGCACCGTCACCATCCCTCCTGGAGCATCCGCTTGACCTGGGTGATGCGTTCCTCGTCGCGCTGATAGAACGTCCACTGCTTGAGCTTCTTGGCGCGCAGGACACCGACGGTGGTGAGCAACCGCAGGTGCTCGCTTGCGGTGGGCTGGCTCACGCCCAGCTTGTCGGCGATGAACAGGCTGCAGACCCCATCAGCCACCAGATCGCCGTCACGCTGGGGTGGGAAGTTCGATACCGGGTCCTTCAACCACTCCAGGATGACCAGCCGCTTCTCGCTCGCGAGAGCCTTGAGCACATCGACCTGAATCACTTAGCCAGTATGCTAACTCCCGAAGTCATCCGTCAACCCTGGACGGGAGCGCAGGTCCTGCACCCGGGTATGACACTGGGACCAGACCTCCAGGCAGGCGTGAGCACCTTGCCCATGGTCTGGTCCCGTCAACGTCAGGCCACACGGAGCATCACGGGCCTCCCTCATGATCGGGGCGCAGGTCAACGTGAACGCGGGCCAGACGCTGAGCGTCGCCCGCGACTTCCCCGTGCAGGGCGACACGTTCGTGCGGGGCACCTAACGAGGTGACGCTCTCGGCGCAACCGACCGGCGACACGGCGGACGCGAGCTTCCCCTCGGTCGCCACCGCGACGATCGCGCTGGTGTGAGCTGGCCGCCCCCGGGCTCTCGGCCAGGCCCGCGTCAGGTGACCCTGGCGCGGGTCGGGTCGACGGTCAGGTGGACGCCCCCCGCGACGATCGCGCGCAACCGGTCCATCGCGTCCCAGACGTCGACGAACCTCGTCGTGATCGGCGCCGGGCCCAGCCGGATGCGGTCGGGCGCGCGGAAGTCGGGGATCACGCCGGCCGTCTCGACGAGCGCGCGGCAGATGCGGTAGGCGTCCGGGTGCGCGACGGCGACGTGGGAGCCGCGGGCCGCGGCGTCCCTGGGGCTGGCGAGCGTCAGCCCGAGCGGCGCCAGCCAGGCGTCGTGCAGCGCGATGAGCAGCTCGGTGAGCGCGACGCCCTTGGCGCGCAGCCGCTGGATGCCGGCCTCGGCGAGCAGGGCGGCGCCCTCCTCGACCAGCGCCACGCCGAGCACGTGCGGCGTCCCCACCAGGAAGCGGGAGATGCCGGGCGCCGGATCGTAGCCCTGGGCCATCGCGAACTGGTCCCGCTGCCCGAACCAGCCCCAGATCGGCTGGCGCAGGCGCTCGACGTGCTCGCGCCGCACGTACAGGAACGCCGGCGCGCCCGGGCCAGCGTTCAGGTACTTGTAGGTGCAGCCGACGGCGAGATCCGCGCCGCTCAGGTCGAGCTCGACCGGCACGGAGCCGGCCGAGTGGCACAGGTCCCACAGGGTCAGCGCCCCGGCGCGGTGGGCCACCGCGTTGATGGCGGCCATGTCGGCGAGCGCGCCCGAGCGGTAGTCGACGTGGGAGAGGCTGACCAGCGCGGTGCGCTCGCCGACCAGTCGTGCGACCGCCTCGGCGGTCGGCCCGCCGAGCTCGTCGAAGTCGACCAGCTCCAGCCGCAGGCCCCGCGCCGCCGCCAGCCCCTCGAGCACGTAGCGGTCGCTCGGGAAATTGCCCGTGTCGGAGAGGATCGCCGTGCGGCCGGGGCGCGCGTCCAGCGCCGCGACCGCGAGCTTGTACAGGTTCACGCTGGTCGAGTCGGACACCACCACCTGCCCCGGCGCCGCGCCGAGCAGGTGCTCCCCAACGAGGTCGCCGGCCCGCGCCGGCAGGTCCATCCAGCGCTCGTTCCAGGAGCGGATCAGACGCTGCCCCCACTCCCGCTCCACCACCGCACGCAGGCGCTCCAGCGACCGGCGCGGCAGGCGCCCGAGCGAGTTGCCGTCCAGGTACAGCAGCTCCGGGTCGTCGATGACGAAGCGGTCCCGGAAGGGGGCGAGCGGGTCGTCGCGGTCGAGCCGCTCCGCCTCCGCGCGATCGGTGAGGCTCATGGCCCCTCTCCTCGTGCGACGAACCGGTGAAAGGCAGTGTAGAGGTGCGCGCCTGGCGGGTGGGATCAGGCCTCGAGCGCGACGCCGCCGCTGAGGATTCGCATGGCCGTTGACGCTACCGCCTGGGATCATGGTCCGGCGTTCATGGAGCGAGCGGCGGAGGAGAAGCTGAGCATGGTGGTGCGGGCGGGCGCGAGCGCGGCGGACGGGCCGCCGAGCGGGCGGCGCATCCGCGCGGTGCAACGGCGGCTGCGGCGTCAGCAGGGACCGTTCGTCCCCAAGCCGCGCCTGGCCGCGATCGACGAGCTGATCGCGACCGTGCTGTCGCAGCACACCTCCGACGTCAACTCCGAACGCGCCTTCGCCACCCTGAGGCGGCGCTTCCCCTCCTGGGAGGAGGTGCTCGACGCGCCCACCGAGCACGTCGCCGACGCCATCCGCAGCGGTGGCATCGCCGACCAGAAGGCCGCCCGCATCCAGCGCATCCTGGCCGAGATCGAGGAGCGTGAGGGCCGCATCGACCTGTCCCGGCTGGAGGGGCTGGACGACGCCGCGGTCGAGGAGTACCTGACGACCCTGCCCGGGGTCGGCCCCAAGACCGCCGCCTGCGTGCTCACCTTCGCGATGGGACGCGCGGCCTTCCCGATCGACACCCACGTCCACCGGGTCACCGCGCGGCTCGGCTGGATCCCTTCGGGCGCCAGCGCCGAGCGCGCCCACCAGCTCCTCGCGCACCGCGTCCCCGCTGACGTCCGCTACGACCTCCACGTGGCGCTGGTCGCGCACGGCCGCAGCGTCTGCAAGGCCCAGCGGCCGCGCTGCGGTCGGTGCGTCCTGCGAGACCTGTGCGAGTATCCGCCGGCGCCGGCACCTCGGCGTCGAGCTGAGCGGACGGGCTCAGCCGCCCGGGCCGCTGTTGTCCGCGCTGCACGTCGCTGGTGACCAGCCACGAGAACGGCGCCGCGTAGCTGTAGATGGGCCAGCGCGTCTGGTTGCTGTGGCCGTCGTAGCAGGCTGTCCTCGCCAGCGCCCGCGCCTGGTCGTCAGGCCAGGGGGCGTCCTGGCGCGCGGCGGCCCATCAGCCAGGCGCGGGGCGCTGGTCGGCCCGGCGGCCGAGCCAGCAGATCAGCTCGATGGTGGTGCCGTGCAGGCGCCGTTCCAGCCGTGGCGCGAGCCCACGGATGAATCCGATCGCGCCGCGGTTCTCGCTGAGCACCTCGCCGGTGAGCGCGACGATCCCCGCCAGGCTGGCCCGCTCGGTGAGGCAGCGCGCCAGGACCGTGCCGATGCCGTGGCCCTGCCAGGCGTCCTCGAGGGCGATGGCGGAGTCCGCGTGGCCGCCGCCGCGCAGCCGGTGGTACTGGGCGAAGCCGGCCAGGCGCCAGCGGCCGCCCTGCTCCACCTCGGCCAGCAGCGTCTCCTGGTCGCGGTGGTCCGCCTGGATCAGGGAGCGGAGCTGCGAAGCTGTGAGCTGGACGACGGGGGCGTGGAAGCGGAGCCAGCGGGTGCGTGCCGACATGCGCCCGACCAGGGCATGCAGCGCCGGCCCGTCGCCGTGGTGCACCGGCCGCACCCGCACCCAGCCGATCTCGAGGCGCACGACCAGCGGCAGCCGCCGGGCCTCGCCGAAAGCCGCGGCGCCGGGGGGCGTGAGCGTCCGTGCGGTTGGCGGGGCCGATGGCGCGGTGGGCGGGGCCGTGGGCGAGGGCACGGTGGCGGTCATCGCGACTCCTGGGCTCCTAGTTGGTTTGAAAGCCCAACGTACTCTAACCTACTAGGTTGGAAATGACAACTGACTGGTACACTCAGTTCCGTGACCGAGACCAACCAAGCCACCACGCCCCGCGCCTGCTCGATCGCCCGCACCCTCGAGCTGATCGGCGAGAAGTGGGCGCTGCTCGTCCTGCGCGAGGTGTTCCTCGGCGTGCGCCGCTTCGACGTCATCCAGCGCAACACCGGGGCGCCGCGCGACATCCTCAGCGCCCGGCTGCGCAGGCTCGTCGCCGGCGGGCTGCTGGAGCGGCGGCAGTACCAGGAGCGCCCCGCACGCTTCGAGTACCGCCTCACCCAGCCGGGACGCGAGCTGCTGCCGGTGCTGCTCACCCTGATGAACTGGGGCGACCGCCACCTGGCCGAGGGCGACCCGCCCCTCACCTACCAGCACCACTGCGGCGCCGACCTCGAGCCGGTGCTGGTCTGCGGCTCCTGTGGCGAGCCCGTCACGCGGCGCGATCTCACGCCGGTCTACTGATTTGGGTGCCTGCCGCGCGGGTGGGGAGGTTGCCGCGTGACGCGGTGTGGAAGCGTCCGGAGATGCCTGGGTCCCGCGCCCTGCGGCGCGGCAACGTCCCCACTGGCGCGGCAAGGTGGGTGGGCGCCGTCTTGACCGTGCCGGCGGGCGGGGACTACCGTTGCCCGTGCTGTTGACCTCGGGCGGGAGAGTCTCCACGCCGCCAGCGTGGGGCGCCGAAGGGGCAATTCTCCCCGGAACCTCTCAGGCACAGGCGACCGCTCGGGAGAGGCAACTCTGGAAAGCAGGCGCCCGCTGGCAGCGGGTGGCCTCACCGACGGTGCAAGCCCCGGTCGACGCCGACCGCGGTGAAGCTCTCAGGTCCAAAGACAGAGGGGGAGGCTAGCCGAAGCGCGCCCGGCCGCAGACTCGAGGAGCCTCCGCCATGACTGATCAACTGTCGCTGGAGCAATTGGAACCCGTCGCGCCGTTCGTCGAGCGCCACGTCGGACCCTCCCCGGATGAGCAGGCAAAGATGCTCGCGGTGGTCGGCTACGGCTCGCTCGCCGAGCTCGTCGCCGACGCCGTTCCCGACGCCATCAAGGCGTTCGAGCCGCTCGACCTGCCCCGCGCCGCCACCGAGGACGAGGCGCAGGCCGAGCTGAAAGAGCTGGCGGGTCGCAACCGCCTGCTCGCCTCCATGATCGGCCTTGGATACTCCGACACGATCACGCCGCCACTGATCCGCCGCCAGGTGGTCGAGAACCCGGCCTGGTACACCTCGTACACGCCCTACCAGCCCGAGATCTCGCAGGGCCGGCTCGAGGCGCTGCTCAACTTCCAGACGATGGTCGTCGACCTCACCGGCCTCGACATCGCCAACGCCTCGCTGCTGGACGAGGCCACCGCCGCCGCCGAGGCGATGGCGCTGTGCCACCGGGCGGCGCGGGCCGACGGCGTGTTCGTGGTGGACGCCGACTGCCACCCGCAGACGATCGAGGTGGTCCGCACCCGCGCGCAGCCGCTGGGGCTCGAGGTCGTGGTCGCCGACCTGGAGGCCGGCCTGCCCGACGCGCCGCTGTTCGGCGTGCTCGTGCAGTACCCCGGCTCCAGCGGCGCGCTGCGCGACGACGCCGGGCTGGTCGAGGCCGTGCATGAGCGCGGGGGGCTGGTCGCGGTGGCCGCGGACCCGCTGGCGCTCACTCTGCTACGCCCGCCGGGCGAGATCGGCGCGGACGTGGTGATCGGCTCGGCGCAGCGCTTCGGCGTCCCGCTGTGGTTCGGTGGGCCCCACGCCGGGTTCCTCGCCGTCCGCAAGGGACTGGAGCGCCAGCTTCCTGGCCGGCTGGTCGGCGTCTCCATCGACGTGGACTCCAAGCCCGCCTACCGGCTCGCGCTGCAGCCGCGCGAGCAGCACATCCGCCGCGAGAAGGCGACCAGCAACATCTGCACGGCGCAGTCGCTGCCGGCGATCGTGGCCAGCATGTACGCGATCTACCACGGCCCGGAGGGCCTGGCGACGATCGCCCGCCGCGCCCACCGCTACGCCGCGATCCTGGCGGGCGGGCTGCGCGCGGGCGGGGTGGAAGTCGTGCACCAGCGCTTCTTCGACGCGGTGCTGGCGCGCGTGCCAGGCCGCGCCGAGGCCGTGGTCGCCGCGGCAGCGGAGCGCGGGGTGAACCTGCGGCTGGTCGACGCCGACCACGTGGGCATCGCCACCGACGAGGTCACGTGCCGCGACCACCTCGCGGGCGTGTGGGCTGCCTTCGGCGTGTCCGCCGACGTCGACGCGCTCGACCGGACAACACCGGACGCTGTCCCCAAGGAGCTCGCGCGCACCAGCGCCTTCCTCACCCACCCGGTCTTCCACCGGCACCGCTCGGAGACGGCGATGCTGCGCTACATGCGCCAGCTCTCCGACCGGGACATCGCGCTCGACCGCTCGATGATCCCGCTCGGCTCCTGCACCATGAAGCTCAACGCGGCCGCCGAGATGGAGCCGATCACCTGGCCGGAGCTGGCCTCGATCCATCCGTTCGCCCCCCTCGACCAGGTCGAGGGCTACCGGGTCCTGATCGCCCAGCTCGAGCGCTGGCTGGAGGAGATCACCGGCTACGACCGCGTGTCGCTGCAGCCCAACGCCGGCTCGCAGGGCGAGCTGGCCGGGCTCCTGGCGATCCGCGCCTACCACCGCGACAGGGGATCGGACCGCGACATCTGCCTGATCCCGTCGTCGGCGCACGGTACCAACGCGGCGAGCGCGGCCATGGCGGGCCTGCGCGTGGTGGTGGTCGCCTGCGACGAGCAGGGCAACGTCGACCTCGAGGACCTGCGCGCCAAGCTCGAGGCGCACCGCGAGCGGCTGGCCGCGATCATGCTCACCTACCCCTCGACCCATGGGGTGTTCGAGCCGCGGATCACCGAGCTGTGCGACGCCGTGCACCAGGCCGGCGGGCAGGTGTACGTCGACGGGGCGAACCTGAACGCGCTGGTTGGCCTTGCCAAGCCAGGGTGGTTCGGCGCGGACGTCTCCCATCTGAACCTGCACAAGACCTTCTGCATCCCGCACGGCGGCGGCGGGCCTGGCGTGGGGCCCGTGGCGGTCCGCGAGCACCTGGCGCCGTACCTGCCCAGCCACCCGCTGCGGGCCGAGGCGGGCCCGCCGACCGGGGTCGGGCCCATCTCCGAGGCGCCGTGGGGATCGGCCGGGATCCTGCCGATCTCCTGGGCCTACATCCGCATGATGGGAGCTGGCGGCCTGCGCCGTGCCACCGAGGTGGCGATCCTGGGCGCGAACTACATCGCCCGCCGGCTCGCGCTCCATTACCCCGTGCTCTACGCGGGGCGCAAGGGGCTGGTGGCGCACGAGTGCATCCTTGACCTGCGCGGCATCACCAAGGAGACCGGCGTGACCGCCGAGGACGTCGCCAAGCGGCTGATCGACTACGGCTTCCACGCGCCGACCATGTCGTTTCCCGTGGCCGGCACGCTGATGGTCGAGCCGACCGAGTCGGAGAACCAGGCGGAGCTGGACCGCTTCTGCGACGCGATGATCGCGATCCGCCACGAGATCGCCAAGGTGGGCTCGGGCGAGCTGGACCGGGACGACAATCCGCTGCGCAACGCGCCGCACACCGCCGAGATGATCGCCGGGGACTGGCCGCACCCATACAGCCGCGAGGTCGCCGCGTTCCCCCTGGGCTCGCTGCGCGAGGCCAAGTACTGGCCGCCGGTGCGGCGGATCCAGAGCGCATACGGCGACCGCCACCTGGTATGCACCTGCCCCGCCGGTGACTGAGGCCTGACCGCCACTGCGATGCACCTTTCGGCGGCTCCAAGTAATTCCGGGTAAAACTGCGGATCACGAAGTAAGCTACGATTGGGGCTCATGGAAGGCGGGCCTTCCCGACTTCTCGTGGGGTGGGCTGCCAGGGCCTGGGAGGTGCAGGCATGGCAAGAGGTCGCGCGCGCCGGCTCAGAGGGGCGGACGCGTTCCAGGTGGCGGTAGAGGACCTCTACCGGCGGGTGCTCCGGGACCCGAAGCTGCGCCTGTATTTCGAAGGGACCGACGTCGACCGGCTGAAGCGTCACCAGCACGCGTTCCTGGCGATGGCGGTCGGCGGAGTGCACGGCTATCTCGGCCGCGGCATGGCGGCGGCGCACGCTCGGCTCGACATCACCGACGAGGCCTTCGACCGGGTCATGGACCATCTGGTCGGCACGCTGGAGGACCTCGGCATGGAGCCGCCGGCGATCCGGGAGATCGCCGGCAACCTGTTGCCGCTGCGCCATGACATCTGTGAGCGCGCCGCCCCCGGGGTGGCGGCCTCGAACGGCCGGCGCTGAGCCCTTCCGGACAGGCTCAGGTGGCGCGCCGGCGGCCTCGCGGCGCCACCGGGTGCTCGGCGTCGAGGACCAGCTTGGCGGTGGCCGCGTTGTAGCGGTCGACGACCTGCCGGTAGCTGACCGCGAACGTCGGTGGCGGGACCCTCTTCGCGCGGCTGTGCACCGCGTCGCGGATGAGCAGCGCCGTCACGAAGATCACCCGGCCGACCTCGTTCCCGCCAGGGCCCTGGAAATCGGCGTCGCAGGCCTGGAAGGCGGCTCTGCGCCGCTGCATGCGCCGCGCCCGCTCGTCGGCGGCAGCCGGGTCGGCGGCCAGGCGCGCCAGCCCGGCGGCGGCGGTCTCCTCCACGCGCTGCAGCAGCACCATGTGGGGCGGGTACGAGTAGGGCGGGTAGGCCTGGTAGCCGGCCGCCCGGGTGACCACTGTGGAGACCAGGGAGGGGAAGCCCGCGTCTGGCCTGGGCCCTGGCTTCTGGCTCACGAGCAGCATGCCGAAATCCTCGAGCCAGGAATCGATCACCTCGCCGAACGCCGCCCGCAATGGCACGCCGCGGCTGGCGCGCTCGGCCACCTCGCCCTCCAGCAGCTTGGCCGTGAGCAGGGAGGCGTCGCGCAAGGGCCGGTAGAGGCAGCTGTCCAGGCGGTCGAGGCCGGCGGCAGCGGCGGCGAGCACGACCCCGAAGGTCCGGCAGGCGCGCTTGAAGCGCTCTGTGGCCGCATCCCAGTCGGTGGCCGCGTCGTCGCGGATGATCCGCTCGACCTCCTCCGTCGCCAGCCGCACCACCGAAGGGTGTCCCAGGTTCGCCTCGCCGGCGAGATGTCGGCCGGCGCCGCCGCGGCCGCTCTCCCCGCCGATCCATCGCAGCCGTGCCATGATCTGGCGCTCCTCGTCAGAGATCCGGTTGGCGGAGCTTATCTGATTCGAGCGTTCCGATTTGAGCAGGTGCCACGAGGCATGAGAGTGATATCTCTGAACACTACCCCCTTACCTTTCGTGGGTATATGGACGGATGAGTAGTGGCCCCTTGGCTCCGCTCGGGGCGCGGGCGAGCGTTGCCGGACCCGCGGATCCACGGGCGATCCGCCCGGGCGTCGACCACAACGTGATGCGGAAGCTGAACCGCTCGCTGGTGCTGGACGTGCTCAGGAGCGACGGCCCGATCTCGCGCGCCGACATCGCCAAGCTGACCTCGCTCGGCAAGCCGACCGTGTCGGCCATCATCGACGAGCTGCGGCTGGAAGGCCTGGTCCGCGAGGTCGGCGTTGGAGCGGTGTCGGCCGCCGGCGGGCGACGATCGCAGCGGCGCCGGCGCTGATCCGCGCCGTGGAGCGCCGCCTCGACGAGGGTCAGGCCACGATGCTGGCGAGCCGCGGCAGCCGGTCACGCGGCATCGTCGTGGCGCACGTGGCCGAGGCCGCGGCTGGGGGGGACGAGGTGGCACTGGAGGTGAGCGCCGAGATCGGCCGCAACCTCGGGCTCGCCGCCTCATGGCTGATCAATCTCTTCAGCCCGGCGCTGCTGCTGATCGCGGGGGAGCTGGCCGCCATCGGCGAGCCGCTCATCGGCCCGCTGTGGGAGGCGGCGAGCGAGCTGACCCTGCCCTACGCCAGGGAGCGCGTCGACGTCCGCCCGTCCCAGCTCGGCCAGGACGCCGAGATCCGCGGGGCCGTGCTGCTCGCGCTGCAGCGCTCGCAGCAGTCCTACCGCATCGTCTTCCAGGTCTGAGCTCGAAGGACCCCGGGACCAGGTGCTCCTCCCGGCGGGACAGCACGCGGCCCGGGCCGGCGACGAGGGCCCGGGCCGCGTGACGCGGGGAGGGGGATCAGCAAGGGATCAGCGCTGAGGCTGGCCTCCTCCGTGCTCCTGATCCTGGCCCTGCCCCTGTCCGTGGTCCTCGTCGCTGGCGCCAGCGCCCGTGCCAGCACCGGCGCCAGCGTCACCAGCGCCCTGGGACTGGTCGGCCTGTCCCTGGCTGCCAGCGGACTGAGCGGTGACGTCCTTGCAGAAGTCGGCGACCTTGTCGGCGCCGCCGGCGGCCCGCTCGAGCGCCTGGAAGGCGGCCGCGTCGTACTTGCCGCCCTGCGTCGCGCCCTGGCCGGCCATGTAGGCGGTGCACAGGCCGGTCTTGTCGATCTTGGTGAGGTCCGGGCCGGTCGCCCCCGAGCCGGCCTGCCCGTTCTCCGTGCTCTGGCCCTGCGAGTCGGCCTGGGACGCCTTCGCGGCGTCGGCGATGTCCTGGCCACGAGCCTTGTCGCCCGGGTCAGGCGCGGCATCGACCACGCTGTGGGCAATGCGCTGCGCGGCGTCGGGCAGCGAGCCGGTCGCCGCCGCGGCAACGCCGCCAACAAGCAGCGCACCCGTGAAGACGGCGGCCACCGCCTTCACGGTCAGGAGCTTGACGAGCATGTGCGGCCTCCTCGGGGGAAAGGGACGCCCTGCCAGGGCGTCCCTGAAGGCATCCAGTGCGGACTCCGCACCGTCCAGCTCGTCAGGCCTCGCCGGCGCGGCCGCGGCCGCCATCACGGCGGCGGCCTCCGCGTACCCGGGGGGCGCGTCAGCAGGGTCCATCCGACCGGCCAGGAGCCGGTCGGCACTGTCGTCGTCCAGGACCAGGGGATCGTCCCGAAGCCTGTTGAGCAGTCGGCGCATCTCGGCCTCCAGACCGTCATAGAGGCTCATTGCGTTACACCCCCTCGCAGCCGCTGCTCCGTGCCGAAGCGCTGGGCCAGCCGGCGCAGCCCCCGGTGCGCCAGCACCCTCACCGCGCCCGGCCGCTTGCCGAGGATCTCGGCCACGCGCGCAACGTCCAGGCCCGCCAGCGATCGCAGCGCCACCACCTCGGCCTGGTCCGGCGGCAGCTCGGCGAGGATCGCGAGCGCGGCGTCGGTCGAGATCGCCTCCACCGCCTGCATCGCCGGGTCGTCGGGCGCGGCCTGCTGCGGCAGCAGCTCCGCCGGGAGCGGGACGGAGGGCTGCCGCGCCGTCCGCCGCCGCCAGTCGGTCACACGGTGGCGGGCGACCGTGAACACCCAGGCACGGAAGCCCGGCTCGCCGCCCTCGAAGCGGGCGAGCCCGCGGACCACGTCGAGCCAGGTCTCGGAGGCAAGGTCCTCCGCCACCCCCGGCGCCACCACCCTGAGGTAGCGCAACAGCCCGGGCTGCAGGTCGTGCCACAGCGCCGCGAACGCGTGCTCGTTCCCGCCCGCGGCGGCCTCCAGCACCTCGTCGAAGGCGTCGCCGATCATCGCGGCAGTCGCACCGCCTTCCTAGTCGAACCAAGCCAAACCGACACTCAGATGCCAACCCTCGCCAGTCGACAGCCGTCCTGTCAAAACGGCTGGTCCGGCGGGGTCGGGCTACGCGGTGGCGCGGGGCTTCGTGACCAGGTTGGCGGGTCGCTCGCCGGCCAGGACCGCGCGCACGCCGTCAGCGGCCAGGCGCGCCATGCGGGTGCGGGTCTGCCGCGACCCGCTGCCGACGTGCGGCAGCAGCACGGCCCGCGGCGCCGCCAGCAGCCGCGGGTGCACTCGCGGCTCCTCCTCGAACACGTCCAGGCCGGCCGCGAAGACCTGCCCCGACTCGAGCGCCTCCGCCAGCGCCTGCTCGTCCACCACGGGCCCGCGCGAGGTGTTGACCAGCACCGCCGTCGGCCTCATCAGCGCCAGCTCGCGCCGGCCGATCAGGTGCCTTGTGACCGGCGACAGCGGCACGTGCAGGCTCACCACGTCCGCCTCGGCCAGCAGCTCGTCCAGCGAGGCGACGTAGCCCGGCTCGCCGGTGTCGCGGCGGGCGTGGTGCAGCACGCGCATGCCGAAGCCCGCCCCCCGACGGGCAACGGCGCGGCCGATGCGGCCGAAGCCGACCAGGCCGAGCGTGGCGCCGTGCACGTCGACGCCGAGGTACTGGGTGATGCTCCAGCCCCGCCAGCGGCCCGCGCGCAGGTCGCGCTCGGCGTCGCCGAACAGCCGCGAGGCGGCGATAACCAGGCCGAAGGCCACGTCCGCGGTGGTCTCGTCCAGAACCCCGGGCGTGTTGCAGACCGCCACGCCGGCGCGGGCGGCCGCGTCGACGTCGACGTTGTCATAGCCGACGGCCACGTTGCCCACCGCCCGCAGCCGCGGCGCCGCGGCGATCACCTCGGCGTCGATCGCGTCGGTGAGCAGGCACACGATCGCGTCCACGTCGGCGACGGCGGCCAGCAGGTCCCGGTGGCTGTAGGCGACGTCCCGCTCGCGCTGGACGAGCTCGTGCCCGCGCAGGGGGTCCAGCCCACCCGCGGGCAGGTGACGGGTGACGAGGATTTTGCCCATGGCGGCGGCACGCTCCCTCGGATCTCCTGACGTGTCACCCGGATGCTACCGAGCCCAGCGGGTACGGGCGCCAGCCGCGAGGCCGTGCTAACGTGGCGCGCGCAGAGGTTCAACGTTTCGTCTCGCGTGTGACGCGGCCGAGCTTGTCTCTTGCCGCCGGTATTGCATTTCGCCGGCGTTGGTCGATACCTCCGAGCAAATGGGAGGGAGGGACAAGGTTCATGGCCGTTGGAACCGTCAAATGGTTCAACGCTGACAAGGGCTACGGCTTCATCGCCAGTGATGGTGGCGATGACGTGTTCGTGCACTTCACTGCGATCCAGGCAACTGGCTATCGCTCGCCGAGCGAGGGTCAGGTGGTTGAGTTCGACGTGGAGGAGGGCCACAAGGGCGTCCAGGCAGCCAACGTGCGCGTGCTCGAAGGCCAGTAGGCCATCCTCGGCCAGAACATGAGCGGGCCGACCCGACATCCGGGTCGATCCACCGGTTCAAGCGCCGACCCTGTCGAGCTCCCGCTCCAGCGCCGTACGCTCTGCTTGCGAGAGCTGCCGCGAGTGGCCCGACTCGGCATCCCAGACGACGATGACGACCTCGGCCTCCACGGCGAGCCGCCCGTCGGGCGCGAGCACTTCCTCCCTGGTGGTCAAGCTCGACCGACCAATCTGCTTCAGCCGGCAGCGGACCACGGCGGCGGCGTCCGCCAGCGTCAGCGCACCGCGGTACTCGACCGTCACGCGTGCCACGACGTAGTCCCAGATCCGCCCGCGCAGCTCGAAGACGCGGCCGAACCACTGGTCGCGCGCCGCCTCCAAATAGGTGAGGTAGACGGGATGGTAGACGTGGGCATAGGCGTCCAGGTCGCTCCAGCGGATCTCGATGCGTCGCTCATGCATCCTCAAGGTCCCGTCGTCGGTCTCGGGCTCGGCGCTCAGGCCAGGCGGATCGCCCACCTGGTCTCAGGGTAGGACCTTGACGACCTCCTCGGGCGGCCCCCCGATATGCAGGATCCCTCCACCGGCGAGAGACCCATCCGGCAGCGACGGCAGCGACGCCCGCTCCTCGTGGTCGTACCACCAGCTGCGCTGCTGGTGCGAGTTGATCTCACCGTAGCTGGTCACGTACGACTGGTTGATCGCGTTACGGCCAAGGACGTAGTCCACCGCCTGAAGGACCCGACTGCGGTACTTGGAGTTGCCGGTGACGGAGACCAGCGACCCCGGCGCGGCGGCCTTGTCCTTGGCCGCGCGTAACAGTCAGCGCAGGAGCGGACGCGTCCGCGCGGCTACCGGGCGCCCTACCCGCTACTCGGCGGTCTCGTTCAGGACCTCGTGGCCGGGGCGCGGCTCCACCGGGACCACCGGGATGGTGCCCAGGCGCCCAGCCTGGTAGTCCTCGAACGCCTGGATCAGCTCCGCGCGGGTGTTCATCACGAACGGGCCGTACGCGGCCACCGGCTCGCGGATGGGCTGGCCGCCAAGGATCAGGACGTCAAGCTGCGGGGTGCGGTTCTCCTGGCGGGCGTCTGCGGCGACTGTGACGACGTCGCCAGGGCCGAAGGTGACGAGCTGGCCCAAGCGCACAGGGCGACGCTGGGTACCGACCGAACCGGACCCGGCAAGGACGTAGACCAGGGCGTTGAAGTCGGGACGCCACGGCAGTCGCAGCTGCGCACCAGGGGCGAGGGTGCCATGCAGCAGGGTAATCGGGGTGTAGGTGACGCCAGGACCCTGGTAGCCCGCAACCTCGCCAGCGATCACCCGCAGCAGCGCGCCACCGTCGGGGGAGCTGAGCAGGGTCACCGCGCGGCCGCGGATGTCCTGGTAGCGCGCCGGGCTCCACTTGAGCTTCGCGGGCAGGTTGACCCACAGCTGGAAGCCATGGAACAGCCCGCCGCGCATGACAACTTCCTCCGGTGGCGCCTCTATGTGCAACACGCCTCGACCTGCGGTCATCCACTGCGTGTCGCCGTCGGTGATGAGACCGCCGCCGCCGTTGGAGTCCTGGTGCTGGAAAATCCCATCGATCATGTAGGTGACGGTCTCGAAGCCGCGGTGGGGGTGCCAGGGAGTGCCCTTGGGCTCGCCGGGGGCGTAGTCGACCTCGCCCATCTGGTCCATGTGTACGAAGGGGTCCAACGTGGCCAGGTCGACGCCCGCGAAGGCCCGGCGCACGGGGAAGCCTTCGCCTTCCAGGCCGCTGAGCGCGGTGGTGACCGAGACCACGGGGCGGTCCACCTGCTCGGGTGTGGGATGCGGCAGGCGCGGCAGGTTGAGCGTTTCGGCGGTGACCGCGGGCATCGTGACCTCCAGAGCTTCATTCAGGGCGTCGTACCCATTGTGGCAGTTATGGTTGCGGATGCAACCTTCCGCGGGTCCAACGCGCGGCTCGCCCGGCTTGTTCCTACTCAGGGCTACGCCGCCCGCTCGACGTCCAGCATTCACCCCACCGAGGAGGTGGCCCTGGCCTGACGTTGGCCTGGGGCCGGAGAGCGGGGTTCCATCCTCCCTGATGTGTGCCCAGCCGAGCCGCTCGAAAATGGAAGCGGATTCCCAGAAAATTGCGCCGCGTCCAAGCGCCCGGTAGGAGCGCAGGGAGACCCTGCCGCCGATCCCGTCCAAGACGACGTCGATTCCACCGCCTGCCGGCAACGACCGCAGCCGCCGGGCGAAGTCGTGCTGGTAGTCGATCGGGGTGGCGCTCAGCCCGGCGACCACCTCGGCGTCACGGGCCGAGGAGGTGCCCCGTACAGCTCCAGCCGGTACAGGCGCCCAAGCTGGAGCGCGGCGCTGCCGACCCCACCGGCCTCGCCGTGGACCAGCAGCCGCTCCCTGCGGGCGACCCGCGCCACCCGCTTGAGCATCTGGCAGGCAGACGACCTCGGCGTAGCCGCCGAAGACCGGCGGATAGTAGGTCAGGGCGGCGACCCGGTCGCCGGTCCGGACGCTGCTGGCGCCCGGACCGATGGCCTCGACCTCGCCGACCAGGTGGCAGCCGGGGGTGAAGGGCGGATCGGGTCCGCCGGGATAGGTGTCCTCCCGCATCAGCAGGTCGGGGAGGCCGACCCCGGCGGCCAGGACCCGGACACGGGCCTCGCCCAGCGGCGGCCAGGGCCCGGCAAAAGGACACGTGAGAGTCGAGGGGGCCCGCGCCCGGGTCCTGGCGTGCTGCGCAGGCCGCTGATGATCTCCTGCTGGGTCCGGGCTCAGGCGTGGATCGCGTCCAGGGTGAGCCGCCGTGCATGGATGCGGCAGATGACCCGCGTTTCCCGCGAACGCTGCGCGACCGGGTAGACGTAGCCGTAGTAGGCAGGGTGGCGGGTGTAGCTGCGGGTCAGCGCATCGAGGTGGTCGAGCGCGCCGTCGGTGACCAGCTCGGCGTCGCCGCGGATCTGGATGAAGCGGGCGGTGTTGTCGGGGTCGACAACCAGCAGGCTGACCTTGGGGTTGGCGAGCAGGTTGCGACCCTTCTGCCGCTCCAGCGTGGCCGGCGGCGCCGTTCGGCGGCGAGGCCCGACCGGTCGACGTCGTGGTGTTCGGTTCATCGGTCAGCGGGCCGTCCGGCCGTGTTCCAGAGCGCTGGCGACTGGCTGAATGGAGCGTGTCCACCGTCCGGAGCCACGGCGGGCGGCTGGCCCACCAGCTGGGTGAGCGGTGAGCAGGGGACGGCGATGGATGCTAGGACGAGGACCTCTTGGCCGGACCTGTACCGGCAGGTCGTGCAGACCGGCCTGTGCGCGGGCTGCGGCGCCTGCGTCATGGCCTGCCCCCGTAACGTGCTCGACTACGACCACGCCAGCGACCACCCGGTGAACGTGGAGCCGACCACCCCCGCCGGCGACTGCGCCCATGGCGCGCGGGGCTGCGACATTTGCACCCGCGCCTGCCCGCGGTTTGGCGCCTGGGAGCTGGAGGGCGAGTTGGCGCTGCACGGCCGGACACGCCAACCCGACGAGGTCTTCGGCATCACCCGGGGGATCTGGCTGGCCCGGGCCACCCCCGCCGAGGTGCTGCAGGCGGCCGGGTCGCGCTACACCTACTCGGCCAACGCCCTGGCCATGCGGCAGGCCGAGCGGCGCGGGCTGCGGCGGCTCGCCCTGGTCGGGACCGGCTGCCAGGCGGCGATGAACGGGACCCTGCCGGCCCGGCGGGTCAACAAGTACGCCCGGCGCATCCAGCTCACCATCGGGCTGCTGTGCTCCAAGACCTTCCAGTATCAGGGCCTGCGCCAGGTGATCCAGGAGCACGGGGTCCCGTTGGCTGACGTCGCCAAACTCGACATCAAGGGCAGGCTCCTGGTGTGGCGCCGCTCGACCGGTGAGCGGGTCGACATCCCCCTCACCCAGCTGCGGGCGTTCACCCGCCAGGGCACCCGCCTGTGCCCGGACTTCGCAGCCTCCCTGGCCGACATCTCCACCGGCGGGCTGGGCCAGCGGGACGGCTGGACGCTGACGATCGTGCGGACCCAGCGGGGCGCCGACTGGCTGCAGGGCGCCGCCCATGCCGGCGCGGTCGCAATGCGCCCGGGCCAGGAGGACCCGGCCGCGATCGCCCTGCTGGCCAAGCTGGCCACCAAATCCCGCCGTCGCGCAATCACCGCTGCGGCCGCGGCCACCTCGGCCGGGTAACGGCGAGCAGGCCCGTCGCTGAAGGCCTCCGGCCAGCGCTTGGTCACGGGCTCGCCGGCACGGGCCGGCTCCTCCTCGGACCGCTGGGGCTTTCGCCGACCGCGCGCTGGAATCAGGTGAACCGGGAAGGAACGGCGCGTTCTTGGGGCCGCGGCAGCCGTCAACGTTGCGGCCCCGTCGTCGAGTGGCATCGAATCGGTTGGGGACCCGCACGGGGAAGGAGGCGGCGATGCAGCAGGCGGCGTACCCGGTTCGGTTCTCGGTGGACTACCCCGATCGACCGCTGGATCGGCTGACCACCGCCTTCCGGATCGCTGTGGCCATCCCCATCCTGATCGTGCTGGGGGACCGCCGTTGAGCTGGTCCGCACGACCGGCAGGCCGATTGCCCAGATCGCCTGGGAGCTGGTCGGCCACCCATCTGGGGCCACTGGCTCGGCCACGCCCCTACTGGGCGCCACTTCGAGCGCGTAGATGAGATCTCCATCTTCCGGTTCCGCATCGTCTGAAGGCCGGCCTGCGGGCGGCCTCCTCTCGGCCAAATCGGCTACCAACCCCAGGAGATCGGGGTTGCCGCGGCTCGCACCCTCGTCGCCGAGGTCACCGCCGAGGGGAGGCCCACCCCGAGCGTGGTGGTCCTCGAGACCAGCCTGATCGCCCGCGGCAGCGGCGAGATCCATCCCCAGTAGGGTCACGCCCCTACCAGCTCGTCGACGCAGGCGGTGAGCACCTCGGTATGCAGGTCGATGTCGGCTTGGGTGGTGGCCGGGCAGGTGAGCGCCATGTTGTGGAAGGGAGTCAGCAGGATCCCGCGGTTGTGCAGGTACAGGTGCGGGTAGTCGTCGAGGTCCGGATCGCCGGCCGCGGCCGACTGGCCGCCGTTGACGGGCGGGGGAGTGGTGAACCGGACCTCGGCCCGCGCCCCAAGCTGCACGACTGACCACGGTACCCCGCGCGTGTCGAGCACCCCGCGCATACCCTCGGTGAAGTGGGTCGCCAGCGCGATCATGCCGGCGAACGCCGCCTCGGTGAGGACGTGCTCCAGCGTGGCCCTGGCCGCGGCGGTCGACAGGGCGTTGCCGGCCAGCGTCCCGCCGACCCCGCCGGTGTCGACCAGGTCGGCGTCGCCGCGCGCCTGGACGCGCTCGGCCAGCTCGCGGGTGAGGCCGTACGCGCCGGCCGGGAGCCCGCCGGCGATCGCCTTGCCGACGGTCACCATGTCGGGCGCAAGGCTCCAGGCCGCGGTGCAGCCACCGGGCCCCGCCGAGAAGGTGTGGGTCTCGTCGTTGACCAGCAGCGCGCCAGAGCGGCGGGTCAGCTCGCGCTCGAGCGCGTCCAGGTCGTTGAACTCGACCACGCTCGGCCGCGACGAAACGGTTGCGCGGGCTGTGGCGGCTGCTGCCGCTGCCGTGCGCGAACAGCACCACACCGGTCGCGTCCGCAGGAATCGCCAGCGTCCCTTCCAGCGTGACCCGGTCTGTCGAGACGACCACGGTGGTCTCGTACCCGCTCCTGCGCATGCTTCTTTATTTCGCATCGGGAGGGCGGAGGACCGACTGGACGAGCCCGGCGACGGTCTCCTCGAGCTGGTCGAGGCGGTCGGCGCCACCCCGCTCGACGGTGGCGAGCACTAGCTCGTTGATGCCACCGACGAGCGCGGTCGACGTGGCCGGGGTCAGCTCGCGGACCTCGGGATGGTCGCGCCGGCCCGTCTCGACCAGGTCGCAGAGCAGCCGCGCGAAGCGCTGCAGGACCGCGCGGCGCAGCGCCAGCGCTCTGGGGCCGGCCCCGTGGACCTCCACCAGCAGGGTGCGCGTGAGCGCGGGACGGGCCTGCAGAGCCGTCAGATAGGCGTGCGTGGCCGCCCGGACGCGCTCGGGCCACGGGCCCCCGCGGCCGGCGGCCTCGGCGACAGCCCGCAGGGCGAGCTCACCGCCATACTCGTAGCAGGCCAGGAAACATGCCTCGCGATCGGCGAAGTGCTCGTAGAAGGTCCGCTTGGAGACCCGCGAGTGCCGCACGATGTCGGCGATGGTGGTGGCGCCATAGCCCTTGTCGTTGACCGCGGCCGCCATGCCCTCCATCAGGCGCAGGCGGGGGTCGCCGGAGCGGGTGCCGGCGCCAGGCGATGTCAGCAGGCTTCGCATATTGGTACCGGATGGTACCATAGCCCCCAGACATGGTACTGGCTGGTACCAGCAGGAGGCGGCTGGTGAGCACCGACTCGACCCACCTGCACGTCGCGATCGTCGGCAGCGGCTTCGGCGGGCTCAACGCCGCGATCCGGCTCAGGCAGGAGGACATCGACGACTTCCTGGTGTTCGAGCGGGCGGGCGACCTCGGCGGCACCTGGCGGGACAACTCCTACCCGGGCTGCACCTGCGACGTGCCCTCGCACCTGTACTCGTTCTCATTCGCGCCCAACCCGGAGTGGAGCCGGTCGTTCTCGTCCCAGCCGGAGATCTGGGCGTACCTGCGCGAGTGCGCGCGGCGCTTCGGGATCCTGCCGCGCCTGCGCCTCGGCCACGAGGTACGCGAGGCCGCCTGGGACGACGCGCGGCAGCACTGGCGCATCGAGACCTCCGGCGGCACCTGGACCGCCGACGCCCTCGTCGCGGCGGCCGGCCCGCTGAGCGAGCCGTCGATCCCGGCCCTGCCAGGGCTGGGCAGCTTCGAGGGCGCCGCCTTCCACTCGGCCAGGTGGGACCACGACCACGACCTGACCGG
>WNFU01000920.1_pt1 | contig 57838 bp, 48 predicted proteins | sample 5400121 | NCBI WGS metagenome assembly WNFU01 (sample SAMN13153360, study PRJNA577476) | soil metagenome | isolation source: 100 cm soil or saprolite under grassland replicate 1 | place: USA:California | collected 2016-06-15 | reverse complement strand
AACTTGTTACAACAGGAAAAAACATTGAAACGCGGCATTCAGACCAAGAGGCTGAAGGCCGGTTGGGATCGAAACTATCTGCTTAAAATCCTGGACGTAAAACCATTGAATTCTTGACGTTATAGGGCGATTGCCCTGGCTTCGCTAGTGCTTTTCATGGTTGACCGCTTGACGAAATCTTCCGAAGGGGGAGAATGGCAGTGACGCGTACATGAGGCGAGATGAACGTAATCAGTTTCCACAAACGGAAATACGGGGAATTGCTGGCCGAATCAGTTCCGACTGTGATTCGTACCGAAGAAGAATACGACCACGCAATTGAACAGATCGAAAAGCTGCTCAAGAAGCGCGACCGCATTTCGGCGGAAGAGGAGCATCTGCTCGACCTGCTGTCGACGCTGGTCGAGAAGTACGAGGACGAACATTATCCGATTGAGCCAGCGGCCCCACACGAAATACTGCAACACTTGATGGAGGCGCGCGACTTGAAGCAGAAGGACATCGTGCATCTATTCAGTTCGAGCGGCAGGGCGTCAGAAGCCATCAATGGCCTGCGCCCCATCAGCAAGATACAGGCGAAGGCGCTGGCTGAATTCTTCCACGTCTCGACCGATCTGTTTCTTGGCGTGTGAGCGTCAAACTTCGCCCCTCTTACGGAAGTTCGCGGACGCGGATGTTTTTAAATTCGATCGGGGAGCCTTCCGATTCCAGACATAGATAACCGGTCCTCGGCTCGGCGCCATTTCCGCCCGAAACCTCCTCGCCGTTCACCCACAATCGCAATTCGCCGTTGATGGCCCGGACATAATAGTGATTCCATTCGCCGGCGCCTCGGCTGAGATTTTTACGAGGAAAGCTGCGCGAGCCGTTGGGAGAGAGCGGCGGGAACGGATTCAGCTTTGATTTGCCAACGGCGAAGATGTCGCCGTTGGTGGTGAACCAGTCGCCCTTCTTCCCCGTGCGCTTCTCGTACTGCTCGGCGAAGCCGTGGTCGAGCATCTGCACTTCAATGCCGTACTGCGGCAGCGCGTCGGGCTTCAACTCTTTGAGCGCCTCGTCCGGGACCCACACGAAGACGCCGGAATTGCCCGCCGATTTCAAATGCCGCCATTCGACGACCATCTCGAAGTTGGCGAATGTACGCCGCGTGCGCATCACCCCGATCGGCAGTCCGGAGCAGGTCAGCAGGTCGTTCTTCCATGTCCACGTATCAGGGTAACAGTTGACGTTGGTGAAATCGCTTTCCCCAAGCGCGCGCCAGCCCGGCCCCTCGCCGTCAATGGAGGCCTTCGGCTTCGGCTCCTGACCGTGGCCGGAGTGAAAATAGAGCGACAGCAGCAATAGAGTTCCGATCAAGCTCAGGACTCGCGCGAAAGACGTTCGTTTCATGCCTGCCCCCTTTCCGAAGAATGGCTCTGACTTTGTCCTTTTTGTGGCGCAGGCGCAAGCGCCTGCGCCACAAAAAGGACAAAGTTGAACATAGCGAAACCGTCACAGGTTTATTCGGGCGCCATGTGGGTTGAGACTGCAATTGATGAGTGTTAAAACTTCAGCTATGAATGATTCGCGAACCGGCGCCGCGCGCCATCCGGCATTGATCTATGGACCGGCTATGCTGGTCTCACTAATCGGCTTGGTAGACTCGATCTACTTGACGATTCAACATCTCACCGGACAGAGCGTCCGGTGTACGGTCACTACGGGTTGTTCCGCCGTACTCAGCAGCCATTACGCGACTATCGCCGGCGTTCCCACCGCCGCATTCGGCGCACTGGCCTACTTTGCCGCCTTCAGTCTTGCGACGCTGGCCGTCTTCGATTATGCGCGCGCGCGAACCGCTTTGGCCATACTCGTCGCGCCGATGTTGATCATGACGCTCTGGCTGTTTTACCTACAGGCGTTCGTGCTTCGCGCTTTTTGTGAATATTGCCTGCTGTCGGCCGGGATGACACTGACGCTCACGGCTCTTGTCGCCGCGGCGAGGTTCGTTATTCCCACCCCCGGAAAAATCGAGGATCGAGGATCGAGGATCGAGGATCGAAGGTAGAACTTCTGGTTTGCTCGAAAGATCAGAGATCGAAGATAGAACAGATAATGCAATCTTCGATCCTCGATCCTCGATCCTCGATTCTCTCACGGACTAACGGGCAGCCTTTGATTTATCTCTTTGCGCAATCTTTCAACTGTCAAATTCTCGCTGGGGATCAACTGGTCATTAATAAAAACAGTGGGTGTGGAATTGACCCCGATCGCGCTGGCGCGCCGCGTGTCCTCCGATACGATGGTTACTACTTGAAGCCCGTCCATGTCTCGCGTGAAGCGCGGGACGTCCAGCCCTATCTGGCGCGCAAAATTGATCACGATCGGGCGGAAATCGCTCACCTGGCTCCAGACAGACTGGTTCTCGTAAAGCAGGTTGTGCATCTCCCAGAACTTGCCCTGAAGACCGGCCGCCGCCGCGGCGTAGGAGGCTTCGAGCGCATGATTGTGAATTTGAGTCAGCGGGAAGTGGTGAAAGGCGATCTGAATCCGACCGCCGTATTCGCCCTTCAAAGTTTTGAGGACCGGGTGCAGTCCGCCGCAGGGTGGGCATTGATAATCGCCGTACTCATCGATTGTAACGACCCCTTTGGAGGCCAGCCCGTTGGACGTCGCGCGTGAGTCGCTCGCCGGCGCCGGAGTCGCCGGCGGTCGGGGCTGCGACGAGCGGAACATCAGAAACCCCGCGCCGACAGCCGCCACCAGAACGGACGCGATAATTACAAACGGCAAATAGCGTTTCATCTGGGTTTGATCCTTTCTATCCATTTTCACCTTCTCTTTCTTCATCAATTGCCAATGCCGCCTTCAAGGCGCGGTTGAGTCCCGCGAGCTTTTTGGGCGGAAGCGCGCTGTTATAGCGCGTCAACCGAATACAAAGTCATCGGCAATCCCGTCGCGTTATCGAACTGCGCCGCCGCCTCGACCGCCGCCCTGGCGATCTCTTCGACGTCGTCGAAGCGGTCATACGAGCAGTGCAGCGCGCCCAGCGCGTAATCCGTCCCGGACCCGAAGGCCCAGTATTTATTATATTCGTCTACCGAGCGGAGGCCGTAGACGCCGAAAATCCCGTAAGGGTTGGCGATGAGCACGTGCATGTGCGAGGTTTCGTATGGCGCCTCCTTGTCCTCACCCGGCGTCAGAAAGTAATCGGTCTTGAGGGCCTTGTGGAATTCGCGCCAGGTCTCGAAGATCTCCTGCATACAGTCGAGCGAGTAATGCTCGCTGCGCGAAAAGTAGCTTTCGATGACGTGACGGTGCGTCGACGAGCCGGTGACGCCGATGTAGCTGTCGCCGACCTGAATGATCTTCGATTTGGCGGCCAGGTATTCGGCGCTTTGCTTCGTGCTGCCCCAACTGACCAGAGTGTCGGCCGCGATACAGGCGCGACCGTTCTTTTTAACAACTACCACTGTAGACATAAACTTTTCCCACGTATTATCAAGCTTTCTCCAAAGCGGCGTATTTCTCGATCATCTTCTTGTGACCATAGCCGGGGAAGTTAATCGTCAATTTGGCGTTCTCGTCTTCGCCCTCGCGTTTGACGATTAACCCTACGCCGTATTTGGCGTGACGAACACGCGTCCCGACCTTCAATCCTGTCGGGCCTGTCGGGCCTGTCGCGCCGCTCTCGTCGCCCGAGCCGGCGCGCGGCCCGAAATCGGCGTCGTCGACACTTCTGCCTTGCCGGGCGAAAAACTCCTTAACGCCGTCGGCGCTGTTGTAAGTCCGGCCTTGATAATTGCTCGGTCGTCTCGCCGCCCGCGCAGGCTGTGGCGATGACGGCGCCGATTCGCGGCCCTCGAAGGTCGAAGCCTTGCCGGCGAAGCGCAGCCAGCTTCCGCCTTTCGACTGATCTTCGATCAATTCCAGGGGAAACTCCATCAGGAAGCGCGAAGGCTCGGACGGCGTTTCGGCGCCGTAGACCCGCCGCTTCATCGAGTGCGTCAGGTAAAGATATTTCTCGGCGCGCGTGATGGCCACGTAGCAGAGCCGCCGCTCTTCTTCCAGATCGTCCTGGCTCTCGTTCGCGCGCGAATGCGGGAAGAGGCCTTCTTCGAGGCCGGCGATAAAGACCAGCGGGAACTCCAACCCTTTCGCGGCGTGCATCGTCATCAGCGTGACCTGGGCTTCGGCCTTGTATTCATCGGTGTCCGACACGAGCGCGGCGTGATCCAGGAAATCGCGCAGCGTCTCGCCTCGCTGCTCCGATTCGGCCGCCGCGTTGACCAACTCTTCCAGATTGAGCAGCCGCCCTTCGGCCTCTTCGGTGTTTTCGTCTTTGAGCGCCCGCTCGTATCCGGTGTCGATCACCGCCGCCTTAACGATCTCGGAGATCGGCTCGGCGGCGTCGCGCGCCCTTTCGGCAAGACCGCCCGCGACGCCGCGGAAAGATTTCAAAGCCGAGACGGCGCGGGCCGGCAGGAGGTTCTGTTCGACGATGATGTTGATCGTCTCCCAGTGCGAAACGCCGAAATCTCTTGCGCGGCGCTCGATGTCGTCGAGCGTGGTCTTGCCGACGCCTCGCGGGGGCGTGTTGATCACCCGCGTCAGGGCGATCGAGTCGTTCGGGTTCATCGCTAGTTTCAGGTAAGCGATGATGTCTTTGACCTCGGCGCGCTCGTAAAAGCTGAAGCCTCCGACCAGGTTGTAGCGGAGCCCGGCGCGGCGGCAGGCCTCCTCGAACAACCGCGACTGGGCGTTGGTGCGGTAGAGCACGGCCGCGCGGATTCCCGGTTCGCGGCGCAGATGTTCTTCGATCTTGCCCGCGACCCAGCGGGCCTCGGTCTCGCCGTCGACTAACTGCGCGTAGCGGATCTTCTCGCCTTCGGAGGCGGTCGCCCGAAGAACTTTGTCGAAGCGCTGGGTGTTGTTGGCGATCACCTTGTTGGCGGCGGCCAGGATGCGCCTGGTCGAACGGTAGTTGTCTTCGAGCTTGATGACTTTCGTACCCGGAAAGTCGCGCTCGAAATTGAGGATGATGTTGAAATCAGAGCCTCGGAACGCATAAATGCTCTGCGACTCGTCGCCCACAACGCAGAAGCTTCGGTCGGCCCAGAAATCCTCAGGCTTGTGGGCGTGGAGCAGCGCGTGATCGCCCTCGACGATCAATCGCGCCAGCGAATACTGAATCCCGTTCGTGTCCTGAAACTCGTCGACCATCACGTGGCGGAAGCGGTTGTGGTAGTAGCGGCGAACCTCTTCCGAGTTGCGGAGCAACTGTACCGTGCGGATCAACAGGTCGTCGAAATCGAGCGCGTTCGACGCCTCCAGCCGCTGCTCGTAAAGCGCGTAGACTCGCGCGATGGCGGCGCGGCGCGGGTCGCCCATTTGATCGGCCTTCTCGGCGTAAAGGTCGGGATTCTCGCCGCGGTTCTTGGCCGCGCTGATCGCGCTCTGCGTCTGTCGCGGGGTCAATTGCTTGTCCTCGTAGCCGCAGTCTCGGATGCATTTGCGCAGCAAACTCTGCTGGTCGTCGGTGTCGTAGATGGTAAACGACCGGCTGTAGCCGCGTCCCAATTTTTCAATGTCGCGCCGCAGGATTCGCACGCAGAGCGAGTGGAAAGTCGAGATCAGCGGCGAGGCGGAAGGCCGGCGTTCGCCGTAATAATCGGCGAGCAGTTTTTCGACGCGCGCCTTCATCTCGCTGGCCGCCTTATTGGTGAACGTCACGGCCAGTATGTTTTCGGGCCGCGCGTTGTGGGCCGCGATCAAGCGCGCTATGCGATGCGTGATGATCCTCGTTTTACCAGAGCCGGCGCCCGCCAAAATCAGGATCGGGCCATCCTGAGTGGCGACGGCCTCGCGCTGTTGCGGGTTCAAACCGTCCAGATAATCGATTGAATTTGCGCTCATTGGAATTCTGAAAAGCGATCCGTTTAAGACTGCTCCAACATGGGTACGGTACGGGAAGCGTGAGCGACCCGGGGCTCGATCAAGAGTCCTATTGATAAATGCTCAGGTCGCTCACGCTTCCCGTACCGTACCGCCGTCCCAGGCCGACTAAAATCAATACTCTAAACGCCGTCCATTAATTGCTCAAGTGGCGCCGCAATACTCATGCCGCCGTCAAATTTGTTGAATCGATGGCGCGTTGTTAACGTTTTGTTTCCAAGGCCGCAATGGCCGCCTTCGCCGCTTCGGCGACGGAGATTTGAGCGCCAGTATGCGTCTTATTATGATCATTCAATAATACATGCAGATGCGGCAGCGCGGCGACGGCCTCGAGTTTCTCCAGGGCGCTGATTGCGAGGCGTTTTCCATTTCCCATATTACATTCGGCGTTTGTCTTTGCAGAAGGATAGACATGCAAAGACAAACTCCGAATGTAATATGGGAAATGGAAAATCTACTTCGCCGGACGAAACAGACCGACCTCGTAGGTGACGCCGAACGTGACGCCGCCGCTCTCGCTGCGAGGGTAGAGGCCTCTGATTCCGGCGACGTCCCAGGTCAGTCCGCCGGCGCGGATGCGGGCGCCGAGGCGGGCCGCCCCGTCCGATTCGGTTCCGAGCGGGGCGCTTTTGCGCGCGCTGTAGCGCCCGTTGACTTCGCCGACCAGCGTCAAACGTCTGTTGATCTCATAGGCGCCCGCCAGGCCGAAAAGCGCCACGTCGTTTTGCGTGAACGGGCTGATATTCCCTGAGGCGTCGATCGGCGATGAGATGATGCCCAGACCGAGGTTGCCGATGACGCGGACTTTGCCGAGGCTCTTGGCCACGAGCGCCGCCGCGAAGAAATTGGTCTGATTCAACCCGATGCCGCGCGATTGATTCGAGTTCGGCAGTTCCACCCCGAAGCGGAAGCCGAGGCCCGGGGCGCGGCGGCTTTCGCCGCGCAGTTTGATCTTCGTCGCCAGATAAAAATCGCCGGTGTCGCGCGTCGAATTGGCCCGGCTCAATTGCAACGGGACCGCGCTCGGACGGAACCGCCGATTGATGTTGAGGTAGTTCTGGATCACGCCTCCGGCCTCGACCTCGACGTTGGACGCGAGGCCGAAAGTCAGCGACACGACCCCCAGCCGCGCCAGATCGCCGTTCAGACCGGAGACCGGATAATCCTTGTCCTGCAGTAAATCGAAGCCGGCTTCAAATCGCACGGCGCCCGGTTTAACTGTCACGACGTCTTCGGTGATCAGGGGTCGCTGCTGCGCGAACGCCGGCAGGCTTACTAAGGCTAAGAGGACGAACGTATATGCCATGCGCCATATGGTCTTCGAAAAATAAATGCGACAACCGTCTTCCCGGTCGCGGAGCGACCACGTGAGCCTAGCCCGGCTTTTCAAAGCCGGGACAGTGAGCTCAATCGCCGCCGCGGCGGCGGAAGAAGTGGCGCCGCATTTATTTCTCAAACACCACATGCCATATGCTTTATTCATTTTTTTACCTCACGAACAATGCGGAACCCGATGTCGGAACGGGTCATTGTGGGAAAGAAATAGCTTCTCTCGGCGGCGCGCCGCTTAACGCTGCCGAATCCGAAGCCGCCGCCTCGAATCACCTTCGTCTCGCCTTCGCGCCCCAGCATCTTGTAGCGTTTCCCGCGGGGCGGCCCTTGAGGGTTGATGCGCTCGCGGAGCTTGTAATAATAGTGGTCATACCAATCTGAACACCACTCCCAGACCCTTCCGGCGGTTTTGTACTGAGCGCTTCCGAGTCTCGCGGCCCTCTCCCATTCCGCTTCAGTTGGCAGGCGATATCGATGTCCGGTCTGTCCCGAGAACCATGCGCAAAAGGCCACGGCGTCTTCCCAGCTCACGAAGACGACCGGAAAATCGTCCTGCCCGTCAGGGTAATTATTTCCATCCCACCCATAATCTATTCCCTGGGGCGCGGGTCTCCCGGTGGCGTCAACGAATAATTTATAGAGCCGGTTGGTCACCTCGGCGCGCGAGATTTCAAACTCTGATGTGGCGACTTGATGCGAGGGGCGTTGATCTTTCGCGCCCAGGTCGGCGCCCTGCACAAATACGCCTTCGGGGATGCGGAGCATTTCCATATCGAGGCTGGGTTTGATCTCGATATTGACCGTGGCGGTTTCGTTGGCCTTCACGAATACGGTCCCGCTCCACTCTTTGAACCCCGATTTGATCGCGCGCAATTGGCGCATGCCGGGCTCCACTTCAACAATAAGTCTGACCTGCCACGGCATTGTCGTAAAACTGCGTGTTTCATCGATGAGGATTTCGGTTCCCGGCTCGTCCACGGTCAAAGCCAGCCGCCCCGCCGGGGGCTTCTTCTTCAACGGCGGCTCGAACCTCGTCGAAGCCACGCTCATCACGAACGTCTCGCGCCACGGCTCGTAGCCGTCCGCGAATATGCCCAATTGATGATCGCCGGGCGCGAGTCCTGGCACAGTCATCTCGCCGCGCCCGCCCACGAATCCGCGCGGTTTGCCGTCGACTTCGACCGCCGTCCCCGGCGGGGCGACGATGGTCAACTTTGCTCTGACCGAGGTTGATCTTGACGACGGCGCTCGCCTGGACGCGGGTTTAGCTGGATTGCCCGCCTTGCCGGATTTGTCGGGCTTGGCGGCGGATTTATTCTTATCTGTTCGGGCTGGCTTGGGCCGTTCGCGTCCCGCCGGGGTTTGCGCAAAGGCGTAATTCGAAAAGACGAGGATCAGTAGTCCAAAAATTATCCGCTCAATTTTGGATCTACTGAGAATGGAGAAGACTGAAGAAACGAAGAGGATCGAGGGCCAAGGATTGCGGATTGAAGAGGGTCTACAATTACGTACTATGCATTTTGCGATTGCGGATTGCCGATTGAGGTTCAAAAAATCCGCAATCCGCAATCCGCAATCCGCAATCCGCAATCCTCGATCCTCGACCCTCAATCCTCGATCCTTCGTTTACTTGGCGTCGCGCGCGCAGCGGAATCCGGTTTTATCGTAGGCGCGGTCGGGGGAAACAGCCCCGCGATAGGTCGTTGTGGCGTTATTAAGCCCTGCATCATAAGCGCCACCGCGGATCACTTTCAAGCTTGCGCCGGCGAGCGAAGAGGCGATTTTGCGGCCGGGGTAATCTTTGAAGTCGCTCGCTGTCCATTCCCATGCGTTGCCGCACATGTCGAGCGCGCCGAAGGGGCTGGCGCCTGGGGCGTAGCGTCCGGCCTCGAAGAGCCGGCCCTTTCTCCCCTGCCCTGCGTTCGCGTGATCAGGTTTCCATTCGGCGCCCCAGGGGTAGATGCGGCCGTCAGTCCCGCGCGCGGCGAATTCCCATTCGGCTTCGGTAGGCAAACGTTTTTTCGCCCATCGCGCGTAAGCGTTCGCGTCGTCCCACGACACGTTGACGATGGGAAATTTCATCTGGCCGTTGGGAATCTTCCCTCCGACCCAATGCGCCGGCGCGCGGCGCTTCGTGGCCGAAATGAATCGTTGATACTCTTCGTTTGTCACCTCGTTCCGATCGATGAAGAAGGGCCTGACCTCGACTATGTGGGCGGGGCGTTCAAGTTCGTCGCCGTCGTCGCGCCCCATCTTGAAAGTCCCTCCGGGCACGAAGACCATTCCGTCAGGCGCGACGGTTTGTTTTGGGATCGGCGAAACCTGCGGCGTTGCGCCGAGCAGCCCGGTCGTAGGTTGCGGCGATTGTTGGGCTGACTGGCCGGTTCTCCTCATGAGATTCTTCTGGCTGGTCCACAGCCACCAGGCGACGATTCCGGCGGCCACGGCGAGAGTCGCGATGATTATCCAGACCAGGATCGCGCCCCGCGAATCGCTCCGTTGAACTAATTGCTCCGTTCTTCCGCCCGAAATGGGACCCTCGAAAGTCCTCTTTTTAGTTTCCGAATTCGGATTGGCAGGTCTTCCGGGTATGGGGCCTGTCGCCGCGCGAAAATCGGTGGTCAGAGAATCCTTGATGACCCCAGTCTTGCGCCCGGCGCGGCCAGTGGCGTCGAAAGGCTCAAGCGGACGCTGGTTGCGAGTCGAGAGAGACGCCTGCAAGCTGCCCGTGGGTAAATCCGCCTGCGTTCTGAAAGCGGCGGCCACCGGCGGCACGACCAGCTTTCCAGTAATCACCCCTTGATCCTGTCCGTCTTCGACCGGTTCCTTTGGAGGGACTCCTCTCAAGAGGTCGAGCGTATTGCCGCAAGTTTCGCAATAGCGCGAAAATGGCTTCGAGGCCGCCCCACAGCGTTTGCAGGATACTTTGGCGATCTCCGGCAACTCTTCGGCTTCGGAAACTTTCACGTCTCGCGCCGGCGTTGACGCGGGGGGAATCGAGGTCGGCAACATTAACGCATGGTCGCGGTCGATGCCGCAGGTCTTGCAAAACAGCCAGCCGCTGCGCCACGAAGCGCCGCAATGGTAACAGGCGCCAACGACGGCCTCTTGAGAGGGCGCCGCGGCATTGCTGGCGCCGCATTGCCTACATGCTCTTTCTCTCTTGGCCGTTCGCGCCCCGCAACGGGTGCAGCAAACGGTGTCCATTACCGGGTCACCGGATGAACGAACCAGCGACTGCCCGCAGCGTCGACAAAAATTCAGACGGTCGGAATAGTTCAGATTACAGGCTGCGCAGTACATAAACCTGACGCCTAAAAATCGTTCCGGAAAAAATTATTGTCCCACGATAGCCGTAATCATAGGGGACAAGGAGACAGGGGGACAAGGGGACAAGGAAATTTTTCGTTCCTTGTCTCCCCCTCTCCTCTTCTCCCTGTCCCCCTGTCCCCTTGTCTCCCTGTCTCCCACTCCCAACTTTCGACATCCCGAGCCGGATTGTTTATACTAACCTTCAAGCATTAGCTGACCGCCACTGTAGACCATTTTGATTAGTTATGTTCGACAAATTCAGAGAAGAGTGTGGTGTCTTCGGTATTTTCGGCCATGAGGAAGCGGCGCGCCTAACCTATCTCGGCCTGTACGCGCTGCAGCACCGCGGCCAGGAGTCAGCCGGGATAGTCTCCTCCGACGGCTCGCTGCTGCGCTTCGAGCGCGGGATGGGGCACGTCAACGACATCTTCCAGGAAAAGAGCCTCTCCCAATTGTCCGGGCGCGCGGCCATCGGCCATGTGCGTTATTCGACGGCCGGGAAGGTCAGCATCAACGAGGCTCAGCCTTTCCTGGTCAAATGCGGCTTAGGTCAGATCGCGCTCTGCCACAACGGCAACCTGCCCGACGCGACCGAGGCCCGATATCGGCTCGAAATGGAAGGCGCGATCTTCTCTTCGACCTCCGACACCGAAGTCGTGCTGCACCGGATCGCCCGCTCCCGGACGGGGAACGTCGTCGACGCGATCGTCGAGGCGCTGAAGGACGACGAGGGCGCCTTCTCGATGCTTTTCGCCACGCCCGAGTGCGTCATAGCCGTGCGCGACCCGCGCGGATTTCGCCCGCTCTGCATGGGCGAACTCGAAGGCGCTACGGTCTTCGCGTCGGAGACCTGCGCCTTCGACCTGATCGGCGCGAACTACGTCCGCGACGTCGAACCCGGAGAGATCGTCATAGTCGATTCGCGCGGCGTGCATTCGTTCTACGCGTTCGAGCCGAAGCGGTTCACGCATTGTATCTTCGAGCATGTCTATTTCTCGCGCCCGGATTCGATAGTCTTCGGCCGCAGCGTCAACAAGAGCCGTCACCGGATGGGCAAACAACTGGCGCGGGAATGCCCGGCGGACGCCGACATCGTCGTGCCTGTGCCCGATTCCGGCGTCGCGGCGGCCATCGGCTACGCCGCGCAGTCGGGATTGAAATTCCGATTCGCGCTGGTGCGAAACCATTACGTCGGGCGCACCTTCATTGAACCGACTTCACAGATCCGGCATTTCGGCGTGAAGATCAAACTCAATCCGGTGCGCGACCTGATCGAGGGCAACCGCGTCGTCCTGATCGACGATTCGATCGTGCGCGGCACGACTTCGAAAAAGATCGTCAAGATGGTGCGCGACGCGGGCGCCACCGAAGTCCACATGCGCATCAGCTGCCCTCCCACCATCGCGCCGTGCTATTACGGCGTAGACACGCCGACGAAAGAGGAGTTGATCGCGGCCCAGAACTCGATCGAAGAGATCCGCCACTACCTCGACGCCGATTCGCTCGGCTACCTGAGCATTGAAGGGCTGCTCGAATCGGTGAGCGATCCCGGCGGGACGAAATACTGCACGGCCTGTTACACGGGCGAATACCCGACGCAAATCGACATCCACGATCAGACTTACAGAGAGCGGGAGGCGGTGGCTGCTGATTAACCGGTCGGGCAAAGGTTTTGAGGGGTAATCAGAGGGTTCATTGTTCATCGTTCATTTTTCATTTGTCATTTGTCATTGCCGGAGCCGCGCCATTCCTCAATGACAAATGAAAAATGAACGATGAACAATGAACAATGGAAGCGCCCCAAATTTTTACCTGATCCCTTAAAAGGCGCCGGTCAAAAGGTGAAGGGTTTAAGAGTTCTTTTCGCTATTGCGTTGGCCGCGGCCATAATCTTCGTCGGCATATACTGGCTGCGGCATCGTCCGCAACAGATCCCGACGCCGTTTGTCACTCAGGGGCGGCTGCAAATTTATGCGCTCGACGTCGGACAGGGCGATTCGGCGTTGATCATCACTCCGGAAGGCAAATCGGTTTTGATCGACGCCGGGCCGCCCCAGGCCGCCGACGAGGTGGCCGCCGCGCTGCGAAAGAGAGACGTCCGATCGCTCGATCTGGCCGTGGCGACGCACCCACACGCCGATCACATCGGCGGAATGAGGCAGGTCATTGAAAATTTCGGCGTCAAAAACTTCCTCGACAGCGGCAAGGACTACCCGAGTATGGAATACAAGCGGATGCAGCTGGCCATCGAGGAGAAGGGGATCAAATTTATCCCGGCGAAGAAGGGAATGAAGTTCGACCTCGATTCCGGCGTCGGGCTTGAAGTCCTCAATCCGCAGGGCAACGACCAATGGATCACGGAGGTCCGCCGGGGCGGGAGCGTCGAAAACGCGAACTCAGTCGTGCTGCGGTTGGGCTACGGCAATTTCTCGATGCTCTTTACCGGTGACGCCGAAACCGAGACCGAAGATTTGATGATGAAATCCGGCGTCCCGCTTCGCGCTCAGGTTTTGAAGGTCGGCCATCACGGGTCGCGCTACGCGACGAGCGTCAGATTCCTGGAGGCGGTGGCCCCCGAAGCGGCCGTCATCTCTTGCGGAGCCGACAACAGGTACGGCCACCCGGCGCGGCAGACGCTCGACCGGCTGCTGAAAGCCGGCGTGAAAGTTTACCGAACCGACCTGAACGGCGATATAGCGATCGTCACTGACGGTAATACGTTTGAGATTCACCCCGCCAGGCAATCGATTCAGGTCGCGCTTGCCGGCTTTGATCGTCGTTTCGGTCATCAGCGGGTCTTCACTATGGCATTAGCCATTAGCCGTCGGCCATTATTGGCCAGGTAAAGTCGGCCCCGTCTCCGCCTGATAACTGTTAATGGCAAGCGGTTAACGGCTAATTGCGCCGGATTGTATGGATGGATTATGAATGCGAAATCCGCGTACAGCGCAATCTATGGGGCCTGGCTGACCGGCTTCGTTATCGGCGCGCTTACGCTGATCCAGACCGGCGCCGTAATTTTCTTTTCAGGCGTCGGCGAGCGTAAAGAGACGGTCTTGGCGTTCGCCAGCGTGGCTATTCTTTTCGCGCTTTCATACGGAGTCTGGCGTAGAAACAAAATCTGCGCCGTCCTGCTTGCCCTCTACTTTGTTTTGCAGGTCGGCGGCATGGCGGTGTCGTGGATTCAGAGTCAGACGGCGCCGGCGGGCATCCTGTTATATTTCATCGCGATGTCTCTCTGTTTGAACGGCGCGCGTGGAGTGTTCGCTTACCACAGGTTCACACGGATCAAAGCGGAAAGCCTGTAGAAATATGCCGAACAGTAATGAGCCAATCAAAGCTTTCGTCGACCGGATCGAATCGGGCCTGGCGGTGATCTTGCTCAGCGACGGCAGCGGCGTTCAATTCGACCTGCCGCTCGAATATCTGCCGCCGGGAACCGACGCCGGCGACCATCTGCTGATTACTTTTCAACTCGATCCTGAAAGCCGTGAGGAGACGCTTCGAAGCGTCGCCGAATTGAAAAGGCGATTGACCAAAGACGGCGATCCCCAACAAACCGAGTTCAAATTATGAATGACCACATCAGTTACAAAGACGCGGGCGTCGACATAGACGCAGCGAACCGGGCGACCGAGCAGATCAAGAAGCTGGCTCGCTCGACGTTCAACGAGAACGTCTTTTCCGAAATAGGCGGCTTCGGCGGGATGTTCAACGGCGTTTTCCCCGACACGCGCGAGCCGGTTCTGGTCTCGAGCTGCGACGGAGTCGGCACGAAGCTGAAAGTGGCGTTCGCCACGGGCGTCCACAACACGGTCAGTCACGACCTCGTGGCGCACTGCGTCAACGACATTCTGGTTCAGGGCGCCAGGCCGCTCTTCTTCCTCGATTACATCGCCACGGGGAAACTCAATCCCGACGTCGTCTCCCAAATTGTCGACGGGCTGGCGACCGGCTGCCGCGAGAGCAATTGCGCGCTGCTCGGGGGCGAGACCGCCGAGATGCCAGGACTTTACTCCGACGGCGAATACGACCTTGCGGGGTTCATCGTCGGCGTGGTCGACCGTCACAGGATCATCAACGGCGCGCGCATCACGGAGGGTGACGTCGTGGTCGGTTTGCCGTCGGAGGGGCTGCACACCAACGGGTACAGCCTTGCGCGCAAGCTGTTCTTCGACGCCGCCGGATATGAACTCGACCAGAACGTGCCCGAACTCGGCTGCACCGTCGCCGAAGAGTTGCTGAAGCCTCATAAAAGCTATCTGCCCGCGCTCGAACGGCTGATCGAGCACGATGGCGTGATCAAGGGCCTGGCCCACATCACCGGAGGCGGACTGGTCGAAAACATCCCGCGCATCCTGCCCGCCAACGTCGACGTGGCGCTCAAAGAGGGGAGTTGGCCCGTCCTGCCGGTCTTCGATCTGCTGCGGAAGATAGGCGACGTGCCGGACGAAGACATGCTGCGTACGTTCAACCTGGGCATAGGCATGGTCGTCATCGCCGGCCCCAAGTTCATGCAGTTCCTCGAAGACAAGTTCAATTGCGCCCGCCAGGAGTTTTACGTCATCGGCGAGGTCGTCAATGGGAATGGAAAGGTGCGGTTCGTTTGAGTAGCATCAAGAAAATGCTCTTACGCGCCGGAGGCGCCGAGGGATATTAGCCGGTGGAGAAACCACCCGGATATCGGCGCTAAAACCCTTCCAGCCCTGAAGGGACGAGAGACTAAAGCTTCGGTCCGGCGCCTTCCAGGGCGCGAGTTCCCATTGTCTCAGGTACCGGTGGTTTCTCCACCGGCTAATATCCGCCGTCCCTCCGGGACAAAAAACGAGAATCGCGAATGAAAAGATCATCTCTTTACCGCCCTCTCTCTCTGTTGTGCGCATGCGCGCTGCTGTTTCCCTCTCCCGCTTTCACGCAACAACAATCATCGCCGAAAAAGTTCGATCTGACGGTTGACAGCATTATGCGCGGCCCCGACCTGGTCGGGTACGAGCCGACCCGCGTCTACTGGTCGCAGGACAGCCGGCGCGTTTATTTCCGCTGGAAGCGCGCGGGCGAGTCACGGTTGAAAGAGCCTGACCTGTACGTCGTCAACCGCGACGGTGGCGGTCTGCGCAAACTTTCAGAAGAGGAAGCGAAACAGGCGCCGCCGCCCGCAGGCGATCTGTCGAAGGACAAGACGATGACCGTCTTCGCCGAAGAAGGCGACATCTTCATTTACGACCACGTAAAGAACGAGCGCCGCCAGATCACAAGCACGGTCGAAGGCGAAAACAGCCCGCGATTCACGAAAGACCAGAAGCGTATCGTCTTCACGCGGCAAAACAATCTTTACCGGATGGCGCTCGACGGCGCAGGCGTGACGCAGCTCACGGACGTCCGCACAGGCGCCGCGCCCGCTGAAACCACGGCGCCCCAACGAGGGTTCGGAGGCGGAGGCGGCCAGCGGCGGCAGGGCGCCTCCGGCGACCAGGCGTCACAGCAACGCGGCAACGAGAGTCAGGAATACGTCAAGAAGGAGGAGCGCGAATTGATCGAGGCCGTCCGCGAGCGGGCGCAGAACCGCGAAGAGCAGGAGGCCAAGCGCAAACAGCGCGAGAAGCGCAAATCTTTCACGCCGCCCGCCGCCTCATCGGTCGCCGGCCTGCAGCTTTCGCCCGACGGCAAGTACATCCTCGCTTCGGTCGTCCAGCCGCCGTCGGGGGCGAAGAACGCCGTCGTGCCGAACTACGTCACCGAGTCGGCCTATACCGAAGAGCTTCCCAGCCGCAACAAGGTGGGCGACGAGCAGAACCGCACGCGACTGGCGATCATTTCTGTCGAGACCGGCGACGTGAACTGGGTCGATCATGGCCAGAAGCAGCCGCAGCCGAACCGGCGACCGACGGCGCCGGAGGATTCGCCGCAACAGGCGTCAGAGGAACAGGGCGCGCGGCAGCGAGCGCAGGAGCGCGAACGCGACGTTCAGCTTCTCAACTCACAATGGTCGGAGGACGGCAAAAACGCCATAGCGTTCGCCCGCTCGGCCGACAACAAGGACCGTTGGGCGCTGTTGATCGATCCGGCCACCGGCAAGACCAAAGTTCTGGATCATCAACACGACGACGCCTGGGTGGGCGGCCCCGGCGCGTTCACGCTCGGATGGCTCGGCGACGACAAGACCGTCTACTTTCAATCGGAGCGTGACGGGTGGTCGCACCTCTACACCGCCTCGATTGAAGGGGGCGAGCCGAAGCAACTGACCTCGGGCAAGTTTGAAGTCTCCGACGTGCGGCTCTCGGAGGACAAGACGAAGTTCTATTTCATTTCTAGCGAGGGCGACCTGGGCCAACGCCACTTGTATTCAATGCCCGTGACAGGCGGGCCGCGCGCCCGCATCACCACGATGCCCGGGAACAATCAGGCGACGATCTCGCCCGACGAAACGGCGCTCGCGATCGTGCGGTCGTACAGCAACCGCCCGCCCGAGCTTTACATCGCCCCGAACAAGCCCAACGCCACGGCCGGCGAGATCAAACAGGTCACGACCTCGCCGACTGACGAGTTCTTCGCTTACAACTGGATCGATCCGCCGATAGTCACTTTCAAAGCGCGCGACGGCGTCGAGGTCCCCGCTCGCCTCTACAAGCCCGCGAAATGGCAGAAGGGCGGCCCCGCCGCGCTCTTCGTTCATGGCGCGGGTTATTTGCAAAACGTCCATAAGTGGTGGAGCAGTTATTACCGGGAATACATGTTCCACCACCTGTTGATGGAGCGCGGCTTCATCGTGTTGGACGTCGATTACCGGGCCTCGGCGGGCTACGGGCGCGATTGGCGCACGGCAATCTACCGGCACATGGGCGGCCAGGATTTGAGCGACCAGGTCGACGCCGTGAAATATCTGGTGGCCGAGCACGGCGTCTCGCCGCAGCGGGTGGGCATATACGGCGGCAGCTACGGCGGCTTCATCACGCTGATGGCCATGTTCACCGAACCCGACGTCTTCGCCGCCGGGGCCGCGCTGCGCCCCGTCACCGACTGGGCGCATTACAACCACGGCTACACGTCGAACATCCTCAACACGCCGCAAAGCGACGCCGAAGCCTACAAGCGAAGCTCGCCGATCTATTTCGCGGAAGGCTTGAAAGGCGCGCTGCTGATCTGCCACGGCATGGTCGACGTCAACGTGCATTTCCAGGACACGGTGCGGCTGGTCGAGCGACTGATCGAGTTGCGGAAGGAAAATTGGGAACTGGCCGTCTACCCGGTCGAGGATCACGGGTTCGATCGCGCCGCGAGCTGGGCCGATGAATACAAGCGGATTTTGAAACTGTTTGAAACTAACCTTCAATCAAGAAAATGAATAGGAGTTATAGGACCTATAGGACCTATGGGACTTATAAACCTTGTGAGACCTGAAGTCTGGACACTTTTGCTTTTTGGAGAAATACCATTCTTCGCCGCGTGAGCGGCGGCTGACTTTAGCCCAGTACTTTAGTGCTGGGTAAGATAGCCAAAGCGTTTCGCGTCACGTAGTGACGCTTGAATGGCCCGCTGATGGCTCAAATTTCAATCGTCGCTACGCGACGGGAACAATTCGTGCGCTGCTTCCCGGCGTTGAAACGGCCGGGCTAAAGTCAGCCGCCGCTCACGCGGCGAAAACCGATGTCTTTTTTCAAAAGTGTCCTGACATCAGTTGTGAGACCTATAGGTCCTATAGGTCCTATAACTCCTATAAATCCTATGAAAAGAATCGGCATACTGATTTCAGGCCGCGGGTCGAACATGCTGGCGCTGATCCGGGCGGTCGCCGACGGACGCATCCACGAAGCCGAGGTCGCAGTCGTCATCAGCAACGTGGCGAACGCCGCCGGGCTTGAAAGGGCGCGCGAAAACGGCGTCGAGGCTGTCACGCTCGATCACCAAGGGAGGACGCGCGAAGAACACGACCGGGCGATGGCCGCCGAATTGCGCGCCCGCGAAGTCGATCTGGTCTGTCTGGCCGGCTATATGCGATTGCTTTCGCCCTGGTTCACGCGCGAATTCGAGGGGCGCGTTCTGAACATCCATCCTTCGCTGCTTCCGGCCTTCCCTGGACTCAACGCGCAGCGACAGGCGATCGAATACGGCGTGAAATTTTCGGGCTGCACCGTCCACATGGTCGACGAAGAGTTGGATCACGGCCCGATCGTCAAACAGGCCGTCGTTCCCGTGTGGCCTGTCGACACCGAAGAAACGCTCTCGGCTAAAATTCTGACCGAGGAGCACAGAATATACTCCGATGCGGTGGCGTTGGTGTTAAGCGGCCGATTCAGGGTTGAAGGGCGGCGGGTGATCGAATGGTAATTAAAACTATGGTTTCAATCACTCCCCCCATATGCCATATTTCATATTTCATATGGCATATGAAATATGGCATATGAAATATGAAATAGATAAACCTGGGTATCGTTCCCGACCGACACTAAACCAAAGGAAGGAAAGATCAACGTGGGAAACAGAGAGTTGTATCTGGTGACCGGAGGCGCGGGATTCATCGGTTCGCACATAGCCGAAGCCCTCCTTAAACGCGGCGACCGCGTGCGGGTGTTGGACAATCTGATTACAGGGCGACGCGAGAATCTATCGCCCATCTCCGACAGGATCGAATTCATCGAGGGGGACATTCGTGATTACGCCACAACGCTGCGGGCCGCCGAAGGCGCGCGCGTAATATTTCATCAGGCCGCCGTGCCTTCGGTGCCCCGCTCAGTGGCCGAGCCCGCCCTCAATCACGACATCAACGTCAACGGGACATTCAATGTTTTAATGGCCGCGCGCGAAGCCGGCGCGCGCCGCGTCGTTTACGCCGCTTCCAGTTCGGCCTACGGCGACACCGAAACGCTGCCGAAACATGAAGAGATGTCGCCCAGCCCGCTCTCGCCTTACGCGGCGGCGAAGCTCTTCGGCGAATATTATTGCCAGGTCTTCACGCGGGTCTACAATCTCGAGACCGTTTCATTGCGCTATTTCAACGTCTTCGGGCCGCGGCAGGACCCGTCTTCGCCGTATTCCGGCGTGATCTCGAAATTCATCACGTCCCTGCTCGCGGGCGTTGCGCCGATGATTTATGGCGACGGCGAGCAGTCGCGCGATTTCACATACGTCTCGAACGTGGTCGACGCGAACCTGCGCGCGGCTGAATCCGGAGAAGCGGTCGGAAGGGTCATCAACCTGGGGATAGGCGAGCGGGTCACGCTCAATCAATTGCTCGCCGAACTGCAAGAGATCATCGGCTCGAATCTTACCGCCAGCTACGAGGAGGCGCGCGCCGGCGACGTCCGCCATTCGCTCGCCGCCATCTCGCGCGCCAAAGACCTGATCGGCTACCGCCCGCTGGTCCGATTGGCCGAAGGTCTGAGGCGCACCGTCGCGTGGTACCGTGAAAATCAATGAGAGTGGGCAGCGGGCAGTGGATAGTGGGCAGTGAATGTCGCTGCTTACTGCCCACTACCCACTGCCCACTGCCCACTCTTCATGCGCTACATTCTGATCCCAGTTAAAGATCTCACGCGCGCGAAGCAACGCCTCGCTCTACTGATGACGCAGGAGGAGCGGACCCGCCTGGCGTGGGCGATGCTCGAAAACACCTTCGCGGCGGCGGCCGGGGCGCGGAATGTCGACCGCGTCGCGGTGGTCACGCTCTACGCGCCCGCCATCGAACTCGCCCGGAAATACGGGATGGATTTGATCACCGAGGCCGAGCAGATTTCAGAAAGCGCCTCCGTAGATTTCGGATCGAGGGAGGCGAAGAAGCGCGGCGCAACCGCCGTCTTGCGATTGCCGATTGACCTGCCGCTCGTCACCGCCGGCGACATCGAGACGATCATTGAACATGACGGCGAGGGGCCTTCGATTGTGATCGTCCCCTCGCGCGACGGCACTGGGACGAACGCGATCCTGCGCCGCCCGCCCGACCTCTTCCCCTCACACTTCGGCCCCGGCAGTCTGGCCAAACATCTGGCGGAAGCGGCGGCGGCCAAGGCCGCTTGCAGGGTGATCGACCTCCACCGCGTCGCGCTCGACATTGACGATCCGGGCGACGTGTCCGAATTCATCCATCGCGCGCCGAGAGCGAGCGTCTATGACTTGCTCGCCGCGATGGGCGTTCCCGAAAGGCTCGGCGTCAAATGACGGCGCCGGCTCTGGCTAGCGGAATCGAAATGGGGCATGATGTGCGCGCTCCAAAACCATCTTTCTAAAGAAGGGGGTTCCTCCATATGAAAACCAGCGCGCCGTCATTGGCTTCTTCGACAGACAGCGGTACGCGTCTGTGCGAAGGACTGGAAATTATAGGCGAGGTGAAATTCACCGACGCGATGAGAGTAGAGACCAAAATCTCCGGCAAGGTCTTCTCGGACTCCGGCACTCTGGTGGTGGGCGAGAAAGGGCATGTTCAGGCGACGATCGAGGCGGGGTTCGTTGAAATCTTCGGAACCGTGGAAGGAAGCGTCACGGCAAAACACGGGGTGCAGATTCACGCCGGCGCGCGAGTCATCGGCGACATCCGCGCGCCGGAGCTGAACGTCGAGCACGGGGCGTTCTTCGAGGGGAAGTGTCAAGTGACTGCCTGAGCGACTTCCATCCGCCGCTTCGCCGATCTGCCGATGGCGACCTGGAAGATCGCGCTTTTGCCTTGCGCGCGCGGAGAGAAGAATTCGATCACATCGTCGTCATAAAAGGTCAGCCCTGAAGCGCCGAACCCTTGGGCGTAAGCGGCCAGATAAATCTTCCCGCCGATGATCCCCGATTCAAGTTGCGCGGCGCGGTAACCGCGATTGCCGAATCGCTCGAAGACGGCGTTCAGATCGGCGATGAAAAATATAGTCGCAGCGGCCTCGGCGGGCAGCGTTTGTTCCAACCCCAGGTAACCCGCCTCCCTGCGAAACTCGCCGGCTTTGATCATCTCAAGCGTCCGCCCGTCCCGATCGAGCGCATAAGCGCCCGGCTCCAGTCCGTCAACTGCGTGAACGATCATATAGATCTGGTTGAGATGCGGCGCTCCCGCCGGTACGGAGCCGGGAGTGGTAGCGACCGGCGCCGCGCCAGCAACCGCGCTGAGAAAATCCGCCGGAATACCCCGCGTCGAACGATAGAGCAAAGTCGAAAACTGCTTGAAGCTGAGGCCGCTCCCCCGGTCGAACCGCCTCGTCGAGCCGCGCTTCAAAATCACCGTTCCGATCCCCTCGCGCGACATCTCGTCCTCGCCGAAAGGTTCGAGAGGGATCAATCTCCCCTGTGGCTCCGGGTTTTTCCGTTCCGGCAGGGCGCCGCGCCACTGGCGGACTTCCTCTTCATCGAAGAGCGACGAGGCCGCGTGCATTTCACGCATTGCCGGATAATCGACCTCGCTCGGCGAAAGCGGCTCCGTTTCCAGCGTAAGTCTTTCGATTTCGGCGGGCGGCTCGGGCGCAGGCTGTGAGGTTCGACCGAGCGAAACCATCGAAAACGCGACTTCGCGGTCGGCGCCGAGGCCGAGCAAACGGTTCGCATCTTCATCAACAAACCCCGTCACAACGCGCGCCGGAAGATTCAACGCCGTGGCCGCCGCCAACAGGTTAGCGAGCATCGTGCCGTTGTCCCAACCGAAGTGGCGATAGGCCCGCGCCTGATATTTCCATGCATTGCGCCAGTATGTTCCCGTGCAGATGATCGTCACAGGCGCGCTCGTCACGCCTGGCTCTCTCGCAGTCGCTCGCGCAATCACGCCGCGATAATCGCCCCGCCGCAACCGCCGCAGCGAAAAATCATGCGGGCTGAAGTGATAGACGCCCGCCTCCAGCCCAGGCAGATCGCCGCAGACCAGGTACAACTCGATCTCATAAAGCGCGCCCGTACACGCCGCCGCGCGAAACATGATATCGCCGCCCGGATATTGTTTGATCTTGGTGACCCCGGCTGAGTAATAAAGTATTTGCGCGAGGTCTTTCAGATCAGGGATCGCGTCGCCGGCGGTTTCGGCCTGTCTCGATATGGCTTCGAGGGCCGGCATGTCGAGCGGCGGGACTTCGCGCGTCAGCCCGATCGGGCCGGGCGTCGTATAGATTTTGAAGGGCAGCGGCTTGTTGGGCCAATCGAGAAAATGGACGTTGTCGCGAACGCTCCGGAACGAATGCTTCGTCGCGTTGTGGTAAGCCCAACCCGCCGCCGTCTCGTGATTGCGCTTTTCGGCGGCCATTTCAGCCCTCCTTACCGGTCCATATTACATATGCCATATGGCATATGTAATATGGCATATGGCTATGGTCTCAGCCCATTGAGCTGAAGCGCTCCGGCTTGACTTTGTAGAGCACGCGCTGTTCGCCGGGCTGGCGGAACGGATAGACGTCCTTGTTCAGATATTTCTTCGCCAGCTTGTTGATGTGATCATCCGCGCCATTCAGTGTACGCTCGGCGACCTGGCCGCGAACTTCCAGATAACGGTACGGGTTGTCGGGGTCGACCAGCGCCAACGCCACGCGCCCGTCGCGCTGCAGGTTTTTGTCCTTCTGGCGGCCCGCGGCCGTGTTGAACAGAATGTGTTCTCCGTCGAAATCGATCCAGACCGGCGTGACCTGCGGCGAACCGTCAGGCATCAATGTGACCAGGCTGGCGAAGATTTTCTTGTCGAATAGGTCTCGGTACTTGCTGGGTATTGAATTCGATTTTTCAGACATAGCCAATATATTGCCAACTATGATAGCTTGTAGCGGCTACGACGTTCGTAGCTGCTCGGACGTTCCGGCAATTGCTTGTTCAAAAGACAAGCCGGATGCCTTGGCTATCAACCGTTGCGGTTGGGGCGGCCTAAACCAAAGTCGGTGAAAAAGCCGCAAGTTTTCAAGGTCAAAGTGATTGTGGATAACTCTCCAATCACTGGCGGGAGCCTATAGTCCCCGTTCGCCGCAAAACTGACGCTTGGATTATCTGTCCATAAAATCAGTGACTATAACCTCTGGCATACTCACTGGCGTTGATCATCGTTTCGGCCAGTGAGATAGAGGTTGGAGCCGCGGATTTTCACGGATGCTACAGATTTTCACGGATTATCTGTGTTGATCCGCAGCATCCGTTAAAATCCGCGGTTCCTGTTAGTGGCCGAAACGATGATCAACGCCTATTCACTCTCCGGCGGAGAATAACCCATGAGCGCGGTACAATCACAGCGCCAACTCTGCCATCACGCGCAAAGTTTCGATGTCCGACGCGCCGCAGATCAGCGTCGTAATTCCGCACTCTTTCCAGGCCGCGAGCCTGTCGGCGATCCGTTCGCGCGGCCCGCACAGCGCCACCTCGTCAACCAACTCGTCGGGGACGGCCATAACCGCATCCATCTTCTTGCCCGCCAGGTAAAGGTCTTGAATCCTGTTCGCGGCTTCTTCGTACCCGTAGCGGCACGCGATGTTAAAGTAGAAATTCTTTTCGCGCGCGCCCATCCCGCCGATATATAGCGCCAGGTGCGGTTTAATCATGTTTCGGCAATTCGCCACATCATCGCCCATCCGGATCGTCACGGTCGGCGCCATATCGAACGAAGAGAGATTTTTTCCGCCCTCCGCTTCCGCAAGGCCCTTATCATGTTTCCAGTAGTTGGACTCGCCGGACGCCGCCGCATCCGCGACCAGTTTTCGCGCCCGATCCGCGGCGTGCTTCGCAAAGCCTTCGTCCAGCCATTCGCGGTAAACGTTCACGCGTTGGGGCGAGAAGAATATCGGAAGCCAGCCGTCGGCGATCTCGGCAGCGAGCGCGACGTTCTTCGGCCCGACGGCGGCGAGATAGATCGGAATGTTCGACCGCAGAGGATGAATAATCAACTTGAGCGGCTTGCCCAACCCCGACCCCGACCTAGTCGGGATGTCGTAATGTTCGCCGTGGTGCTCCAGCGGCTGCTCGCGCTCGAGGATTTTACGGACGATCTCGACGTACTCTCTCGCCCGCATGACCGGCTTCCCATAAGGGACGCCGTGCCAACCCTCGACCACCTGCGGCCCCGAAGCGCCGATGCCGAGCAGCATACGCCCGCCGGTCAACAGATCGAGCGTCGCCGCCGTCATCGCCGTCATCGCGGGCGCGCGCGCCGTCATCTGCATAATCGCAGTGCCGACGTTTATCTTTTCAGTCTTCGCCGCAAGCCACGTGAGCGTGGTCACCGCGTCCGACCCGTAAGCCTCCGCCGTCCAGACCGAGTGGAATCCGAGACGGTCGGCCTCACGCGCCAGCGTGACGTTATCTTCGGGGTTCGAGCCCCAGTAACCCAGGTTCAATCCGAGCCGCATTTTTTCTCCTCCGAAAATTAGTTCGTAGTCCCGCCTTTAGGCGGAAGGGTCGGATGCAGATCCATTCCGTGACGCCAAACGCTTCCGCCTAAAAGCCAATGAGGTTAAGTTTGGCATCTGGCGGCGATTAGTGGCGCGGACTTTAGTCCGCGCTGACTGCTGGCGCGCGGACTAAAGTCCGCGCCACTAATCGCTAACTTAACCTCATTGGCCTTTAGGCGGGACTACGAACTGCGCTTTTCATTCCTTTTCGACTTTCCCGTAGATGTACTTCTCCGGCACGAGTCCCCAATAACGGCTGTCACTGCTGTTCTTACGGTTATCTCCCAGCACGAAATAGTGATGATCCTTCACATGTATCGACTCCGGCATCGAATCGCTGGAACGATAATCAGCATTCATGTACGGTTCGTCCAATGGAGAGCCGTTGATCAACACCTTGCCGTTTTCAACCATTACCTCTTCGCCCGGCAGTCCGATGACGCGTTTGATGTATGACTTCGAGGGATCGTTCGGGTACCAGAAGACAACAATGTCTCCACGGTTTATCTCTTCGACAACTTTCCACATCAGGACGCGCTCGCCGTCGCGCAAAGCGGGCATCATTGCCTGGCCCTCGACCCTGACCGTCGCCAGAATGTAATTCGTGAAGATCAGCGTTGACACGCATGCCAATACCAACCCGACGGCGCTCGTCGTGATTCCGGCAATCGCGTATCCCGCGCCGCCATATTGCGCAGGGTTACGCTGCGTACGCCTGAGAGCCACCAGCCCAAGGATGAGTCCGACCAGAGCGCCGACCAGAAAAAGACCGAGTGTCAAGACGCTGATCAGGCCAATGACAAGAGAAGTCACGGCCATGCCTTTTCGCGTTTGTAGAGTCGTAGATACGGTTGACGCGTAAGAGAGGTTTTCCATACGGCCTTATAACACCGAGCTGACATGCGCCAGGAGTCGCAGGCGCTCGGACGGAAGTCTGCCCTGTTCTTTTTCGATTCGCCCCCATAAGAGATCGACGATCGCGCGTTTGCCAATTTCCTTGCCGCCCGCCTCTTCCCACTCGGCCTCGAGCGCCAGGCGGGCCACATAAAACAGCCACATCATTCGATCGGCCAGCGGTTTGAACAGGACGCCGGCCGAGAGTTCATCCACCGAGGTTATCGAATCGAGTTCATCACGCAAGATGCGAACCTGCCTGGCGCCCCTGTCGCGCAAATCAGAATCGGCGAGCGAGCCGAACCAACTGTCCAGCCTCGCGCAGAAGGGCTCGTGCAATTTACGTCGCTGAATGTCGCGCGCCGATTGCGCGATCAGGGTGTTGTGCGCGCCCTCCCAGGCCTCGAAGATCACGCTGTCGCGCAGCAACCGCGGCAAGACGGAGAAATTTTCCATCGCCCCGTTACCGCCCAGGATTTCAATCCCTCGACGGATGACGTCAGTCGCCGAAATCGAAGAGCGGTATTTGTTCAAATTGACCGCCAGACGAAAGAACTGTCCGCCCGCTTCATCGACCCTGCCCGCTTCGATCTCGTCGCGCAGGTAGGCCAGATAGAGACTGCCCGAGGTGATCGCCATCGTCACGGCTCGCATCTCGGCCAACGCTTCCTGCGTGAGCGGAAAGTCTTTGATCGCCGAGCCGAAGGCCCGCCGATGTTGAGCGTACGTCCAGGCGATGAGGTAAGCGCGCCGCGCCGCGCCGGCCGACCCCACGGCGTTGTAAAGCCGCGACGTGTTGATCACGAAATCCATCGCTTGCTGAAACCCGCGACCTTGTTCGCCGATCTGATAGGCGATCGCGTCCTTGAAGTCCACTTCGGCCGTGGCCAGCGATTTCGTGCCGAGTTTGTCTTTAAGGCGGCGAATGTATATCCCGTTCAGCGATCCGTCGTCCAAACGTCGCGGAAGAAGGAACAGCCCCAAACCCTTCGTGCCGGCAAGCGAATTCTCAGGCGATCCTTCAGGCCGCGCGGTGATCAGCGCCAGATCGGCGGCGCCGTTCGAGCAAAACCATTTCTCGCCGTTGATGATCCATTTGTTCTCTCCGGCGTCAAGGAGGGTCGCGGCGCAGGCGTTCGCGCCCACATCCGATCCGCCCTGGATTTCGGTTAGAAACTGCGCGCCGTGAAACCGCGTCGCGTAATTCGGATCGAGCAGTCGCGGCAGATATTTCTTTTTCAACTCTTCGCCGCCGGCGTACTGCAAGGTTTTGATCACGCCCGCCGTGCAGGCCAGCGGACAGTTGTGCCCCGCCTCTCCGTTGTACGACGACAGGTAGAACAGCGCGAGCGCGAGCAGATTGCTTTCAGGCTCGGCGTATACGCTCATCGCGCCCGAACCGTAAATGTATCGCCCGGCCAGATGATGGTCGGCCGAATGCGCCACGTCTTCGATCCGCTCGCCTGTCGCCGAATAACGATCGAGCCTCGGCAGGTTTTCAGCCTGATTCGCGCGCCTGACCGCCAGGTCAACGATCATCGCGGCCTCGTCGCCGAACTTTGACAGCCTTTCAGCATAAGCCCGCAAAAGATCGGCGCCCCAGTTGAATTCCAGGACGTTGCGCAGGTGAAGATCGGTCTCGTAATAATTGACCGCCTGCGCCCGCTCCCATTCGGCCAAATCAGCGCGGCCCCGCGCGACCGGACAGGTTTGCGCCGCGCCCCACAATTCTTTCGACGGTGCGCTCATATCCCCTCACTTCGCTAAACGGACATTGCCCGGAAAGCCGCGAAAGCTCCCTTTCAAGACCTCTACGCCGTCCTGGTTGGTGTAGCTAACCGCGCAGAAAAATTGTCGCTTCTCTACGTCCTTCTCCATGACCGTGACCACACAGGTGACAGTGTCGCTGACGTAGACCGGCTTAAGATATTGAAACGTCATTTCAGTCGCAAGAAAACCCAGCATTCCGCCGATGTGCGTGACCATGCTCGCCGTCAATAAACCCGGAATATTGCGGCGCTTGAACCAACTTTCCCTTGCGAACGTTTCATCCTGATGGTACGGATTTAAATCGCCAGTCACGCCGATGAAGAGCGATACGTCGCCTTCGGTGAATGTGCGGCGGTAGGTAAAAACTTGCCCAACCTGCAAAGATTCGAAGGCTTCGCGGAGCTGTTGCTTAAATCTCTGTGTCGCGTCCGGCATCTTCACTTCCTATTTTTGAACGGCGTTCTATGCTGCGCTCACTTCGCTGTAGTAAGTTCGAAAACATTCGCTACAGACAGGGACAGTTAAGTGAAGCGTGTGCAAATAAAACCACTGTGCAATCAATACATTGATTGGCGAAAACCTGGGTACGCATCGCTTCCAGCGTGCAGTCTCGGCAGGAGGCGTATTCGAGAATCAATGGGCGGCCTCCCCGAGACTGCACGCTGGAAGCGATGCGTACCCAGGCGTCTCCCGATTTATGCGCAGGATTCAAATAGTTGATTGCATTCGACTTTAATTTGCAAAGTCTTCAGTTAAGTCGAATGCCTATCAAAATCTGCGCGCCTTCTCCAAAACCTTCCTCGCCGCCTCCAGGTGGACCTGATCGATCATCTTGCCGTCGAGCCTGATCGCGCCGCGCCCTTCGGCCTGCGCCGCCGCCATCGCCTCGATTACCCGCTCGGCTTCGGCGATCTGTTCGTCGGTGGGCGCGAAGACTTCATTGACGATCTCGACATGCGAGGGATGGATGACGGTTTTGCCGTCGTAGCCCAGGTTGCGCGCGGCCTGGCACCTGCGCCGCAGCCCTTCAAGGTCTTCAATCGCGAAATACGGCGAATCGTAGGCCGCGACCCGGGCGGCTCGCGCGGCCAACAGTACGTGCGAACGCGCGAACAACACTTCGGTCTCGTCCTCGCTCAAAACGCTGCCCAGATCGCGCGACAGGTCGGCCGCCCCGAACATCAATCCGGCGACCAGTTCGTTCGATTCAGCGATCTCGCGGCCGGCGAAGACCCCGCGCGGCGTTTCGATCAGGCAGAGCAGCTTGCGCGTCTGGCCGCCTATCGGCTGATGATATTTGCTCTGCATAATCGGGGCGACGGTCGTCACGTCTTCAACGGTTTCGCACTTCGGGATGACGAGGCCGGGGGCGCCGACCGCGACGACCGCCCGCGCGTCCTCCAATCCCCACTCCGTGACGAGCGCGTTGATGCGTACGAAAATCTCCTTGCCGCCGAAGTCAATTTCATTGAGCGAGCGAACGACCGTCGCGCGAGCTTCGAGCTTCTGATTCGGCGCAACGCCGTCTTCAAGGTCGAGTATCAGGCCGTCAGCCGCCGAATCGCGCGCCTTCAAAATCATCCGTTCGGAAATTCCCGGGACGTAAAGCAGACTCCTCATCATCGTTATCTCCCGCATCACACTCCATTCACCGGTCTCTTCGGGATCAGCACGCGGCGGCGAAAGACCAACACCGCCTCGCCGCGCTGGTTGCGCGCGCGCGTTTCGACATAAACGACGCCGCGGTCGGGCTTGCTCTCCGATTCGCGTTTGTCGAGCACTTCGGTCTCGGCGTATATCGTGTCGCCATGAAAGGTCGGCGACAGGTGCCTGATGTATTCGTATTCCAGATTGGCGATGCACTTCCCGCTCACGTCCGCCACCGACATCCCGACCGCCAGGCTGAAGATGAGCGTCCCGTTGACAAGGCGACGCCCATGCTGCGTGCCCGCGGCGTAGTGCTCGTCAATGTGCAGCGGGTTCTGGTTCATCGTCATCAGGCTGAACCAGGTGTCGTCGTGTTCGGTGATGGTCCGTCCGGGCCAATGTTTGTAAACATCGCCGACGTTGAATTCTTCAAAATATCTCCCGTAACTCATTTCTATCTCTCATCCACGAAGCCACACGAAGGAACACGAAGATTATAAGAGACTTCGTGAATCTTCGTGTGGCTTCGTGGATTATTTAACCGGATATTTCTCGACCAGTCGTCTTGCGATGACGAGTCGTTGCAATTCATTTGTTCCGCCGCCGATTACTAGCAGCGGCGCGTCGCGGTAATAGCGCTCGACGTTCAGGTCTTTGGAGTAGCCCGCGCCGCCGTGAACGCGCATCGCCTGCCATGCCACCTCCTGCGCGGTCTCGGTGGCGAAGAGCTTCGCCATCCCGACCTCCAGGTCGCAGCGTTCACCCCGATCTTTCTTCTCAGCAGCCGAATATGTCAACAACCGCGCGGCTTCGATTTTTACTCCCATCTCGGCCAGCATGATCTGGATCGTCTGGTGCTCGCAGATCGGCTTGTTGAACGTGTGGCGCTGTTGCGCGTATCGGATCGCGTCTTCGAAAGCCGCGCGCGCCAATCCGACGCCGCGCGCCGCCACGTTGATGCGCTCGCTCTCCAGCCCCGTCATGATCTGCTTGAAACCCTCGTTTTCACGCCCGCCGATCAGGTTCTTCGCCGGGACGAAGAGGTTGTCGAAATAGAGTTCGCAGGTCTCGACGCCGCGATAACCGAGCTTGTCGATGTCGCGGACGACTTTGAAGGCGCCGCCGTCGTTCGCGCCCTTCTCGACGATGAACGCGGAGATGCCTTTGTGCGGCGGGTCGGATTTCGGGTCGGTCTTGGCCGCGAGCGCGAACGTGTCGCCGTATCGCCCGTTGGTGATCCACATCTTCGAGCCGTTGATGAGATAGCCGCCCTCCACGCGGGTCGCCACTGTGCTGATGCGCTGCACGTCGGTGCCGGCGTCGGCTTCGGAGAGCGCCAATCCGCCGCGTCGTTCTCCGCCGGCCAACCCCGGCAGGTATTCACGCTTCTGCTCTTCGGTCCCGAAGCGGTTGATGATGTCGCAGATCACCGAATGCGTGCCGATCGGCCCGACCACGCTCATCCACCCTCGCGACAGCTCTTCGATGATCATCGCGAAAGTGGCGTAACTCAGGCCCAATCCGCCGTATTCTTCGGGCACGTTGCAGCCGAAGAGCCCCATCTCTTTCATCTCCCCGACGATCTCGTGCGGGTATTCGTCGCGGCGCTCAAGCTCCCTGGCCGCGGGAATGACCTTGCGTTCGACGAACTGCCGGATGCCGGCGACGATCTGCTGTTGAATTTTGTCGGGAGTAAACATCGATTGATCCTCAGAAAATCGGTTTGTAGTCCCGCCTTTAGGCGGAAGCTTCAGACGCGGATCCATTCCGTGACGCCAAACGCTTCCGCCTAAAGACGGGACTACGAACCGCGCTTTTCGTTCTTTCAGGCCGTCGCAACGCGACCTGATCAGTCGAAATTCTCATGGCGCGCTCTCATTCGTCGCCCTCGGCGACGCCCTCAGCGTTGAAGGACCACGCCTCGTACGTATGCGCCCGCCGAACCAGCGTTCGAGCGTGATCGCCCACGAGGCCACGAAATAGTAAATCGGGAGGGCGAGCGAAGCCCACACGAACGGCTTCGGATTATCGAAGGCGCCCGCGACGATCAGCGTCAGAAGGACGCCCCAGACCACAAAGAGCAGATTGGTCAGTCGGCTCAACCGCCCTCCGCGCGACGTGTAGAGGTAGAGCGACGGCACGAAGGTCAGAAGCGCCAACGTGACGATCAGCGTGAGTGTGAGCCAGACGGGCGGTCGCAGCCAGTAAAGATAGATCGCCACGACATTCCAATACGACGGAAAGCCCACGAAGAAATGTTCCGCAGACTGGGCGGATTGGGCCGCAGGGGAGGCGTCGGAGTCAGGGGCCATCGCGTCTGAAGTCTTCGCGTCGGATTGCGAAAAGCCGTAGACGCTGGCCAGCAGCGGCGCCAACAACCACCATCCCAGACCGGCGGGCAGGGATCCCGCGCGCCAGATGAAAAGCAGCGGTAGCGAGGTGTAGGTCTGAAAATCGATGATGTCGTCCAGACGGCGGCCGTCGATCCGCGGCAATATTTCTTTCACGCGCGCGCGCCGCGCCAGCCACCCGTCGGTCGAATCGATGAACGTCGCGATGACCATCAGGGCGATGGCGCGCCGGAACGATTCCGCGTCGCCGCGCACAATGAAGACGGCCATCCCCGCCGCGGCGACGAGTCCGAGCGCGGTGTAACAATGGACCAGCCAGGCTGTGAGCTTACGTGTGACCATCATTTTCGAACGTACGACGATCCGAATCCGATGACAAGCTCGCAGTCTACACTCTCGACACGAAGTGGCAAAATATCAAAGGGTCAAAGATGTGGCGGCGCCCCTTGTTTTCTTCAATAGTAGAGATACTTGCGCCAGGCGGCGTCTGTGCGGCCGAGGTAGCGCATGATTTGGCGGTTGACGTGCATGCTGAATGATTGCGGGCGTTTGACCAGCTTCATTCCGACTTCTTCGGGCGTGGCGTTGCCCTTGCGGTTGTTGCAGCGCTTGCAGCTGGCGACGAGGTTGTCCCAGTTCGAGCTGCCCCCGCGCGATTTCGGAATGACGTGGTCCAGCGTCAGCTCCGACGGGTTGAAGACCTTGCCGCAATACTGGCAGGTGTAATGGTCGCGGAGCAGGATGTTTTTGCGCGAAAGGCTCTTGCGCTCGAACGGAATGTGGACGTATTCGGTCAGACGGATGACCGAAGGCGCGGATATCTTGGCGCGCGCCGAATGCAGTTCGGTTTCGTGGCGCTCCTCGGCGCGCGCGACGCCTTTCAGGATCAAGACGATCGCCCGCCGCATCGTGCAGACGTTGATCGGCTCATAGGTCGAGTTCAGGACGAGTACTCTGCCATTCATCGCGACACCTCATGAAAAGCGAAAGCGCTGACACTGCCGGCCGGCGCAGATGATTGATCCTTGCGCGCTTCTGAAATTTGAGTGGCTGTCGAAGGTGTGAACGGCGCGAGCGCTGGCGTCACGCCACGATTGCGCCTGATGAACTGAACGAGAACTTGGGAATGGGTACTAGAGCTAGATGACCACCTCGAGAAGATCGCACCTCACAAAAACTGTTGATGTCGCCGATCAAACTCTTTCCAGTCTTCAAAGGGCCGAATGTTTGACGCCGGCGCCGCGCCGGAAGAGATCGAAACGGCGCGCGGATTATAGCACAGGACGCAATATCTGGTAGTTAAACCGGGATTAGGATTTTGCTTTTTGTCCAGTTTTTTCCGGTTGCGTTTGATTAATGTTTTCAACGCTTTAAGGCTGTCTGGGGAGCGTCCGTTTTCAGGAATCTTCCGGGCGGGATCGGCGCGAAGCAAAGTGACGATTGGTTTTGGCCATGACAAATTCCTTTCCTGTTGACATCCGACAAAGCGTCAACTACCCTCTCCATTGTCGAATGTCGAGGGGGCATATGAAACAGACACAAACCGATTTGTTACAGGGAACGCTTGATCTGCTGGTGCTCAAGACGCTTCAGTCCGGGCCGACTCATGGATGGGATATTGCGCAACGAATACAGCAGGTTTCACAGGATGTGCTGCGGGTGGGTCAGGGATCGTTGTATCCGGCGCTTCACAGGCTGGAGGCGCAAGGCTGGATCGCTTCGGAGTGGGGGGCGTCAGAGAACAACCGGAAGGCGAAATATTACAAACTGACCGCCGCCGGCCGGAAACAACTGTCGGCGGAGACCGAGACCTGGAGACGATTCACCGGGGCGGTAGAACTGATTCTGAAAACGTCTTGAGCGGGAGGGTATGGCCATGCTCAACAAGCTGAGACTGCGATTACGCGCGCTCTTCTTCAAGTCTAAAATGGAAGACGAACTGCAAGCGCGTCAATGTTTCTCCTTATGCCCCGCAACCGAACTGGGCCACGATTGTTGGTGTCGTCGGTGACGTCAAACATTTCGGTTTGGATGCGACTCAGACGCTCGATATGTACTGGCATGGTTTCTGGACGAGATATTTGATCGTACGCATGAGCCACGACCCTTTGCCATTGGCGGCCGCAATTCAAAACGAGATTCACTCGGTTGATAAGACTTTGCCCATCGCAAAAATCAAGACGATGGAGCAGCGCCTGGCCGAGTCGGTTGCGCCGCGCCGTTTCTCGATGTCATTGCTGCTGCTGTTTGCGGCCATGGGGCTGCTACTGTCGGCCGTGGGAATTTACGGTGTGATCTCTTTTTCTGTCACGCAGCGCACGCACGAGATCGGCGTGCGGATGGCTTTAGGCGCGCAAAAATCCGATGTGCTCAAGTTCGTGATCGGGCGCGGCATGCTGCTGACCTTAACGGGCTTGGCGATTGGCTTGATGGGCGCGGGCGGTTTGACGCGCTTGATGTCGAGTTTGCTCTTCGGCGTGAGCGCCAACGACCCGATGACGTATTCGGCAGTCGCGGTTGTTCTCGGCGTTGTCTCGCTGCTGGCTTGTTATCTCCCCGCGCGGCGGGCGACGAAAGTAGATCCGCTGGTCGCGCTGCGGTGTGAATGAGCCGCGCTATTCTGCGCGTTCAACGGTTGACGCAACGAAAAGGCCGGGCGATTGACCCGGCCTTTTGCGTTTCCTGCAATACCAATATAGGGAAAGTTATTGTCTGGTTAAAAACAAGCTATCAGAATAGACAGGATTGTCAGATGTCAGATGTCAGATGTCAGTTAAGAGCAATCCCCGAAACTTGAAATCTGAAACCTGGAATCTGACATCTGACATCTGACATCTGACATCTGACATCTGGCGGGGGCTACGTTTCCATTTTGATAAGCGCCCTGCGCAGGGCGAGTTGGTTTTCGAAGAGCAGTCCGAGGCCGCGGATTACGGCGCGCTGCGGGCTTTCTGTCAAGCGCACAGAGAGGTCGGTATCTCTAGAAAGCCGCTCGTCGAAGCCGGCCAGCAGCGACGCGCCTCCGGCCAGGATCATTCCGCGGTCGTAAATGTCGCCGGAGGCTTCGGGCGGCAGCGCCTCGAGCGCGTCCTGGACCGCGCGGACGATGCGATTGACGACGGTTTCGATGGCGTCATGAATTTCGAGGCTGTTGACGATGGCCATTTCGGGGTTGCCGGCGATGGCGCTGCGGCCCTTGACCATGGTGGTGTTCTCCTGGTCGAGCGGGACGGCGCAGCCGAGTTCGATCTTGACGCGCTCGGCGGTGCGCGGGCCGACCAGCAGGCTGTGGTTCTGTTTGATCATGTCGATCAGCGCGACGTCCATGTCGTTGCCGCCGAGTCGCAGCGTGCGGGTGAAGATCAGGTGGTTGTGAACCATCGAGGCGATGGTGGTCGTGCCCGCGCCGACGTCGACGACGAGCGTCGCGCGCTGGTCGTCGGGGTCGATGCCGGCGCCGAGGATCGCCACGTAACCTTTGTTGACGAAATGGACGTTGGCGACGCTGGCCTCTTTGGCCGCGTAGCGCAGCGCGTAACGTTCGATGTCGCTGGCGTCGGCGGCGATCGAGATCAGCACGCGCCGCGACAGCGAGCGCCCGTCGCGGGCCTTGCGGATATAAAATTCGAGCAGTTTGCCCGCGAAGGTCGAGTCGGCCACGACGCCGTCCTGCAGCGGGCTGATGATCTGTATGTCTTCAGAAGCGCGCCCTTCGAGTTCGAGCGCTTCCAGACCGACGGCGACGACCTCGCTCGACGGAGAGTCGTACGCCAGCAGTGAAGGCTCATTGACCACGATGCCTCGCCCGCGCGCGAAGACCCGCGTGCGCGAAGTTCCGAGGTCGACCGCCAGGTCGTCGGTCATTAGATTGAAAATCGAGGGCAGCTTCATAAGTTTATGGTTTGATCGCCTCAAGTGATATTTTCCGTGTCAGGATAAACTTAGATTATCAGGCTCGCCACATATGTTAAGCAGCCGCGAGTCGCTTCAGCAAGTGGTCAAACGCTGAATTCATTCGTGGCTCTCGCCAGAGTCAGAACGTTGACGCTGCGGGCGGCGCCGTCGAGCAGGGCGCGGGCGAGCTCATCGGCCGTGCTTCCGGTCGTCATCACGTCGTCGACGAGGAGCGTGACGCGGCCCCCCACCAGACGCGGCGCCCGGACGCGAAACGCCTTCTCCAGCGAGCGGGCGCGATCCCTCGCGCCCATCCCGGCCCGGTGGCGTTCGGTCTTTTTGACGCGGATCACGGCCGTCGAATCCACCCGCAACCCGGTCAGCGCGGCCAACTCGTGCGCGATGACCTCGGCCTGATTAAAGCCGCGCTCCGCAAGCCTCTCCGGGTGAAGCGGCGTGGGAATGATCGAATCGATCAGGTCGGAATCGGGCAGCGCGTCGAAGGCCCGCCGCAGCGCGCCCCGCAAACGCTGTGGAATGTGAGGCGTCACTTTCAGCCGCAAAACGGCCTCGCGCATCGCCCCGCGGTAAGGCCCGCAGGAGCGAACGACGTCGAAGGCGAAGTGGTCGCAGCGTCCGCACGCGCGGGCGCCGGCTTCGGCGCGTGGCGCGAGGGTCAGCGGCGTCCAACACTTCACGCAGAAATCGGCGGCCTCATGTTCGACCTCATGCCAGCACGCCGAGCAGGCCACGCCGTCGCGCCACGATTCGATCACGGCGCCGCAGACGCGACAGGCGCCCGGATAGAGCGTCGCCACCGCCGCGTCGCCGAGCGTGGCCGAGACGCGCGAGGCATTGTCAAAAAATTTACGCAGGCTGTTAATCATCTGATCTGATTTATGCGGGACCTTCAACCTAGGGCGGATTGCAATCGCCTGTAGGGGACTCCGGGCCCAAGTTGTTTACTCGCGCCTGTTGACCTGTTTGACCACAAAAACACAAAGAAGAACACAAAAGGCACAAAGTAAATAGAAATGAGAGATCCGCAGTCCCAAAGAGTTTCTGTGAATTTTGGGCTCTTCTTTGTGTTTTTGTGGTCAAAACCGTACACGCATTTGCAATCCGCAATAATCCCGCCACCGGCAGGCGGGATTGGCGAGGCGCGCGGGCGCCAATCCTCAGACTCTCTCTACGAATCTGGGCGAACTGTAAGATTCATCACGATTATATCGGCCTGCCGTTCAACTAGAAAATTTTTGGTCTGTAGCGCAGAATGAAACTTCACGCGAGCGCGGTTCGTTTGCATTATTTCACACAACCAGAATTTCCACTCTATGATCGGCGAAACCATCTCTCATTACCGCATCATCAAGCGCCTCGGATCGGGCGGGATGGGCGAAGTTTATCAGGCTGAAGACACGCGGCTGCGTCGCCCCGTCGCGCTGAAGATGATGCTCGACGACGGCGATCACAACGCGCAGGCGCGGACGCGATTCCTGCGCGAGGCCCAGGCGTCTTCCGCGCTCAATCACCCCAACATCGTCACGATCTACGAGATCGACGAGGTCGAACGCGACGGCGCGCGCTACAGCTTCATCGTCATGGAATACGTCGAGGGGCGGACGCTCAAGGAGGTTGCGGGCGGATGCTCCATCGAGGAGGCCGTAGACATCATCATGCAGATCGCCGACGCGCTGGCCCAGGCCCACGAGCGCGGCATCGTTCACCGCGACATCAAGCCGTCGAACGTGATCGTCACCCCCCAGAACCGCGCCAAAGTGCTCGATTTCGGCGTCGCAAAATTCGACCCGGCGCCGTTGGATAATGACGAGACGGCCAGCCTCTTCTCGACCGAATTCGTCAAGACCACGCCCGGCGCGGTCATCGGCACGTTCGCCTACATGTCGCCGGAGCAGGCCCTGGCCAAAGACGTGGATCACCGCAGCGACATCTTCAGCCTGGGCGTCGTGGCTTACGAGTTGGTCGCCGGCCACCCGGCGTTCACCGGCAATTCGTCGCTCGCGGTCGTCGACGCGATCCTCCATTCGGACCCGCCGCCGATAGCGCGGTTCAATCTGCAGACGCCGCCCGAACTCGAGGCGATCGTCAGGCGGATGCTGGAGAAGTCGCCGGAGCTGCGTTATCAGAGCCTGCGCGACGTTCGCGCCGACCTGGACGCTTTGAAGCGTGAGAGTTTGACGCGGTTGTTGCCCGGCCCGAGTTACGAGACCAACCCCGGCTACGCCACTCAGATCTTGTCCTCCGGGAGCGGATCGGGCCAAAGCGGGTCGGCCAGGAGCGGATCAGGGGGCTTCGGCGCGCGACCATTCAGCCCGCGCGCGGAGAAGAGCGTCGCCGTGCTGCGTTTCAACAACGTCACCAAAAGCCCTGAAGACGACTGGCTCGGCGTCGGCATAGCCGAGACTGTGACCGCCGATTTGAAGAATGTCGAGGGGATGACTGTCATCGGGCGCGAGCTGATTTACGAAGCTCTGCGCCGGTGGAACGCCGAAAACTACACGGACTTCGACGAGAAGTTCGCCACGCGCGTCGGCCGCGAGGTCGGCGCCCGCTGGATCATCGGGGGCGGCTACCAGCGCATCGGCGAGATGCTGCGCATCACCGCCCGTTTTGTCGAGGTCGCCACGGGCGAAGTGCTCAAGACCGTGAAGATCGACGGGCGGATGAGCGAGGTCTTCGACCTGCAGGACAAGATCGTTCACGACTTGTCGCGCAACCTAGACATGGACAGCGGCGAGCTGAAAGCCGCCGCCCGGCGGGAGACCGATGTGATCGAAGCCTACGAGGCTTGCACCCGCGCCAGAATGGAGTTGTTCAGCGGCAGCCGCGCAGGTCTGGACGATGCGGTCCGGCTCCTCGAAAAGGCCATTGCGCTCGACCCTAATTACGCGCAGGCTTACGCCTTCATGGGCTACGCGTTCTCGCTCAAGGCGCAGTTTCTGCCGAATCCCCCGCTGCTCGATCGCGCGGTGGAGTATCTGCAAAAGGCGATCGAGTTGCGCCCGATGCTCTCGGACAGCTACAGCGCGCTGGGAATGACCTTCATCGCCATGGACCGCGTGGACGACGCCATCGGAGCGCTCAACCGCGCGCTCACGTTCGCCCCTCACGACAGTTTCGTTCACGCCGCTCTGGGCCGCGCATACTACATCGGCAAAGGGTTGTTCCGCGAAGCCGCCTACGAGTACGAGCAGGCGGTCAATGACGCGCAGGAAGGCAGTTGGGTCGCGCCAGCCCTGTCGCATTGCCTGACCTATCTGGGCGAATACGAACGGGCCGAACAGATGGCCCGCCGGGCGATCGAGGCGCAGGAGCAATACCTGCGAGGCCACGAAGGTGTGCAGATCATCGGCGCCTACGCGCGGCTCGGCCACGTCTATTATCTGCAAGGCCGCTACGACGACGCGATCGCGGAGTATTACCGCGAGGTAGTCTTCGCCCGCCAGAGCGACCACGTGCTCAAAGAACGGGTACTGATCGAAGTCTATCAGAAGCTGACCAGCGCCTACGCGCGGCAGGGGAGCATGGACGACGCCCGCGAGGCCTTCGGCCATGTCACGGCGGGTTTCCTGGAGCGCCTGGCCAAAGGCGCCGACGACCCGTTCACGCGGTATTACGTCGCCTGCGCGCACGCGATGATGGGCGACAAGGCGGGCGCGCTCGAACACTTGCGGAAAGCGATCGAAGGCCGCCGCAATTTCAACACCGCGCGCGCCCGGCTCGAGATCGATTTCGAAAGCCTGCGCGACGACCCCGGATTTCAAGAGATGGTCAAACCCTGACCCGTTCCGATCTGTCACGTCCGTCCAAATCCGTGGTAAATCTTGACGGACATAGTGAGACGGGAGGAAAGTCTCCAACGAGTTTTGGGTCATCTTTTTTTCCGAGTTCAAATTTTTCCGCAGGCTCCGAGTTCGAAATCGTTCAAGGAAAAGAACTTCAGCCACGAATGAACACGAATGGACTTGAATCTTTTTCTTGATTTTCTGTTTTTTTTCGCCCTTGCCGCCATTCATGAATATTCGTGTTCATTCGCGGCTGAAATTCTTTCACTTAAATGATATAAATAGCGGCGTCCCGTTGATTCCCGAGTACATCGCGCCATCTACCCTTTGATGGTGTGGGGACGTCAGACAGTACAGTACGGGGAGCGTCAGCGACCTGAGCCTCGGTCTAGAGGCCTCTAGACCGAGGCTCAGGTCGCTGACGCTCCCCGTACTGTACCGTTCACTCAACCCTCAACGTATTCATAGCGGCCTGTACTAAGATGACTGTTGTCGCCGGAACAAGATTCGACCGTTACGAGATCATTTCGCCGCTGGGCGCCGGCGGGATGGGAGAGGTTTATCTGGCCCGCGACATGCGGCTCGAACGAAAGGTCGCGCTCAAGTTGCTGCTCGACGAACGAACGAGGGACGACCAGCGGTTGCTCAGATTCGAGCAGGAGGCGCGCGCGGCCAGCGCGCTCAACCACCCGAACATCATCACCATTTACGAGATCGGCGATTACGGCTCGACGCATTTCATCGCCACCGAATTCATCGAAGGGCTGACGCTGCGAAAAATTCTGGCCGACGGGAAGATGCCGGTGATAGCCGCGCTCGACGTCGCCATCCAGGTCGCATCGGCGCTCTCGGCGGCGCACGAGGCCGGGATCATCCATCGGGACATCAAGCCAGAAAACGTCATGCTGCGCCGCGACGGCATAGTTAAGGTGCTCGATTTCGGGTTGGCGAAGTTGATTGAAACGGGAGTGGGGGAGCGGGAGAGCGGTGGAGCGGGGGGGAGAGAGAGAGGGCGCAGCGGGGACGAGGAGAATTTAAATCCTCCGCTCTCTCGCTCTCTCGCTCTCCCGCTCTCTCCCTCTCCCTCACTCCAAACCGATCCGGGGACGGTCATGGGCACGGCGACTTATATGGCGCCCGAACAGGCGCGCGGTTGGCGGGTGGACGCGCGCGCCGACATCTTCAGCCTGGGCGTGGTGCTTTACGAGATGATCGCGGGGCGCGCGCCGTTCGACGGCCCCACGCCGATCGACGTGATGACGCAGGTGCTCGACCGCGACCCTCGCCCCCTCACCTCGTTCTCTTACGGCGCGCCGGTCGAATTGCAGCGCATCGTCGCCAAGGCCATGCGCAAGGACCGCGAAGAGCGCTACCAGACGGTCAAGGACCTGCTGCTCGACCTGAAGACCCTCAAACGCGAGCTCGAAGCCACGACGACGCTGAGTTACGCCGCCAGCGTGGAGACTTCCAGCGGGTCGAGAATCGCGATGGCGTCCTCAACCGCGCCGCCGTCCGAGCCTATGGTTGTCCGCGCGATTTCGAGCGCGGAATACATCGTCGGCGAAATCAAACGTCACAAGCGCGGCTTCCTGCTCACGCTCGTCGCGCTATCGCTGGTCGTCTTCGCGTCCCTGACGTTCTTCATCAACCGCGATCACCCGATCGAATCGATCGCGGTTCTGCCGTTCGTCACTCAGAATGACGACCAGCAGGCCGGGTCGGACACCGCAATGCTCGGCGACGCGATCGCAGACAGCATCATCAACAATTTAACGCAACTGCCGAACCTCGACGTCAAACCGCGCGGCGCCGTGCTGGCTTACAGAGGCCGCGAGGTCGACCCGCGAGAGGTGGGAAACGCCCTGGACGTCCACGCCGTGCTGACAGGGCGAATAATCCGGCGCGGCGACACCCTGCAGGTCATCGTCTCGCTCGCAGACACGCGCGACAATCGCAACCTGTGGGGCGAACAGTACAACCGCAAAATCTCCGACCTGCTCCTGATCCAGCAGGAGATCGCCAGCAGCGTCTCGGACAACCTGCGCCTGAAACTGAGCGGCCAGGAGAAGCGCCTCCTCGAAGCGCGACAGCTCTATCTGAAAGGCCGCAACGCCTGGAACAAGCGCACCCCCGACAGCATTCTGGAGGGCGTCAAATTCCTCGAGCAGGCGATCCAGATCGATCCGAGTTACGCGGAGGCTTACGCCGGATTGGCCGATTCCTACAACATGCTGGTCAATTACAGCGTGTTGCCGCCAAACGAGGCTTTCCCGAAGGCGAAAGAGGCCGCCGAGAAGGCGCTGGAACTCAACGGAGACCTGGCCGAAGCCCATACGGCCAGGGCGTTCATTTACTTCATGTGGGAATGGAACTGGGCTGACGCCGGAAGCGAATACAGACGCGCCATCGAATTGAAGCCCAATTACAGCTCGGCCCGACAGTGGTATTCCAGCCTGCTCGCCGCGACCGGCCGAACCGACGAGGCGCTCGCGGAGGTGAAACAGGCGCGCGACCTCGATCCTTTCTCTCTTTCCATCGCCGCGCACCCCGGCTGGATCAACTACCTCTCGCGCAACGCCGAGGCTACTGTCCGGGAGGCCAGACATGCGCTCAAACTCGACCCGAACTTCTTACCGGCGCGGCGTTACCTGGCGCTGGGCTACGATCTGCAAGGCAAATACAACGAGTCCGTCCCGGAGTTTCAAAAAGCCCTTTCACTCTCGCCCGGGAGCACGCTGATCAAAGCCGAACTCGGATACGCCTTCGCCAAATCGGGCAAGCGCGAGGACGCCTTGCGGGTGCTCGACGAATTGCAGCGGTCGCCGGGGCAGCGGCGCGCCTCTCCATTCCATCTCGCCCTAGTGCACATAGGCCTGGGCGAAAATGACCGCGCGATCGAACTGCTCGAGAACGCCTACAACGAGCGCGCGGAGCGCATGGTCTGGATCCGCGCCGATCCGCGCTTCGATCCGCTGCGCCTGGACGCGCGATTTAACGAGATCCTGAGAGGAATGGGATTGGCGCGCTGATATAAATGGCGCGGCGTTGTATCAGTTACGCCAGGACCTCCTCGATCACGCGCCCGTGGACGTCGGTCAGCCGCATGTCGCGCCCGTTGAAACGATAGGTCAGCTTCTCGTGATCGAGTCCGAGCAGGCGCAAAATGGTCGCGTGTAATTCATAAATTGACCTCCTGTTCTCGACCGCGCGGTATCCATACTCGTCCGTCGCGCCGACGACGGTTCCCCCCTTGACTCCGCCGCCGGCCAGCCAGACGCTGAAGCCGTTCCCGTTGTGATCGCGCCCGTCCATGCGCTCCGAGATAGGCAAGCGCCCGAATTCGCCATGCCAGATGATCAGGGTCGAATCGAAGAGTCCGCGCCCCTTGAGGTCTTTGATCAACCCGGCGATGGGCTTGTCGGTCTCGGCGCAGTGCAATCCGTGATTGCCTTTCAAATCCCAATGCGCGTCCCAGCTCGGTTCGAAGTTCCCGCCGCCGGAGAATATCTGCACGAAGCGCACGCCGCGTTCGACCAACCGCCGCGCCATCAGAGCCTGTCTGCCGAAGTAATCGGTCGGCTTCTCGTCCACGCCGTAAAGTTTCCGCGTCGCAGCCGACTCTTTGCTGATGTCAATCGCGTCGCCGGCGTGAGTCTGCATGCGGAAGGCCAGTTCGTAGGAATAAATTCGCGCCGAAAGCTCGCTGTCTTCCGGGTTATGGTCCAGATGTTTTTCATTCAGCTCGCGCAATAGCCGCAGCCACTCCCGCTGTCGCTCCGGCGTGCGGCTTGCGGGAGGATGAAGGTCGACAACCGGGTCGCCGCTGTCGCGGAACGGAGTTCCTTGATAGGCCGCGGGCATATAGCCGGCGCCCCAGTTCGGCGCGCCGTTGATCGGCCCGCCGCGATAATCGGTGAAGACGATGAAGCCCGGCAGATTCTCGTTCTCGCTGCCCAGACCGTAGGTGACCCAACTGCCGACGCTGGGATGGCCGGCGAGGACGCTGCCAGTGCTCATCTGAAAGATCGCCGGGCCGTGCGCCGAGCTTTGGGCGTACATCGAACGGATCAGGGCCAGATCATCGGCGTGTTCGCCCACATGCGGAAACAGCTCGGATATCTCCATCCCGCATTGGCCGTGTTTGCGAAACGTCCATGGCGAGGGCATCAGGCCGCCGGGCGTCCCCATCGTCGGGCGCACTTCCCCCACGCCCGTCATTTGTTCGCCCTGCCGTTCGAGCAGCAACGGCTTGGGATCGAAGGTGTCAACCTGGCTTACGCCGCCGTAACAGAAAATCGAAATCACCGCTTTCGCCTTGGTTGGGAAGTGCGGCGGTTTTGGCGCGAGCGGCGATTTGGATTGCGCCAGTAGCCCGTTGCGATTGAGCAGGTCGGCGAACGCGACGCCAGCTATGCCGCCGCCCAGTCTTGATAGAAGCTCTCTCCGTGAAAAGCAAAATGAATTCATAATCCTATTGGTAGATGGCGCCTTGCGGCGACGATGTACCGTAGGTTGTCTAAGGCGGCGGAGGACTTGGCTACTCAGGAATTGAGATAGGACAGACGCCTCTCACCATTGCGCAAATTCCCCTTGATATTCTGACAACCACGCCCCCCGCCGCCTTAGACAACCTACGGTACACTCAAGTCCGTCAGGACCGCTCCGAATGAATTCCGCCGTCTTCGCCAGCTCGAACGCCGTCGGAGCGCGCCCCAGCGCCAGGCGGTAAGCCTTCTGCGCCTGCGCCCGCGCGTCGTCGCCCGCCTCGCGGCGCAAACGTTCGGCGAAATATTTGGCCTCCGTCAGAACGAAGTTGTTGTTCATCAACAGCAGGGCCTGCGGCGCAATGGTCGAGCTGTTGCGGCGGTCGCATGAATTGATCAGGTTCGGCTGATCGAAGGCCTCGAACAGCGGATAGCGGATGCTGCGCTTTGAATAGACGTACAGACTGCGCCGCCAGGTCGAAGGGTCGTCATCCGGCTTGCCCGGCCAGGTGCGCTTGGTGCTGGACTGGAAGAGCTTCGGATCGATGTGTGGGTAGACGCATGGCCCTCCCAGCGTGCGATCCAGATTGCCGGCCACGGCCAATATCTGGTCGCGAATGATCTCGGCCTCCAACCGCGCGCGCGGCATGCGCCAGAGTAACCTGTTTTCAGGATCAATGGCCACGTCCGCGGCGATGTCGTCGCTCGCCATTTGATAAGCCTGCGAAGTCATCATCAGGCGATGCATCCGCTTGAGGCTCCAACCATTTGATTGCGGATTGCGGATTGCGGATTGCGGATTGCCCCCATCTCCTTGTCTCCTTGTCTCCCTGTCTCCCACTCTCCCGCTCTCCCGCTCCCCCGCTCCCCCGCTCATAAACTCCATGGCCAGCCAATCAAGCAATTCGGGATGCGTGGGCGGTTCGCCCAACTTGCCGACCCAGGCTCCGGGCGAGGAGTCTTTGACGAACGCCTCGACCTCATCCGGGCTGGGCGGCAATCCCGTCAGGTCAAGATAGGCGCGGCGGATGAGCGTGCGGCGATCCGCTCGAGGCGAGGGCTTGAGACCTTTAGCCTTCATCTTCGCCAGCAGGAAAGCGTCAATAGGATTGGCGCCCCAGCCCGGATGTGACACGCGCGGCTCCGGCAAGCGGCGCGGCGGCTGGAAGGCCCAGAAGCCGCGCTCCTCCGGCGTGATCGGGCGCTCAACGATTTTCGCCGGCTCGTCATCCTTCCTGGCCACTTCCTTCTCGAACCCATCGAAGGAAGCGCCCGCTTCGATCCATCGCCGCAGAGTCTCGATCGCGTCGTCGGGAATTTTCTTGCCAGGCGGCATCGTCGGCTTCGCCTGATGCGTAATGAATTGATAGAGCCGGCTCGCGCCTGCGTCGAAAGGCTCGATGACCTTGCCGTTATCGCCGCCCGCGAGGGCCGATTCGGCCGTCCGCAGGTCCAGCCCCGACATCTTCCCCGCGCCATGACAACCGAAGCAGTTCTGTCTCAGGATGGCGTATGCCTGTCGCGAAAGTTCCTGCGCGGATTCTTGCGGAAGCCCGGCGCTCGCTCCCGGCAGGAAGAAAAACGCTATCAGGTAGAAGACGCTCGCCAATGCGACAAGATTGCGATATTTGCGGATGACCATCTGATTCCTCCTCCAATATCATTTTCCATTTTCCATATTACGTTTGTCATTTGTCATTGCCTCTTGCCGCGCGATTCCGGCAATGACAAATGACAAACGTAATATGGAAAATGGAAAATGATATTTGTCGCAAAACTTTTGTCTCACCGCTACTATCGAATCACCTTTCCCTTGACCAACGCCTGCGCCGCCACCAGGTTGTTGCCGAAATTCGTGAAATCCTTGAACGTCCAGACGACCTTCTTGTCGCGCGTGACTTCGATGAGCTGCGGGTTTTCCGGGCCCGCGTGCGTGTTGCCGAAGATCAGATCGCCGTTCGGCAGCAGTTCGAGCGTCGTCACCCACGCGAGCGTGATGCCCGGCAATTCTTTTTGATCAATGCTCCAGACGATCTTGCCCGCGGGCGTCACCTCGAGTACGCGGTTGTTGTTGCCGCCGGCGATCATAGTGTTGCCGTTCGGCAGCCTGATGGCGCCGAAGACCGCGACGCCGTGACCTTCAGGTCCGTGGCCGGGCGAAGCCGGGCGACCGTTCAAATCCATCTCGTAAGTCCAAACCACTTTTCCGGCGCCGTCATATTCGCGCAGCTTGCCGTCGCCCTCGTGACAGACAAGGTAATGGCCGTTGTCGAGCTTGCGTACCATGCGCGTGTCCCGGTGGGCGTTTGGATGATCAACCGTGAGCGCGATCTCCTTGACGATCTGACCTTTCTTGTCTACTTCAAGAAGTCGGGCGTTACCGCTCTCGGCGATCAACGTCAACCCGTTCTTCAAACGCTGATACGAATGAATCTCGATGCGACCGGTGTAACCTTCTTTCGGCTCCGCTTCGTACCTCCAGACGACCTGCTTATCGCGGTTCATTTCGACGACGGTCGTGTAACCGGTCTGAAAGAGCACATTGCCGTCGGGCAGCATTTGGATGTCGTGAATCTCGCGCGCGTCATTATTGGGAGCCGACCATTCGATCTCGCCTTTGGCGTTCACGATCGCGACTTGCTTGTTGTCGGCTCCGAGCACGCGATAGTCGCGTGCGTTATCAATGGTCTTCTCGGCTTTCGTTTGCGCCGAAAGATCGGCCGGAGTAAAGAGCGCGCAGAGCAGCGCGCAACCGAGAGCGGTTTTAGACAGTGATGTTTTCAATCAGACCTCCTGGGGAAATCCCTGGGTACGCATCGCTTCCAGCGTGCAGTCTCGGCGAAAGACCTATTGATCGGAATCAGACGCCCCCGAACTAGAAGCGATTCGTATATAGGTCTGGTTCCTATCAATTCATCTTTCGCCGAGACTGCACGCTGGAAGCGATGCGTACCCAGGGACGATTCTCATTCTTTCAAGGCTCGGCGCCGCTGGCGGCAAGTATCCGAGCCTTCTGCGTAAGCTGCTTTTCGCCTATCCGAAGCGTCACCAGATATTCGCCGGCCGCCGCTACACGAAGCTCTCCGCCTGGCGGGCGAAATCCTCCACCTGGGCCGCCCTGCGGACGGTCGGAGTCGCTCAAATCCCAGACGACGCGATTGATCCCCGCTTTCGCTGTCCCATTCAGCGTGCGAATGATCTTGCCGCTCGCGTCGGCCACTGTGAGCGTGACTTTTTCCTTGGCGCCCTCTCTCAGAAAGTAAGAGAAGGTCAGGCCGTTCGGCTCGTTCTGCGTCACGGCTAGGCGGTCCCCGTAGAGACGATAGTTGCCCAGCGCGCCTTCACGCCACCAAGCTCTCGGCCTCACGGCGAAAAAATGCGCGTCTCCGGAGAGCAGAGTTTCATTCATCTCGCGCAGCGGCGTGATGTCAGTGACCCAGATTCCGCGACCGTAGGTTCCTACAACCAGATCGCCTTCGCGGGGATGAACTACCAGGTCGTGAACGGCCACGAGCGGCATGTCGCCTTTCAGCGCCGACCAATGTTTGCCGCCGTCCAACGATACGTAGACCCCCATGTCATTACCGACGAAAAGCAGGTCTGGATTCTGTCGATCTTCAAAAACGACGTTGATTGCCCGCTCAGGAAGTCCGGCGGCGATGGAGGTCCAGGTCGCGCCGAAATCAGAGGTCTTGTAGAGAAAGGGACGGAAGTCGTCCTGGCGATGGCGCGATTTGGCGACGTAGGCCACCGCCGCCCGACCAACCGTTGCTCGGCCCCTTCCACGATTCGTGATCCTGCAACCCCGCGTAGATGTTGTAGGGGTTCTCCATATCCACGGTCAGCGCGTAGACCTCGCCCAGAGGCAAATTGGCCAGATGGTCGCAGGTCTTGCCGCCGTCGTAGGAGATAAAAACGCCGCCGTCGGAACCGGCGATGACCCGGTCGGAGTTCTGCGGATCGATCCAGACGGTTCGGAAATCGCCGAACGCCCGGCGGAATGGCCGCGATTGCGACCGTCCCGCGCCAGTCCAGGTCTTGCCGCCGTCTTCGGAACCGCTCAGATTCGCGCCGGTGATGAGGAGCCGGTCTGGATTGTTCTGATCAACGCGGAGTTGATTGAACGCGTAACTGGTCTTGCTGCTCATATCGCCGCCGTCCGCGCTCACTTTTCGCCAGGTCACGCCCGCATCGTCGGTGCGATAGACCTCGCCGCCCACCGCGCGTTCGCGCATCGGGGCGCCGCGTTCGCGCGCCTGTCTGATCTCTTCTTCGGTCGCGGCGCGCTTGTTGCGGTTGTCAACGAGCGCATAAAGCGTCTTCGGGTCTTTTTGATAGACGTCTATTCCGATTCGCCCGATCTCGCCGTTGGGAAGACCGCCTTCCAGCCTCTTCCAATTCTCGGCGCCGTCGGTGGTTTTGTATATGCCCGTGCCCGGGCCTCCGTCCTGCAATCGCCACGGATAGCGCAAACAATCGTAGGTCGCCGCGTAAAGCATGTTCGGATCGCTGCGGTTGATGACCAGATCGATCGCGCCCGTGTGATCGTTGACGTAAAGAACCTTTTTCCACGTCTTCCCGCCGTCTGCGGTTTTAAAGACGCCGCGCTCTTCATTGGTCGAGAAAAGATGGCCCATAGCCGAGACGTAAACAATGTCGGGATTCGACGGATGAATCACGATGCGGGCGATGTGATGCGAGTCGCCCAATCCCATGCGCCGCCATGTCTTCGCGCCGTCGGTTGATTTGTAGACGCCGTCGCCCCAGTAAGCGCTGCGCGCGCACGAAGCGTCGCCCGTCCCGACCCAGACGATGTTCTCGTCCGAAGGGGCGATGGCCAGCGCGCCGATCGAGGCCACATTCTGGTTGTCGAAGACCGGCTCGAAAGTCGTCCCGTTGTTGGTGGTCTTCCAGACGCCCCCGCTGCGCGCCGCCACGTAGAAAGTGTAGAGATGCGATTTCATCGGCGCCTCGGGGACGGCGATGTCGGAAACCCACGAGCCGGCGCGGAACGGCCCAAGGTTGCGATACTGAAAGCCGTCGCGCAGCGCGTCATCGATGCGTTGCCGGCTGCCGGCCGCCAGGGGCAGTCCGAAGAATAATGACAATGACAGCAAGAGAATCAGTCGTCGCATGTATTTTCCTCAGTACAGGGCGCCTTTTCGATTCTTCTGCCGCGGAGCGGCAGGAGAATTATGCTGTATCATCGCTCAACAACTGTGGCGCGGATGATGTAATCGAGCCGCGGAAAGTTGCGCTCGAGATAAGCGTTGCCGCCTTCGAAGAGCGGGCCTTGTTTACCGGCCCGGATGCCGCCGCCAGCCGATTCGCCATACTCGGCGTTGAGCTTGTCCGCCACGTCCATGCCTTCGATAACACGGCCGAAAGGCGCAAACGGCTCCGCGTCATGCGTCGCTGAATTGTCCCGCAGATTGATGAAGACCTGTGTCGTTCTGCCGTTCGCCACGGCGAAGGCGTATGCGACCGTTCCGCGCACGTTCGATTCGCGGCGCGGGTCGTCCGGGATCGTCCGCGCGCGCCAGATGTTCGATACCTTCGGGTCGCCGTTGACGCCGAACTGCGCCCATTTGCCTTCGATGACGCGATGGAAGCGCATTTGATCGTAATAGCCCGCGCGGACGAGGTTGTAAAAACGATCAACGCCGTTCGGCGCCCAATCGCGATGAATCTCGATCAAGATGACGCCCTTGCTCGTTTCGAGCCGCGCGTTGAAACGATCCGGCGCGCGGCGGTTCATCTCCGGCGCATCGGGCTTGAGAAGGAGCGACGGCGCCTGGCCGTGAATAGGCAAAAGCGCCAAACACGCCAGGACAGCGACAGCCGCCAGCCATTTGCCGAATTTCGTCAACATCGTCGGGCTCATCTGAAGCTTCGATTTGTTTTTTTCTTGCTTTCCCCCGCCGCTATGCGGCGAGGAGATGTGAGCCACTATCTCTCCCCCCGCTCAAGCTGCGCCACTCGTACATCGAAGACGCTCGCCGCCATTGCGTTGGGGCGCGATTGAAATTTCACGGTGATGCGCTCTTTGCCGCGCGTCAGTTGTTCTGGCAGCGGGTACTCGAAATCGAAAAGCTCGCCCGGATGAATTTCGAGCGTCTGCGTGGCGATCTTTTCGCCGTCCACCAGAACGTCAAAGGAGCGCGGACGCCCTTCGCTGCCGCGATAGGTGCAGACCAACGTCACCGGCTTGTCCGGCGCCGATTTCAATTCAAAACTGAACCAGCCGTTCCGCGCGGCGCGCCACCGCTTGCCCTCGAAGTCGCCGTCGATCATCCCCTGCCCTTGCAGGTTGTGGTCGCGCTCGCTCTGTTGATCATTGATGTTCACGGCGTCCACCGTAAGACGTTCGATCATCTTGCGTCGTGACTCTGCGGCGGCCAGATCAACCTTCCGCTTCTCCCACTCGTCGGGCGTATAGACCTTCCAGTAGATGGTGTAGCGCTGATCGAAGACTTTATAGAATGGAACGAGCGTAACGTCTTGAGGCCGTCCAAGTCCGTCGGTCTTGAATGTCAGCGGCGCGCCCGGCACAGGCTTTATTTGGGACAATACAAAATTGATCTCGCTGATGAATGCGGGAATCTCAATCGGCTTCACGCGTCCAAGTTGCGGCGCGCTGGGGCCGTAGCGTTTGGCGTCCTGCAAGCCCTCTCGACCGAGATCGCCCGCGAGCGCAATCGGCCCGTAGAACAACGCGATCATCTTCGGATCATCCGGCATCGCTTCCATCCGCAACCTCATTGGCAGACGAATCTCAACCGTGTCGCCGTTCTTCCACTCGCGTTCGATCGTGATGTAAGCGCCGGGAGTGCCGTCGCTCGGTTGCTTCTTGCCATTGATTGTCAGCGTCATTCCGGATGAGGATCCGAGGTTTAGTATTGGGTATGGTCGCGCCCACGAAGGGCAGCGAACTTTTAACGCCAGCTTGACGGGTTTGTCGGCCTTGATTGAAAGCCGCGTCATCCCTTCCTCAGGAAACTTCGTCTCCTGCCGGACGATCAAGCCTTTCTCTTTCCAATTCAGTTCCGAAGCTATGAAGAGGTTGACGTAGAGCGACCGGTCGTCATGAAAGTAGATCGTGTCTGGATACTTGGCGTGATTCTCCATCCCAGTGCCGACGCAGCACCAGAACGACTCTTCCGCGCTCGTAAAAATCCATTTTCTCGACCGACGGCTCCCACGCGAACAGATGGCGCGTCAGCTTGAGCATGTTGTAGGTGTTGCAAGTCTCCGTGCTTGCCGGGCCGAGGTGTTTTGAGAAGGTCTCCGGAGGGAAGAACGACTCGCCGTCGCTGTTGCCGCCGATGACGTAGGAGCGATGTTTTGCCACGCGCTCCCAGAAGAAGCTGGCCACGTCGTGATAACGCTTCTCGCCGGTCAATTCGTAATCGCGGGCCGCGCCGATGGCCTTCGGAATCTGCGTGTTCGCGTGCAGGCCGTCGAGCGGGTCTTCGCCGCGAGAGAGCGGATCGAAAATGCGCTTGTGATCGAACTTGCGCGCCACGCGCAAATGCTCCGCGTCGCCAGTGACGGCGTAGAGATCGGTCAACACTTCTTCCATACCGCCGAATTCGGTTTGGAGCGCCGCCTGTTGCTGCTCCTCACTCAAACGATCCACGCGGAATTTGACCCAGGCGGCCTGCTTCACCAAGACATCAAGCGCCTGTTTGTTATCGCACAGGAGGTACATATCGAGCAGGCCGGCCATCACCTTGTGGATCGTGTAGTACGGCGCCCAGACGCGCTCGCGTTTGTCCACCAGGTCGAAGAACTCTTCGGGAAAGGCCGACAGATAACCGGCGTTGAAGCCTTTCGCCGCGAGCGCCTGCTGAACCTTCGCCAACTCGGCGACGACCGCATCGGCTTTGGTCTTGAACCTTTCATCGCCCGTACTCGCGTACATCAGCGCGCAAGCCGATAGGAAATGCCCCATACTGTGGCCACGCAACTGGACGTCCGGCGCTTCCCAACCTCCGTAGGGTTTGGCCGTGGATGGCAGGCCGGCGGTAACGCGGAACATATGCAACAGCCGGTCATTGTCCAAACTTAGCAGATATTTCTGATCGCGCAACATAGCCTCGCGAAACGGCCCGTCGAGCAGGCGCACATCCCGCAAAGGAAAAGGGAGCGCCGCAAGCTGGACTTTATTCTGAACCTTGAGCGGCGAGTTTTGCCGCGCGGCAAAGTTGACTGCCGCAGCCGTCAACGCCGCGACCGCCAGAGCAAATAAGACCGCAATCCTCTTCATACTCATAGCCTTCACCTCGTTGTTAGTAGACCCGCTGACGCCTGGAGAGTCTTGTATGGCAATAAGGCCGCATGAACCAAATTAGGATGACGCTTTGTAACGAGCGACTCGTTGACGCCAATTCACGCTTCATTACTAAACACACGGCGCCCAACCCTCAACGTATTTCTGGCGACGAGTACTAAGCCCGTTCAAGCTTCCCTAAAACGATACAAGACATGCCGTCCCGTTGAGTGATCCACTCAGGCGATGCTCATTTACGGCGCAAATGAGAGCTGCATTTGTCTAAAACCCTATAAATTGAGCTTATCAGATCAGTGACTCATTCCAAAGCGGCTTTGCTGGGATAAAAATCAAATCAAGAAGGCTGACGCGAGTCAGCCCTTCAGATCAATCACCCAACGGGGCGGGGCGCCTGTGGCTCACCCCATCTCAGACGGAGGTTTGGTTATGAAACCGCATGTGAAGAAGCCAAGCGTGTATTTGAAAGTAGCGGGACTGTTGGCGCTGACGATCTTGTTATCATCCAGCGCCTGGGCGCAGTTGCGAATTGTCGGAGCGGTCTCCGGGACCGTTCTCGATCAGACCGGCGCCGTGGTCGCGAACGCAAAAGTCACCCTGAAAGATGCGCAGACCGGGATCACGAAGGAGGCTGCCTCGACCAACGGCGGGACATTCCTGTTCCCGGATTTGGCGGTCGGCTCATACGTGGTCACTGTGTCGGCGGCGGGATTTAAAACGGCGACCCTCACCAACATCTCCGTTTCGACTTACCAGACCACGGATGTGCGGTTCAGCCTGGAGCTGGGCGCGGCGTCAGAAACCATTACGGTAAGCGCAACCGAGGAGCAGGCGCTGGAGACCACATCCCAACTGGTGGCGAGCACCCTCTCCTCAAAGACAGTTACCCAATTACCAGTCGGGAACCGCAGCAATGCGCTCGCTCTGGCCAGACTCGCTCCCGGAGCTTCTCCTCCCGCCAGCGGCGATACGCGATACAACAACCTGGCCGGCGGCGCCGTCAACGTTACTGTCGATGGGATCAATGACGCCTCGAACGGTTTCAAGAGCGGCGGCAACGTCTTCTTCATGACCGTTCCTGTGCGTCTGGGCGCGATTGAGGAGGTATCGGTAGAGACCGGCGGTCTGGGCGCCGACTCCGGCGCGCAGAGCGGCGCGAACATCAAGTTCACTACCCGGCGCGGCGGCGCCCAATATCACGGCAGCGCCTTCTACGAGCCTACGAGCGAGAGGTTCAACGCGAATAGTTGGAGTCGAAACGCGCAGGGATTGGAACGCGCCTTCAATCGCACCCAGAACTATGGAGGAAATTTCAGCGGGCCTCTGGTTCCTTTTGGCTACTTCAAGGATAAGCTGTTCGCCTTTGTCAACTTCGAGCGCGCCTATTCGCCGGTGAAGGTTCCACGCACTATCGCGGTAGTGACCCCGGAGGCTCAAAAGGGAAACTTTACTTACGTTGTGGACGGCACGACCAATCAATTTCGAACTGTCAACGTGCTGGGGTTGGCCTCCGGGCGTCCGTGCTTGCCTAACGGACAATGCTTATCAACTAATATCGACCCGGTCGTTCAGGCGATCCTTGACATAAATAATCAGGTTCCGAAGTTCGCCACCAAGATTCCGGACTCCGACCTCAATCGTGATTTCTATACGTGGGACGCGGAGAATAACAACTACGCCTACTTCCCCACGACTCGTCTCGATTATTACGCCACGCCGAAACAGCAACTGACCTTTACCTGGAACTACCGGCATAACTGGCAGCGAGGTGAAAGGCGGTTGCCCGTGCCGGATATTGAAAGGACTAACCCGTTCCGGCTTGGCTACTTCGTCTATGCCACAGCGCTGCAATCCACGTTCACGCCGCAAACATTGAACGAGTTCCGCTACGGCGTGCAGCACAGCGGCGACACCAACACGCGCGAGGAATATGGCCGCTACTATACGTTCAATGGCGCGCCGCTGCGCATCACCAACAATCCGGGTGGCACGTTGCCGTTCAGTCTGCAGAATCCGAATCCGGAAGGCCCACGGATCCCGTTCATCGATCAGCAGAACGTGACCGGCCGTCATTTCATCACCACGATATATGACACGCTGACTATGAACCGCGGGCAGCACTCTATCATGCTCGGCGGTAGTTACCGCAAAACCGCCTGGAACGACGTTGCAGTGGTCTTTCCGGTTCCGACATACGCCGCCGGCAACCCGAACGGTGACCCGCTGGGACTCGTCCAGGCCATCTCCGCTTCTACATTACCCGGCATCAATTCCAACAACGTGGGCGATCCCAGGGCGCTCTATCTCTTGTTGACCGGCAGGGTCGCCTCGTCAAGCTTCACCCGCGTCGTCAACCCCGAGACGCTCAAATACGACGGCTTCCAGGAACAGAACTTCACCTTTACCAACTCGCGCATGGGCGGTCTCTACGCGCAGGACCGCTGGCGCATCCGGCAGAGCCTGACTCTGAACTATGGACTGCGCTGGGAGGTTCAAGGCCCAATGAAGGATGGCAAGGGACTCACAGCGGCCCCGGATTTGGCGAGCATCCTGGGGCCTTCGAAGAGGCTGTTCGCTCCGGGCGAACTCAGCGGCAATAACAACCCGACCGTGGAAGTCGGGCGAGTGCCATACAACACCGATTGGCTCAATTTCGCGCCCAACTTCGGCTTCGCCTGGAACCCTTCGAAAACCGAGGGGTGGCTAGGCAAACTTCTGGGCGACGGGAAGACAGTCTTTCGCGGCTCCTATTCGACGATTGTCTACGACGAGGGCACGCAATTTTTCGCGGCCAACCTGGGGCCGAATGCAGGCAAGACAATCAATGCGACCACGCTCATCCCCGGTCAACCTGGAGCGACCAATCTGCCTGCCTTTTACACGCTCTCGAACATCGTGGCCAATCCACTGACCCAAGGAAACTTCGCGTTCGCCAATACCGAATATAAGAAGGTCATCAACCAGGCGGACCAGACCTTCGCGCGCACTCTCAGAGGATTCGATCCCAATCTGCGCGCGCCGTACACCTTCAATTACACCTTCGGCATCCAGCGCGAATTGTGGCGAAACAACGTGCTGGAAATTCGCTACGTGGGCAATCAATCGAAGCTCTCCTGGCGGACGAGCAATTTGAACGAGGTCAACATCTTCAACAACGGATTCCTGCAGGAATTCAAGAACGCGCAGAACAATCTTGCTATTAACCAGGCAGCGGGTGTCAACAGTTTCCAGAATCTGGGACGCCCGGGCCAAGTGGCGTTGCCCATCTTCAACGCAGCCTTCGGCCAGCGAGGCTCGCTCGGGCCGGCCGCAGCCGGAGATGGGTACCAAAACACCAACTTCATCACCCAGCTCCAAAACGGCGAGGCTGGGACCCTGGCTAACACGCTGGCCACTAACCAGATCTATGTATGCCGCATGTTCGGCAGCGACTTCAGCCCTTGCGCAAGGGCGGGGGTTCAACCGCTTGCCAACCAGCCGGGGGCTTATCCGATCAACTTCTTCCTGCTCAATCCCTACGCGATCGGCGCTAACAACAACGCCGCCCTGAGCTTCGTGGATAACGGCGGTTGGAGCAGCTACAACGGCTTGCAGATTCAGTTCCGGCAGCGCTTCTCCCAGGCCCTGAATTGGACGACCAATTACACCTGGAGCAAGAGCTTGACCAATCTGACTGTAGACAACCAGAACCAAGCTCGCGATTATCTGACCTTGCGCGATCCAGGTCTGAACCGCCGGCTGTCTCCGTTTGATATTGGTCATGTCATCCAGTCATTTGGAACATATGATCTGCCAATCGGACGCGGGCGATGGCTGTCAGTCGACAACCGCTTTCTCAATGGCGTGGTTGGAGGCTGGACCTTGGGTTCGGTCTTTGTCTTCCATACCGGAACCCCCATCCAACTCACCGGCGGATTCAACACTGTAAACAACACCAACGACTCTGCCGCAAACGGCGTCAGGCTCGCTCCCGGTGTGACTCTGGATCAGATCCAGGAAATGTTCAATGCGCCGCTGACGCGATTGAACAGACCAAACTCTACCGATCTGCAACGGCTCGCCGTTGACCCGAAGTTGATCGGTCCCGATGGCCGGGCCAACCCTGCCTTCCTGATTCCGAACAGGACGCCCGGCGAGTTCGGACAACTCTTGTATCTCCGCGACAAGAATAATTTTCAATGGGACGTTTCGATGACGAAGGCCTTCCAGATCATGGAGAAAGTTCGCTTCGAGTTTTTTGCCGGCCTCAACAACGTCCTGAATCATCCGAGGTGGGCCATCGACGGGGCCATTGGCGGCAACCCGCCCGGTACTCCGCCCGGCGCGCTGAACGTCTTCAGCACGTCGTTCGGCGTTATAGGCGCTCCAGGCGGAGGCGGTGCCCGCTCCATAAACCTGCGCGCCACGCTGAGTTTCTAGTAAATCCTTTTTACGGTCGCGGCTTGATCCATTCAGGCCGCGACCGTTTTTCTATATAACCCCGCCTGACAACCGCTGCCAGTATCATATATGCGCTGCTTATCGCACGCGGCCTCCGACTCAATTGTCACAGTCCCGCCTACGCTCGCCAAAGTTGACTGGGAAGACAATTACGCGCGGAGCTATGAAGTCTTTCCGAACAGGTTAGGGGAAAACGACGCTGATTGACGAAGTATTCGTAATTTGCGAACATCTAGCCGGCGCCCGATATGATCATTCGCAACTACGAAGAGATTGAAAAATTTGCGCGTAGACATGCGACCGCAAGGCCGGCGTTCAACCGATGGCGGCGGATCGCCGAGGTCGTAATTTGGGAAGATTTCGATGACGTCAAGCAGCATTTTCCGGCTGCGGATAAATACAGGGCCTGTGTGATCTTCGACATTGCCGGCAACAACTACCGGTTGATTACCAAAATCGACTACGCGGCGGAAATAGTCGCCATCCGAAAGGCGTTGACTCATGCTGAATACGACAAAGAGAAGTGGAAGAAAGACTGCGACCAGAATTGATAAGAAAACCTACGGCCGGCTGTTGGCTGAAACGCTGCCTGAGGTTATCGAGACCGAAGCGCAGAACCGCCGGATGAACGCCATCGCCGACCGCCTGCAAAGCAAGCGGGATCGGTCGCCCGAAGAGGATCGGTTATTGAAGCTGATTGCTACGCTCTGCATGAATTTCGAGGAAAAACACTACAAAGTCCAGGAAGGCGTGACGCCTGCGGGCATTTTGGCGGACCTGATGTCTGAGCGCGGCCTGAAGCAGAGCGATATGTTGCCGATCTTCGGCTCGCGCAGCGTCGTTTCGGAAGTGCTGTCCGGCAAACGGGGGATTACCAAAACCCAGGCCAAAGCGCTGGCGCAGTTTTTCAAGCTGCCCGTGGAGTTGTTTCTCTAAGCGCCGTCTTGAGGGAGTATTTTCGATTCTCTTGCCGCGGAGCGGCTTTTGATCTTAGCCCGGCCTTTTCAAAGCCGGGATCGCCGCGAAATAAAATCCCAGTCGCCGCAGCGACGATTGAACCTCCCCAGGGCTTGAATTGGAAGAGATTCAACCGTCGCTGCGGCGACTGGGAATCTATTTCGTCTATCCTTCCCGGCCTTGAAAAGCTTGTCATTACCCAAACTTTTGCACGAAATGGATGTTCACATCTTCAGCCTGCGGAGCAGGCGACAGAATAAAGCCTTGTCTTTACCCACATTTTGACGCGTTCTTAGCCCGCGGATGCGGGCGGCAGAATAGAGCCTGGGGTGGAGCGTCAGCGGAACCCCAGGTATATGGCGTAAGTACGCATCAAGCCCGCGGAGCGGGCGGCAGCTTTTTGTCATGCGCC
>WNFU01002830.1_pt1 | contig 57879 bp, 43 predicted proteins | sample 5400121 | NCBI WGS metagenome assembly WNFU01 (sample SAMN13153360, study PRJNA577476) | soil metagenome | isolation source: 100 cm soil or saprolite under grassland replicate 1 | place: USA:California | collected 2016-06-15 | reverse complement strand
AGCGGACCCACCTGCCCCCGACCGACCAGTGCCCCCTGTGCCCGTCGAAGCCCGGCCACCTCACCGAGATCCCCGCGTCCGACTACGACGTGGTGGTGTTCGAGAACCGCTTCCCCTCCCTCGCCCAGGACCTGCCGGCGCTCGAGGCGGCCGCCGGCGGTCCGTTCGTGCGCCGGCCCGGGCTGGGGCGCTGCGAGGTGGTCTGCTTCACCTCCGACCACGAGGCCTCGTTCGCCCAGCTCACCCCCGGGCGCGTCGAGACCGTGATCGAGGTCTGGGGCGACCGGCTCGAGGAGCTGTCCCAGCTGGGCGGCGTCGAGCAGGTGTTCGTCTTCGAGAACCGGGGCGAGGAGATCGGCGTCACCCTCTCCCATCCCCACGGCCAGATCTACGCGCTGCCGTTCGTGCCGCCGCGGACCGTGCGCACGCTGCGCTCGGCCCAGCGCCACCGCGACCAGACCGGCGCCTGCCTGTTCTGCGCGGTGCTCGCCGCCGAGCGCGCCGCGCGGGTGCGGGTGGTCGCCGAGACCGAGCGCTGGGTGGCGTTCGTGCCCCACGCCGCGCGCTGGCCGTTCGAGGTGCACGTCTACCCGCGACGGCACCTGCCCGACCTGCCCGCGCTCGACGACGCCGAGCGCGCCGAGCTGGCGCTCCTCTACCTCGACGTGCTGCGCCGCTTCGACGGCGTCTTCGGCACGAGGATGCCCTACATCGCCGCCTGGAACCAGGCGCCGGTCCGCGCCGACCGCGACCTCGCCCACCTCTACCTGCAGGTGTTCTCCATCCGCCGGGCGCCGGGCAAGCTCAAGTACCTGGCGGGCAGCGAGTCCGGCGCCGGCGTCTGGATCAACGACGTCGCCCCCGAGCGCGCCGCCGAGCTGCTCCGCGCCGCCAAGGCGTGAGCCCGTTCACCGGGGGCTACCGCTCGGCTCTGCGTGGCCGCCCGCTGCTCGGGCTTCGGCCTCGCTCTCGACCCCCCGGAACCCCCGGCGCCGGCTCAGGCCGGTTGCTCGCCCCTGAGCCCGTGGAGCATCGCCTGGACCCCCTCGAGGAGTATCCGCTCGCCCGCCTCGGGGGTGTCGAGGAACCAGCCGGGCAGCGGGCTGCGCACCGCGTGGGTCAGCTCGATGCTCACCATGCCGTGGAGCACGCACCACAGGAGGTAGGAGGTGCGCACCGGGTCGCCGTCGGGGAGCGCGCCCCGCGCCGCGGTGCCCCGCACCGCCTCGACCAGCATGCGGAAGGTCGTCTCCAGGGCCTCGCGCCGCAGGGCCGGGCTGGGGTCGAAGTCCGGCACCGGCCGCTCGAACATGAACGCGTAGAGGGCGACGTTGGCCAGGGCGAAGCGTCGGTAGGCGAGGGCCAGGTCGAGGATGCGGCGCAGCGGGTCCGGGTCCTCGGGCACGGCGGCGAGCGCCGCGCGCAGGAGCTGGAAGCCGCGGCGGTAGATGGCTTCCAGGATGCCGGCGCGGCTCTCGAACTTGGTGTAGACCCCCATCGTCGAGGACCCGGCCACCTCGGCGATGCGCCGCACCGTCAGCTCCGCCGGGCCGTGCCGGTCGAGCACCAGCAGCCCGGCGGCGACCAGGCGCTCGCGCAGGTCGTCCGGTGCCGGCGTCGCCTCCCTTGCCATGGCGCGCAAGCTACAGTATAACGAGCGTTATAGCACCTGTGCTCGGAGGTCCGCCGAGCCGAGGAGGCCAAGTGCCGCCGACCGTCCCGCAGCGTCCGGGCGCGCCGGCCGGGCTGGGAGCCTAGCCGTCGTGCGCGCCCCGCCCGCCCGCGTCACCAACCTCGCGCTGCTGGCGGCGCTGCTGATCGCCTTCGCCAGCGGCATCGGGGCGGTCGCGGCCGGCTCGGCGTCGGGGCGCTGGGTCGCGGTCGTCCACGGCGTCGTCGGCGTGGCGGTGGTGCTGCTGATCCCGTGGAAGACCAGGATCGTCCGGCGCGGCCTGCGGCGCGCCCGCCGCAGCCGCTGGGCGTCGCTGCTGCTGGCCGCGCTCGCGTCCACCGCGGTGCTCACCGGCCTCGGCTACGCCACCGGCCTGTTCCGCTCGGCCGGCGGCTTCCGCGGCATGTGGCTCCACGTCGCCGCGGCGCTCGCGCTGCTGCCGCTGGTGGTCTGGCACGTGCTCGCGCGCCCGGCCCGTCCCCGCAGGACCGACCTGTCCAGGCGCACGCTGCTGCGGGCCGGCACGCTCGGCGCGGCCGCCGCCGCCGTCTACCTCGCCACCACCGCGGTGGTCCGCGCCGCCGGGCTGCCCGGCGCGAGCCGGCGCTTCACCGGCTCCTACGAGGCCGGCTCGTTCGACCCGGAGGCGATGCCGACCACCAGCTGGATCGACGACGTGCCGCCGGAGGTCGACCCGGCCAGCTGGCGCCTGGCCGTCGCCGACGCCGACGGCGAGCGGGAGCTCTCGCTCGGCGAGCTCTCCCGCCACGACGTGCGCGTGCGCGCCACCCTCGACTGCACCGGCGGCTGGTACGCCCACCAGGAGTGGTCGGGCGTGCCCGTCTCGGACCTGGTGCGCGGCACCGGCGACGCGCGGAGCCTGCACGTCCACTCCGTCACCGGCTACTGGATCCGCTTCCCGGTCGGCGACCTCGACCGGCTGCTGCTCGCCACCCGCGCCGGCGGCGCACCCCTGTCCGCCGGCCACGGCTACCCCCTCCGGCTGGTCGCTCCCGGCCGCCGCGGCTTCTGGTGGGTCAAGTGGGTCGACCGCATCGAGCTGCGACCAACCCCCTGGTGGTGGCAGCCGCCGTTCCCGGTCACCTGATCCGGTTCGTGTGTTGCGACGAGCCTGTGAGTCGCAAGGATCCCGCCGAGTGACAAGGCAACGCACGAATCCGATCAGCGTCGCTGGCGCCCTTGACAGGACGAGCGGCTCGCGGTCGCATGGCCCGGATGCCCCCGACAGACAGCGTGGCGACAGGGTTGGCGGCGGCGCCGCGACCGCTGCCGGTACAGCGGGCGCTGTTCGAGATCCCCGACGAGGTCGCCTACTTCAACTGCGCCAGCATGGCGCCGCAGCTCGCCGCGGCCCGCCTGGCGGGCGAGGCCGCCCTGCGGCGGCGCGCCCAGCCGTGGCTGATCCGCGCCGAGGACTGGTTCACCGAGGCCGAGGAGCGGCGCACGCTGTTCGCCCAGCTCGCGGGCGTCGACGCCGACGGCGTTGCGCTGGTGCCGGCGAGCAGCTACGGCCTCGCGGTCGCGGCCGCCAACCTCGGCGCCGAGCCGGGTCGGCGCGTCCTGGTCCTTGCCGAGGAGTTCCCCTCCAACTACTTCACCTGGCAGCGCTTCGCCCAGCGCACCGGCGCCAGCCTCGTGACCGTCGGCCGCGACGAGGGCCAGTCCTGGGCCGAGGCGATCCTTGGCGCGCTCGACGAGCGCGTCGCGGTCGTGGCCGCGCCCGCCGTCCACTGGACCGACGGCGCCGCGGTCGACCTGGCGGCGGTGGCCGAGCGGGCACGCGCCGTCGGCGCCGCCCTGGTGGTGGACGCCAGCCAGTCGCTCGGGGCGATGCCACTCGACCTGGCCGCCATCCGGCCGGACTACCTGGTGTCGGTCGGGTACAAGTGGCTGCTCGGTCCCTTCAGCCTGGCCTACCTGTACGTCGCCGAGCGGCACCGCGACGGCCGCCCGCTGGAGGAGAACTGGATCTCCCGCCTGGGCTCGGACGACTTCGCCGGCGTGGCGGACTACCAGGACGGCTACCAGCCGGGCGCGCGCCGCTTCGACGTCGGCCAGCGCACCCACTTCGAGACGACCGCGATGGCGATCGTGGCGCTGCGCCAGCTGCTCGACTGGGGCGTCCCGCGCGTGGCCGCCACCCTGCGGCGCACCACTGACCACGTCGAGCGGGAGCTCCGCGCCCACGGCCTGACCCTCACCTCCGACGACCGCGGCCCCCACATGCTGGGCGTCCGCCTGCCCGCTGCCGCGCGGCGGCGCGTGGCGGCGGCGCTCGCCGAGGCCAACGTCTACGCCGCGCTCAGGGGCGCGGCGCTGCGCGTGTCACCGCACCTCTGGATCACCGAGGAGGACGTCGCCCGCCTGGTCGGCGCCCTGGCCAGCGCCGTCCAGGCCTGAGCAGGCGGTGGGCGGCGCAGGCCGTCCCACCGCCGGCTACGGGCTGCTCTCGTAGGCGATCTGCCGCAGGCCCCAGGTGATCGGGCCGCTGGGCGGGCCGGCGAGGGCGTGGTCGAGGCGGTCGAGGGTGGGCGCGCCGGCGACCTCGCGGGCCTCGGGGTCGTGGCGCCAGACGGACAGGTTGGTGCGGAACATGGCGGCGGCCTGGGCGGGGTCGACCGGGTGGACGGCGACGCGGCTGCCGCGACGGGTGAGGCCGGGTGGGTCGGGGAGGGCGTCGAGCAGCGGGCCGACCTGCAGGCGGTGGCCGCGGGCCTCCAGGACGGCGGCGAGGACCCGCAGGTACTCGGCGAGCGCCGGGTCGCCGGCCTGGATCCACTCGACCTCGTCGAGCAGCAGCAGCCCGGCGGGGGAGAGCTGGCCGGCCCAGGCGGCCAGCACCGCGCCGTGGTTCTCAAGGTGGGTCAGCAGGAAGCGGGCGAACAGCAGGTCGGCCGGGCCGGTCGGCAGGGGCGTGCGGGTGACGTCGTGGGCCAGGAACTCCGCGGCGGAGATGCGCCCATGGGCCAGCGCCAGGAAGGCTTCGGAGCTGTCCAGGCCGGCCAGGCGTGCTGGGCGCAGGCAGCGGGCGAGCAGCTCGGTGGTGTGGCCCGGGCCGCAGCCGAGGTCGACCGCGAGCCCGACCGGGCGGCGCACCGCCGCCCGGAGGAACGCGCTGGTCGGCGCCTCGAACACGGCGGCGACCTGGGCCAGGCGCCGCGCGGCCTGGTCGCTGTCGCCGAACGTGTAGCGCCGCCTCACCACCCTAGAACCAGCGCTGGGTGATCACCTTCTGCTTGCTGTAGAAGCGCATCGAGTCGGTGCCGGTGGCGTGCAGGTCGCCGAGGAAGGAGTCCTTCCAGCCGGTGAACGGCAGGAACGCCATGGGCGCGGCCACGCCGATGTTGACGCCGAGCATGCCCGCCTCGATGTGCCGCCGGAACTCGCGCGCGTGCTTGCCGGAGGTGGTGAAGATCGAGGCCATGTTGCCGTAGGAGCTGCGGTTGGCGGTGGCGATCGCCTCGTCGAGGTCGCCGGCGCGGACCACCGACAGCACCGGGCCGAACAGCTCGGTGCGCCACACGTCCATCTCCGGGGTGACGTGGTCGAGGATGCTCGGACCGAGGAAGAACCCGTCGGAGTCGACCGCGTCGCGCCCGTCGGCCACCAGGGTGGCGCCGGCCGCGGCGCCGGCACCGATCTGGCCGGCCAGCGCCTGCTTGCGCTCGGCCCGGATGACCGGGCCCATGTCCGTCTCCGGCTCGGTGCCCGGCCCGACCCTGAGCCGCCCGGCCTGGTCAGCCAGCTCCTTGACCAGCACGTCGCCGATCGAGCCGACCCCGACCGCCACGCTGCCGGCGAGGCAGCGCTGGCCGGCGTTGCCGAACGCCGAGGAGATCAGCGCCGGCACCGACGCCTCCAGGTCGGCGTCGTCCATCACCAGCAGGTGGTTCTTGGCGCCGCCGAGCGCCTGGACGCGCTTGCCTGCCGCCGTGCCGGCGGTGTAGACGAGCCGGGCCACCCGTGCCGAGCCGACGAACGAGACCGCGTCCACCCCGGGATGCTCGAGCAGGTGGGTGACGGCCTGCTCGGCGCCGTGCACGACGTTGAAGACCCCGTCTGGCAGGCCGGCCGCGCCCAGCAGCTCCGCCAGCCGCACCGCCGAGAGGGGGGTCTGCTGCGAGGGCTTGAGCACGAAGCTGTTGCCGCAGGCCAGCGCCGTCGGGATCATCCACAGCGGCACCATGTTGGGGAAGTTGAACGGCGTGATGCCGCAGACCACCCCGACCGGGAAGCGGACCAGGCGGGCGTCGATGCCGCCGGCGATCTGGTCCAGGGCGGTGCCCATCAGCAGGGTGGGCGCGCCGCAGGCGAAGTCGACCACCTCGATGCCGCGGCGCACCTCGCCGCGCGCCTCGGCGAGGGTCTTGCCGTTCTCCCTGGTGACCAGGGCGGCGACCTGCTCGAACTGCTCCTCCAGCAGGGCCTTGAAGCGGAACAGCACCTGGGCGCGGTCCGGCACCGGCGTCTCGGCCCACCCGGGGAAGGCGGCACGGGCGGCCGCCACCGCCTCGTCGATCTCCGCGGTGGTCGAGTAGGGCAGCTCGGCGATGGTCTGGCCGGTGGCCGGGTCGGGGATGGGGTAGGCCTCGGCCGCCCGCGGCTCGCGCAGGCGGCCGGCGATGAAGCTCGGTACCCGGTCGGTCATGCTTGCCCTCCTCAGCTTGCTACGGGCCGGAGCGGCCGCGGGGCAGGAACTTGCCCTGGCCCGGGGTGGCGAGCAGCTTGCCCTGGTCGACCAGGACGGCGCCCCGTTGCATGACGACCTCGGGCACGCCCCGCACCGAGCGGCCCTCGTAGCAGGAGTAGTCGACGTTCATGTGGTGGGTGGCGGCCGAGAGCACCCGCTCGGCCTCCGGGTCGAAGACCACGATGTCGGCGTCGGAGCCGGGCGCGATGGTGCCCTTGCGCGGCCACAGGCCGAACAGCTTCGCCGGGGCGGTCGCCACCAGCTCGACGAAGCGGTTCAGGTCGATGTGCCCGCCGCGCACGCCGCCGTCGTAGATCAGGGTGAAGCGGTCCTCGACCCCCGGCAGCCCGTTGGGGATCTTGGCGAAGTTGCCCCTGCCGAGGATCTTCTGCTCCTTGTAGTCGAATGGGCAGTGGTCGGTGGAGACCACCTGCAGGTCGTCGTAGCGCAGCCCCTTCCACAGCTCGTCCTGGTGGAAGCCCGGCCGCAGCGGCGGCGAGCAGACGTACTTGGCGCCCTCGAAGCCCTCCCTGGCGAGGTCGTCGAGGCTCAGGAACAGGTACTGGGGGCAGGTCTCGGCCAGGGTGGAAAGGCCGCGGTCGCGCGCCTCGCGCACCGCGTCGAGCGCGTCGGCCGAGGACAGGTGGACGATGTAGACGGCCACCCCGGCCAGCTCGGCGAGGGCGACCGCGCGGTGCACCGCCTCGCCCTCCATGGAGGCGGGGCGGGTCAGCCCGTGGTTGACCGGGTCGGTCTTGCCCTCGGCCAGGTAGCGCTCCACCAGCACGTCGATCGGCCCACCGTTCTCGGCGTGGAGCATGATCAGCCCGCCGTTGTCGGAGCTGCGGCCCATCGCGCGGAACAGCGCGGCGTCGTCGACCATGAACACGCCCGGGTACGCCATGAACAGCTTGAACGAGGTCACGCCCCGCTCGACCAGGGTGTCCATGTCGGCGAGGGTCTGCTCGGTGACCTCGCGCACGATCATGTGGAAGCCGTAGTCGATGTGCGCCTTGGCGGCGGCCTTGGCGTGCCAGCGCTCCAGGCCGGCCTGCAGCGACTCGCCGTAGTCGTGCAGGGCGAAGTCGACGATGGTGGTGGTCCCGCCCCAGGCCGCCGCCGCCGTGCCGGTGGCGAAGTCGTCCGACGAGAAGGTCCCGCCGAACGGCAGCTCCATGTGGGTGTGGACGTCGATGCCGCCGGGCATGACGTAGCGCCCGGTCGCGTCGACCACCCGGTCGGCCGTCGTCCCCAGGTCGACGCCGACGGCGGCCACCGTCTCGCCGTCGACCAGCACGTCGGCCTTGGTCGTGTCGGTCGCGGTCACCACCGTGCCGCCCTTGATGAGGGTCCGCACCCGCTCCACCTCCCGCTGCTCGTGTTCTGGTCGCTAGGAGCCTTCGGCCGCCCGCACCGCGGCCCGGACGGTCTCGACCGCCTGGCCGACGTCGGCCTCGGTCACGCTCAGCGGCGGGGCCAGGCGCAGCGTGTTGCCGTACAGCCCGCCCTTGCCGACCAGCAGGCCGCGCTCCCGGCAGTGCTCCATCACGCGGCCGGCCGCGGCCGCGTCCGGCTCCTTCGAGTCCCGGTCGGCGACCAGCTCGACGCCGACCATGAGGCCCTTGCCGCGCACCTCCCCGACGCTGGCGGACTCGGTCTCCAGCGGCTTGAGCCCGTCCATCAGCACCTTGCCCATGCGCGCCGCGTTGGCCTGCAGGTCCTCGCGCTGGATGTGGTCGAGGTTGGCAACGGCGTAGCTGGTGGTGATGGGGCTGCCGCCGAAGGTGGAGATGTGGTTGGCGCGCAGCGAGTCGACCCAGTCGGCGCGGGCGACCACGCCGCCGACGGCCATGCCGTTGCCGAGTCCCTTGGCCATCACGATGGCGTCGGGGCGCACCCCGTAGCCCTCGATGCCCCAGAACGCCTCGCCGGTGCGGCCGAAGCCGGTCTGCACCTCGTCGGCGATCAGCGGGATGCCGAACTCGTCGAGGATCGACTTGACGATGCGGAAGTACTCCGGCGGGGGGGTGACGAAGCCGCCGACCCCCTGGATCGGCTCGGCGATCATCGCCGCGGGCGCCCCCGTGGTGGTCGTCTCGATCACGTTGCGCAGGTCCTCGGCGCAGGCGACGCCGCAGTCCGGGTACTTCAGGCCCAGCGGGCAGCGGTAGCAGTACGGGTTGAGCGCGTAGGAGACCTGGAAGGGGCTGTAGGACGAGGCCGACCAGGCCTTCTGCCCGGTGATGCCGATCGCCGCGAAGGAGCGGCCGTGGTAGGAGTTGCGCAGCGCGATGACCTCGTTGGAGCGGCGCAGGGTGGTGGCGAACAGCAGCGCCGCCTCGTTGGCCTCCGACCCGGAGGTGGTGAAGAAGGCCTTGGCCGGCGGGTCGACCGGGGCCAGCTCGACCAGCCGCTCCGCCAGCTCCACCATCGAGCGGATCAGGTACAGCGTGGAGCTGTGGTTGAGGCGCTCGGCCTGGTCCTTGAGCACCTGGGTCAGCTCGGGCAGGTTGTGCCCGGAGATGGTGGTCAGGATGCCGCCGAAGAAGTCGAGGTAGCGGCGGCCGGCGGAGTCCCAGACGTGGACGCCCTCGCCGCGGAGCAGCTCGATCGGCTCGGCGTAGTAGAGCGTCAGCCAGCTCGGCAGGACCGCCGCGTGCCTGGCGCGCAGCGCCGCGGCGTCGGCCTGCTCCCGTTCGGGGCTCACGGCCGCAGCTCCGTCAGCTCGCCGTAGGTCTCCGGCCGGCGGTCGCGCAGGAACTGCCAGGTGTTGCGGACCTCGCGGATCATGTCCAGGTCGAGGTCGCAGACCAGCACCTCGTCCTCGTCCTCGGACGCCTTGGCGATGATCTTGCCGCGCGGGTCGCAGAAGTACGACGAGCCGTAGAACTTGTTGGGGTTGAGCGGCTCCTCGGTGCCGACCCGGTTGATGGCGGCGACGAAGTAGCCGTTGGCGACCGCGTGGGCGGGCTGCTCCAGCTCCCACAGGTAGCGCGAGAGCGACTCGACCGTCGCCGACGGGTTGAAGACGATCTCGGCGCCCTCGAGGCCGACCTGGCGGGCGACCTCGGGGAAGTGGCGGTCGTAGCAGATGATCAGGCCGACCCGGCCGGCCGAGGTGTCCCACACCGGGTAGCCGAGGTTGCCCGGCTTGAAGTAGTACTTCTCGAAGAAGCACGGCTGCACCTGCGGGATGTGGGTCTTGCGGTACTTGCCCAGCAGGGTGCCGTCGTTCTCGATCACCGCGGCGGAGTTGTAGTAGACGCCGGTCTGCGCCTCCTCGAACCACGGCACCACTAGGGCCATGTGGTGCTGGCGGGCGAGCTCGCGCATGCGGGTGACGGTGGGGCCGTCCTCCGGCTCGGCGGTAGCGTACCACTTGGGGTCCTGCTCGGCGCAGAAGTAGGGGCCGTGGAAGATCTCCTGCAGGCAGGTGATCTGGGCGCCCTCGGCGGCCGCCTTGGCGATCAGCCCTTCGTGCTTGGAGACCGCCTCGTCCTTGGGCATGTTGGCCTTGGCCTGGATGATGGCCACGCGGACCGACGTCATGATGCTTCCCCCTTGACGGCCCCGCCGAGGGCGGGGATCAGCTCCTTGCCGAACGCCCGCAGGACACCCTCCGGGTCGTCGACCATGGAGTAGATGTTGAACTGGTGCACGCCGACGGCCTCGAGCTCGCGCAGGCGCCGCTCGCAGGCCTCCGGCGTTCCGACCACGCAGAAGCGGTCCACCACCTCGTCGGGGACGAAGGTGGCGTGCTCCGCCCCGGTGCGGCCGTGGTCGGCGTAGTCGTAGTGGTCGCGGGCGCGGATGTAGTCGGTCAGCTCGGCGGGCAGCTCGTCCGGCGGGTAGCGCTTGACCAGGTCGACCACGTGGTTGGAGACCAGGGCCGGGAACCAGCGGACCTGCTCGCGCGCGTGGGCGAGGTCGCCGGAGACGTACGCCGGGGCGGCGCTCATCACCCTGATGTCCTCCAAGCGGCGGCCGGCCTCGGTGGCTCCCTGGCGCACGAAGCCGAGCAGCCAGGAGATCAGCACCGGGTCCGCGAGCTGCAGGATGACGCCGTCGCCGATGCGGCCGGCGAGCCGCAGCGCCTTGGGGCCGTAGCCGGCGATCCACAGCGGCAGCCTGCCCTTGGCCCACTTGAGCTGGATCTGGGTGCCGTCGTAGGTGACCGGGCGGCCCTCGGCCAGGTCCTTGATCAGCAGGCTCGCCCACTCCAGCGTGTCCACCGTCACGGGCTTGTGGCCGATCACCCGCCTGGCGCTGTCGCCGCGACCGATGCCCATGTCCATGCGCCCGCCGGAGATCTCGTTGAGGGTGGCGAGCACGCTGGCGGTCACGGTCGGGTCGCGGGTCGCCGGGTTGGTCACGCACGGCCCCATGCGGATCCGCGAGGTGGCGCCCGCCATCAGCGTGAACACCGGGTAGCAGTCCTGCCACAGCACGTGCGAGTCCCACAGCCAGGCGTAGTCGAAGCCGGCCTCCTCGGCCGCCCTGGTCAGCTCGACCACGCGGGACGGAGGCGGGTCACAACTGAAGCAGATCCCGAACGACAGCATGCCGCGCGCCCTCCTTCGTTCAAACGTCGGTGGGCCTTCGCCGCTCTGTGCGCTGGCTTCCCTCGTCGCTCCTTCGTCGCTCCTCAGTCCAGCCAGCGCGCGGCTACGGCCCACCTCCTACGGCCCACCTCCTAAACCCCGATGCTTGGCGCTCCTTCGTCGGTTGTCGGCCGCTGCTGCGTCGGCCCTCACCCCGCCGACCCGGTCCCGGCGACGGCGGGCCGTGCCTGCTCGCCGCGGCGGGCCGGGAACAGCACGCTCAGCGCGTAGTAGAGCAGGAACGCCGTGAGCAGCCCCGCGATCCAGCTGTAGCTGTACAGCGGCTTGATGAACGGGATCACGCCGTCGGCCGGGAAGGGCCCGCCGCCCGGCTTGGAGTTGGCGCCGCCGACGGCCAGCACCATGCCGGTGACCACCGCGACCAGCCCACGCCAGTTCCAGCCGCCGGCGTAGCGGTAGATCCCGTTCGGCCGGTACAGGTCGCCGAGCGCCAGCTCGGTGCGGCGCAGCAGCCAGTAGTCGGCGATCAGCACCCCGGCGACGGCACCGAGCATGCCGCCGTAGAACTCGAGCCAGGTGAAGATGTAGAGCTGCGGGTTGGCCAGCAGGCGCCACGGCTGGATCAGGATGCCGAGCACGCCGGTGATGATGCCGCCGGTGCGGAAGCTGATCAGCTTCGGGAAGGCGTTGGAGAAGTCGTACGACGGGCTCACCACGTTGGCCGCCACGTTCACGCTCAAGGTCGCAATCACGAGGGTGAACAGGGCGAAGACGATCACGAACGAGTTGGAGAACTTGCTGGTGAGCTGGATCGGGTCCCAGATCGCCTGCCCGTAGACCACCACCGTCGCCGAGGTGATCATCACCGCGATCAGCGAGAAGAAGGTCATGGTGGTGGGCAGGCCGAGGATCTGGCCGAGCACCTGCTGGCGCTGGCTGCCGCCGAAGCGGGTGAAGTCGGGCATGTTCAGCGACAGCGTCGACCAGAAGGCGATCATGCCCATCAGCGCGGGGAAGAAGACCGGCCAGAAGTCGCCGCCCCAGCCGAGCTTCGACGGCTGCGACAGGATCGGCCCGAGGCCGTCGGCCTTGCGGTACATCCACACCAGCAGGAAGAGCGCGACCACCAGCACGAACGGCGCCGCCCAGTTCTCGAAGCGCCGCAGCGTGTCCATGCCGCGCAGGATGATGTAGAGGTTGAGGAGCCAGAAGACCAGGAACGACAGCCACTGCGTCCACGGGTAGCTCCACAGCGTGCCCGCCTCGGTCCAGCCCTTTCCGAGGACGGCGCCGGCCAGGGTGAAGATGGCCTGGCCGCCGATCCAGGTCTGGATGCCGAACCAGCCGCAGGCGATCAGCCCCCGCAGGATGGCGGCGAAGTTGGCGCCGAACACCCCGAAGGAGGCGCGGGCGAACACCGGGAACGGGATCCCGTACTTGGTGCCCGCGTGGCTGTTGAGCAGCATCGGGATCAGCACCAGCAGGTTGCCGAGGGTGATGGTGAGGATCGCCTGCTTCCAGTCCATGCCGAGCGCGATCAGGCCGGAAGCGAGCAGGTAGGTGGGGATGTTGTGGGCCATCCCTACCCACAGCGCCGCATAGTTGTAGGTGTTCCAGGTGCGCCGCTCGATCGGGACCGGGGCCAGGTCGGCGTTGTACAGCGGGCTGTCACGCAAGTCGACGTTGGCGGCGAGCTCGCGCCGTCCGTCGCTGTAGACGAGCTCGTCCCCTCGGGTCACGGACGTCGCCATGGCTCCTCCTCACCTGCGCGGCTTGTTGCCGCGTCCTGTCGAGAAGGCTCGCCACGCCCGACGGTGGGGAACGGTGGCGGAGACGCGCGAGCCTCGTCGGCCTGCCTGGTCGCCCCATCACCTCGTTCCATGACGCCGACCCGCGTTGGCGGGCGTGATGACGAAGAGTGGGGAGGATCACCCTCCCCACGCCGCACTTTAGTGCGCAACCGGGACGCGGGGAAGACCGCGGTCCACATCCCCGGGCTGGTAGGGGCCCTGTGGACAACGCGCTGCAACCCAGTGGCGGGCATGCCAAGCTCGTCCCCGCACCCCGAGCACCGTGCCCTGGAGAGCTGTGTTCTGAGAAAGGTGGGAAACGATGACCAATGTGGCACTTACTGAAGACGGTGGTACCGTGGACGGTATGGGCCAACGCTACAGGGTGTTCCGCAGCGACGCCAAGGGTCGCACCGTCATCCCGGCCGCCCTGCGTGCCCAGGCCGGCATCAGGGACGAGGGCGACACGCTCGTCGGCTACGTGGAGGATGGCAGGCTGGTGATCCAGACGCGGGAGACCATCAAGCGGCGCCTCCAAGAGCGGGCAGCGGCGACCGGCGCCAAGGACGTGGTCGAGCAGCTCTTCGCCGACCGTCGCAGGGACCGGGAGATCGAGGACCGGAAGGACCAGGCGTGGTCGGCTCGCCGCCCGCGGTGACCGCGCCCCGGTGCGTGCTGGACGCCAGCGCGGTGCTCGCCTGGATCTTCCGCGAGCGCGGCGGGCAGGCGGTCGAGCGGGTTCTCGGGCATGCCGCGCTCTCCACGGTCAACCTCGCCGAGGTGCTCTGCCGTGCCGACCAGGTGGGCATGGCGACGACGAGCCTCACCGACGAGCTCGAGGCCACCGGCGTGCGGTTCGTTCCGTTCACCGAGGAGGACGCCGGCCTGGTCGAGGAGGTGCACCGCAGCGCCCGCCGGGAGCTTCCGCCGCTCTCCCTCGCCGACTGCTGCTGCCTTGCCACCGGCATCCGGCTGAACCTCCCGGTGGTCGGCGGCGACCAGGCGTGGGAGGCGCTGCGGCTGGGCATCGAGATCCATCCCATCCGCTGAGCCGGGGAAGAAGGGGCGCGTCGCGCCGCCGGCCGTTCGCGGGTCAGCCCGTGAGGACCTTGTGGAGGGTCTCGGCGAACTCGGCGGAGTGGCTGCCGAAGCCGCCGTGGTCGCCCGGGAAGGTCACCGGCGGGGTGCCGAGCCGCTCGGCCAGCGCGAGCGCCGTGCGGTGGGCGAGCTGGCCCGCCGAGGTCTCGCCGACGCCAACGACGATCCTGGCCGGACCGCCGCGCAGGGCGGCCACGTCGGGGGCGTAGCCGCTGATCTGCCGCACGCCGTGGGCTAGGAAGTACTCGAGGTTGCCGCCGATCCGTGCCCAGTCCTCCAACATCTCGGGGGTCGGCTCGACCTGGGCCAGCTGCTCCGCGCGGTCGATCCCGATGACCAACTCGAACCGCTTCATCCCCGCCTCGACGCCCTGCGCGCGGTAGGTCTGATAGGTGTCCTCCATCCCCGCCAGGGCATCGGCGGCGTCGGGCAGCATCGGAGCGCACGGCGGCTCGTGCGCGACCAGCGTGTGGAGACGCTCGGGGTGGCGGGCGGCCAGGTTGAGCCCGATCTGGGCGCCGCCGCTGCTGCCGAGCACGTACGCGGGTTCGCTGGTGAGGGCGGCGATCAGGGCAGCGGCGTCATCGCCGTGGACGTCCATGTCCTGGTCCTTGGACGGGTCGTCGACCACGCTGCGCGAGTTGCCCCGCGGGTCGTAGGGCACCACCGTGTAGCGGTCGCTCAGGAACGGGGCCAGGCCGGCGAAGGCGCCGGCGTCCGCGGGCCCGCCAGGGATCATCAGCAGCAGCGGGCCGGTCCCCTTGACCTCGTAGTAGAGGGTCGCGCCAGGCACGTTCAGCGTGGTCAACTGCGCCTCCTTTGCTCAAACGGCGGAGGGCCACCTCCTAGACCGCCCCAGGAAGATACGCCGCGTCCCCGACGGGAGCCGAGCCTCAGGAAGCGGGCTCGACGACAGCCGCAGCGTCTGCCAGGCCAGCGCGACGGTCAGGACGCCGTCGCCCACCAGCGAGATCGCCTGCCCTCCCCAGAGCAGCCGGAAGTCCCGCTCGGCCAGCGGCCGCAGCAGGCCGGCACGCCGGGTGCCCGCCTTCACCGGCTGCCCCCCTGGGGCTCGACGAGCACCACCTCCACCGTCGGGGCCTGGCTGTCCGTCCGGACCACGACCGTACCCCGGATGCGGCGGCTGGACGCGCGCGGGCCGGCCGGTCGGCGACCGGTACGCTGGCCGGGATGAGCGAGGCAGCCGAGGTGGTGGTCGTCGGGGGCGGCGTCATCGGGCTGTCGGTGGCGCGGGAGCTGCGCCGCGCCGGCGGCGGCCGGGTGGTCGTCCTGGAGCGGGCGCCCGCGGTCGGGCAGGGGTCGTCGGCGCGCGCCGCCGGCGGCGTGCGGGCGCAGTTCACCACCAGGATCAACATCGAGTTCTCGCGGCACTCGATCGGCGAGCTGGAGCGGCTCGACCGCGACACCGGCCTGCCGGGGTTCCAGCAGACCGGCTACCTGCTGATGACCGGCACCGAGGAAGGCGAGCGCTCCCTGGCCGAGGCGTGCGCGCTGCAGCGCTCCCTCGGAGTGGACACCCGCTGGCTGGCCCCCGACGAGGTGCTCGGCCTGGCGCCGTTCGTGCGGCCCGACGGGCTGCGGGCGGGGACCTTCCACGCCAGGGACGGCTTCCTCGACCCGCACGGGGTGGTCTCGGCAATGCGGCTGGACGCCCTCAGGCTCGGGGCGGAGATCGTCACCGGCGTCGAGGTGAGCGCCATCCAGCGGCTCGATGGCCACGGCTTCGAGGTCTTGGCGGCGGGCCGCTCGCTGCGCGCCCGCTTCGTGGTCAACGCGGGCGGGCCGGAGGCGGCCAGGGTGGCCTCGCTGCTCGCCGTCGAGCTGCCGGTCGCGCCGGTGCGGCGCAACCTCGCCTACGTGCGCGACCAGGCGCGGCCGGGGCCGGCCTCCTCCGGTGCTGGCTCGCTGCAGCGAGCCAGCCCGGCGGAGCTGATCCCGATGTCCGTCGACCTCGACACCGGCGTGCTGGTGCGGCGGGAGGTCGGCGGCGGCTTCCTGGTCGCCTGGTCCGACCCGGACGACCCGCCGTCCTGGGAGACCAGCCTCGACCCCCGCTTCCTGGAGGCGCTGGGGGAGCGGGTCGGCCACCGCTTCCCGTTCCTCGAGGAGTTGCCGGTCGACCCGCGGCAGTGCTGGGCAGGGCTGTACCCGGAGACGCCCGACCACCACGCGATCGTCGGCGAGCCGCCGGAGGCTCCCGGGTTCGTGCAGTGCGCCGGCTTCGGCGGCCACGGGGTGATGCACGCCCCGGCCGCCGGCAGGGCCGTCGCCGAGCTGCTCACCCTCGGCCGCTGCACCAGCTTCGACCTGCGCCCGCTGCGCCCCTCCCGCTTCGCGGAGGGCGACCTGGTGATCGAGACGGCGGTGCTGTGACCGGTGTCGAGGCCGAGCTGAACCGGCAGGGCACGACCGGCCGCGCCTGAGCGTCGGGCCCTGGCCGGCGCGCCGGCCGGCGGCGAGGGCCCGGAGGAACAGGGCCAAGGTCCCGGCCGCCCCGGGTCGGGTGTCTCAATCGCAGCATCCCGGCGCGATGGTTGCATCAGTCCTTGAACGTGACGATTTGGGCGCAGCAGCGCGACCACGGGCAGGGGCAGGTGTTGGTCAAATGGGTCTGGACGGCGACACCCTCACGACGGTTCTCGACACCATCAAGAGCTTCGCCGCCGACCGGCTCCCAGCCGAGCGACTGCTGGAGCTCGACGCGCGCGACGAGTTCCCCGCGGACGTGGTGCACGCCATGTGCGGCGACGAGCTCGGCATCCAGCTGCTGTTCATCCCCGAGGCCTACGGCGGCATGGGCGGCGACGCGTTCGACGTCTACCGGGTCTGCGAGCAGATGGCCGCCATCGACCTCGGCGTCGCCACCGGCGTGCTCGCGACCTTCCTCGGCAGCGAGCCGATCCTCGTCGGTGGCACACCCGAGCAGCAGAAGCACTGGCTCACCCGGATCGGGGAGGAGGGCCTGCTGTTCGCCTACGGCGCCACCGAGCCGGAGGCGGGCAGCGACCTCGGGGCGCTGCGCGCCAAGGCGGTCCCGGTCTCAGAGGGCGGCCAGGTCGTCGCGTACACGCTCAACGGCAAGAAGCAGTGGATCTCCAACGGCGGCGTCGCCGACGCCTGCTGCGTGCTGGCCAACGCGCCCGGCGGGCCGAGCTGGTTCGTGGTCGAGCGCGGCACCCCTGGTTTCGACCACGGCAGGCCGGAGGACAAGCACGGCATCCGCTCATCGAACACCGCGGCGCTGCTGCTCGACGACGTCCGCGTCGGTGCCGACCGGCTGCTCGGCGGCGTCGAGGGGCAGGGCCTCGTCCAGGCCCAGACGGTCTTCGGCTACACCCGCCTGATGGTGGCCGCGTTCGGCCTCGGGGCCGGCTGGGACGCGCTCCACCGGGCGATCGAGTACTCCAAGTTGCGCGTGCAGGCCGGCGCCCCGCTGGCCGAGAAGCAGGGCTACACCCACAAACTGGTGGTCCCGCACGCGGTGCGGCTGGAGGCGGCCCGCGCCTACACCGAGCTGACCGCCGAGCGCATCGACGCCGGCGAGGGGACCCTCAACACCGAGGGCGCGATCGCCAAGTACCTGGCGAGCGAGGCGGGCAACCAGGCGGCCGACGCGGCCATCCAGGCGCTCGGCGGCTACGGCTACACCCGCGAGTTCATGGTCGAGAAGATCAGCCGGGACGTCCGCATCACCACCATCTACGAGGGCACCTCGGAGATCATGGAGATGACCATCGGCCGCGACCGCTGGCAGCTCCACCTCAAGACCCGCGGTGACCACTACCACGCCGAGGCCCGCGAGCAGGAGGCCCTGCACGCCGTCCACCCCGAGGTCGGGGCGGACGTGGCCGCGCTCGGCCTGCACGCGCTCGCGACCCTGATGGAGCACGCCCGCCTCGGCCGGCTCACCCGCAACCAGCACGTCCAGTTCCGCCTCGGCGAGCTGATCGCCCATGGGGAAGCCGCCGCGAGCTTCGCCGGGCGGGCGGCCCGGGCGGCCGACGGCACGCTCGGCCCCAAGGCGGACCGGCGCTTCGGCCCGGCGGCGCTCGCCGCCATGAGCCGCGTCTACGCCCGCGAGGCGGCGCTGCGGGCGGCCGCGGAGGGCCTGCGCTGGGTCGGCGGCGCCGCCTCGGCGGAGGGCCTCGCCGCCCTCGCCGGCGACCTGGACCTCGCGGCGATCCAGCGCGCCCAGGGAGGCCTGCTCGCCGACATGGACACCGTCCGCGACACCCTCTACGGCGTCGCGGCGGCCTGACCCGGCAATCGCTAAGGAGCAGCACGATGGAGGAGACCGCCGGCAGGGCCGTCGCGATCGTCGGGCTGGGGGCGATCCTGCCCGACGCGCCCGACGTCCAGACCTTCTGGCAGAACGTGAAGGGTGGCCGCTACTCGATCAGCGAGGTCGCTCCCGACCGCTGGGACCCGGCCCGCTACTACGACCCAGACCCGAAGGCGCCCGACAAGACCTACTCGAAGATCGGCGGCTGGGTGCGTGAGTGGACCTGGGAGCCGCTCGCCTGGCGCCTGCCGATCCCGCCGAGGGTCGGCGACGCCATGGACGACACCCAGAAGTGGGCGGTCGCCGTCACCCGCTCGGCCCTGGCCGACTACGGCTATCCCGAGCGGCCCCTCGACCGCGAGCGCACCGCCGTGGTCCTCGGCAACGCCATGGCGGGTGAGCTGCACTATTTCACCACGTTGCGCATCTTCTTCCCCGAGTTCGCCAAGGAGCTGACCGCCGCCCCGAGCTTCCGCGCCCTGCCCGACGGGGTCCGGGAGGCGATCGTGGCCGAGACCCACGAGCGCTTCGGCCACGGCCTCCCCCGGATCACCGAGGACACCATGCCCGGCGAGCTGGCCAACTGCATCGCCGGGCGGATCGCCAACCTGTTCGACCTGCGCGGGCCGAACTACGTGGTCGACGCCGCCTGCGCCTCGGCCATGGCGGCGATGAGCTCGGCCGTGGACGGGCTCGTCAGGGGTGAGTACGACGCGGTCCTGACCGGCGGCATCGACCGCAACATGGGCGTGAACAGCTTCGTCAAGTTCTGCAAGATCGGCGCGCTCTCCGCGACCGGCACCCGCCCCTACGCGGCCGGCGCCGACGGCTTCGTGATGGGCGAGGGCGCCACCGTCTTCCTGCTCAAGCGCCTGGCCGACGCGGAGCGTGACGGCGACCGGATCTACGCGGTCCTGCTCGGCCTCGGCGGCTCGAGCGACGGCAAGGGCAAGGGCATCACCGCCCCCAACCCCGTCGGCCAGCGCCTGGCGACCCGGCGTGCCTGGCAGGGGGCGGGTGTCGACCCGGCAACCGTCGGGCTGATCGAGGGCCACGGCACCTCCACCCGGGTCGGCGACGTGGTCGAGGTCGAGAGCCTCATGGCCGGGCTCGGCAGCCCGGCGCTGGCGCCCGGCTCGGTGCCGCTCGGCTCGGTCAAGTCCAACATCGGCCACCTCAAGGCCGGCGCCGGCGGCGCCGGCATGCTCAAGGCCACCCTCGCCCTGCACGACAAGGTGCTGCCGCCGAGCCTGAACTTCGACCGTCCCAACCCCAACATCGACTTCGCCGCCACGCCCTTCTACGTCAACACGCAGCTCGACGAGTGGAAGGTCCCAGCGGGCGGCGTGCGCCGCGCGGGCGTTTCCGCCTTCGGCTTCGGCGGCACCAACTTCCACGCCGTGCTGGAGGAGCACGTCCCTGGGCGGATCACCGGGAACGGCAAGCGCTACACGGCCGGCGTCGACCTGCCGCAGGCGCGGCCCGAGCCGGACGTGACGGCCACGCCGAAGGCGCCGCTGCGGGGCACGCTGGTGCTAGGTGAGAGGTCGGAAGCGGCATTGACCAGACGCCTCCGGGAGGTCAAGGAGCAGGCCGAGGCCGGCCGGGCAGCGGAGCCCCAGGCACCGGCGGAGGCCGCGCTGCGCGCGCCCGAGCGCATCGTGGTCGACCACGCCGACGCGGCCGAGCTGGCCCACAAGGCCGACAAGGCGCTGCGGGCGGCCGCTGCCGGCAAGCCGGGCGCCTGGAGTCTGCTGCGCGCCCAGGGCGTCTTCCGCGGCTCGGGCACGGCGCCCAAGGTCGCCTTCCTCTACACCGGCCAGGGGTCGCAGTACGTCAACATGCTGGCGAAGCTGCGCGCCAGCGAGCCGGTCGTTGCCGACACCTTCGCCGAGGCCGACCGGATCATGGAGCCGCTGCTCGGCCGGCCGCTCAGCGAGCTGATCTTCGTCGACCCGGCCGACCCCGAGGCGCTGGCGCGAGCCGAGGAGGGCCTGCGGCAGACCGCCATCACCCAGCCGGCCGTGCTCACCGTCGACACCGCCCTGACGCGGCTGCTCGCCGCCTACGGCATCACCCCGGACATGGTCATGGGCCACAGCCTCGGGGAGTACGGCGCGCTGATCGCCGCGGGGGCGCTGCCGTTCGCCGACGCGCTCGAGGCGGTCAGCGCCCGCGGCCGCGAGATGACCAAGGTGTCGGTCGCCGACAACGGCCGCATGGCGGCCGTCTTCGCGGCCCTGCCCGAGGTCGAGCGGATCCTCGCGACGGTCGACGGCTACGTGGTGGTGGCCAACATCAACTCCGGCAGCCAGGCGGTGATCGGCGGCGCCAGCGACGCGGTCGAGCGGGCCGTCGAGGCGTTCGGTGCCGCCGGCCACCAGTGCGTGCCGCTGCCGGTCAGCCACGCCTTCCACACCTCGATCGTCGCCCCGGCGAGCGAGCCGCTGCGCCGGGCGCTGACCCGGCTGCACCTGGCACCGCCGGAGCTGCCGATCGTCGCCAACGAGAGCGGCGAGTTCTACCCCATGGGCCCCGGCGTCGTCCCCGAGATGCTCGACCTCCTCGCCCGCCAGGTCGCCTCGCCGGTGCAGTTCGTCAAGGGCCTGCACACCCTCTACGACGCAGGCGCCCGCGTGTTCGTCGAGGTCGGGCCGAAGCGCGCGCTGCACGGCTTCGTCGAGGGCGTGCTCGGCGACCACGACGACGTCCTGTCGCTGTTCACCAACCACCCCAAGACCGGCGAGCTGGCCTCGTTCAGCCAGGCCCTGTGCGGCCTGTACGCGGCCGGCCTCGGTGTCGGCGACGGCCACGCCGAACCCCGCCGCCAGGCCGCCTCGCCGGCGGCCACCGCGGCCCTCTCGACCACGGCAAGCGCGAGCGCGGCCGTGACGACCGCCGACGCGGCCGCCGCGGCCCCGGCGCCCCCGAAGGAGGCAATCCCCATGGCGACAGCACCACGGCCAGCGCCGACCGCGTCGGCGGTTCCCGCCGACCGCTACAGCGAGCTGGGCCACCTGTTGGCCGACGTGCTCGAACGAGGCTGGCACGTGCTGGCCGGCGAGCGGCCGGCGGCGAACGGCGAGCGCACGGTCGCGACCGACGAGCCGGTGGTGATCACCGGCGCCTCGGTCGGCCTGCCAGGGACCGAGCGCGTCTTCGACGACGGCAACCTCGCCCGCCTGCTCAGGGGCGACCAGTTCATCGACCTGATCCCGGCCCGCTTCCGCCAGGCGATCGCCGACAAGCACATCACCCGGCTGGTCAAGCGCGGCGACGACGACCCCACCTTCGAGACCATCTCCAGCCAGGCCGACGTGATCAAGCTGGCCGGCCGCGCCGGCGCGTTCGACCCGGTCGCCGAGTTCGGCGTCTCCGCCGACCGGCTGCCAGCCCTCGACCGCAGCACCCAGCTCGCGATCGGGGCCGGCATCGACGCCCTGCGCGACGCCGGCATCCCGCTGGTGATGCGCTACAAGACCACCACCACCGGCAGCCAGCTGCCCGACCGCTGGAACCTGCCGCAGGAGCTGCGCGACTCCACCGGGGTGATCTTCGCCTCCTGCTTCCCGGGGATGGACGCCTTCGCCGACGAGACCAGGCGCTACTACACCGACCGGCTCGGCCGCGAGCAGCTCGAGGCGCTCGAGCAGGTCCGCGCCCGGCTGGCCGGCAGCGACGACGGCACCGCCCTGCGCGAGGTCGAGCGGCGCATCGGCCTGCTGCGCCAGCAGCTGGACGCCGACCCGTACGTGTTCGACCGGCGCTTCCTGTTCCGCTGCCTGTCCATGGGCCACTCGCAGTTCGCCGAGATCACCGGTGCGCGCGGGCCCAACACCCAGGTCAACTCGGCCTGTGCCAGCACCACCCAGGCGATCGCCATGGCGGAGGACTGGATCCGCACCGGGCGCTGCCGCCGGGTGGTGGTGATCGCCGCCGACGACGGCACCTCCGACAACCTGCTCGAGTGGTTCGGCTCCGGCTTCCTGGCCTCGGGCGCCGCCGCCACCGAGGACGTGGTCGAGGAGGTCGCCACGCCGTTCGACCGGCGTCGCCACGGCATGATCCTCGGCATGGGCGCCTGCAGCGTGATCGTCGAGAGCGCCGCGGCCGCCCGCGAGCGCGGCGTGCAGCCCATCTGCGAGTTGCTCAGCGCCAGCACCTTCAACAGCGCCTTCCACGGCACCCGCCTGGACGTCGACCACATCTCGCAGGTCATGGAGGGCCTGGTCGGGTCGGCCGAGCGCAACTGGGGCATCCGCCGGGCCGAGATCGCGCCGCGCACCTTGTTCGTCTCGCACGAGACCTACACGCCGGCCCGCGGCGGCAGCGCCGCCGCCGAGGTCCACGCCCTGCGGCGCGTGTTCGGCGCCGGCGCCGACCAGATCGTGGTGGCAAACACCAAGGGGCTGACCGGCCACCCGCTCGGCGTCGGCATCGAGGACGTGACCGCGATCAAGAGCCTGGAGACCGGCCAGGTCCCGCCGGTGCCGAACTACCGTGAGGTCGACCCGGACCTGGGCCGCCTGAACCTGTCCGCCGGCGGCGCCTACCCGATCGACTACGCGCTGCGGCTGGCCGCCGGCTTCGGCTCGCAGATCAGCATGCTGCTGCTGCGCTGGGTGCCGACCCGCGACGGGGCCCGGCGCGCGCCGGGCGAGCTCGGCTTCGGCTACCGGACCGTCCAGCCCGCCTGGGGCGACTGGCTGCGCCGCATCGCCGGCCACGCCGACCCCGAGCTGGAGGTCGACCACCGGCGGCTGCGGGTCAAGGACGCGGCCGCGCCGCTCGAGACGGCGCCGCCGCGTCCGGCCCACGTGGCACCGGTCGAGGCCGCCACGTGGACACCCGCACCGGCGGCAGCGCCGGCCGCCGCTGCGGCGGCCGCGCCGGCGCCGCGGCCCGATACGCGGGTGCCCGAGCCCACTCCCGCGGTGGCGCCGGCCGCGACCCCCGTGGTCGCTCAGGCCCCCGCGCCCGCCGTGGCCGCGCCCGCCGTGGCCGCGCCCGCCGTGGCCGCGCCCGCCGCGGCCGCGCCCGCCGCGGCCGCGCCCGCCGCGGCGGTCGCGCCCGCTGCCGGCGGCGACGGCGCCGCCGTCCCGGCCGGCGGCGACCCGGTGCAGGCGCGGGTGTTGGGGCTGGTGGCCGGGCAGACCGGCTACCCGGTGGAGATGCTGGACCTCGACCTGGACTGGAGATGCTGGACCTCGACCTGGACCTGGAGGCGGACCTTGGGGTCGACACGGTCAAGCAGGCGGAGATGTTCGCCACCATCCGCGAGGCCTACGGCATCGAGCGGGACCCGGACCTGAAGCTGCGGGACTTCCCGACGCTGGCCGACGTGATCCGCTTCGTCCACGAGCGCACCCCACAGGCCGCCACGGCGGCCGCGCCCGCCGTGGCGGCGGAGCCTGCCCCTGCGGCACCGGTGGCGACCGCGCCTGCGCCGGCGGCCTCCGAGCCCGCGACCGAGGCTGCCGTCGAGGCGGCCTCGGCGGACGGTGACCCGGTGCAGGCTGGAGATGCTGGACCTCGACCTGGACCTGGAGGCGGACCTTGGGGTCGACACGGTCAAGCAGGCGGAGATGTTCGCCACCATCCGCGAGGCCTACGGCATCGAGCGGGACCCGGACCTGAAGCTGCGGGACTTCCCGACCTTGGCCGACGTGATCCGCTTCGTCCACGAGCGCGCCCCGGCCGCGGCGGCACCCGCCGCCGAGCCGGCGGCGCAGGCCACCCCTGACGGGGCGGTGCGGGCAGCGCCGCAGGCCGGTGACCTGGCCGCGGCCGACCGAGTGCCGCGGCGCGTGCCGGTGCCGCTGCTGCGGCCGCCGCTCGACCTCTGCAAGCCGACCGGTGTGGCCATCGGCAAGGGCAGCCGCGTGCTGCTCGCCGCCGACCAGGGCGGCGTCGGTGTGGCGCTGGCCAAGCGGCTGCGCAAGCTCGGCGCCGAGGTGCTGCTGGTCGACGACGCACCCGACGCGGACACCCTGCGCGAGCGCATCCAGAAATGGACCGCGGACGGGCCCGTGCACGGCGTCTACTGGCTGCCGGCGCTCGACGCCGAGCCGGCGATCGCCGAGATGGACCTCGAAGGCTGGCGCGAGCGCCTGCGCGTGCGCGTCAAGCTGCTCTACGAGACCATGCGCGCGCTCGGCGGGCAGGTCGGCGGCGCTGGCACGTTCCTGGTCGCCGCCACCCGGCTCGGCGGCTGGCTCGGCTACGACGCCGACGGGGCGGTCGCCCCGATGGGCGGCGCGGTCAGCGGGTTCACCAAGGCGTTCAAGCGCGAGCAGCCCGACGCGCTGGTCAAGGTGGTCGACTTCGAGCCGGGCCGCAAGACCGCCCAGCCCGCCGACCTGCTCGTTGAGGAGACCCTGCGCGACCCCGGCGCGGTCGAGGTCGGCCACGCCCGCGGCCAGCGCTGGACCGTCGGCCTGGCCGAGCGGCCCGCCGCCGACGGCCAGCCGGGCATGGACCTCGGCCCGGAGTCCGTTTACGTGGTCACCGGCGCGGCCGGGAGCATCGTCTCGGCGATCGTCGCCGACCTCGCCGCCGCCGGCGGCGGGGGCACCTTCCACCTGCTCGACCTGACCCCGGAGCCGGACCCCGCCGACCCCGACCTGCGCCGCTTCGCCGGCGACCGGGACGGCCTCAAGCGCGACCTCGCCGAGCGCATGCGCGCGCGGGGCGAGCGGCCCACCCCGGCGCTGATCGAGCGGCAGCTCGCCGGGCTGGAGCGAGGGCATGCCGCCCTGGCCGCGATCGAGGCGGTGCGGCAGGCCGGCGGGACCGGCTGCTACCACGGCGTCGACCTCACCGACGCCGCCGCCGTCGCCGCCGTGGTCGACCACGTGCGGGAGGCCTCCGGCCGCATCGACGTGCTGGTCCACGCCGCCGGCCTGGAGATCAGCCGCATGCTGCCCGACAAGGAGGCGCGCGAGTTCGACCTGGTCTTCGACGTCAAGAGCGACGGCTGGTTCAACCTGCTGCACGCCGTCGGCGACACCCCGCTCGGCGCGACGGTCGCGTTCAGCTCGGTCGCCGGCCGCTTCGGCAACGGCGGCCAGACCGACTACAGCGCCGCCAACGACCTGCTCTGCAAGAGCACCTCGGCGCTGCGCGGCTCGCGGCCGGGCACCCGCGGCATCGTGGTCGACTGGACCGCGTGGGCCGGCATCGGCATGGCCAGCCGCGGCTCCATCCCCAAGATGATGGAGCTGGCCGGCATCGACATGCTCCCGCCGGAGTCCGGCATCCCGACGGTCCGGCGCGAGCTGGTCGCCGGCGGCACGCGCGGGGAGGTCGTGGTCGGAGACCGGCTCGGTACCCTGACCGAGGAGTGGGACGAGAGCGGCGGGCTCGACCCCGGGGCGTTCGCCGGCCGCGCGACCGGCCCGATGATCGGGCAGGTCACCGGCATGGGCGTCTACGGCGGGTTGGTCGCCGAGACCGAGCTCGACCCGTCGGAGCAGCCGTTCCTCGACCACCACCGCATCGACGGCACCGCGGTGCTGCCCGGGGTGATGGGCGTCGAGGGGTTCGCCGAGCTGGCCGGCCTGCCGCTGCCCGGCTGGCGGGTGGCCGCGGTGGAGGACGTGCGCTTCCTGGCGCCGCTCAAGTTCTACCGCGACGCCCCCCGTCCGCTGACCCTGCGCGCGCTGCTGCGCCCGGACGGTGACGAGGTGGTCGCCGACTGCCAGCTCACCTCGGTCCGGCAGCTCGCCGGCCAGGCCGAGCCGCAGCGGGCCACCCACTTCACCGGGCGGGTGCGGCTGACCCAGGCGCCCGCCGAGGCAGCCACGGCGAGCGTGCCAGCGGCGGCGAGCGAGACGACCATCGGACGGGAGGACCTCTACCGGGTCTACTTCCACGGCCCCGCCTACAGGGTGCTCGAGCGGGCATGGCACGACGGCGAGCGGGTCGTCGGCCTGCTCCCGGCCGAGCTGCCCGCGGCCACCGGCCCGGCCGACGCGCCGCTGGTGATGGCGCCCCGGCTGATCGAGCTGTGCTTCCAGACGGCCGGCATCCGCGAGCTCGGCACCAGCGGCCGCATGGGCCTGCCGGAGCGGATCGGCCGGGTGGCCGTGCTGCGCTCCTCGCCCGAGGGAGCGGGAGACCAGCCAGCCTCGGCCGGCGGGCGGCTGCTCGCGGTGGTGACCGCGACCAACGGCCTGGCCGACGCCGAGGTGGTCGACGAGGCCGGCGAGGTCCTCGTGCGCATGGAAGGGTACGGAACCGTCGAGCTGCCGGCCGGTCCCGAGCCGGCGCTGCTCGGCCCGTTCCGGGCGGCGATGGCCTGATGGGCTGGCGCCGGGGTGCCGCGCAGGCACCCCGGCCGCCTGGCGCTGGCCACCAGCCGGCGGAGGGGTGATGGGCATGGACCACGAGTTCAAGCGGATCGCGATCGTCAACCGCGGCGAACCGGCCATGCGCCTGATCCACGCGGTCCGCGAGCTCAACTGGGAGCACCGGCTCGGCCTGGAGGCCGTGGCCCTCTACACCGATCTCGACTGGAACGCGATGTTCGTCAGGGAGGCCGACGACGCGGTCTGCATCGGCCCGGCCACCTACGTGACCCCTGCCGGCAAGATCGCCCATGGCTACCTCGACTACCGGCGGCTCGAGTCGGCGCTGGTCGAGGCGCGTGCCGACGCGGCCTGGGTCGGCTGGGGCTTCGTCGCCGAGCACGCCGCGTTCGCCGAGCTCTGCCGGCGGCTCGGTATCGTGTTCATCGGGCCCGACCCGGAGGTCATGCGCCGGCTCGGCGACAAGATCGGCTCCAAGCGGCTGGCCGAGGCAGCCGGTGTGCCAGTCGCACCATGGAGCGGCGGACCTGTCGACGGGGTCGACGGAGCGCGTCGGCACGCCGAGCGCATCGGCTACCCGCTGATGGTCAAGGCCAGTGGCGGCGGCGGTGGGCGCGGCATCCGCCGGGTGCTCGCCGCCGACCAGCTCGACTCCGCCTTCACCAGCGCCTCCGACGAGGCGGAAAAGGCCTTCGGTGATCCCACCGTGTTCATGGAGCGGCTGGCCACCAACGCCCGCCACATCGAGGTGCAGGTGATCGCGGACCGGTACGGCACCGTCTGGCCGGTCGGCGTGCGCGACTGCACCGTCCAGCGCCGCTACCAGAAGGTGGTGGAGGAGTCCGCCTCCACCGCGCTCACCCCCGACGAGGATCAGCAGCTCCGCGAGGCGGCCGCGCGGCTGTGCAGCTCGGCCGGCTACGCCGGCGCCGGCACGGTCGAGTTCCTCTACGACCTGGACAGCCACAGCTTCTCGTTCATGGAGGTCAACGCGCGCCTCCAGGTCGAGCACCCGGTCACCGAGGCGACCACCGGCCTGGACCTGGTCAAGCTGCAGCTCCAGCTGGCCCGCGGCGCGCGCCTCGAGGGCAACCCGCCCGCCTCGGTCGGCCACGCCGTCGAGGTGCGCATCAACGCCGAGGACCCGGACAACGACTTCGCGCCGGGTCCGGGCACCGTCGAGCTGTTCCGCATCGCCTCCGGGCCGGGCCTGCGGGTCGAGACCGGCGTGGCCGAGGGCGACGTCATCCCGGCCGAGTTCGACTCGATGATCGCCAAGCTGATCGCGTGGGGCCGCGACCGCGAGGAGGCGCTGGCGCGCCTGTGCCGCGCACTGGCCGAGAGCGCCGTCGTCATCCGCGGCGGCAGCAGCAACAAGGCGTTCCTGCTCGAGCTGCTGGAGCATCCTGACCTGCGTGCGGGACGGCTCGACACCGGCTGGCTGGACCGGCTCACCGCCGGCGGCCGGTGGCGTGGCGCCCGCCACGGCGACGTGGCCCTGCTGCTCGCCGCGATCGAGGCGTACGACGCGGAGCTGGCCGCCGAGCAGGCCCAGTTCCACGCCGGCGCCGCCCGCGGCCGCCCGGAGCCGCGCGACGGCGTCGGCGTGACCATGGAGCTCCGCCTCCAGGGGCAGCACTACCAGGTCACCGCCTACCAGCTCGGGCCCCGCACCTACCGGGTCGAGCTGGACGGGCAGCACGCCGACCTGCACGTCGAACGGGTCGGCCGGCTGGAACGGCGGCTCACCTGCTTCGGGCGCCGCTGGCGCGCGCTGGCGGTCCCCGACGGCCCTGGGTACCTGGTCGAGGTCGAGGGCGTGGTCCACCGCGTCGCCCGCGACGACGGCGGCGTGGTGCGCGCCCCGGCCCCCGCCGTGGTCGTCTCGATCGAGGTGGAGCAGGGCGACCAGGTCGCCGTCGGCGACCGGCTGGCGGTGCTCGAGGCGATGAAGATGGAGACGGTGATCCACGCGCCGTTCGCCGGGCGGGTCGCCAAGCTGCTGGCCGCCAGCAACGTGCAGGTCCCCGCGGGTGCCCCGCTGCTGCAGATCGAGGCGTCCGCCGACGGCGCGGCCGAGGACAGCGCCGAGCGGGTCCGCCTCGCCGCGCAGCCGGAGGAGCCGGACGCCGGCGGCCCGCCGGCCGCCGGCCGCGTGGCCCTGCACGCCCTGCAGCGGCAGATGCTCGGCTTCGACGTCCCCGCGGTGGTCGCGCGGCGCCTGCTCGACGCCTACACCACGGCGAGCGGCATGCTCGGCGCCGACGCCGGGTCGCTCGGCCACGGCGAGGCCGAGGTGCTCGCCACCTTCGCCGACGTCCGCGCGCTGTTCCGCCCCCAGCCCGACCCGGCGGAGGCCGACGGCGAGCAGGTCCACTCCGCCCAGCAGGACCTCCGCACCTACCTGCGCTTCCCCGACCGCGACCGCGAGCGCCTGCCGGCGGTGTTCCTCGACGAGCTCACCCGCGCGCTGGGCCACTACGGCATCGCCTCGCTCGACCGCACCCCGGAGCTCGAGGTCGCCCTGCTGCGCATCTACAAGTCGCACAGGCGTGCCGAGCAGCAGCTCCCCGCCATCACCGCGATCCTCGAGCGCTGGCTGGAGCGGCGCGGCGAGGGGACCGCGCCCCCCGACCCCGAGCTGCGGGCGCTGCTCGACCGGCTCGCCGGCGCCACCCGCGGGCGCCACCCGGCCGTCAGCGACCTCGCCAGCGAGGTCCGCTACCGCTGGTTCGACCAGCCGCTGCTGGAGCAGGCGCGCGAGCGGGTCTACGACGAGGTGCGCGCCCACCTGGACGCGCTGGCCGCCGAGCCGGATACGCCCGACCGCGCGCGGCGCGTCGAGGCGCTGGTCGCCTGCCCACAGCCGCTCAAGAACCTGTTCACCAGCCGCTCCCAGACGGCCAGCCCGGAGCTGCGCCGGCTGATGCTCGAGGTGCTCGCCCGGCGCTACTACCGCATCCGCCCGCTCGAGCAGGTCCGCTCGCTGCTGGCCGACGGGCACGCGCTGGTCGCCGCCGCCTACGACCACCCCGACGGCGGCCGCATCGGGCTGGTCACCGCGTTCGCCGAGGAGGACGGCGTCGCCGACGCCGCCCGCGCGATGTTCCCGCTGCTGGCGCAGTTCCCCGCCGACCACGACGTGCTGGTCGAGCTGTACGTGTGGCGCCGGGAGCCGGCGGGCGACCCGGACGCCACCGAGGCGGCCCTGCGCGCCACCCTCGACGGGGTCGGCTTCCCGCGCCGCCTGCGGCGCATCGTGGTGGCGCTGTCGAGCCCGGGCCGCGGGCTCGGCATGGCAGGCACCGAGCACCTCACCTACCGCCCGGCAGGCGACGGCTACGTCGAGGACCGCACCTACCGGGGGATCCACCCGATGATGGCCAAGCGCCTGCACCTGTGGCGCCTGGCCAACTTCGAGATCGAGCGGCTTCCCTCGGTCGAGGACGTCTACCTGTTCCGCGGGGTGGCCCGCGACAACCGTGCCGACGAGCGGCTGTTCGCCGTCGCCGAGGTGCGCGACGTGACCCCGGTGCGCGACGCCGAAGGCCGCGTGGTCGCGCTGCCCCACCTGGAGCGCATGCTGCACGAGGCCCTCGCCGGAATCCGCGTGTTCCAGTCGCGCCGTCCGCCCGGGCGCCGGCTGCACTGGAACCGGGTGCTGCTGCACGTGTGGCCGCCGCTGCGCCTGGCGCCCGGCGAGCTGCGCGGCCTGGTGGACCGGCTGGAGCCGGCCGTCGAGGGACTCGGCGTCGAGAAGCTGGTCGCGCGGGTGCGCGTCCCCGACCAGCGCACCGGCGCGCTGCGCGACCGCGTGGTGCAGGTCGCCAACCGTGCCGGGCGCGGCGCCGTCATCCAGGTCACGCAGCCGGCCGAGGAGCCGATCAGGGCGCTCACCCCCTACTGGCAGAAGGTCGTCCGGTTGCGGCAGCGCGGCCTCGTCTACCCCTACGAGATCGTCCGCATGCTCACCCCGCCGGCGGGGCAGGCCGACTCCGGCTTCCCGCCGGGCGAGTTCACCGAGCACGACCTGGACGCGGACGGCCGCCTCGTCCCGGTCGAGCGCCGCTGGGGCAACAACAGCGCCAACCTGGTCGTCGGCGTGCTGCGCAACCACACCGACACCTACCCGGAGGGCATCGTCCGGGTGGTGCTGCTCGGCGACCCGTCCAAGAGCCTCGGCTCGCTCGCCGAGCCCGAGTGCCGGCGCATCATCGCCGCGATCGACCTGGCCGAGCGGATGGGCGTGCCGCTGGAGTGGTTCGCGGTCTCCTCCGGCGCCAAGATCTCGATGCAGAGCGGCACCGAGAACATGGACTGGATCGGCAGCGTGCTGCGCCGCCTGGTGGAGTTCACCCAGGCGGGCGGCGAGGTCAACGAGGTCGTCAACGGCATCAACGTGGGCGCCCAGCCGTACTGGAACGCCGAGGCGACCATGCTCATGCACACCAGGGGCATCCTGATCATGACGCCGGACGGGGCCATGGTGCTCACCGGCAAGCAGGCGCTCGACTACTCGGGCGGGGTCTCCGCCGAGGACAACTACGGCATCGGCGGCTACGAGCCGATCATGGGGCCCAACGGGCAGGGCCAGTACTGGGCACCTGACCTGGCGGCCGCCTGCCGGCTGCTGCTGCGCCACTACGAGCACAGCTACGTCGCCCCCGGCGAGCGCTTCCCGCGCCGCACCGCGACCGGCGACCCGGCCGACCGGGACGTGCGCGACCACCCGCTCGGCGTGGACGGGCTCGGCTTCAGCCGGGTGGGGGAGACCTTCTCCGACCAGGCCAACCCTGGCCGCAAGCGCCCCTTCGACGTCCGCTCGGTGATGGCGGCCGTGGTGGACGCCGACTCGGCGCCGCTGGAGCGCTGGGCCGGGATGCGCGACGCGGAGACCGCGGTGGTCTGGGACGCCCGCCTCGGCGGCCTGGCGGTCGAGGTGATCGGCTTCGAGTCCAAGCCGGTGCCGCGGCACGGCTTCGTGCCCGCCGACGGCCCGGACCAGTGGACCTCGGGCACGCTGTTCCCGCGGTCCTCCAAGAAGGTGGCCAGGGCGCTCAACGCCGCCAGCGGCAACCGTCCGGTGGTGGTGCTCGCCAACCTCTCCGGCTTCGACGGTTCCCCGGAGTCGATGCGCAACCTGCAGCTCGAGTACGGCGCGGAGATCGGCCGCGCGGTGGTCAACTTCCGCGGGCCGATCGTGTTCTGCGTCATCTCCCGCTACCACGGCGGCGCCTTCGTGGTCTTCTCCAAGCAGCTCAACGACAACCTCGAGGTCGCCGCGCTGGAAGGCTCCTACGCCTCGGTGATCGGCGGCGCGCCGGCCGCGGCGGTGGTGTTCGCCCGCGAGGTGGACGCCCGCACCAAGGCGGACCCGCGCGTCCAGGCGCTACAGGCACGGGCCGCCGTCGGCGAGGCGGCCGGCACGGCCGGCCGCCTGCGCGAACAGACCCGCCAGGTGCGCAACCAGAAGCTCGGCGAGGTGGCCGACGAGTTCGACGGCGTCCACAGCGTGCAGCGCGCCCGCCAGGTCGGCTCGGTGGACCGGATCATCCCGGTGCGGGGTTTGCGGTCCTACCTGATCGACGCGGTCGAGCGGGGCATGCGCCGCGAGCACCGGCGCCTCGGCACGCTCCCCCCGGACGCGGCGGCCAGCGGCGCGAGCCCCGCCGGGGACGGCGCCCCGGCGGGCGCGCGCTGATGGTTCCCGTCTACTGGCTCACGCTCACCACGGCGGACCTACCGGCCGACCACGGCTGGCTGGCAGCGGCCGAGCAGGCGCGCCTGGCTGGCCTGCGCGTGCCCAAGCGGCGGGCCGACTGGCTGCTCGGCCGCTGGACGGCCAAGCAGGCCGTCCTGGCCCGCCTCGCCGGCGAGGGCGTGCCACCGGCCCTCGACGCGGTCGAGGTCCACGCCGCGGCCGACGGCGCCCCAGAGGCGTTCCTGCACGGCCGTCCCGCCGGGCTCTCGATCTCGCTCAGCCACCGGGCCGGCGTGGCCCTGTGCGCGGTCGCGCCGGCAGGCGTCGCGCTCGGCTGCGACCTCGAGCTGGTGGAGCCGCGCAGCCCGGCGTTCGTGGCCGACTACTTCACCGCCGACGAGGTCGACGCGGTCGCCTCCGCCCCGCCGGGCGAGCAGCCGCTGCTGGTCACCCTGCTGTGGTCCGCCAAGGAGAGCGCCCTGAAGGCGCTGCGCACGGGGCTGCGGCTGGACACGCGCGCGGTCTCGGCCAGCCTGCTCGCGCCCACGCCGCCGCGGGCTGATTCCTGGCGGCCGCTGGCCGTGTCCCACCAGGCAAGCGGCCGGGTGCTGCGTGGCTGGTGGCGACGCGAGCACGACCAGGTGGTGACGGTGGTCGCCGCGTCCGACCCGGAGCCCCCGACCCGCCTGGTGCCGGCCCGGCGCGACTGACCGGGCACGCCTCAGCCGAGCGGCGTGAAGGCTCGGTCCCTGCCTGCTCGGACATCCTCGGCCTCCCCGTGACCCTGCTCCGCAGGCAGCGTACGATCCGCCGTTTGCGGAACCCCACCCAGGGACGCGGATTCCCGGCGAATGCGTCACGGCATGGTCACTCCGGCACGAGTTCCCGTGCACCGTCGGCCTGCCCATGGCCGGCGGCCCGAGGCGGCACGCCGCTAGGCCGGTCGGGCCTCGCCGTCGCGCGGCTCGAGCCGGGACAGGGCGGCCGGCAGGGGAGTGGTGTGGACCACGCCGAGGCGCTGGGTGGCGCGGGTCAGGGCGACGTAGAGGTTGTTGGCGCCCCTGGGGCTCTCGGCCAGGATGCCGGCCGGCTCGACCAGCACCACGGCGTCGAACTCCAGGCCCCTCGCCTCGGTGACGGTCAGCACCGCGACCGGGGCGTCGAGCGCGGCGGGTCCGTCGGCGACGGCGGTCCCGGGCAGCGCGGCCGCGAGCCGCCGTCCGAGCGCGTCCGCCTCGGCGGCCGGGACCAGCACCGCCAGGCGTCCGTCGCCGACCGTGGCGGCCTCGGCCGCGACCACGTCGGGCAGCCGCGCGGCCAGCTCGGCCTCCTCGAGGCGCAGGCTCCACGGCACCACCCCGGTCTCCCGCACCGAGGCGGGCGGCGACAGCTCGGGGGCGATCCCGGCGAGCACGTCCGCCGCGACGGCCATGACCTCGGCCGGCGTGCGGTAGTTGACGGTCAGCCGCTCCTGACGCCAGCGGCCGGCGGCGTAGGGGTCGAGCGCCGCGGCCCACGAGGTGGCGGCCGCCGTCGTGCCACCCTGGGCGAGGTCGCCGGCGAGCGTCATCGAGCGGCTCGGGCAGCGGCGCATCACCATCCGCCAGGCCATGGCGGACAGCTCCTGCGCCTCGTCGACGATCACGTGCCCGAAGGTCCAGCCGCGGTCCTGGCGCGCCCGCTCGGCGAGCGAGCCCAGCTCGTCGCGCGTCCGGTAGCGCTCGGCGAGCTGCCCGGGGTCGAGCAGGCCGGTGTCCGGCGCGTAGCGGGCGGCGTCCCCGATGCTGGCGACCTCGAGGACGCCGCGGGCGTAGGCGAGGTCGCGCTCGTCGCGAGCGGCCCGACGGGCCGCCTCCCGCGCGGCGGGGGTGTCGTCCTCGCCGAGCAGCTCGGCGGCCTCGTCCAGCAGCGGCACGTCGGCGGGCGTCCACCAGTCCGCCGGCGGGGCGCCCGGCGTCGCCGGCGACGGGCGTGACAGCAGCGCCCGCTCCGCCGCGCCGAGGCCGGGTGCGGCCGCCGCGAGCCGCCGTGGCGAGGCGAACAGGTCGACCAGGAGCTGCCGCGGGGTCAGCCGCGGCCAGAGCCGGTCGAGCGCCGCGCCGACTTGGGGCCCTGCGTACAGCTCGGCGGCCAGCTCGGCGAGCTGTGCCTGGTCGAGCACCGGCTCGTCGTGGAGCTGCTCGTCGGGGCCGAACATCGAGTCGTCGATCAGCTCCTCGACGGCGCGCAGGTCCTCCTCGATGCGGTCGGCGACCTGGCGGGTCAGGGTCGCCAGCAGCTCGCTGACGAAGATGCGCCTGGCGAGGTTGTGGGGCTGGCCCGAGCCGCGCGCCTGCGCCCGTGCGCGCTCGCAGGTCTCCGGCTCCAGGCGCAGCACGCCCTCGTCGACCACGATCTCGAGCGTGGCCTCAGGGACCCGCTGGCGGTCGCGGACCGCCGCGGCCAGCACCTCGGCCATCCGCGTGGTGCCCTTGAGCGTCGCCGCCGCCGGCGGCTCGCGACCGGTCGCGGTGACGCCCGGGTAGAGCTGCGCCACGGTCGACAGCACCACGCCGGTCTCGCCGAGGGAGGGCAGGACCTGCTCGATGTAGCGCAGGAAGGTCGGGTTCGGGCCGACCACCAGCACGCCGCGCCGGGTCAGCCGCTCACGGTGGGTGTAGAGCAGGTAGGCGGCCCGGTGCAGCGCCACCGCGGTCTTGCCGGTGCCCGGCCCGCCGTCGATCACCAGGATCCCCGCCAGGCCGGAGCGGATGACGCGGTCCTGCTCGGCCTGGATGGTGGCGACGATGTCGCCCATGCGCCCGGTCCGGTGCGCGTTCAGCGAGGCCAGCAGCGCGGCCTCGCCGGCGAGGTTGCCGCGCTCGGCCGCGCCGAGGGCGTCGAGGTCGAGCACGTCGTCGTGGAACCCGGTGAGCAGGCGCCCCTTGGTCTGGAAGTGGCGGCGGCGCACGACCTCGCCGCGCGCGACCGGGGTGGCGCGGTAGAACGGCTCGGCCGCCGGGGCGCGCCAGTCGACCAGCAGGGGCTCGTGCTGGTCGTCGAGCAGCCCCAGCCGCCCCACGTACAGCAGGCTGCCGTCGCGCCGGTCCAGCCGGCCGAGGCAGAGCCCGTGCTCCACCGCCGAGAGCTGGGCGAGCCGGTTCGCGTGCGTGGCCACCCGCGCGTCCCGGTCCAGCCACGCCTGGTGGGTGCCGCCGCCGTCGCTGTGCTGGGCCTGCTCGAGCCGCTCCCTGGCGCGCGCCCGCAGGCGGTCGAGCCAGGCGTACAGCATCGACACGTGCGCCTGCTCCCGCCCGAGCTCGGCGAGGTGGGCGTCGTGCCTGCCCTGGTCGGCCAGCCTCGAAGCCTCGTGATCCAAGTCCGCCTCCGTGTGTCGCTTCGTCCGCGCCGCGTTCGCCCTCGCCACGTCGGGTCTTGACAAACCCCCGCTTCTGTGTAATGGTGTTGTTGGCGAGATCGATCGCCCTTCTTTGTGTGCCTGGACGTGCTCGTCGAACTCCCGACGATAGCAGCAGACGCGCCGGCACGCCACCCCTCTTCTTCGGACCCGCTCGTGCGTGCCTAGGCGCCCGGGCGCTGCTCGACGCCGGCCGCGGCCGGCCGCGGCGCCTCGTAGAGCGACTCGAGCAGGTCCACGTGCCTGGCCACGACGGCGCGGCGCTTGAGCTTGAGGCTCGGCGTCAGGTCGCCGTCCTCCACGGTGAGCTCGCGCCGCAGGATGGCGAACCGCTTGATCGTCTCCCAGCGCGGCAGCCGGCTGTTGGTCTGTTCGAGGTAGCCGGCGATCAGCGTCCGCACCTGCTCGTGCGCGGCCAGCTCGGCGAGGGAGAGGCCGGCGAGGCCGTTGTCCGCCGCCCACGGGGTGATCGCCTCCGCGTCCAGCGCGACCAGCCCGGTGCAGTACGGGTGGCCCTCGCCGTAGACGACGATCTCGCTCGCGTAGGGGCACAGCGCCTTGAAGGTGATCTCGATCGACTGGGGTGCGACGTACTTGCCGCCTGACGTCTTGATCAGGTCCTTGACCCGGTCGGTGATGCGCAGGAAGCCGTCGTCCAGCTCGCCGACGTCGCCCGTGCGCAGCCAGCCCTCGCCGGCCATGGCGGCGGCCGTCTCCTCGGGCAGGTTGCGGTAGCCCCGCATCACCCCCGGGCCGCGCACCAGGATCTCCCCGTCGTCGGCGATGCGGACCTCGGTGCCAGGCAGCGGCGGGCCGACCGTGCCGAAGCGGAAGTGGCCGGGCAGGTTCACGAAGCTGGCCGCCGAGGTCTCGGTGAGGCCGTAGCCCTCCAGGATCAGCACGCCCGCGGCATGGAAGAACTCCGCGACCTCGTGCGAGAGGGCCGCGCTGCCGGAGACGAAGAAGCGCAGCCGGCCGCCGAAGCGCTCGCGCAGCTTGGCGAACACCAGGCGGTCGGCGAGGGCGAGCTGCAGGCGCAGCGGCCCGCTCGGTTCCGTGCCCGCCCTGCGCAGGGCGGCGGCGCGCTGGCCGACCGAGAGCGACCAGTCGAAGACGCGCCGCTTGAGGCCGTGGCCCGCCAGCGCGGTGACCCGGTGCTGGACCTTCTCGAAGATGCGCGGCGCGCCCGCCATGAAGGTCGGGCGCACCACCGCGAGGTTGTCGACCAGCTGCGGGATGCGGCCGTCGACCGCGGTGGCAAAGCCGACGGCGAGCTGGGCGGAGAGCAGCACCTTGCCGAACGAGTGCGACAGCGGCAGCCAGAGGTACTGCAGGTCGTCGGGCCCCAGTATCCCCAGCGCCTCGATCGCCCTGCCCTCGTAGGTCCAGTTGTCGTGGACCAGCCGCACGCCCTTGGGGCGGCCGGTGGTTCCCGAGGTGTAGATCAGGGTGGCGAGCCGTTCCGGCCCGACGGCCGCGACCGCCTCGTCGACCGCGTCCGGCCGCGCGGCGAGCTGGTCGTCGCCGAGCCGCTCCAGCTCGGCCAGGCCGATCACCCAGTCGGCGTCGGCCGTGCCGTCGAAGGTCACCACCTTGGTCAGCTCGGGCAGCTGGTCGCGGTGCGCGCGCAGCTTGGCGACCTGCTCGTCGTCCTCGGCGAAGACGATGCGGCTTGCCGAGTCGCCGAGGATGTAGGCGACGTCGGCGGCCGGGGTGGTGGGGTAGACGGTGGTGGTCGCGGCGCCGGCGCAGAGGATGCCGAAGTCGGCGAGCACCCACTCGAGCCGCGTTCCCGCCGCGATCGCGACCCGGTCCTCCGGCTGGACGCCGAGCGCCAGCAGGCCCGCGGCGATGCGCCGCACCCGCGCGCCGACCTGGCCCCAGTCGAGCGACTCCCAGCGGTCGCCCACGGGACGGCGGAACGCCTCCAGGTCGGGCGTGGCCGCGACCCGGTCGAGGATCATCCGTGCCATCGACGCGGGCCGCCGGTCGACGACGGCGCTTGCCCCGGCCACGCGCTCACCCACCTCCGGCTGCTGAGCTTCAGACCGGAGGGTACTACTGCGGCTCAGTCTCGGGAGGCGTGGCGCTCGGGGTAGCCCTCGGGCAGCAGGGTGTCGCCGAAGAAGACCTGCCAGTGGTAGTAGCCGAGGAAGGCGCGCTGGTCGGCGCGGAGCTGCTCGGCGTAGGCCACGACGGCGCGCACGTAGCGGCCGCTGCGGTTGTAGGCGTGCAGCGCCGCGGCCATGTGAGCGGGCGCGCCGTGGGCGCGCAGGAACCTGGCGGCGGCCATGACCGCGTCCTCGGTGGCGTTGATGTCGCCCCCGGCGCCGTAGCGCCGCCAGGTCGGCGGCAGGAACTGCATGGGACCCTTCGCCCCGGCGGAGCTGGTGCCGCGGATGCGGCCCATCCTCGTCTCCACCAGGTGGATGGCGGCCAGGTACTGCCACGGCACGCCCAGCCGCTCCCCGGCCGCGTGGTAGTCGGCCAGCAGCTCCGCCGCTGGCGCGGGCGCGACGATGCGCCAGTGGGGCAGGGGCCGGTCGCGCCGGGGCCTGCTGAGCTCGCGCAGCTCGATCCCGGCCCTGGCGTTGGCCTGCACCACCCGGCGCAGGGCGGGCGGCACCAGCGGCAGCACCTCGGGCAGCAGCTTCGGCTGGCGGGCGATGGCACGGTAGGCGCGCTGCTGGCTGCGGCCGAGGCCGGCGAGCTGCGCGGCGGGGGTCGCCGGGTCGCGGATGGCCGCCTCGGCCGCGGTGATCTGGGCGGCCAGCTCCCTGGCCCTGGTCGGGCCGGCCGCTGAGCGCGGCGCCGCGGCGGGCGCGGTCGTGGTCACCGCCGAGGTGGTGGAGGAGTCCGCCCGCCGGGCTGGCGGGTCGGCGGCCGTCCGGCCGCCGACCGAGCAGCCGACGAGCAGCAGGCCGGAGGCGAGCAGCGCGCCGACGGCGGCCCGCTGCCCGCGAGCTGCCTGGCGCTGCGAGCGCGGCCGCAGGCCAGGGGCTGCCTGGCGCTGCCGCCGCTGGCTTGGTGGTCGCTGGTGCATGCGCATGGGCCGGTGGTCGTCGGGTCCGTGCGCCGGCATGTTCCCATGCCGTGGCGCCGGCTGCCGCTTCCACGCCGCGGCCAGGCAGCGCTTCCTCTGCCGTCGGCTGGGTGATAAAACGGGCACGCCGGGCGCCACGGAGGGCGGCCGCGTAGGAGGTGGCGTGATGGGTCGGGGCCGGATACGGGTGCTGCTGCTCTCGCTGGCGGTGGGGGCGCTGGTTGCGGGATCGACGCTGGCGGTCGGCACGGCCGGCGCGGCAGTGGCCTGCGCCGCGCCGGTGCCGAGCACGACCCAGCCGGGCTACACCGTGGCCGACCCCAACTGCGACTTCGGCACGCAGAACCCGTTCGTGCCCCTGACCGACGCGCAGGGCAACGCGATCTCCACGGTCCACACCGGCATCACCGACGGCTCCGCCTGGCGCATCGAGGTGCCCAAGCACTGGAACCACGACCTGGTGCTGTGGGCGCACGGCTTCCGCGGCACCGGCACCACCGTGTGGGTGGACAGCTCGCCCCTGCGCCAGTTCCTGGTCCAGCGCGGCTTCGCCTGGGCGGCGTCCAGCTACCAGACCAACGGCTACGACGTCGGCCACGGCGTCACCGACTCGCACGCGCTGATCGCGCTGTTCCGCTCGGCGGTGGGCCGCGCGCCCCTGACGCTGTACATGACCGGCGCGTCGATGGGCGGCCACATCACCGCGGTCGAGATCGAGCACTACCGCCACACCTTCGCCGGCGCCATGCCCATCTGCGGCGTGCTCGGCGACACCAAGCTGTTCGACCACTTCCTCGACGCCAACGTGACCGCGGCCGCCCTGACCGGGACCCAGATCCAGTTCCCGCCGACCGCCGCGGAGGGCCAGGCCTACGCCCCAACCTACGACCAGCAGGTCCTCTCCGAGCTGCCCCAGCTCGGCAGCGGCTTCAACAGCGCCAACGTCCAGTTCACCGAGCTCGGGCGTACCTGGGAGGCGGCGGTCGAGCAGCGCAGCGGCGGGACGCGCCCGGGCTTCGACAGCGCCTTCGCCTTCTGGAACGCCTTCGGCTTCGCCCCGCTCACCAACATCCCGTTCCTGTTCGGCCTGTACCCGGGCCTCTCCGGCGGCACCATCGGGATCGCCTCGGGCAACGTGACCAGCAACCTCCACACCGTCTACCAGCTCGACGACAAGCGCTCGCTGTCGCCGGCGGAGCGGCGGCTCAACCGCGAAGTCCTGCGGGTGGCGGCGACGGCCGGCCCGACCACCGACCTGAGCGGCATCCCGGGGGTCTTCGGCGACCCGCGCATCCCGGTGCTGTCGATGCACGACATCGGCGACCTGTTCGTGCCGTTCTCGATGGAGCAGACCTACGCCAGGCGCGCCATGCACCTCACCGCGGCCGAGCTCACGCGCGGCTTCGACGACCTGGTCGCCTGGGTGCGCGGCGGGCACCGTCCGGCCGGCGACGCCATCCTCGACCGCCACCAGGTCGCCAAGGAGACGTTCGGCTGCCGCTTCACCGACGGCGCGCACCCGGAGTTCAGCGGCGTGCCCTGCCCCGCCTGACCGCGACCGGCACGCGTTCGCCCGCCTCGACGGGCGAACGCGGGCCGGTCACGTGAAGGCGTTGACGCCGGTGAGGGCGCGGCCGATGAGGAGCTTCTGGATCTGGCTGGTGCCCTCGTAGACGGTGGTCACGCGGGCGTCGCGCAGGTACTTGCCGACCGGGTACTCGTCGATGTAGCCGTAGCCGCCGAAGACCTGCACGGCGGCGTTGGCGGCGCGCACGGCGGCCTCGCTGGCGAACAGCTTGGCCTTGGCGGCCTCGGTGGCGTACGGCTTGCCGCGGTCGACCAGGTCGGCGACCCGCCACACCAGCAGCCGGGCCGCGTCGGTCTCCACCGCCATCTCGGCGAGCAGCTCCTGCACGAGCTGGAAGCCGGCGATCGGCCGGCCGAACTGGACGCGCTCGGTGGCGTAGCCGACCGAGGCCCGCAGGCACCCCTCGGCGATGCCGACGCAGCCGGCGGCCAGCGACATGCGTCCCCTGGCGAGCGCCGACATGGCGATCGAGAAGCCCTTGCCCTCCTCGCCGAGCCGGCAGGCGTCCGGCACCCGCACCCCGTCGAAGGCCAGCTCGGCGGTGGCCTGGCCGCGCAGGCCGAGCTTGCCGCGGATCTCCCGCCGGGTCAGGCCGGCGCTGCCGGTCGGGACCAGGAAGGCGCTGATCCCCTTGGGGCCGGGGCCGCCGCTGCGGGCGAAGACCAGCGCGACGTCCGCCCAGGTCCCGTTGGTGATAAAGGTCTTCGAGCCCGACAGGACCCAGTCGTCACCCTGGCGGACCGCGCTGGTCGCCAGCGAGGCGGCGTCCGAGCCGCTGTCCGGCTCGGTCAGCGCGAAGCAGCCGAGCGCCTCGCCGGCGCAGAGCCGCGGCAGCCAGTCACGCCGCTGCTCCTCGCTGCCGTGGGCGAGGATGGTCTTGGCCACCAGGCCGAGCGAGACCGAGACGATGCCGCGCACCGACGAGTCGCCCCGGCCCAGCTCCTCGACCGTCAGGCAGTACGCCAGGTGGTCGCCGCCGACGCCGCCGTAGCTCTCGGGAACGGTCAGGCCGAGGAACCCCAGCTTGGCCAGCTTCGGCACGATGCCGAGGTCGACCGATTCGGCCCGGTCCCACGCCGCCGCGTGCGGCGCCACCTCGCGGTCGGTGAACTCGGCGGCCAGCTCACGCAGCGCGACCTGCTCCTGCGACAGTTCGAAGTCCATGAATCCCCTCTCGCTAGCCCCCGGACCCCCTGTTGACCGGGGGGTTCGAGAGCGAGGCCGGAGCCCCCGCGGCCGTGCGCCCCGGCTCTGGCGAGAGCCGGGGCGCACGCAACCGGCCGCTACTGCGCCGCGGCCTGGATCACCTCGCCCTGCAGGTGGAAGATGTCACCCTTGAACTGGGTGACCTGCATGGCCTCGATCGGGTAGCCGTCGCTGGTGCCCTTGGTCTGCACCTTGATGCCGGGCAGCAGCAGCGGGACGTCCTGGTCGAGGTTGCGCACCGCCTCCATCAGGGCGGCTCGGGTCGGCTCCTTCATCTGCTTGAGCGCGTCGACCATGCTGTTGCCGACCGCCCAGCCGTAGGCGTTGTAGGGGTCGTTGGGGTCGGCGCCCGACTCGTACTTTGCCAGGTTGGTCTTGTAGGCGGTCATCGCCGGGTCGTTGGCCCACTGCGGGTCCTCGGGGTCCTTGAAGTAGGCGGTGGAGAGGATCCCCTGCGCGTTCTTCAGCCCGACTGGCTTGAGGACCTGCGCCTTGGAGGCGGCGACGTTGTTGAGGATGTGCAGCGGCTTCCAGGCGGTCTGCGCCACCGTGGCGATCGCCTGGGCGCCGAACTTCGGCGTGCTGATGTCGAGGAACACGTCGGCGCCGGAGCTGGCGAGCTTCTTGACCTGCGAGGCGACCGACGGGTCGGTGGACTCGTAGCTCTGCTTGTCGACGATCTTGACGCCCGAGCCGCCGATGCCGGCCTCGAACCCGCCGAGCAGGTCCTTGCCGTAGGCGTCGTTCTGGTAGAGCACCCCGACCTTGGCGTCTGGCTTCTGCTTCTTCAGGTACTCCGCGTAGACCTTCGCCTCGGTCACGTAGTTGGGCTGCCAGCCGATGGTGTACGGGTGCGCGTCGATCTTCGCCCCCCAGGCGGAGGAGCCGGTCGCGACGAACACCTGCGGCACCTTCTGCTGGTTGGCGTAGTCCCAGATGGCGATGTTGTTGGCGGTGCCCAAGGTGTTGAACAGCGCGAACACCTTGTCCTGCTCGACCAGCTTCTTGGCGTTGGTGAGCGCGCGCTGCGGCTCGTAGCCGTCGTCGTAGGTGACGAACTCGATCTTGCGGCCGTTCACGCCGCCCTGGTCGTTGGTGTACTTGAAGTAGGCGTCGACCCCTTTCTGGATGGTGCCGTAGGCCGACGCCGGGCCGCTGAACGGGTACGAGCCTCCCAGCTTGATGCTCGAGGAGGTGATGCCGGGGTCGCTCGCGCCCGCCTGGCCGCCGCCGCTGGAGCTGCGGCCGCAGCCCGCGGCGAGCAGGGCCAGCACCAGCAGGATCAGCAGCGGAGCACTCCTCGGGACGGTCGCTTTCCTAACTCTCCCCACCATGAGTCCCTCCTTGAGAGGCTCCTACAGGGCTTTCCTGGCCGGCAGGCCACCGCGTTGCGACGACGGGACGCTGCCGGCCTCGGTGGCCGTCCCGTCGACGGGCTGCGCCGGGGGTGCACTCGGCTCGACCACCTCGACGAGGCGGCGGCGCAGGCGCCGCAGCAGCCCGGCGGCGCCTCCCGGCAGCAGGTAGATCACGAGGATCAGGGTCACGCCGTAGGTCACCCCGGTCAGCGCCTGGTTGATCCCTTCGGCATACTGCGGCACGAACTCGATGAACAGCGCGCCGAGCAGCGCGCCGCCGACGGTCCCGAGACCGCCGACCACGATCGCGGCGAGGAAGGTGAACGAGAGCAGCAGGGTGAACGACTCGGGCGCCACGAACCCGAGCGCGAGGGTGAACAGCGCGCCGGCGACGCCCGCGTAGGCGGCGCTGACGGCGAACACGCGCGCCATGGCCCGGGCGCGGTCGACTCCCATGCTGGTGGCGGCGCGCTCGTTGTCGCGGATGGCGATCAGCGACCGCCCCAGCGCCCCGCGGGTGAGGTTGGCGGCGAGCAGGAACATCACCGCGGCGACGGCGAGCGTCAGCAGGTACAGGTACTGGTCGGCGGCGAGCGGCAGCCAGCCGGGCACGCGCGGCTGCGGCACGCTCATGCCCTGCACCCCGCCGGTGAGCCCCTCGAAGCGCTTGATCAGCGCGGGCACCGCGACCGCCAGCGCCAGCGTCATCAGCGCCAGGTACGGGCCGCGCAGGCGCAGCGACGGCACCCCGAAGGCGAAGCCGACGGCGAAGGTGACCAGCGCCGCGGCCGGCAGGGTCAGCAGGTACGGAAGGTGCGCCTTCACCATCAGCGCCGCGGCGGTGTACGCGCCGATGGCGAAGAAGGCGCCGTGCCCGATGGAGATCTGCCCGGCGTAGCCGACCAGCAGGTTCAGGCCCAGCGCCGCGACCGCGAAGACCAGGACGAGGGTCAGCTCGCCGTTGACCACCGGCTCGGAGTCGAACGGCAGGCCGACGGCGACCAGGACGGCGACGGCCAGCGCCACACCCCGCAGTGCCAGCTGCCGCCGGCTGCCGCGCTCCACCCGTAGCAGGCTCACGTGCGCGTCACCTCCGGCGAGCCGAACAGCCCCGACGGGCGCACCAGCAGCACCACGAAGATGATCCCGAGCGGCACCAGCACCTTGAGGTCGGCGCCGATGGCGTCGACGTAGGTGCCGGCGAGGTTCTCGGCGACGCCGATGATCCAGCCGCCGACCACCGCGCCGAGCGGCGAGTCGAAGCCGCCCAGCGCCGCGCCGGCGAACGCGTACACCAGCACGCCGCCCATCAGGTTCACGTCCAGGAACAGCCGCGGCGCGACCAGCACCCCGGCGAGCGCGCCGAGCAGCGCCGCCAGGCCCCAGCCGAGCATCAGCACGCGGCCGACGTCGATGCCGACCAGGCGGCTGGACTCCGGGTTCTGCGCCGCCGCGCGGATCGCCAGGCCCAGCCGGGTGCGCTGGAACAGCAGCCACAGCAGGCCGACGACGGCCAGCAGCACGGCGAGGATGCCGAGCGACTCGAGCGACAGCGCCACCCCGCCAAGCCTCGCCGCGCCGCTGGGGAAGATCCGTGGGAAGCCGCGGTTGCTGAACCCCCAGATCCAGCCCGCCGTCGAGTTGACCAGGATGGCCAGGCCGAGCGTGACGATCAGGCGGGTGAGCGCGTCCTTGCCCTGGCTCGGGCGGATCAGCACCCGCTCGACCGCCATGCCGCCGAGGAAAGACAGCGCGAACGCGCCGAGGATCGCCAGCCACAGCGGCCTGCCGCTGTCGTGCAGCGCCCAGGCGATGAAGGTCGAGAACATCGCCATCTCGCCCTGGGCCAGGTTGACGATCCCGGTGGAGCGGAAGATCAGCACCAGGGCGAGCGCGAGCGCGGCGTAGATCGACCCGTCGGCGATCCCGTCGACCACCACCTGCAGGAACCGTGCCATCGCCGCTCCCTTGTCCAATCGTCGGTGGCCCGCCGCCGCCTTTGTGCGCCGGCTTCCCTCGTCGCTCCTTCGTCGCCTGCGGCTCCTTCGTCGCTCCTCAGTCCAGCCGGCGCGGCGGCGGCGGGCCACCTCCTAGGTCGCTTCCCTCGTCGCTCCTTCGTCGCTCCTCGGTCCAGCCGGCGCGCGGCGCTGGCCCACCTCGCTCAGTAGCCCAGGTAGGCTCGCCGCACGTTCTCGTCGTCCCTGACCTGCTCCGCCGGGCCGGCCAGCACCGAGCGGCCGGCCTCGAGCACGTAGGCGTGGTCGGCCAGCTCCAGCGCGAGGTTGGCGTTCTGCTCGACCAGCAGCATGGTGGTGTGCTGCTCCCGCTTGACGCGGCCGAGCACGGCGAACAGCTCCCGGGTGACCAGCGGCGCCAGGCCCAGCGACGGCTCGTCGAGCAGCAGCAGCCGCGGGCGCAGCAGCAGCGCGCGGGCGATCGCCAGCATCTGCTGCTCGCCACCGGAGAGGCTGGCGGCGACCTGCCCGCGCCGCTCCGCCAACCGCGGGAACACCTCGTACCAGTGGTCGAGGTCGGCGCGGACCGCCGCGTCGCCGCGCCGCAGGTAGGCACCGACGCGCAGGTTCTCGTCGACCGTCAGCGCCGGGAAGGTGCCGCGCCCCTCGGGCACGTGCGCCACGCCCAGCCGCACGATCCGCTCGGTCGCCAGCCCCAGCAGGCTGCGGCCGTCGAAGCTGACCCGCCCGCTGGCGCGCACCATGCCGCACAGCGCCCGCAGGGTGGTGGTCTTGCCGGCGCCGTTGGGACCGAGGACCGCGACCACGTCGCCCTTGCCGACGCTGAGGTCGATGCCGTGCAGCGCCTGCAGCGGCCCGTAGCCGGCGCGCAGGCCCTCGACCTCGAGCAGGGCACTCACGCGGGAACCCCCAGGTAGGCCTGGACGACCGCCGGGTCCTCGCGCACCTCGGCCGGGGCTCCCTCGGCGATCTTGCGGCCGAAGTCCAGCACCACCACCTGGTGGGACATGCGCATGACCATGCCCATGTGGTGCTCGACCAGGAGCACGGTGAGGTCCCAGTCGCCCCGCAGCGCGTCGAGCAGCTCGACCAGCTCGTCGACCTCGCCGTGGGAGAGGCCGCTGGCCGGCTCGTCGAGCAGCAGCAGCTTCGGCGCCGCGCCGAGCGCCCTGGCCAGCTCGATGCGCTTGAGCGTGCCGTAGGGCAGCCCGGCGGCGGGGCGCCCCGCGAGCTGCGCCAGCTCGAGGCGCTCCAGCACCTCGTCGGCCCGGCGGCGCAGGGCACGCTCCTGCCTGCCCACCAGCGGCAGGCGCAGCGCGGCGGCGCCGAAGCCGCCCCGGCAGGCGTGCTGGCCGCCGAGCATCACGTTCTCCCGCACGCTCAGCGAGCCGACCAGGCCCAGGTGCTGGAAGGTCCGGGCGATGCCGAGCGCGGCGATCTGGTAGGGCTCCAACGCCAGCAGGCTCTGCCCGTCGAGCTCGATGCTCCCGCTCTGCGGCCTGGTCAGCCGGCTGACGCAGTCGAACAGGGTGGTCTTGCCGGCGCCGTTGGGGCCGATCAGCCCGTACACCTGGCCGGGCTCGACCTCGAACGAGACGCCGTCGAGCGCGGTCACGCCGCCGAAGCGGACGGTGAGCTGACCGATACGAAGCACAGGCATAGCGCTCCCGGGGAGGGTCACCCGCGCGTGGCCGCGACGGTCGCCGGTGTATCGACTGGTCTGAGCGCCTTCTCGAGCAGCAGGAACACCTGCTCGGCGATGTCCCTCGGGACGGTGCCGCCACCACCCCACTCTGCCCAGCGGAGGCCCACGAAATGCGCGACGCCGATGTAGACCGCGTAGGCGAGGAAGTCGGGGTCGAACCTCGGGTCGAGCTCGCCGCGCACCATGGCGTCCTTGGCGGCGCGCGCGTAGCGGCGCGCCAGCTCGTCGTAGTACTCGCGGTAGGCGGTCGGGGCGATGAACTCGACCTGCCGCTGGATGCGGAAGAGGTTGGGGTGCTGCCCGAGGAAGGTGAAGAACCCCGTGAAGGCACGCCGCTCCCGGTCCGGGTAGCTGGTGGCGTCCCCGATCGCCTCCCGCATCGCGCGGCGCAGCTCGCGGTTGAGCTCGCGCAGCACCTCCACGATCAGCGCGCGCTTGCTCGGGAAGTGGCGGTAGAAGGAGCCGGTGGCGATGCCCGCCGCCCTGGCCACGTCCGCCACCCTGGTGCGGTCGTAGGAGCGCGTCCCGAAGAGGTCCTCGGCCGCCTGGAGGATGCGGCTGCGAGCGTCCGGTGACTCGGCGCGGTCAGCCATCGTGGCCTCCTGTCCCCGACAGGCCCGCAGCCCGTCGTCGGAGACCGGCTGCCGGCAGCGGCGGCTCCCGTGGCTTGCTGCCAGAGGAGCGCTGCCCGAACCGTAGTTCGGCGCCGGAAGGCTGTCAATGTCCCAGCAATGGAGCGGTGCCTGGGCCACCGAGCGAGCGTTCGATGAACAGTGGTTCAAAGTCTGCGCAGAGGGTTCCGGGTGGCCCGGGTCCAGGGGCCGAGCGTCAGTCGCCGGTGGCGGAGAAGTGCATGCGGTCGACGGGGGACTGCCAGGTGCCACCCCAGGTCCAGCCGATCGCGGCGAACGCCCTGGTCACCACGTCGCCGGGATGGATCATGCCTGGTCGTGAGCTACCGCGGTCCAGGTAGGCGCTGGCGAGCTCGGGCAGGACCAGGTCGCCGCGCTGGTAGGGGTTCTGGAAGGGGTCGACGTCGACCGCCAGGCCGTAGGCGTGCGCCGACCAGCGCGTCTGCTCGCGGGCCGTGCGGCAGACGAAGGCGGCGGTGTTGTTGCCGTCGCCGGTCGGGTGGGCGTGCAGGTCGGCGCCGGTCACCAGGCGCATCTCCTCGATCGGGAAGCGCGCCCGGTAGAGCTTGGCGAAGACGCCTACGACCTGGTCGGCGACCCGCCGGTGGACCACCAGCTCGCCGCTGTGCGCCCGGCCGTCGAAGCCGTGGAAGCTGACGGTGAGGTAGCGCAGGTCGGCCAGTGGCACCGGGCAGCTCGGGTTCCAGGTCGCGCCCATGCGGGCGCGGACCGCCGCGTCGATCGGCGCGGCGGTGGAGTGGAAGCGGCCGTCGCCGGGCGGGGGGAGCCGGTCGACCGTGGGGAGCCTGCGGTCGCGCAGCGGCGCCGGGGTCGGCTCGACCCGCCCGAAGCCGTCGGGCCGCAGCGGCAGCGGCCTGGCCCCGACCTTCCAGGCGGAAGCGTCGCTCGTGGCGTCGCCGCTGGCGTGCGACGGGCGCAGCGCCGGCGGCGCGGTGGTGGTCGTCGTTGCCGCCGGCCCGGCGCGGTGGTCGCGCGCGCTGGGCGCGTTCGTCGTGCACGCGGCCGCCAGCGCGGCCACGGCGAGGAGGGTCAGGAGGCGTTGGGCCGTCGACATGCGCTCCAGGTTGCCACGTCCTGGGCGGGTATGGCGCCAGCTGGGACCCGCGCCAGGGCGGCCGTGGGCCTCCCTGCGGCGCGCTCTTGCTGGGCGCTTCCTCTCCCGTCATGCTTTGGCGCGGCTGGCCGGTCCGGTGGGGGCCGTGCGTGCCCGCGGCAGAGGAGGCGGATGACAGGTCCTGACGAGGTTGCCTCCCAGCCTGGATCCGGCCAGGGCGGGAGCGGCTCGCCGCTGGACACCATCGGACGGCCCGGCGCGGAGGCCGTGGCAGGGGCGCCCGGCCAGGCGGCCGTCCGCCTCGTCGGGGTGGTCAAGCGGTTCGGCGACGTCGAAGCCGTGGCCGGGGTCGACCTGGAGGTCCGCGCCGGGGAGTTCTTCTCCCTGCTGGGCCCGTCCGGCTCGGGCAAGACCACCTGCCTGCGCCTGATCGCCGGGTTCGAGACGCCCAGCGGCGGCCGCGTGCTGCTCCACGGCGAGGACGTCACCGGGCGGCCGCCGTACGAGCGTGACGTCAACACCGTGTTCCAGGACTACGCCCTGTTCCCGCACATGAGCGTCGCCGGCAACGTGGCCTACAGCCTGCTGGTGAAGAAGGTGGCCAAGGCGGAGCGCAACCGCCGCGTGGCCGAGGCGCTGCGGCTGGTGCGGCTCGAGAGCTTCGGCGGGCGGCGGCCGTCCGAGCTGTCCGGCGGCCAGCGCCAGCGCGTGGCGCTGGCCCGGGCGCTGGTCAACCGGCCGAGCGTGCTGCTGCTCGACGAGCCGCTCGGCGCCCTGGACCGCAAGCTGCGCGAGGAGATGCAGCGCGAGCTGAAGGCGATCCAGCACGAGGTCGGGATCACCTTCGTGTTCGTCACCCACGACCAGGACGAGGCCCTCACCATGAGCGACCGCATCGCGGTCTTCAACCAGGGCCGCGTCGAGCAGGTCGCCACCCCGGCCGAGCTGTACGAGCGGCCGGGCAGCGCCTTCGTGGCCGGCTTCGTGGGGACCTCGAACCTGCTCGACGGCCCGGCCGCCAGGGCGATCACCGGCCGGGACGGCACCTTCACCGTCCGGCCCGAGAAGATCCGCATCACCGAGCGGGACGGGACGGCCGGCGCGGGGGAGTGCAGCGCCACCGGGGTGGTCTCCCACGTCGCCTACCTCGGCTCGCAGACGCGCTTCGTGGTGCGGCTGGACGCCGGCGGCGAGCTGGTGGTGACCCAGCAGAACCTTGCAACCTCGTCGATGGAGGCGCTGGCCGCCATGGGGCGGCCGGTGCGTCTGGTGTGGGACCGGCAGCACAACCTGCTGCTGTCGGAATGACGGCCGCGACAGAAAGGTGGGGAACGTGGTGCGTCGACGCACAGCCATCCTGGTCATCGGGCTGCTCTTGGCCCTCGCCGCCTGCGGGGGCGGCGGGGGAGGAGGCAGTGGTGGTGGATCCTCCAAGCCTCAGGCCCTGACCCAGCTCGGCGCGGGTGAGGGCAGGGTCGACCTGGTCGCCTGGGCCGGTTATGTGGAGAACGGCTCGACCGACCCGAAGGTCAACTGGGTGACGCCCTTCGAGAAGAAGACCGGCTGCAAGGTCAACGTGACCGTCGGCAACACCTCCGACGAGATGGTCACGCTGATGAAGAGCGGCAAGTACGACGGCGTCTCCGCCTCGGGCGACGCCACCCTGCGGCTGATCTCCTCCGGCGAGGTCAGCCCGGTCAACGTCAACCTCGTCCCGAACTACAAGGACATCTACGACGCGCTCAAGAACAAGCCGCACAACACCGTCGACGGCGTCAACTACGGCATCCCCCACGGCCGCGGCGCCAACCTGCTGATGTGGCGCAGCGACGTGGTCAAGCAGGCGCCGGACTCCTGGAGCGTGGTGTTCGACCCGAGCTCCCCCTACAAGGGCAAGGTCACCGCCTACGACAGCCCGATCTACATCGCCGACGCCGCCTTGTACCTCAAGGCGACCAAGCCGGACCTCGGCATCACCAACCCCTACGAGCTGGACGACAAGCAGCTCCAGGCCTCCGTCGACCTGCTCAAGGGCCAGCGCTCGGTGATCGGCGAGTACTGGTCCGACTACACCAAGGAGGTGGCGGCGTTCACCAGCCGCAACTCCGTGGTCGGGACGACCTGGCAGGTGATCGCGAACCTGCTCAAGGGTGAGAAGGTGCCGGTCGGGCTCACCCTGCCCAAGGAGGGCGCCACCGGCTGGTCGGACACCTGGATGATCTCGTCCAAGGCCAAGCACCCCAACTGCATGTACATGTGGATGGACTGGATCGTCTCTCCCAAGACCAACGCGCAGGTCGCCGAGTTCTTCGGTGAGGCGCCGGCCAACCGCCTGTCGTGCCAGGAGACGGCCGACAAGGACCACTGCAAGACCTTCCACGCGAACGACGAGGACTACTTCGGCAAGGTGGCCCTCTGGACCACCCCGGTGAAGAAGTGCGGCGACAACCGCGGCGACGTGTGCACCGACTACGCCCAGTGGGTCCAGGCGTGGACCGCCATCAAGGGGTAGCCGCCCCGGCGCCGGGGGTGCGGTGGTGACCTCGGTCGCCACCGCGCCCGGCGGGCGCGGTGGGCCGGTGCGGCGCGTGGCGCGACTGCTGCGCGGCCACCGGCGGCTGCAGCTCGGCCTGCTGCTCGCCGGGCCGGTCGGCTGGCTGCTGGTCGCCTACTTCGGCGCGCTGGTGGTGCTGCTGGCCGCCGCGTTCTGGCAGCTCGACGACTTCGGCAACCTCGTCAAGCAGTTCGGCCTGCACAACTTCCGGCAGCTCGTCACCGAGCCGGTCTACCGTTCGATCACGCTGCGGACGGCCGCGATCGCCGCCGCGGTGACGCTGACCACCGCCGTGCTGGCGTTCCCGATCGCCTTCACCATGGCGAAGGTGGCGACGCCGCGCGCCCGCCGGCTGCTGGTGGTCGCCGTGCTCCTGCCGCTGTGGGCCAGCTACCTGGTCAAGGTGTACGCCTGGCGGATCATCCTGTCCCAGGAGGGCGTGCTCAACTGGGCGCTGCGGCCGCTCGGCATCGAGGGTCCCGGGTTCGGCAACGTCGCCACCTGGCTGGTGTTCAGCTACCTGTGGCTGCCGTACATGATCCTGCCGATCTACGCCGGCCTCGAGCGCATCCCGGACTCGCTGCTCGAGGCCTCCGGCGACCTCGGCGCCCCGACCGTGACCACCTTCCGGCGGGTGATCCTGCCGCTGGCGCTCCCGGCTGTGGTGGCCGGGTCGATCTTCACCTTCTCGCTGACGCTCGGCGACTACATCACGCCACAGCTCGTCTCGAGCACCCAGTTCATCGGCAACGTCGTCTACGCCAACGTCGGCGTGGCCGGCAACCTGCCGCTGGCGGCGGCGTTCGCCACCGTCCCCATCCTGATCATGATCGTCTACCTGCTGGCGGCCCGCAGGCTGTCGGCGTTCGAAAGTCTCTAGTGGCCGCCTCGATCGGGAAGGCCTGATGGTCCAGTCGCGCCTGGCAAGGATCGTCCTGCGGGTCGCCGCCGGGTTCACCATCGCCTTCCTGTACGCGCCGATCGCGGTGCTTGCGCTGTACGCGTTCAACCGCTCGCGCGTGCAGCGCTGGCCGATCGAGGGGCTCTCGCTGCAGTGGTTCGGCCGCGCGCTGACCAACGCGGGCGCCCGCGCCGCGCTGCTCACCTCGGTGCGGGTCGGGCTGGGCGCGACCCTGATCGCCCTGCTGCTCGGCTCGCTGGCCGCCTTCGCGGTGCAGCGCTACCGCTTCTTCGGCCGGGACACGATCTCGTTCCTGGTGGTGGTCCCGATCGCGCTGCCCGGGATCGTGACCGGCATGGCCCTCAACGCGACCTTCTCGCAGGCGCCGCTGCTCGGCGGCCTGCCGTTCGGCATCTTCACGATCATCGTCGGCCACGCCACCTTCTGCATGGTGATCGTGTTCAACAACGTCGCCGCCCGCCTGCGACGCACTGCCCGCAACCTGGAGGAGGCCTCGCTCGACCTGGGCGCCGACCCGCTGCAGACGTTCCGCTTCGTGACCCTCCCTGCCGTCCGCACCGCGCTGCTCGCCGGCGCGCTGCTCGCCTTCGCCCTCAGCTTCGACGAGGTCATCGTCACCACCTTCACCGTCGGCGACGACCCCACCCTGCCCATCTGGATCCTGCGCAACTACTCGCGCCCGAACCAGGGGCCGATCGTCAACGCCGTGGGCGTGATCGCGATCCTGCTCTCGATCGTCCCGGTCTACTTCGCGCAGCGGCTCACCGGGTCCGAGAGCGTGCGCAGTGGCGGCACCCTGGCCCGCTGACCGGCCGGCGCGCCGTCGTCAACCGACCCGTTCAGCCCCGGCGGAACCCGCCGCCGTCGTCGCGCCACGGCGGCCGGCCGGCGGCAGGAACTCCAGGCTGCTCGCCACGCCGTCGGCGATCGCGTCGATGCCGTCGGCCAGCTCCCGGTCGGCGCTGGCGGCGGTGACGACGCCGAGCCACGGCAGGCCGGGGATCGGGACGAGGAACTGGCTGAGGACGGTCACGCGCCGTTCACCGGGCCGGCCGGGCACGGCGGCGAGCTGGGCGGTGCGCAGGTAGGCGGCCGGCCCGGCGGGCAGCTCGACCACGGTGACGATGCGGTCGGCGGCCGGCTCGCCAGGAGCTGCCGGGGTGCGCGCGATCGTCCGGGCGATCCCGTCGACGTCGACCTGGCCGCTGCCGGCAAGCGGCCGCCAGGCCAGGGCGAGGCTGGCGCCGACCAGGTCCTCCGATGGGGCGACCCTCTCTCCGGCGAGCAGCCGCAGCAGGAAGAAGCCCTGCCCCCGGCAGTCGTCGAGGAACTCGCCGAGTGCGCGGCGCATGCGGCGCTGCTGGCGGGCCAGCTCGGGGGCGGCGTCGACGCGCTCGCGCACGTAGGAGCGCACCCACCCGGAGGAGGTCGCGGGGTCCAGGTCGACGGCCTTCCAGCTGGCCGGTAGCCGCAAGCGGAACCCGACCGGAGGCCGGGGAGCGGCCGGGTCGATCCAGGAGCCGCCCGGCAGGGTGCCGTAGGTGACCTCAGTGCTCCACATCGGACCCCTCCGCGGCCGCGCCATCGACCCGGGCGTAGCCGCCGCCGACGGTACGGCTGGCGAGCTCGGTCAGCTTCTCCAAGGAATAGCCCCACCGTCCGCCCGGGTCAACCTCGATGCGCCCCATGCGTCCCCCTCGTCCCGTCGGGTGCATTCGGCGTCGAGTACGGATCAACCACCTCATTCGGTTCTGTCCTATCCCGGCCGTCCGCGGCCTCGGTCTCGTAAGGAGAGCCTGGACTGCTGGAGGAGATACACGGACACCGCGGTCCGGGCCCGGCTGCCTGCCGTGCGTGCGACGATGCCAGCCTGGGCTGGCACGGCGCTGGCACGGCGCTGGAACGGGCGACTTCGGGCTCGCCAGGTTCGAGCAGCCGCCGCGGCGAGCGCCGCTCTCAGTAGAGTCCATAGGCGCGGACGACCTCGAACTGGTAGATCAGCCGCCGCTCCTCCACCATCGCCCCCCCTGTGGTGCTGCTCCAGGAAGGCCAGCTCCCGCTGCGTGAGGCCCGTGTGCCCGCCTCTCAGGTGGAGGTGCTCCCGCGCTCCTCGGTGTCTGCCCCCGGTCTCGGGCTAGCATGCGCCGCACAGTGGCGCCCGTTGGCCGTCGGGCCGGAGCCCGGGGAGGCAGATGCCGACCTTCTACCACCGCATCGCAGGAAGCAGCCTGGAACGGCTCGCCGCCCTGAGCGACGGGATCTTCGCGGTGGCGATGACCCTGCTCGTGCTCGAGCTTCGCGTGCCCGTCGTCGCCGCGGTGCACGTGCAGCATCCCATCTGGGTGGCCGGGTCGCTCCGGTCGGAGCAGGTGGTCTGGCACGCTCTGGCCGAGCTCGCGCCGCGGCTGCTCACCTACTTCATGAGCTTCCTGACGCTCGGCATCTTCTGGGTGGGCCAGCAGGCGCAGCTCAACCAGCTCGACCGCAGCAACCGCCACCTCACCTGGATCCACCTGGTGTTCCTGCTGGCGGTGTCGCTGATGCCGTTCTCGACCGCGCTGCTGGCCGAGTTCATCACCTTCCGCCTCGCCCTGGCGGTGTACTGGCTCAACCTCCTCCTGCTCGGCGCGGTGCTGTTCGCCAGCCTCCGGTACTCGGAGCGCGCCGGGCTGATGAGCAGCGACGCCACCGCCGAGGTGCGCTCCGCGCAGGCGCGCCGGATCGTCGTCTACCAGGTGCTGTACGCGGTCGGGCTGCTGCTGTGCCTGGTCAACACGTACGTGAGCATCGCCTTCATCGTGCTCCTGCAGCTCAACTCCGCGATCGCGCCACGGATCGCTCCGCTCGACCGCTTCTGAACGCGGCGCTCCCGGAGAGCCTGCCAGGCTGGGTGGACGGCGGCAGCGCGAGGACAGCGCCGCCGCCCCACTGTGGGGCGGCGGGCGCTGAGGCCGTCACGGCTGCGGCGGCGACTCCCGCAGGCTGAAGCGGACCTGGCCCTCCTCGACCTGGGCGTCGAGCACCGCGTCGTCCAGGAACGGAGCGGCCGTCTCCTCCACGAACACGCGGCTGCCCTGCTCCTCGACCACGGCGTCGCTCTCGGTGGGGCCGTCCACGACCGACAGCTGGAAGGCCACCTGCGAGTCGTTCTGCGGTGCGCCCGAGATCTTCAGCCCGCCTTCCGGCACGGGTGACGACGAGACGATCGCGTTGATCGCGGTGGCTGCCGATGGGGTGATCGTGAGCACGCTGTTCACGCCCTTTCGATGACGACGTCGCCAGCGGCTACCCGGATCGGCAGGCGGCAAACAGCGCCGCGCGGCTACATGTCAGGGCTGTCCAGCCACGGGCTGCGCAGGTCGTAGTAGCGCAGCTCGCTCAGGAGGCTGAAGATCTCGGCGAAGGCCGGGTCGGACTGGGCCGGGTGCTCCCGCTCGAAGCCGCGTGCCTCCTCCTCGGAGGTGAAGTACACGGTCTGGGTGAAGTCGCCCGGCCGGTCGGCGTGCTCGGCCACGGTCATGCCCAGGACGTGGGGGGCCTGCCGGGCGAGCACCTGCTCCTGCGCACGGCCGAGGGTGGCCAGGCGTTCCATGTCCTCGGTGTGGCCCTGGATGATCTGGACGAAGCCGGCGTCGTCGGAACCGCCGCCCTGGTAGAGGTGCACCCGGGCCGAGTCGTGGAAGACGGGCTCGGCCAGGTGCTTGGACGCCTCGCTCCACCAGGCGCCCTGCTCGGGACGGTCGCTGTTGCGACGTGCCTGTTCCTCCGAGTCGAAGCGGACCACGGTGATGAAGCGGCCGTCGTCGGTGATCCCGGCCGTCGAGCCCAGCCAGCCGTCGGCACCAGGCTGGAGCTCGGCAAACCACTGGTCCGACGCCCGCCTGATGCCGTCCGGATCGACCACCCGTCCCTGGATGACCTGAATGAACACGCTGCCCCCCTCTTGGCGATGTCCCTGAACGCGGTCTGCCAGACTCTCGGTCGGCCCCCTGGCCTGGTCAAGGGGCAAGCCAGGCAGAGTCCGGCAGACGGGCACGGCGGGTCGTCGCCGCGGCCGATGGGCCGAGGTCCGGCGGCGCCGGTCCGCGGTGACCGCGGGACCGGGGGTTACCCCTCGGGGTCGGGCACGATCTGGTACGGGTGGGCGGCCTGGTCGCCATGCTGCGCGTGCTCGCCGGGGACGAGTTGGTAGTCGTGCCTGGTCGCGCCTTGTGGCACGAGCTGGTACTCGTGCACCTGGCAGCGGTACTCCCGCCGACCGTCAGGCAGCATCCAGTAGGGCGCGGACCGGCCGCGCCGGCCGAGCGGAGGAGACGAGAACGTGAGCGAGCGTGCGGAGAAGGTCAGCGGGTTGCTCCACGAGGCGGCCGAGACCCACCACCAGGTCTTCCGCATCACCGACGGGGCCGACGACGACTGGGCGTCGTGGTACGCGCAGTGGCTGGTGACGCTGTCGGAGCTTCCGGAGCTGCTCGGCGGCAAGCTCGTCCGCAGCGAGCTGACCTACCTGCTGGTGCGCCTGGACAAGGAGTACACGGAGCAGTCCCGGGAGGAGCACTGGGAGGACTACTATGCCCGCGCGCTGCTGGACCACTTCGGCCCCGCCTAGCCTCGGCGACTGTCGTGCAGCCTGGCGCGGCCCGCCGGCGGTGCGGCGCACACGACCGTGACCGCCAGGCGAAGGAGCCGCCGTGGAGGAATGCTACTCGTGCCGACTCAACGGGCAGCCGGCCGCGGCGCTGCCCTCGCGTGAACGGGTCTTCGACGACGGCCGCTGGCGCGTCGCCCACGCGGTCGGCAGCGCCATGCCAGGCTGGATGGTGGTGGTCGCGCGCCGCCACGTCACCTCCATGGGGCAGCTCACCGGCGCCGAGGCCGCAGCGCTCGGCCCGCTGCTGGTAGCCCTGTCACGGGCGCTCGAACGCCTGCTGGACGTCCCCAGGACCTACGTCGCCCTGTTCGCCGAGGCCGAAGGCTTCGAGCACCTCCACGTCCACGTCGTCCCCCGCCGGGCGGACCTGCCCCACGAGCGCCGCGGCCCGCGGATCTTCCACTACCTGAGGCAGCCAGCCGACCAGTCGGTCCCCACCGAGGACATGGACCGCATCGCCGACCAGGTGCGCCCGCTGCTCGCCGCGGAGCTGCGGACGCTCTCTGGCTGACGGATACCGGTCGGTCTCGCCGTCATCCCCTCGGGGCGAGTTGGCGGCCGATGGCGCCACCGAGCGTTCCCGCCGCCGTCCCGAGTAGGGGACCGACCAGCCACAGGTGGTTGATGGCGCCGGCGAGCGAGTCGCCCACCAGGAACGCCGACAGGTCGGCGGCGTGACTGCGCTGGAACTCCAGCAGATTGTCGGGATCCTGCCGCAGCACTGCCAGGAACAGGTAGGTCACCACCATCAGGCCGAGGAACGTGATCAGCCCACTGACCATCCCCGCCCACAGCCCGGCGATGGTCCCGCTGGCGACCTCACCGCTGTGGCGCGCCGCCAGCGCGCCGGCAACCACGGGAAGGCCGAACGCGGTGACCGTCGTGCCGTAGTACAGCGCCAGCACCCATGACCGGTGCGCGCCAGCGGAGCCGAACAGGTTGCCGGCGGCCACCTCGAGCAGCCAGGCGCAGCCGGTCAGCAGACCCACCCGCACGCCGTACCGCAGCGCCGCACCGCTCGCCGGCCGTGTGCCACGCAGCGCCATGGCGCCGTAGCCCGCCGCGGTGAGCGCGAAGACCAGCAGGTAGGCGATGGCGGGCCCCGGCGGGGTGAGGATCGCCGGGTAGCGGAGCAGACCGTAGGCAACCACCGCCAGGCACAGCAGGACGCCGGTGAGCAGACCGAGCCGCAGCGCCCGGAGCTGTGGCTGGGATGCAAGGACGAGTTCCTTCACAAGACGAGCATATCGGCTGGACGAGCGTCCCGGACGAATCTGGGATCGCCTCATGCGGCGGGTGGTGAGTGGCCGCGGCGGGCGGGCGGCTCCAGGCTGACCCGCCCGTTGGCAGGGTCGCGGTGCAGCTGCCAGCCGTGTTCGTGGACGGCCATGTGGTGGGACCGGCACAGCAGCACCAGGTTGTCGAGGCTGGTGGGGCCGCCGTGGAGCCAGTGGTCGAGGTGGTGGGCGTCGGCCCATTGCGGCGGCCGGTCGCAGCCTGCGGCGGCGCAGCCGCCGTCGCGCAGCGCCAGGGCGCGGCGCAGCGCCGGTGGGATGGCGCGGGTGGCGCGGCCCAGGTCCAGCAGCTCGACGGGGGCGCCGAGCGGCGGGGGCAGCAGGCCGATGG